>WBZY01000110.1_pt1 | contig 86867 bp, 85 predicted proteins | sample 5204191 | NCBI WGS metagenome assembly WBZY01 (sample SAMN12344363, study PRJNA552823) | activated sludge metagenome | biome: Activated sludge suspended growth; feature: Anammox Sidestream; material: Wastewater; isolation source: activated sludge from anammox sidestream of wastewater treatment... | reverse complement strand
TACCAACTTGATATGTGATGGATTTGTATATCGAACGGGTCAACCCCGAAAACCCGAATCAATATGAGGTCAATGGCGAATGGGTCGATTTCGAAACCCGCGAGGAAATCATCCACGTGGCGGGCGGCGAACCGATCAGCCATACGGTGAGACTGACACGTCACGGTCCCGTGATCTCTGACGATTACGGTCCCTTGAAAGACAAAGGGGAAGCGGGCGACGAGGAATTTGTGCCCTTTAAAGATCGCGCCGGTGTGGATTTACCGGAACAATATGTGATCGCCCTCCAGTGGACGGCGCTTGCCCCCTCCACGCCTTTCAAAGCCATCTGGGGGTTTGACAAAGCGAAAAACTGGGATGAATTTCGAGAAGCGGCAAAGGATTTCCACGTGCCGCCGCAAAACTTGATCTATGCCGATGTGAATGGCAACATTGCCTACCAAATGCCCGGCGACATTCCGATTCGAGCCAAAGGAGATGGGACGCTCCCCGTTCCCGGCTGGACGGATGAATACGAGTGGACGGGCTATCTTCCCTTTGAAGAATTGCCTTATACGGTGAACCCGGACGAGGGATATATTGTCACTGCCAACAACCGCGTCCCGCCGTTCGATTACCCCAATTGGATCACCTATGATTGGGATTACGGGTTTAGGGCGCAACGCATCGTGGATATGATTCAGGACGCGCCGGGAAAAATCGACATCGCTTATATTCAACAGATGCAAGGCGATTCGTTCGATGCTGTCGCCGCCCAGTACGTCCCAATTCTTTTAGAGACGGAAGGGCTGTCCGAAAAACATGCCAGCTTGCTGACAGGTTGGGATTATCAGGACAGTATCGACTCCTCCGCGGCGGCGATGTTCAACGCCTTTTGGCGGCGCATGCTCAAAAACACATTCAACGATGAGATGCCCGAGGAACGTTACTACCCGGACGGCGGCTCGCGCTGGAACGAAGTGATGCGCCACATGGACGAATCGAGTCGCTGGTGGGACGATACATCCACTACCGAGGTTGTAGAAACACGCGAAGAGATCATCAAAAAATCCTTTGCCGAAGGAGTGTCTGAACTGGAAGAGAAGTTTGGCAGTGACACATCGAAATGGAAATGGGGCGATATGCATGCCTCCACATTCCGTAATGGCACTTTGGGCGAGTCCGGTATCGGTCTGATCGAAGACCTGTTCAACCGCGGACCTTTCCCGACAGGCGGCGGCGAGGCGATTGTCAACGCCACCGGCTGGTCGGTGCGCGATGGGTACGAGACCAATTGGCTGCCTTCGATGCGTATGATCGTGGATTTGGGTGTATTGAGCAATTCGGTTACCGTTCATACCACCGGGCAATCTGGTCACGCGTATCACCCTCACTACATTGATCTCGCCCCGCTTTGGGCAAATATAGAATACTATCCCATGTTGTGGGAACACTCCGCGATCATCGCGGATACCGAAGGGCATCTGGTGTTGACTCCGAAATAATGACGGCAGGGCAGGGGCAGGCATGTGGCTTGCCCCTGTTGTTGAGCGGTAGGGTAATCGCATTAGAAAATCTCGAGGCTCAAAACACGGTGTTTTGCCTTCGAATCCGCTAATCTTCGCCAATCTGCGCGAATTTTTCCGAGAAAGATTAGCGTGAATTCGTGAGGATTAGCGGACAAAAAATCCAAATGCGATTGCCCTTTGTTGGGCGGTTTCATGATCGTTAGGCAAGGTTTCTTGTGGTAAAATCTCGCCCGCTATGGTCGAACCCGAAGAACTTCCTGAATTCGAATCGCCGCAGGTGACGAACGTCATGCACGCGGATGTGAAATCCGTTCATGCGGAATTGGTGCGGATGCATCAGGCGGACGCGGAATTCATCCGCGCCGAGGAAGTGGAACTGCAAAATAGCGCGGCGGCGAATGTGAAGGCGAACCAAGTTACAACGCGGCAGTCTGCGTTAGGGATGGTGAACTCCACCGTGGCGCAGTTGGAGAATTCGGCGGCGGGGATCGTCCAGGCAGAGAACATATCGACCAGCGGGTATACAGGCGTAATCGGCGCGGGAAGCGCGGATATCCATCACAGCGCAGTGGGCTATCTGGCGGCGCAGGAAGTCCACGCGCAGGATGTGCGCACGGTTGTCCTGCTGGCGCGAAATGTGAATGGAAACGTCATTACCACCCTCGATACGCGCGGCGTGGTGATTGCCGGGCTGATTGGCGGTTTGTTTGGCGGGTTGATGTTGCTGTTGGGTCGGTTTTTGATCCGGCGAAGTTAAATGTAGTAGCGACTCAGTCGCTTTAAAGATGACGAATGAATTCGTCACTACAGAAAATCATTTCATAGAGCGAAGGTAATCCGGAGCGCGGGCTTCAGTCCGCAACCGACGGGTGAGAGGCGCTCAAGGAGTAACGATGGAGAAAGTTGTACTAAAAGCGGAAAAGCGGGGAGTGGTTGGCAAGCAAGTGAAGGCATTGCGGCGCGAGGGGAAATTGCCGGCCGTGATCTATGGTCGTCACACAGACCCGATCAACATCAATCTGGAGGCGCACTCCGCTTCGCTGGCATTGGCGAGGGCAACCTCCTCCAGCCTGGTAACGATCGATGTGGAAGGCACGCAACATCTGACGCTCGTGCGCGAAAAACAACGCGATTTCATCAAGAACCGTTTACTGCATGTGGATTTTCTCGCGGTTTCGATGAGCGAAAAACTTCGCACAGCGGTTTCGATCCATTTTGTGGGCGTTTCTGGCGCGGTGAAAGATCATGGCGCGGTGATGGTTCATAACCTGGAACAACTACACGTGGAATGTTTGCCCGCCGACCTGCCCGAACGCATCGAGGTCGATATTTCCAGCCTCGCCAAAATCGGCGACGGCTTGCGTGTGCGCGATGTGGTCGTTTCAGACAAGGTGCGCGTGCTCGAAGACCTCGACACAATGGTTGCCGTGGCGACCATGCCAAAGGTCGAAGAGGAAGCGGCGGTACCGGGCGCAGAAGGCGCGGTGGCGGCTGTCACCCCGACCGAACCCGAACTCTCGGTGGAGCGCGGCAAGAAGGAAGAAGAAGCCTCCGACGAGAAGAAGTAAGAATTGTTTCGAACAACGCAGGGGCGAGTTTCAGACTCGCCCCTGCAAGTTTTTTAAAACCCCAACACCTTCAACAAATCGACGGTCATACGCGCCGTCGCGCCCCAGAGCAACTCGCCATCGTAGGGATGATACGCGATGACGGAACGCTTCTTTTCCCCTATTTCAAATTGCCACCGGTTGGACGCGTTCGCCAGCCACCCCAGCGGGATCGTGAAAACACGCGCCACTTCATGCTTGCCTACGCGGAACACAGTGGGCCATTTCACCACGCCCACCACCGGCGTAACCCGAAAATAGGAAATGGTGATGAGGTTGGCAAGCCGTCCTAAAATTTTCACATTGCCGGGGCGTATCCCGATTTCTTCCTCAGCCTCGCGCAGGGCTGTTTGCTCCGGCGTGGATTCGCCCTCGTCGCATGCGCCGCCGGGGAAGGAGACCTGCCCCTTGTGTGATTCGACGTAGTCGGTGCGGCGGGTGAAGAGCAGATGCCATTCGTCATCCTGCCGCACCAGCGGCGCCAGAACCGCCGCGCATTTCAGACGCGTTTCGTCTGTGAGTTCCAATTCCGCGTACCCATCGGAGGATGTGCCTGCGGATTGAAGCGCCTCGCGTAGTCGCTGGGAGATAAATTCTTCAGTGAGGTTCATTTCGCGTATTGCAGGACAAATTAAGGGTCGGTAAATTAATAACTTGTATGTTTGTTCGCAGTTGCACTGCGAACGGGATGCACGATTTGCCAAGCAAATCGAACTGCATCCCTAACTGTTCGACAAAGTGGAACTTTGTCTTACGAATCTGCTTCCCTCACCGGGCTTCCGCAATACCCGCACTCGGCGGTGATCTCGTCCAGCCACTCCACTTCATCGGGTCGTAGAACCGCGCCGCATTGCGGGCAGTGCGTGGGCAGGACGGGCCTTTTACCTTGTGGTATTTGAGTATCCAGTTCGGAGGATTCGGGCGAGATCGATTTCAGCCATGCGTCGATGGCGGCGGCTTCCTCGGTCAACCCGCGTTCATTCAGTTCGGTGAGCGCGCGGCGTCGCGCTTGAAGCAGGCGTTGAAATTGTCCTCGCTCAGCCAGCAGGGACAGCCCGCGTTTGATCGAAGGGATAGCCAAAGCTGTTTGCCCGGCGTATAGCCGCGCTCGCCCAGCCTGAAGATGAAGGAGCGGCGCGCGCGGCCCGCCGCGCGCATCGGCTGTTTGGGCGATCTGTTCAAAGAGTTCTCCGGCGCGTCCATACTCGCCTTTATCAAAAGCGAAATTGGCTTCCTGCAAAATTGGCGGGATGTGCCCGGCTCTCTTTCTGGCTTGGCGGCGAAATAGGCGGCGCATTGGCTACGAATCTCCTTTTTCTATTTCTTCGTTGAGTTCCCTCCCGCGCGGATCTTCACTGGGTTCGATCTTTCTGCCGAAGAGCAAGAAGCCGGTGTGCGCCACCATGCGGTCGGTCGGGCGCAGGCGCGTCGGTTCGGGTTTGTAGTAGCGCAATAAAATTTCACACACTTCGATGAACGCAAAGTTCGTCTGGCGCAACGATTGCAGGGTCTTCTCCACTTGATTAAAGGTGGGGATCAAACAACACAAGAATCCACCGGGTTTGAGCGCGGCGCGGATTTGTGAGATGTAATCGTACGGGTTGGGCACATCGAGGAAAAATGAATCCGCGTTGGTTTCGTCGAAGCCTTCGCCGATATCGCGCAATTTGAACTCTACGCGGGTATCGAGCCCAAAGCGGGCAAGATTCTTGCGGGCAAGGTTTTGCATGTCCGGGCGGATTTCATACGAGATCACGCGCCCCTCCGCGCCGAGGGCGTAGGCAAGGGCGGTCGTCATCGAACCGGAGCCGGAGCCAGCCTCCATCACGGTCTGACCGGGTCCGACGCCCATCGTCACGAGAATGAAGCCGATATCCTTCGGATACATAATCTGCGTGGTGCGCGGCAGGTTGGTGAGCAGGTCGCCGAGCGAAGGTTGGAGGAGAAAGAATGGCGAGCCGAGGTGGCTGAAAACCTGCGTGCCCCATGCTTTGCCGATCAGGTCGTCGTGTTGCAAGACGCCGCGATGCGTTTCAAATTTTGCGCCGGCTTGCAGGTTGAAGATGAAATGTTTGTGGCGCAAGCCGACAAGTTGAACGAGGTCGCCATCGCGCGCGGTGGAGGAATAGGTATTGAGAGGCATGAGAGGTATCTTACCATAGCCTTATTTTTCTTCGATTTCCACGCTGAGCAGTGTATCGCCTGGCGGAGTGTCGCTTCCCGGTTGCGCGTCGCGCGGGTTGAGCGAAAGTAGAACATCCATGCCGGTGAGTAATTGACCGAAGATCGTGTATTTTCCATTGTATTGCGCGATTGGAGTGAAGGTGATGAAGAATTGTCCGTCGCTGGCGTTGGGACCGGCGTTGGTCATCCCCACCACGCCGGGACGGTTGAATTGCAGGGATGGGTCGAATTCGTTGATGATATAGTAGCCGGGGTTGCCGTCGCCGGTGCCGCTTGGGTCGCCGGTTAACGCGAACAGGTCGAGAATGACGCGATGAAAGGTAATGCCGTCGTACCATCCATTGCGCGCGAGAAAGATGAATGAATTCACAGTGACGGGCGCTTTGTCCGCAAAGAGTTCGAGCGTGATGTCGCCTCTTTCGGTGCGCAGGGTGGCAATATATTGCCGGTCGGGTTGAACGGTTAACGGAGGGCAGGATGTGAACTGACGCTTGCCCATGAGGATCAACGCGATGATATCCCTGAGACTGCCATGATCGCGCGGTCCGCCGTAGATTTGCCCGTTGATGAGGACAAGCGGCGTGCCGGGGATGCCGATGGATTTTCCATCGTCGGCATATTTTTGGACTTGCGCGACGGTTTCTCCGCTTTTGAGATCGGATTGGAACTGCTCAACGTTCATGTCCAACGTGGAAGCTTGCGCGGTGACCCACTGCTCGAAATCCACCGCCGACAAGTTTGCCCAGTTCTCGTGTTGCGCGAACAGCAGGTTGTGCATATCCCAGAATTTGCCCTGTCTGTTTGCGGCTTCGATGGCTTGCATGGCAAGGGCAGATTTGTCGTTTACGTCCACAAGCGGGAACGGGCGGAAGGTGAACCGCGCGTCTTTCGGGAATTCTTCGAGCAATTGATTCGCCACGTCGACAAAAAAATCACTGCGCGAATCTTGATAGTCGATGTAGACGATGAACGAAACCGTCGCTTCGCTGGCTCCCAGCGAGCGGTCGGTTGCATTCTCAGGCGGGAACAAGGATGGAGCCTCCGGTCCCGGCGTGGGTTCGATGTTGACCGTGGCGCAGGATGGCTGGGTGGGAGCCACAAGATCGAGAGGAGGGGTGAGGTGGATCGTGGGGGTGGCGGGGGCAGGCGAGCAGGCGGTTGCCCATAGGCATAGTAGAAATAGCGATGAAGTTTTTTTCAGCATGAGGTTAATGTTGTATGGCGCGTTGCAGTTCCTGAAAGGACGTCATCTGCGCGATGGTATTAATGAAATCTGCCAGCGAGTCGCTTTGTTCGCGCAGTTCTCGGACAGCGGGACCGACCGGGTCTTCTCCCGCCGCGCCGCCGGGCATATCGGCATACGCGCCATGAAAAGCGAAGTATGCCTGATTGAGTTTGCGGAGCAAATACCCGTTTTGCCAGAAAACCTGACGGCGTTCTTCCATGTAGGCTTCTGCTTCTTCGATTTTCCCCTGGGCGAGCAGTTCGTCGGTGGTGACGCGCGTCTCGCGCATTTCGGCGCGGAAGTCGAATGGGGGCGGGTCGTCGTGATTGCCGAGGGTGGGAGGCGTTTGAGGAAAGACGACCAAACCGAAATGGGGATTCGAAGCGAGCAGTTCGGGATAATAGTTTTCGATGAGGAAAGTCCCCACTTCGTTGCCCGCGATGGACGCAGTCGTTTCGTTCATCGTGCGTAGTTCGGGAGTTGTGCTGTAATTGATTCCCAGCGGGCGGATGTTGAGATAATTATGCGTCCATTCGTGCGCGATGGTTTCAAGCAGCCACCGCAGGTCGGTGGTTTCGGTGACCATGGTGGGATACACGCCTACGCCGCCAATGGGGACGATGAGCGTGGAGACATCCAGCGCATCTGCCACGTTGTTTTCGAGTTTGATCTGTTCGTCGATGGTGAGGGTGGGGAGGATTGAAATGTTCGCGATCTGTTCGATCGCATCGCGGCGCGAGACGACGAGAGCGAGCGGTGTGGGGGAGGTGTGATATAAGACAGGCGGAATGGGCTGGCCGCCGCTGGTAAGGTTGAGTTCTGCCAATGCTTCGGAGATTTGACCTTGCAAGGTTGCCTCAGCCAGCGGAGCCAGCGCCTCCTGCCGTTTGAGCAGGATATCTCTGTTGGCGCGGAGTTGCGCGCTGGCAGTTTCTTTGTCGGTGACGGCGGGGTCGGCGATGACGAGTTCGAGGGAATACTCGATCTGCATCAATTGTTGTGTGGCGCGCAGGTATTCGAAAACAATCTGTTTGTTTGCGCCGCGATCGAAGAGGTAGGGTAAGCCAATCACATTTTGTTCGATCTTTATCCATGTGGCATTCCACACCCAGTTTGGATAATCGAACTCGATCTCGCGCGTGTAGAGGCGCGCGCGGTCGGTTTGACCGGTCAGGCGCGGCGCATCGCCTGAGACCGCAAAGATGACGAGGAGTGTGATGGCGAGGAAGTCGAGGATGCGCGCGATTCGATATAACACAGGAAAATTATATCAGCACGGATGCGCTGGAACACGAGCGGACGGGTTTCCTTTGTTTGTCAAAGAGAGCGACCCTTCTCTGGTTTTCTACGGTGGCGCCTGTGAGCCGTTCAGCGATCGTCGGAGAAACTTCGGCTTCATAATTGCGTATATCTCGTTGAGTAATTCGCCTTACGCAAAACGACCCGAAGGCTCTCGCGCAATACGCCTGTTTTCCAACCCATCCTTCGGGACGGCGCGGAATATCACTTAAGTAATTCATTGGCAATTCATATTTGTCGGGTAGAATTTTCCCGGCTTTAGAATTTTGTTGGAGGAACCTCATGCGTGATTTTTTCAAGAAACGAAAATGGTTGTGGATCGTACTGCTGATCTTGGTCTTGGGAGTGGGCGGGTCTTTCTATCTGCGCAATTCCCAGCCGGATACTGCCAGCCAGTTCCAAACCGCTTCGATCGAACGGGGAAACCTGGTCGCCACCATTGGCGCGACGGGAACCGTCCGCGCGAAACAATCGGCGACCCTGATCTGGCAGGCGGCAGGCACAGTGGATGTGGTGAATGCGAAAGTGGGTGATAACGTCCCCGCGGATTTCGTGCTTGCCTATCTCGAGAAGACCTCCCTGCCGCAAAGCATCATTCTGGCTGAGGCAGACCTCGCCAGCGCGCAACAAGCATTGGACGATCTCACCAATTCTGATACCGCGCTCGCCCAGGCGACGATCAATTTGCGCGATGCGCAGGCAGTGTACGATAAAGCCGCCAACTGGCGGAAAGAATTGAACGGAAAAATTCACATCAAGGAAATCATCTACAAAACATTTGGCAACCGAAAAATTCCAGTCCTGAAGGAATATCGCGGTTATGCCGGCGCCGAAGCCATCGCCAAAGCGGACGAGGACCTTGCCCTGGCAAAAGCAAAGCTAGACGATGCCCAACGCGAATTTGACCAGCTGGCGGGGGGTAACCTCACCGAAATCGCCGCCGCGCAAGCCCGCGTGGATGCGGCTCAAGCCACCCTCAACCTGGCTCGAGTGTCCGCGCCGTTTGCCGCCACGATTACCGAAGCCAACCCGCTCCCCGGCGATCAAGTCAGCGCGGGCGCGACGGCTTTCCGCCTCGATGATCTGACCAGCCTGCTCGTGGATGTCGAAGTTTCTGAGGTGGATATCAACAGTGTGGCAGTCGGTCAACCCGCCACGCTTTCGTTCGACGCCATCCTTGACAAGGATTATCACGGCGAAGTGGTTGAAGTTGCCAAAGCCGGCACAAATGTCAATGGCGTGGTGAATTTCAAAGTCACCATCGAATTGACCGATGCCGATGCGGAGGTGAAGCCCGGCATGACCGCCGCTGTCAATATCACGGTGGAGCAGATCGACGACGTGATTTTGATTCCGAATCGCGCGGTGCGTTTGCTGGATGGGCAACGCTATATTTATTTGATGGTGAATGGCATACCGCAAAAAACCGAGGTCAGCCTGGGCGCCTCCTCCGACACGATGAGCGTGCTGGTTGGCGGCGATGTCTCGGAAGGCGCTTCGATCATTCTCAATCCGCCGGTCGAAGTTGGAGGTCCATTTGGAGGCTAGCATGGATTGGGTGATTCAAACCCACGATCTGCGCAAGGTCTACCAGATGGGCGAAGTGGAAGTGGAGGCATTGCGCGGCGTATCGTTCAATATTCGGCGCGGCGAAGTGGTGGCGATCATGGGTCCCTCGGGTTCGGGCAAATCCACATTGATGAATACGCTCGGCTGTTTAGACCGCCCCTCCGCCGGAGAATATGTGTTGGACGGCGAGACGGTCGCCAACTTGAACGACGATCAATTGGCGGATATTCGCAATCGTAAAGTGGGCTTTGTCTTTCAAAGTTTCAATTTGCTGTCGCGGCAGACTGCCATCACCAACGTGGAACTTCCACTGCGGTATTCGAGTAATTCCAAATACGCCGGAAACGCGAGGGGCAGGCGCGCGCGGGCGATAGAGGCGTTGAAAGCCGTCGGTTTGGAAAATCGGATGACGCATCGCCCCGCCGAACTCTCCGGCGGACAGCAACAACGCGTGGCAATCGCGCGCGCCATCGTCAACGACCCAGCCATCATCATGGCAGACGAACCGACGGGCAACCTCGATTCGAAAGTCGGCAAAGAAATTATGAATTTACTGCTCGATCTGAACAAAGAGAGCGGAACCACGTTGATCATCGTCACCCACGACCCAACGGTTGCCGAACAAACCCAGCGCGTCATCCGCTTGCGCGATGGGCTACTGGATGGCGCCACATGAGCATTGCGCAAGCCTTCCTGGAGGCGCTCGAATCCATCAGCGGGAACAAGTTGAGGTCCGGTCTGACCGTGCTGGGGATCGTGATCGGAGTCGCCGCGGTGATCGCCATGTTGGCGGTGGGCAACGGCGCGGAGGCGTCCATCACCGGTTCGATCAGCAGTATCGGCACGAATTTGTTGTTCGTGTTTCGCGGCAGTCCTGAAAGCCAGCAAGAAGCGCCAGATCGAAGCAGCGCGCGGAACGACCGCCCGTTGACTCTCGCCGATGCCGAAGCGCTTGCCGACCCGTTTGCCGCGCCTTCGGTGGCGGTTGTCGCGCCGGCGATTCAAGGCAATGGGATCATCACCTTTGCCGGTGAAAACGCGTCCACCACGATCACCGGCGTCACCCCCGAATATTTTTCCGTTCGCAACCTGGAACTTTCAGAAGGCGAGTTTATCAACCAGGAGCATTTGCTGGGGCGCATGTCGGTTGTGGTGCTTGGTCCCGAAGCCGCCGATGCGATCATGGGCAGGCATGACGGCATTGTGGGCGAAACGATCCGCATTGAGGGACAACCCTTCCGCATTATCGGCGTGTTGGTGGCGAAAGGGGGCGGCGCGTTTGGCAGTGAGGATAACAGCGCCTACCTCCCGTTTACCACCGCGCAGGCGCGTCTGCTCAAACGTAACGCGCGCGATGAAGTGGACGTGATCTTCGTGCAAGCCACAAGCGGAGAGACCGTTCCCCAAGCCTCGGAGGAGATCGCAAACATTTTGCGCCAGCGCCATCGCACGCCGATCGGCAGTGACGATTTCACCGTGTTTACCCAGCAGGATTTTCTGCAAACGTTCGCCGCCATTACCGGCGTGCTCACCATCTTCCTGGGCGGCATCGCGGGAATCTCCCTGCTCGTGGGCGGCATTGGCATCATGAACATCATGCTTGTTTCGGTCACCGAACGCACGCGCGAGATCGGCTTACGTAAAGCGCTCGGCGCGCGCAGGCGCGATATTTTGATTCAATTTCTCACCGAGTCTTCTTTGTTGAGTCTCATCGGCGGGATCATCGGTATCATACTTGGCTGGGTGATCGCCTACGCAGTGGGGCAGATCGCCGCGGCAAACGGCACAGACTTCATCCCGGTCGTCACGACCGATGCGGTGGCGCTTGCCACGATCTTTTCGGCGGCGGTCGGGTTATTCTTCGGCATCTACCCCGCCAACCGCGCGGCGAACCTCGAGCCGGTCGAGGCGTTGCGATATGAATAGTCCTCGTTCATGCGGCAGTTCAACTGCCGCATGAACGAGACTGCCGCCTGAACAGGGGGCGTTCGCCCAACAGTTCAACTGATGAACGAACAGAGATAGCATCTCACCCTACGTGATAAAATTCGAGTATGACACCATTAAAAATCCTCATTACGGACGGACTCGACCAAAGCGGTTTGAATGTTTTGCGCTCCCACGCGGATGTGGATGATCGCCGCGATATTTCAGCGGACGACCTCCTCAAAGCGATTCCCGATTACGATGGACTCATCGTTCGCGGTCGGACGAAGGTGACTGCCTCTGTTGTGGAAGCGGGCGTCCGCCTCAAAGCCATCGGCCGCGCCGGCGTCGGCGTGGACAACATCGACCTCGACGCGGCAAAAAAGCGCAACGTCGTGGTAGTCAACGCGCCGATGTCCACTTCGATCGCCGTTGCCGAATTAACCTTCGGGTTGATGCTTGCCCTCGCCCGCGAAATCCCCCGCGCCGATGCGGGCATGAAGCAAGGCAAGTGGCTCAAAAAAGAACTCGAAGGGGTGGAGTTGAACGGTAAAACGCTCGGCGTGATCGGCTTTGGGCGCATCGGCGTGGAGTTGGGCAAACGCGCCGCCGTCTTCGGCATGAATGTGATCGCCTACGACCCGTTGATCTCGGAAGATGAAATTTCAAGACGCGGAGCGGAGCCTGTCTCGATTCAAGATCTGTACGCGTGGTCTGATTTCATCTCCCTGCATCTGCCGCTCAACGTGCAAACGCGCGATATGATCGGTCCGCTGGCGTTTTCACAGATGAAAGACGGCGCGCGCATCGTGTGCGCGGCGCGCGGAGGCATCATCGACGAAACCGCGTTGGTTGCCGCGTTGAACAGCGGCAAGGTCGCTGGCGCCGCGCTGGACGTGTACGCGGCGGAACCGCCCGGGGAAACTGAAGCAGTCCTCCACCCAAAAGTGATCGCCATGCCTCACATCGGGGCGCAGACTGCCGAAGCGCAATCCCGCGCCTCGGAGGATATCGCCAACGAGGTTTTATCCGCCTTGCAAAATAAACCGCTTCGTTGGAAGGTCAATTAAAAATTTCAGGAGTTGCCGTGTCTGAGAAACTTATTCGCTTGAAAGAGATACTTGGGGAGGTTTCCGATCTCGCTAGAGCCACATCGGTGCTGGATTGGGATCAGCAGGTAAACATTCCGCCGATGGGCGGAGACGCGCGCGGTCAACAATTGGCGACGCTGGGAAAGATCAGGCAAGAGAAATTCACATCCGATGAGGTGGGACGCTTGATCGATGACCTGAAACCCGAATTTGCCGGCGTAGATTCGGATGACGCCGCGATGATCCGTGTTGCCGCCCGAAATTACGATAAGGCGAAGCGCGTTCCACCGTCTTTCGTGGCGGAACAGGCAGTAGCCACTTCGAAATCCTTTGAAGCGTGGGTGGAAGCAAAGGGAAAATCGGACTATTCGATCTTTCTGCCGCATCTGCAAAAAATGGTAGATCTTGTTCACAAGTACATTTCATTCTTTCCGCCTGCCGACCACCCCTACGACACACTGCTGGATGATTATGAACCCGGCATGCAGACCGCCGATGTGAAAGCCATCTTTGAGGGATTGCGCCCCAAGCAGGTGGAGTTGATCAAAGCCGTAAGCGAGGCAAAACAAGTCGGCGATGGTTTCCTGCGGAAAAAATATAACGAGAAAAAATTGTGGGATTTTGGCGAAGAGGTCGTCAAAAGTTTCGGCTACGATTTCAGCCGTGGCAGGCAGGATAAAGCCGCGCATCCGTTTGAAACCACGTTCAGCGTGAACGATGTCCGCATCACCACGCGTTTTGAAGCCGACAACCCGCTGGCGATGATCTTCAGTACCATGCACGAAGCGGGACACGGCATGTACGAGCAGGGCGTGAACCCCGCGTACGAACGCACCGCCTTGGAAAGCGGCGCATCGCTTGCCGTTCACGAGTCGCAATCTCGCCTGTGGGAAAATCTTGTTGGGCGGTCGCTTCCGTTTTGGGAACACTTCTACCCGAAACTCAAAAAGACTTTCCCGAGGCAACTCGATGGCATCGGGCTCAAGGCATTCTATAAAGCCGTCAACAAGGTTGAGCCTTCGCTCATCCGCGTCAATGCCGACGAAGCCACGTACAACCTGCACATCATGCTCCGCCTCGAGCTCGAGATCGCCATGGTCGAGAACAAGATCGACCTCAAACACCTGCCTGAAATTTGGAACACAAAGATGCGGGAATATCTCGGCGTCACTCCGCCGAACGACGCGCAGGGCGTGTTGCAGGATATTCACTGGTCGGCCGGGTTGATCGGATACTTTTCCACATATGCGCTGGGTAATCTCATTTCTGCCCAGTTGTGGGAAAAGATCAACAAAGATATTCGCAACCTCGACGATCAATTTCGCGCGGGCAAATTCGATGCCCTGCTCGGCTGGCTTCGAGAGAACATCCACCAACATGGTCAAAAATACGATCCGCAAGATCTCGTCCGGCAAGTCACCGGTTCAAAGATCACAGCGGAGCCATATGTTCGCTACCTGACGAAAAAATATAGCGAGATATACTCTTTGTAAATGTGTCTGGTGCGTATAGAAACAAGTCCAATGATTCTTTCATGGGTCATTGGACTTGTTTATGAATAAATGAAATTTCGACTCCTACTCATCGCCTCTCTTCTCGGACTTGCGGCCGGTTGCGCCTCCCCGGCCTCAAGCCCCATCCCGACCCCGATTCCGCCTGAACAACTACCCCTTGTCATCGCTCAAACTGCGGAAGCGGCGAACCTCGCCGCCACGGAAACCCACCTCGCGTCTCTTTCCACACTGGCGCCCACAATGCCTCCCGCGCCAACGTTGACCATCACGCCGGGTCCATCTCCTACCGCAACCAGCATTCCCGGGCACGACCGCGCGGAGATCGAGATCAGTTCGCCGGGTCCGTTTTCGAAAGTGATCTCGCCGATCACCCTCAAAATGGATATTACGACCGGCGCGAGCGAAATTGTGCAAGTGGACCTGTTCGGCGAAGATGGGCGATTGATCACGCGCCTGCTCAAAAAGAATGTGCCCACCTCCAACAACGGCATCCAGCAGACCATCAAAGTCGCATTTGAGATTCCCGGCGCGGCGGAGGTGGCGCGGCTTACCGTCAGCACCTTCGATGAATTTGACCGCGCGCAAGCCGTAAATTCCGTTCGGCTGTTGTTGCTCTCCTCGGGGGAAAATGAGATCACCACGCCGGGAAATCCCTCTGAGCCGATCCGCGTCTTTTTCCCCACCAAAAAAGATTCCGCATCGGGCGGCAATCTCGCCGTTCGCGGGGATGTCTGGCCCTTCAGTGTGGAGCCGATCATCCTCGAGTTGATCACGCCGGACGGAAAGTCGCTGGGGTTGCGCGTGCTGAATATCGCACAAGCCTCGCCGCAGTTGTTCGAAACGACAATACCCTATCGAGTTTCGGAGCCGGTCACCGCCCGCCTGACCATCCATCAAGAAGATGACCGCATTCCCGGTGTGTTTTATGTGTTCACTCAGGAAGTCCTGCTCAACCCGTAACTTGTCAATTCACAATCCGGTGTGTATAATTCGCACGCTTTGCAGTAATCGGGGTGTGGCTCAGACCGGTAGAGCGCACGGTTCGGGTCCGTGAGGTCCCGAGTTCAAATCTCGGCACCCCGACAAAACAAGACTCCCGAAAGGGAGTCTTGTTTATTAATTGCAGGTAAGCGCAAGACATTGAGCTTTTCTCTACCGTACATCTGCACCGCTAAGTGTCGCCATGGCGCCATGCGACACCCGCAAAGAACGCAAAGAAAACTTTTTTAACTTGGCGGCCTTAGCGTGCTTTGCGGTAAAAGTCTTCTCATGTATGGTAGAGAAGAATCTGAAAAATCTTGCAATCCTGAACGGGGTGAGTGATAAAATCGCTCCAAATGGCAGATCATACCGCGCTCGAACTTGACACTATTCTCTATCACCTGGGGCAGGCAGGCTTGCGGCTGGCTGAGATCGGCGCGGCTGAGGGGGCGGCGGGCAATATTTCGGTCTGCCTGCGGAAGCCGCTGGAGGTTCGCGCCCAATTCCCTCAAGAGCAGGAGATCGGGTTGCCTCATGCCTCCCCTGAATTGGCTGGGATGATGCTGATCGTCAGCGGATCAGGCAGAAGGTTGAGAGAGATCGCCGAATCCCCGTTGGGAAACCTTGCCTGTGTCACGGTCGACCCTGGCGGGCGGACCGGTAAGTTGCACACATCGTCCCGGCGCCAGTTTCAGCGGGTGACGAGCGAATTCAACTCCCATCTCGGCGTCCACGCGGACCGGATGCGCTCGACAGATGTCGCCCTTCATGCCGTCATCCACGCCCAGCCCGTGCATCTCACGCACCTCAGCCACCTCGAAGAATATCAGGATGAGAAAACGCTCAGCCGGCGGTTGCTCCGTTGGCAACCCGAAGCCATCCTCAACATGCCGGAGGGGATCGGGGTAGTCCCTTTCCTGTTACCCGGCTCCGCTCAGTTGGTGGTGGAGACCAAACTCTCGCTTCGAACTCACCGAGTGGTGATTTGGGCGCGTCATGGGGTGATGGCGCGCGCCGATCATTCGATTTTGAGCGCCTCCGACCTGATCGAATACGCGGAAACCGCGGCTCACTACGAGACCTTGAACCGGTTCGCCGACTCGCCGGGCGGCGGGCTTAGCGCGGAGGAGATCCGCGAAATCGCCAAATCGTGGAATGTGGCGCAGTCGGTTTTTTGACGTGTTTCCTTGTCAGCGCGGGCGTTTGAGCCTATACTTTGACCTATCTTCCAAGACGCGAAAGGAGAGCGAACCATGGCTACTGTGCAGGATATGATCCGTAAAAAAGGAACAGAAATCTTTATGATTACGCCTTCGGCTACCGTGCTGGAAGCCATGAAATTGATGGAAACGCACAATACCGGCGCGGTTTTGGTCATGGATGGCGGAGAGGTGAAGGGGATATTGTCTGAGCGAGATTGCGTTCGGAAGTTGGAACTTTCGGGGAAACAGGCAACGGACACGAAGGTCGATGAGATCATGACGGGGAAGGTCATTGCCATCGATACGAACGAGGAACTCGAAACCTGCATGGCTCTGATGCTGGAGAAAAATATCCGTCACCTGCCTGTGTACTCTGAGGGAAAACTCGAGGGGTTGATCTCGGTGCGCGACGTGCTCCGCGAGGTGGTGGAAGTGCAGAAGTCGATGATCTCTCAGCTGGAACATTACATCACCGGGGGGGGACGGTAATGATCCTGCCAGAGTGGACAATCGCCGACCTAAAGCAGAAATTCGAAGCCGACGAACTGACGGCGCGTCAGGTGGCGGATCTTTATTTGTCGCGCATCGAGGCGGTGGATAAGAACGGTCCTCACGTTAATTCGATCATTGAATTGAACCCGGACGCGCTGGAGATCGCTTCCGCGTTGGACGCCGAGCGGAAAAAGGGGAAGGTGCGCGGCGCATTGCATGGAATCCCGGTTTTGTTGAAGGATAATATCGACACACACGACAAAATGCAAACGACCGCCGGGTCGCTTGCTCTTGAGGGGAACTATGCCGCGCGGGATGCGTTCATTGTGAAGCAACTTCGCAAAGCGGGCGCGGTGATTTTGGGCAAGACCAACCTCAGCGAGTGGGCAAACTTTCGCGGAAAGAATTCGGTGAGCGGATGGTCCTCGCGTGGCGGCTTGACACGCAACCCGTATGCGTTGGATCGCTCCGCGTGCGGGTCGTCCTCCGGATCGGGGGCGGCAATTGCGGCGAATTTATCCGTCGGGGCGGTGGGCACCGAAACCGACGGCTCGATCATTTGCCCCGCGCAGACGAATGGAATTGTTGGAATCAAGCCGACGCTTGGTTTGTTGAGCCGCAGCGGAATCATTCCCATCGCGCACAGCCAGGATACGCCCGGTCCCATGACGCGGACGGTCGCCGACGCCGCGATCCTGCTCGGGGCGATGACGGGAGTCGACGCGGGCGACTCAGCTACACGTCCGAGCAAGAAGCGGGGCTTGTCCAATTACGCAAAGTTTTTCGATCTGGATGGACTCAAAGGCGCGCGGATCGGAGTCGCGCGGAATATGGCGGGCTCGAATCCGCGCGCGCTCAAGATTTTGGAAAATTGTATCGACGTGATGAAACATCTTGGCGCGATCGTGATCGATCCTGCCGATGTGAAAAACATCGATAAGTTTGCGGAAACAGAACGCGAGGTGTTGTATTACGAATACAAGGCGGATTTAAACGCGTATTTGAAATCGCTTGGCGCGGAAGCGCGCGTTCATTCCATGGAAGATGTGATCAGGTTCAACGAAGAAAACCGCGATCTTGTCCTGCCGTATTTTGGTCACGAACGGATGACGACCGCCCTGGAAAAAGGCTCGCTGAAAGCAAAAAAATACAAAGATGCCTTGAAGAAGAATTTGCGCCTGACGCGAAAAGATGGGATCGACGCAACCTTGAAGAAATATAAGCTCGATGCCATCGTCGCCCCTTCAGGCGGGCCAGCGTGGATGATCGACCTCGCCAACGGCGACGCGATCAACTGGGATATGGAATCGACCTCTGCCGCGGCTGTGGCGGGGTATCCGCACATCACAGTCCCTGCGGGGTATGTGTTCGGTTTGCCGGTGGGCATTTCATTTTTCTCAACCGCCTGGCAGGAACCGACATTGATCAAACTCGCCTACGCCTTCGAACAAGCGACGCAATACCGCCGCCAGCCGCGTTTCCTCCCGACGGCGATATTGAATGTGTAGAATTATTTCATTTTGAGCTTGTGTTTGCGCGCATAGATCACCCATGCGGCGTAGAGCCCAATCACTGTCAATAGGACGACCACCCAGAACGCGGGCGGCAGAGTCAGCCCATAGGCTCCCACCATCACGGTGAAGACGGTTGAAACGGTTCGACCGAAAAGATTCGCGATAAAAAAGCGTCGCGCAGAGATGGACGCCAACCCCGCCACGTAGCACATCGCATCGGAGGGAAAGATAGGCAGGTTAAACGCCAGGAAATAAAAAAAGATCCCCTGATTTTTCGAGATCGATTCCCAGCGGTCGATTGCCCGTTGCGTTGCCAGCCGATAGGCGAGAGGCCGCCCATAACGACGAGCAAGAGAAAACGCGACCTGGCTTCCGATCACAGCGACGGGAATGGTGATGAATAAAGATTTCCAAAACCCGAAGACATAACCGCCCGCAAACACGAGCGCCTGCCCGGGCACAAATGCGACAATCAACTGCAACACCAACAGCGCGGAGTATACTGCAACCCCCCAGTTTCCATACTCTTCGATCAAGCCGGCAACAGCCTCCCGGTTGCCGAACCAACCGATAAACTCGACGAACGGTTCGCGCCACCACCAAAACAACAACACACAGATACCGCCGATCAGTATCGTTTTCCATGTTTGATGAACGAAGCCTGTTATTCCGCTTGGTTTCACTCGTCTGCTCCGATGGAGATTAGGGCTATCGCCTCGCGTGAGTATACCCGAATGAAGTTTGCGTGGTGATTTTTGTCCTCCAAACGTCACTGTGCCGGTGTAATCATTTTAGGCTATACTTCTGCGCGGAGATTTCATGGCAGACCATACCCTTGCTTCCCTCAAACCTGCAATCGAATCCTACCTCCCGATGGGCGGCGCGGGGCTGTTGCCAGCCTTGCATGCGGCTCAAAAAATATATGGTTGGATCTCCGAGCCTGTCGCGGCAGAGATCGCCCGGTCGTTGCGCGTGCCTCTTGCCGATGTGCACGGCGTGATCGAGTTTTATTCCCTCTTCTATAACGAACCAACCAGCCGTCGCGTTATTCGCGTGTGCGCGGATGTGGCGTGCGCGCTCAAAGGCGGAGACAAGGTGTTGGAGCAATTGTGTTCGCAACATGGACTCAAACCGCGTCAAACGACGGGCGACCTGTCTCTAACCATCGAGCCGAGTCCCTGCCTGGGGCTGTGCGAACACGCGCCAGCGGTATGGACGATGGACGAAGGGCGATCGACGACCGGAGATGGAACGAAAGCGGAAAATCGTCCCTTGTCCATGGTCTATGGCTCAATTCGTATGCTCACACCAAACTGCGGCAACGGCACAACATCACTCGAAGCATACGGCGACTATGTTGCCCTGAAAAAGGCATTCACGATGAAACCCGAAGAGGTTGTCGCGGAAGTCAAGGCTTCAGGCTTGGTGGGGCGCGGCGGCGCGGCATTCCCGACAGGAATCAAATGGGAGGGCGCGGCAAAAGCGGCAGGCGACCAGAAATACATCATCTGTAACGCGGACGAATCCGAGCCGGGCACGTTCAAAGATCGAATCTTGTTGCTCGACGACCCGCATCGCACCATCGAAGGGATGCGCATCGCCGCGTTTGCCATCGGCGCAACGAAGGGATACATTTACATTCGTGGAGAGTACCCGTACATTGCGCCGGTTTTGGAAAACGCTTTAACCGAAGCGCGTTCTGCCGGGTACCTGAACGAAAAATTCGATATCGAAATCCGTGTCGGCGCGGGCGCCTACATTTGCGGCGAGGAGACCGCGCTGTTTGAGTCCATCGAAGGCAAGCGCGGCTTTCCGCGCATCAAGCCGCCCTTCCCAACGACTCACGGCGTGTTCGGCAAACCGACCGTCGTCAACAACGTTGAATCGCTCTGCAATATCCCGTTAATCATCGGGTTGGGCGCCTCCGCATATCGAAAGATCGGAACTGAGAAATCGCCGGGACCCAAATTGTTCTGCGTTTCCGGTGACGTGACGAAGCCCGGGTTGTACGAAGCCCCGTTTGGCATGACTTTACGCGAACTGCTTGACCTGGCGGGCGGTGTTGCGAATAACAAGAAGTTGAGATCCGTTTTGTTCGGCGGCGCGGCGGGAGCATTTGCCACATCCGAACACCTCGATGTGAAAATGACCTTCGAAGATTTGCGCGCGGCTGGCTTGCCTCTTGGTTCCGGCGTGGTGATGGTCTTCGATGAAACGCGCGACATGCGGGCGGTGTTACAGAGCCTCGGTCACTTCTTCGCGCACGAATCATGCGGCAAGTGTTATCCCTGCCAGATGGGCACACAGCGTCAAATGGAAATTTTAGATCGCGTTGCGGCGGGGAAAACTCTCGACGGCGATTTGATCCGCTTGCAGGATGTCGGCTGGACGATGACGGATGCGAGTTTATGCGGCTTGGGTCAGACCGCGGCAAGCGCCACCCTCTCTGCAATGAAGTTATGGCCAGAATTGTTTGAAGGTTCGAAAGATTGAACGTTGAAAATTTTCAACTTGCCGACTTTCGCCTTTCAAACGGAGTATCTATGGAAATCAAATTAACGATTGACAACCAGGAAGTCACCGCCGAACAAGGCAAGACCCTGTTAGACATTGCCCGCGAAATCGGGGCGGATGTGCCGACGATCTGTTATCACGACGCCACGACGGCAAATGGGTTATGCCGAATGTGTGTTGTGGAGGTGGAGGGGCAAAGGACGCTTCAGCCGGCGTGCGTTGTTCAGGCGGGGGAGGGGATGAAGGTCCGCACGCGAAGCGAGAAGGTCGTCCGCGCGCGCAAGACGATTCTGGAGATGCTCGACTCCACGATGGACTTGTCTGAAGCGGACGAAATCCAAGGAATGCTGAAGACGTATGGCGCGGAGGCGAATCGCTTCCCCGATGCCGAGCGCCGCGAGTCGGACGTCAAAGACGACAACCCGATGTACATCCGCGATTACTCGAAGTGCCTGTTATGCTGGCGTTGCGTGCAAGTCTGCGCGGAGGACGCGCAATACACATACGCCATCAACTTTGAGGGGCGCGGGTTTGAAACGCAGATCGGCACCTTCTTCGATAAAACCATCCCTGAAACAACATGCGTGTTATGCGGTCAATGCGTGGCGGTGTGCCCGACGGGCGCGTTGAAGCCGAAGCGCGAGTATTTGTTGCAACAGGGGATGAGCCCGAGCGAGATCAGCGTGTTGAATACGGGAAGAAAAAAGAGAAAGGTCAAAAGTTGAGAGTCGCAAGTCATCCGACTTGCGACGGTAGACCTTTGACGCGATTGGAGAGACTATGATCAAACCCGACCGCATGACCACCACCACCTGCCCCTACTGCGGCGTGGGATGCAATTTGCAGTTGCACATCAAAGACGACTTTATTTACAAAGTCACCTCGCCGTTCGATTCGCCTGTCAATCAGGGAAATTTGTGCGTGAAGGGACGCTTCGGCTACGACTTTATCTATCATCCCAAGCGTGTGACGACGCCTCTTGTGCGAAGATACCTGCTCGAAGGCAAGCCGAAACCCGCAGGGCGCGAACAAGTCTTTGCAGTCAGCGTCGACGGCGCGCCAATCAATGATTCGCAAATCTCCAATCTTTGGGATTGGGTCGTCACAGACTGGGAAACGGCATTAAACATCACTGCCGATCACCTCGCGCGCATCTACAAACGCGACGGCTCGGACGCGATGGCGGTTTATTGTTGCGCCAAAGCCACCAACGAAGATAATTATCTCCTGCAAAAAATGTGGAGGGCGTTGTTCCGCACGAATAATGTGGACCATTGCACGCGCCTATGCCATGCGGGGAGCGTGGTTGCCCTGCTCCAGGCGCTGGGAACGTCGGCGATGAGCAACACAGCCTCACAAGTGGCGTTGAACGACGTGTTCATCGTCACCGGCTCGAACACGGGCGAGAATCATCCGATCATCGCCCTGCAAATGAAAGAAGCGGTCAGGAAAAACGGCGCAAAGATGATCGTTATCGACCCGCGCCGCATCGACCTGGTGGATTTCGCAGAGTTATGGCTCCCGCTCAAGCCCGGCACAAACGTTCCTGTTTTTTCCGCGATGGCGCATGTGATCGTCAAAGAGAATCTCATTAACGCAGAGTTCATTGCCAATCGCGCCGAAGGGTACAACGAATTCGTCGAGTCGCTCGAAAAGTTCACGCCTGAATTTGCGGAGGCAATCTCCGGTGTGCCCGCCGAGGATATTCGCAAAGCGGCGCGTTTATACGCCACAGCAAACAATGCCGCAATCTATTGGGGCATGGGTATTTCGCAACTTTCACACGGCACGGCATCGGCGCTTGGGCTTGTGAACCTTGCGTTGCTCACAGGGCATATCGGCCGCGATGGAACGGGGTTGAATCCGTTGCGCGGGCAAAACAATGTGCAAGGCGCGAGCGATATGGGGGCGATGCCGTTCTTTTATCCCGGCTATCAGCGCGTGGATAATGAGGAACTCGCGGCGAAATGGGAAAAATTATGGAATATCGAACCCAATGGGCTTTCGCGCAAGCTTGGGCTCACCACCACCGAGATTTTAAGTCACGCGCATGAAGGCGGCGTGCGCGCGCTCTTCATCATGGGCGAGAACCCGATGATGTCTGAGCCGAATCTCAACGAGACGCGCAGACACATGCAAGAGTTGGAATTCCTCGTCTCGCAGGATATTTTCATCAACGAGTCCGGCGCGTTTGCCGACGTCTTCCTGCCTGCGACTCCGTTCGCCGAAAAAGATGGAACATTCTCCAACACAGACCGTCGCGTGCAACGCGTGCGCACGGCTCAACCTCCGCGCGGAGATTCGCGCCCTGATTGGAAAATTCTCTGCGACTTGGCGCTTCGCCTCGAATCTCGACTGGGGGTTGCTACAAGCCATTGGGCATATTCCCACCCCGAGGAGATCCTGCGCGAGGTTGCCTCTTTGAGCAAAGATTATGCCGGCATTACCTACGAACGCATCGAGAAAGTCGGCTTGATCTATCCCGTGCCGACGCTCGACCACCCCGGCACCCCGACGCTGTTCAAAGAAACCTTCCCGCGCGGCAAGGGTAAATTCATCGGCGTGGATTATGTTCCGGTAAAGGAACCTGTGGATGACGAATATCCGTTCATCCTCACCACTGGTCGCCTGCTCGAGCATTGGCACGGCGGCACAATGACGCGCCATTCGGCGATCGACGAGGTGTACCCGGAGGCGCGAGTCGAAATCCATCCTGCAGACGCGGAGATGCATGGCATTGCGAATAACATGCCTGTGCGCGTCACCTCGCGCCGCGGCGAGGTGGTCGCCCGCGCCACCGTCACCGAAAAGACCACAGTGGGCGTGGTGTTTATTCCCTGGCATTTCCACGAAGCCGCCGCGAACCTGCTGACGAATGACGCGCTCGATCCGCAGGCAAAGATTCCCGAATTCAAAGCGTGCGCCGTGCAGGTATTCCCGGCGCGGGAGAGCGAGTTGGCGAATCCGGAGAATGTTTTGGCTAGAGGGAGATATTAGGGTTCGTAAAAATATAAATTCCCTGGTGAGGATGCAGTTCGATTTGCTTGGCAATTCGTGCATCCCGCTCGTAGTGCAACTGCGAGCGAACAAACATAGGGGAAGTTATTAATTTCTCGACCCTTAGCTTGGCGTCCAAAAATCAAACTGTCAAACGGCGGGTAAAATCAAAACTCGGAGATTTTCAAAATCTCCGAGTTTTTTCGCTACTCCTTCCTCCCGTCTAACATAGACCAAATCCTTCCATCCCGCGCCAGTAGCGCGTCCGCTTTGGCGGGACCCCACGAGCCGACGTCGTATGCGGCGAGGGGTTGACTTGTGGACTTCCACGCTTCGAGGATCGGGTCAATGAGTCCCCAGGCGGTTTCTACTTCGTCGGCGCGCGTGAATAAAGAGGCGTCACCAGTGATCGTGTCGAGTAAGAGGCGTTCGTAGGCTTCGGGGATTGCCGCCTTGCCGAACGAGTCCGCGTAGTGGAATTCCATATCCACTGGGCGCGTCTCTGAAATTGTATCGGGGACTTTCGCCTCGAAGCGCCAATGCACGCCCTCATCGGGTTGCAAAAAGAGGACGAGCATGTTCGGGTTGAGTCCGCCATCGGACGCGTTGAACAACAAATGCGGCGGTTCTTTGAACTGGATGGTGACCTGACTCGTCTTCTCTTTCAGCGCTTTGCCCGACCGCAAATAAAACGGGACTCCCTGCCAGCGCCAATTGTCCACTTGCAGTTTGAGCGCGGCAAACGTGGGGGTTTTGGAATTGGGGTTCACGCCGTCCTCCTGCAAATATCCTTTGTATTGCGCGCGGACGGCATTCTGCGCCACCGCCTCTGAGTTCATCGGGCGGATCGAACACAGCACTTTGACTTTTTCGTTACGTAGCGCGTTCGCTTCGAATGACGAGGGCGGCTCCATTGCAACGAGCGACAGCAATTGCAACAGATGGTTTTGGAACATGTCGCGCATCACGCCGACGCCGTCGTAAAAACGTCCGCGATGTTCCACGCCGACTTTTTCCGCGACGGTGATCTCGACGTGGTCAATGTAGTTGCGATTCCACAACGGCTCGAAGATGGTGTTGGCAAAGCGCGTGACCAAAATATTTTGCACGGTTTCTTTGCCGAGGTAATGATCAATGCGATAGATCTGATTCTCGTTCAGCGTTTTGTGAATTTGTTCGTTGAGTACGCGCGCCGAGTCGAGGTCTATGCCGAAGGGTTTCTCGATGACGACACGCCGCCAACCGCCGTTTTCTGTCAACTGTTCGGTGATGCCCAACAGGTCAATGATGTGTGGGAAAATTCCTGGCGGCGTTGCCATGTAGTAAATGCGATTCCCCGCGTCGCCCTCCCATTTGGTGGTGGCTTCACTGAGTTTTTCGAAGTCGTCGAGTGTGTCGTACTTGCCTTGCAGGTAAAAAAGATGTGGCGCGAAATCTTCCCATTGTTCGGGTTTGAACTCGAACGAAGCGAATTTTTTCACGCCCTCTTCGAGATGCGCGCGGAAGGCTTCGTCGGTATACGCGGTCCCACCGTAGCCGATGATGCGGAATTGCTTGGGCATCCGTCCCTTGCGGCAGACGTTGAACAGCGACGGGATGAGTTTGCGCTGGGTGAGGTCGCCCGACGCGCCGAAGATGATGATGGAAGTGGGGAGTCCGCTTGCCATTGTTTCTCACTTTGCCACAGAGCGCACAGAGTTCTCTGAGTCTTAATTCTCTAATTCCCTGGATTTTCTGTAATTTATTCTTCTTTCTTAATCGCATGCCCGCCGAATTGATTGCGCAACGCGGACAACATGCGCGCGGTGTAGTTCTCTTCATCGCGGCTGGCGAGTCGCATTTGCAGCGCGAGAGTCAGCACGGGCGCAGGCACATTGAGGTCAATTGATTCGAACACCGTCCAGCGCCCCTCGCCCGAATCAGCCACCCAGGGCTTGATCTCCGAAAGGTCCGCGTCTTCGTCCAATGCGCGCGCGGCGAGATCGAGCAGCCACGAGCGGACAACGCTCCCATATTGCCAGATGTGCGAGATCTGCGCGAGGTCCAAGCCAAACTCCTCTTTCGCTTTCATTACGCTGAACCCTTCCGCGTATGCCTGCATCATGCCGTATTCGATTCCATTGTGAACCATTTTGACGAAATGACCCGCGCCATGCGGACCGACTCGTCCCCAGCCTTGATCGGCGGCGGGAGCCAACGTCTCGAAAATAGGACGCATCTTTTCCACGACTTCGGGCTTGCCTCCAACCATCAGGCTGTATCCCTCCTTCAAGCCCCACACCCCGCCGCTTGTACCGCTGTCAATGAATTCGATTCCCTTCGCCTCGAGCAACTCCGCGTGACGGATCGAATCTTTGTAATTGGAGTTCCCGCCGTCAATCACAACATCGCCCTTTGAAAGAAGTTCCGACAATTCTTGAATCGTGTCGTCGGTCGGTTTCCCTGCGGGGATCATCGTCCACACTACACGCGGGGCTTTCAATTTTCCTACTGCTTCCTTCAATGAGTTTGCGCCTTCCGCACCGACTTTTTTCGCCTCTTCGACATTCGCGGCTGTGCGGTCATATCCCACCACGCGATGCCCTCCGCCGATGAGACGCGTCGTCATATTCAACCCCATCTTCCCCAGTCCGATCATTGCGAGTTCCATTTTTTCTCCTCTTTTCAGACCTCACAGGTCTTAAAGACCTGTGAGGTCTTTTATATCAACCTTCACAAATCTTCAATCCCTTCAACTTCCTCGGCAACTTGCCCGCCGCGGATTCATCCACCAGCCAAATCAATTGACCATCTTTCGGGTCAATGCGTTGCGCGGGATATACCTCGGGATTATATCTTTCGCTCAACACATGCGCCAACGTTTCAGCCTTCTTTTCGCCTGTCGCCATGAAGACAACCATCCGCGCTTGGTTGAAGACGAGTTGAGTCATCGTTACGCGGTTGGCGGGACGGTCTTGATAATTTGCAGTGACGGGGATAACAGGCTCATTAACTTGTACGGGCGAGTTGGGGAACAACGACGCAGTATGACCATCTTCTCCCATGCCGAGGTAGATGAGATCGAAGCGCGGGAAATCTAATTTTGATTCGGCGAATGTTTTCAACATTTCAGCATATTTCTTCGAGGCAGTGACTGGATCAAGTTCGCCCAACACGCGATGGATGTTCGATTCAGGGATTGCCACCTTGCTCAACAAAAGTTCATCCGCTTGACGAAAGTTGCTTCCCGCGTCATTGGGCGGGACGCAACGCTCGTCGCCCCAAAAGACATGAACCTTGTTCCAATCAACTTGATCGCGATAGTCGGAGGCGAGGAGTTGAAAGAGGCGCGTTGGCGTGTTGCCTCCGTTTAATGCGACGAGGAAACGAGTCTGTTCGAGGAGGGCGCGATGACTTTGCTCAACGAACAGATTCGCGGCATGTCGGCTGAGTCGTTCGGAATCGTGGAAGATGCGGAGTTCGGGTTTCATTTTTTTCTTACCGCTAAGAACGCGAAGAGCGCAAAAGTTATAGGTTTTCTTGGCGAACTTCGCGTGCTTTGCGGTTGATAAAGTTGTATCGAGTAGAAGTCACTAAAAGCGTGACCTACATAAGACTGGTAAGGAAAAGCGAATTTCGCGGTTCAAAGAGGAGAAAAAGGACGAGGGGGAGAAAATGTTGATCGAAGCGTGAACAGGCAGAGGCGGCGAGAGAGGCGATGCACTTCATCCTGCTTTGACAATTCAATTGAGTTTGTTTACAATCATGCGACTTGCATCACATCCCATCTGCATAGGAAGGGCTTTTCGATGAAAGAGTATACCACCGAGTTTTTACGTAACGTTGCGCTGGTGTCGCATGGCGGCGCGGGGAAAACCATGTTGGCGGAATCGTTTTTGCATGTAACGGGGGGGACCACACGGCTTGGAAAAGTGGAAGACGGCGCGACAGTATCCGATTATGACGATGAGGAACATCGTCGAAAAATTTCAATTTACTCCAGCGTGATCCCAATCGAACATCGCGATCATAAAATAAATGTCATTGACGCGCCCGGCTACACCGACTTTGTGGGCGAAGCAATTTCCGCGTTGAGTGTTGCCGATGGCGCGATCATTGTCGTGGACGCGGTTGCGGGCATCGAGGTCGGCACCGAGTTGGCGTGGCGTTATTGCGATGAGTTCAACCTGCCGCGCTTTTTTGTGATCAACAAGATGGATCGCGATAACGCGGACTTTCAAAAGACATACGATGCCATCAAAGAATTTGTGGAAGCGCATGAGAAGCGCGTGGTGCAGGTTCACATTCCCATCGGCGAGAAGCAAAACTTTAAAGGTGTTGTGGACGTCATCGGCATGAAGGCGTATATCGGTGATGGCAAGACAATCGAAGATATTCCTGCTGAATTAAAAGAAGCGGCGGACGCGGCGCACTTTGCGATGGTGGAAGACGCGGCGGAGGGTGAGGACGAACTGATGGAAAAATATCTCGAGAACGGTTCTCTCTCGGACGAAGAGATGGTTCGCGGACTTGAAGATGTTGTCTACGCTGGAAGTTTTATCCCGGTCTTCTGCGCGGCAGGCGCGCGGGAGATCGGAACGATTGCCCTGCTCAACGACATCATTGACTTGATGCCGCCTCCCGCGCAGGGACCGAAACGAGTCGCGCAAGGCAAAGATGGCGAAGAAACCTTGAAGCCTTCGGATAGCGAGCCGCTTGCCGCGTATGTGTGGAAGACGACTGCCGATCCGTTCGTTGGCAAGATGACGTACTTCCGCGTTCTGCAAGGTTCGATCCAAGCCGACGCACATGTGTGGAATCAAAACAAAAGCGCGGACGAGCGCATGTCCGGTTTGCATTTTCAGCGCGGCAAGGAAGTTATCCCTGCGAAGGTTGTCCATGCGGGAGACATCGCCGCTGTTTCAAAGTTAAGTGTCACCGCAACAGGCGACACATTTTGCGATAAGGGACATCCGCTCACGGTTGCCAAGCCGCATTTCCCCGCCGCGTTGTATCGCGTGGCAGTGACTCCCAAGACGCAAGCCGACGCCGCGAAGATCTCGCCAACGCTCACCAAGTTGTGCGAAGAAGATTTGACGTTGACCTGGCAGAATGACCCGATCACTCATGAAACTGTTTTGCAAGGCATGGGCGACCAACACATTGACGTGGCGATCAACCGCGCGCAGACGAAGTTCCAAGTGGGGTTGGGAACGCATCAACCAAAGATTCCATATCGCGAGGGAATCACGCGCAAAGCCTCCGCGCAATATCGCCACAAAAAACAGACGGGCGGCGCGGGACAGTTTGGCGAGGTACATCTGCGCATCGAGCCTCTGCCCTCCGCTGATTTTGAATTCGACGATGAACTCGTGGGCATGAATCTTTCCAAGTCGTATTTGCCGCCCATCGAAAAGGGAATCAAAGCCACGATGGAGCGCGGCGCGTTCGCGGGCTACCCGATGAGCAATGTGAAGGTCATCGTGTTCGACGGCAAGGAACATGAAGTGGATTCAAAACCCGTCGCGTTCGAGATCGCTGGGCGCGAAGCGTTCAAACTCGCCGTGCAGGATGCGGGTCCCGTGTTGTTCGAGCCGATCATGAACGTCCGCGTCACCATCCCCGACGCAAACATGGGCGATGTGATGAGCGACCTCAACACCCGCCGCGGACGCGTCCAAGGCACCGATTCGGAACGCGGCAACACGGTCATTGTGGCGCACGTGCCAATGGCGGAGATGACGCGCTACACCACGCAACTCCGTTCGATCACGGGCGGGCGCGGCTATTTCACGATGGAACTCGATCATTACGATGTTGTCCCGACCCATGTGGCGGGCGCGATCATCGAAGCGCATAAGAAGGAGATGGAGGGGAAGAAGGAGGAGTGAGAGCAGAGATTAGAGACTGGAGATTAGAGATTAGAATGCCCTGAAGCCGATTACTTCAGGGCATTTTGTTTACATGTCTACTTGTTTACCTGTTTACTTTTTACTTCGGATTGAAAAGTATATCCTCAGGCGGCGTCTTCAACTGAATCCTCCGTCCGCTGATCTTAATCAAATCTGCCAGAGAATCTTTCTTTGTCCCATCCCAAAGTTCGAGCTTGTCTTTTTGCCGTTTCATGTAATCGCTCAACAGTCCAAAATCGGAGTTGTTGTCGAAGAATTTAACGAGCCTGCGGAACAGCTTGGGCAGGATCAGAATGTCCTCTTGCAACGTGCGGATGTCGTACAGTGTGAAATCCGAAGTGCGGTCAATGGACCAGATGCCGCGCTTGGTCTTGCGCGCTCGCGCCACCACGGCGCGAATCTTTTCGGCGAAGACGCGATCGGTGCCGATGTAGAACGTGGGATAAACAAGTCCCTCGCGCGCGAGTTCGAAGTTGAGCGAATCTTCGATGGGCAGGCTGTTCGAGTCCATGATCGCGCCGTCTGTCAGGTTGGCTGACTTAGGGAAGAGATAACTCACGGGACGCCCAAACGGGTCAATGGACGCGGAGGCGATGAATCCAGATTTGCCATCGTCCGCATCCACGATTTTTGTCTGACTCAAACTGTAGATCACGTTCTTGATGCCGATCATCTCCAGCAGTGACTCGAGAGCGGCGAGCGCGAACGTGCGCGGCTGGTGATAGCCCTCGTAATGAGTCTCCAGCGCGTCAATCGACTCCACGCGGAGTTGTTTGCGTTTGTCATCCTTCTTCGCCGCGGCGTCGCCTTTCCACGTAAAAAACTCCCAGTGACTTTGGTCCTTCGCCTGAAAGCGGATCGAATCGCCGTCGGGCGAAAATCCCTTCACGTGAAATGTCCCTGCGATCACTTTGTATTGAGCCATATCTGCCTCCGTTGGTTGAATTCATTATAGAGATTTCTTGATGCAAATGCAACAGTAAAAATGATCGAAGTGTCCAAAGTCAAACACATCACCATCATGTCACCCTGAGCGTTAGCGAAGGGTCTCTGAGACGGTCGTGGAGATTCTTCGCCGCAAAGAGCAAGAGCGCGGCTCAGAATGACATAGAATTTAGTGTGTCTTTTGTGTTGGACACACGTAAAATGAACTGCAAAGAGCGCGAAGATTTTTTTGCTCTTCTTGGCGGACTTACTGCGCCTCGCGGTAAAAATGATCGAACCGCCTCAAACGAAAGTTGTCCGACAAAATTTCAGCGAGCCGTGAATGTAACAGATATTTGACTTGACAATCTCCGTAAGAACTGTACAATAGCGGGCATCTGATTGCCAAACCATGAAAACACTTAACTATTGCTTGTGTCTACGGCGGGGCTCGTAACCACCGCCTGAGACACAGACCGCAGTCAACGACTTACTCAGAACGGTGGACGACTCCCGCGTGCTTCACTCCGCGAGGCGTTTGTTCGCCGTTCTTTTATTTTGTCTGTTGACTGCTTTTGATTTAAGGATGCAATGACTCTACTCGATTACAAAATACATCAAACCGATTCGGACTCGACGGGAGACATCACGTCGCTTGTTGGGGATACGCCTCTCATCCCGCTTCGCCGCCTCAGTGGAGGCTTGCCTCAGGCGGTGAGAGTTTTTGCTAAGGGCGAATGGTTCAACCCGAGCGGCTCCGTCAAAGATAGACCCGCGCTCAACATTATTCAGTCCGCGCTTGCGGATGGCGACCTCGGAAACGGAAAGCGATTGCTCGATTCAACATCGGGCAACATGGGCATCTCGTACGCAACCTTCGGCGCGGCGCTTGGGATTCCCGTCACATTGACCATCCCTGCCAGCGCCAGCCCCGAACGATTCGCCATCCTGCGCGCGCTCGGCGCGGAGTTGATCCTCACCGATCCAACCGAAGGCTCAGACGGCGCGATCGTGGAAGCGCGAAAGTTGGCAAATGAAAATCCTGAGCTATATTGGTATGCGAATCAATACAACAATCCCGCCAACTGGCAGGCGCACTACAAATCAACGGGACCCGAAATCCTTGCTCAGACGAACGGCGAGGTCACACATCTGGTCGTCGGGCTTGGCACATCGGGGACGTTGATGGGCACGGGAAAATATCTGCGCGAGCAATTGCCCGATGTGAAAGTTGTCGCCTTTCAGCCCGATGCCGCGTTTCATGGACTGGAAGGACTCAAGCATATGCCGTCGGCGATCAAGCCAGAAATTTACGATGAAGCATTTGCCGATGAGACTCTTGAAATCAAAACCGAAGACGCGCGCGAGATGGTCGTGCGGCTTGCGCGGGAAGAAGGTCTGTTTGTCGGCATTTCCTCTGGCGCGGCGGCGGTTGCGGCGTTGCGAGTCGCTGAACGATTGGATGAAGGTGTTGTCGTCACGGTCTTCCCCGATTCGGGCGATAAATACTTGAGCGACAAAAATTTATGGGAGTCAACGCAATTCCGCGCTGAGCGGCGCGACAGCGAAGTCGAAGCGGGGAGAGGGTGAGGCAACATGTTGAAGATTTCGAATGACCTACTCGTTCGCATCAACGCGCATTTGGAAGCGGCATATCCCGATGAAGGCGCGGGATTCTTGCTGGGCGAGGAAGGCGAAGTGAAAGAGATTCTCACATTGCCCAACGCGCGCGAAGACGGAGCGCGGCACAATCGCTTTTTGATCACGGCTGAGGAGTACATGAAGGCTGAGGTGAGGGCAGACAGCCTCACCCTGAGTCTGATCGGCGTCTTCCACTCGCATCCCGATTGCCCCAACGTCCCATCCGAATATGACCGTGAGTGGGCGCAACCGTTCTTCTCGTACATCATCACGCGCGTGGACGATGGCAAGGCGGTCAGCCATCGCTCGTGGAGATTGACGGAAGATCGCTCGAAGTATGACGAAGAAGAAATTTATATTTTTGAAAACGAACAGGAGAAAAAATAATGGAAGCGTTTGAAGTGATCAAAGAGGATCGGCTGTTGGACTGTAGTGATCTGTTGTGTCCGATGCCGATCGTGAATACCACGAAGGCGATGAAGGAATTACAGCCCGGTCAAGTTTTGAAAATGGTCTCCACCGACGCGGGTTCGCCGCCCGACATCGAAGCGTGGAGTCGGCAAACTGGTAATGAGTTGTTGCTTTCGACCGTCGAAGGCGGCAAGTTTGTATTCTTTTTGAAGAAGAAATAATTTTCTTACCACAAAGGACACGAAGGTCACTAAGGTTGGATGAGTGATGAGCGAATCGCCTTTCTGTAGATTTTCTCTTTGTGTACTTTGTGTCCTTCGTGGTGGAAGGTTTTGGAGAATTTACTATGTCTAAATCAAATCCAAACGCGCCGAAGAGGCTCGCGTTAATTTCCAGCAAAGGGACACTGGACTGGGCATACCCTCCGTTCATCCTTGCCAGCGCGGCTGGCGCGATGGGCTGGGAAGTGGGTGTGTTCTTCACGTTTTATGGACTCACGTTGCTCAAGCCTGAACTCACTGCGGCGGTCTCGCCATTGGGCAACCCCGCCATGCCGATGAAAATGCCCTTTGGTCCCGAGGCGTTCCAAAACATTAATTGGGCGATGCCGAATTTGCTCATGGCAAATGTGCCGGGCTTTGAAGGCGTGGCGACCAATCTAATGAAGAAGACGTTCAAGAATAAAGGCGTCGCTACCATTGAGGAACTGCGCGAGGTCTCCATTGACTTGGGCGTTCGCCTGATCGGTTGCCAGATGACCATGGATGTGTTCGGCTTCAGCAGGGAAGATTTCATCCCGCAGGCAGAGATCGGCGGGGCGGCGACTTTCCTCGAATATGCCGCCGATGCGGATGTACAATTGTTCATCTAGAACTCCTTAACCACAAAGGACACTACGGTCACTAAGGTTTAAAACCTTAAGGCGAAACCGCCTTTCCCCTTTGTGTACTTCGTGTCCTTTGTGGTAAAAAGAAACGAGAAAATATACCTTATGACCATTTTGAGAATCCCAACCCCTCTGCGCCCGTACACCAACGGGAAGAATGAAGTCAACGTGAACGGCGCGAACATATCCGAAGCATTGAACGACTTGACTAAGCAATTTCCGAACATCAAGCCGCATTTGTTCAACGAGGGCGGCGAACTGCGTCCGTTCGTCAATATTTTTATCGGCGAGAACAATATCAAAGATTTGCAAGGCGTCGAAACGCCGATCAAGGATGGAGAGAGGTTGATGTTGATCCCGTCCATTGCGGGCGGTTGAAGAAACGGAATGCGGACTTGAGTCCGCAAGAAAATAATGGCGCGGACCGAAGTCCGCGCTCCGAATGAAAAGAGATTTTATGACCCAAGAACTTTCTCGCGATGAAATCCTGCGTTACTCGCGCCACTTGTTGATTCCAGAAGTTGCGCTTGAAGGTCAGCGCAAATTGAAAAATTCCTCCGTGCTGATCATCGGCACCGGCGGACTTGGCTCGCCTGTCGCGTTGTATCTCGCCGCGGCGGGTGTCGGTCGCATCGGGCTCGTGGATTACGATGTGGTTGATTCGTCGAACCTGCAACGACAGGTGATTCACGGCACGTCTACGATTGGAAAGTTGAAAGTGGAAAGCGCCAAAGAAAAATTACTGGATTTGAATCCCGACATTCAAGTGGATGTGTTCAACGAGCCGTACACCTCCGAGAACGCGCTTCGCATCGCCCGCGACTTCGACTTGATTCTCGATGGCACCGACAACTTCCCCACACGCTACCTCACCAACGATGTGGCGGTCTTCCTCGGCAAGCCCAACGTCTACGCCTCGATCTATCGCTTCGACGGGCAGGTGAGCGTCTTCTACGCTAAAGAGGGACCGTGCTATCGCTGTCTCTTTCCTGAGCCGCCCCCGCCGGGACTCGTCCCTTCGTGCGCGGAAGGCGGAGTCCTTGGCGTGTTGCCCGGAACAATTGGCACACTTCAAGCCACAGAAGCGTTGAAACTTTTACTCGGCATCGGCGAGCCGTTGATCGGAAAACTCCTGCTGTACAACGCGCTCGACATGTCGTTTGACTTTGTGAAGTTGAAGAAGAATCCAAACTGCCGCGTGTGCGGACCGAACGCCGACATCAAAGAGTTGATTGATTACGAAGAGTTTTGCGGCGTCCCGAGTCATGATCACGACGAAGGGTCTGCCGGCGCCGGTTTGGATATTACCGCCCCCGAACTTTCGGAACGATTGAAGACGAATCACCTCAAACTGCTCGATGTCCGCGAACCGCACGAGTTGGAAATCTCAGCACTGCCGAACGCGGTCAACATTCCGCTGGGCGAACTGGCGGGCAGGCTCACCGAATTGGACTCTGCCGACGAGATGGTCGTTTTTTGCAAGGGCGGCTCACGCTCCGCTCGTGCGCTGGAGTTGCTGGCAAGCGCCGGGTTCAAGAAGGCGAAGAACCTCAAAGGCGGCATCAACGCCTGGGCGAGGGAAGTGGATGGGAGTTTGCCGTTGTATTGATTGAGATTAAGCAAGAACTTAAGCATGAAGACCAGGTTGAAATTTAGGAACTTTTCCAACTGAACATTCGTTTACTTTGGTGATGTGTCAAAGATTGAACAAAGTCACCTATATTTGAAGGAGCGAAGATGAAAAACACTAATCGACGCAGGTTTCCAAAAATAGTGACCATCCTCTCACTAGGGCTTTTAATGTGCATTGGCGTCTTGTCTAACCCGGAAATGATCGCAAAAGCAATCGCTCGCAATTTCGATATTGTTTTGTTCTGGCGGGTTCGTTTTGAACTCCTTGGTCAGTCGCCAAAGGGACATCACTATATAGACTTATTCGATCAACATGGCAGAGAGATCACGGATATCTTATTTGCACATCGGTCTCCGCTGCTGCTTGATTCATTGTCCTTGTTAAATTTATGGACTCCAAATCTCAATGCCCTTGTAAACGGAAATGGTGATGATGTAAAAATTACTGATGCTCAAGTAAATGCAGTGCTCACCTACCTGGATAAAATTAGTCAATGGGCAAGCCCGGAGTTGAAAACCACAATCGTTACTGAAATGTCAATCACGCCGCTGGAAATGACTGTAGGATTGACAATGGATCAAGCGTGGATTTTCCTCAATCAAGACCCTCGTTATCCTGTTCCATCCGATTTATCTAGTGCGTCTGTTTCGCAACTCGAATCAATAGACATAGATCGTTTCCATTGGGCGGTTCAAGAATTTCCCGATTATTCAATTGATTTTGAGAACACTGTTTGGGATTTTCTGTCGTGGCATAATGGGGTTTCCCATTCTTGGGAGTTTGTGAATCGATCTGTTCCTGATTGCGTTGTGACGATGCCTAAAACGCTATCTGACCCATATTCTAGGTATATCGTCGAATCCAAAGTTTTAGGTGATTTTCAATATTACTCTCGGTTATCAGGTGATCCTGATCTTATCTTCTATATTCTTTATGAGCAGTTCGATGCCACTTCTGCAGGAAACGATCAACTGTCGCAAGGGTTGATGTTTATTATTTATCCGGGTTATGTGGATAGCGAAAATTGCATTGCGCAAAGCGAAACTCTAATTAGCAATGTTCATTTCACAGCTGCGCCTCATAGGTGAAGATGGATTTCCCCAGTCATTAGATCGGTTTGAGTCGTTTCTCAAAATTCTATTAAATCCGAGTGACGTACACGCGGACGTTAGAGAACATCCGCGTTCGGAGCAAACATTTCCACCTTTGAAAAAGGTCTATTAGAGATATGTGCTTACTTTATAAACTCTTTTAATGCAATCGCTGAACCTGGAAATCGTTGTAATAATTGCTTGTCCGATGTTACGAGCAATATATTAAGTTGCTGGGCTAGGGCAATGAACTCGCAGTCATAAGCGGTGCAGTCGCTTTTTGAAACCAGTTCAAACACCTTTTCAGACGAAGGCGCGACCTGGCGGTTTTCTAATGTCAACAAAGCATCCCTCATAATTTCTTGCGCTTGAGATAATTCCATGCCCCGGCGAATGTACCCCGCAAGAACATTTCGGAATTCGCTTTGCCACAAAGGCGGAACGATCCAATGAGGGTCTTTTGCTAAAACATCTTGCGCTAAAGGTGTTTGGTCGCCCGTAAGAAAGAGATACACGATCAAGTTCGTGTCCGCAACGATCATTCCCTGCCCTCGTTGATCAATTTTTCAATTTCATCTGCCGTAATTTTGTATTGGGCGGTGAGTTCGCGCACCTTTCGGGCGCGTTTCAAGGTTTCTTGAATATCAAGCGGCGGAATGGAAATTGCCTGCTCAAGAATGGACAGGATTTCTCCGTTGATGCTGCGATGATTGGTCTTTGCCTGATTTCTGATCATGTCATAAACGGCTTCTGGAATATTTTTGATTGTCACAGTGACCATTTTTGCCTCGCGGTTCCATTTTGGAACCATTATGGTTTACTGACGATGTTCTGTCAAGTGTGATTTTGTTTCTAAACGAAACTGGTAAAATACCAGCATCTCAACGAAGGAGCGAGAATGGCATTACCCGTCTCAAAGGAAAAACGAGTCTATGACAATATTTTGGGCGCGATGGGGAACACCCCGCTTGTACGATTAGGGAGGATAGCCAGAGATTTACCGGTTCCGTTGTATGCAAAATTGGAATGGATGAACCCAGGCGGCTCGGTCAAAGACCGGGTTGGGGCGTTCATCATCGAACAGGCTGAAAAGCGCGGAGAGATCAAACCGGGCGGGACGATCGTCGAGGCGACATCGGGAAACACAGGAGTGGGTCTTGCCATTGCCGCGGCGTTAAAAGGATACAAGACCATCTTCGTCATGCCCGATAAAATGAGCAACGAAAAGATTTTGTTGTTGCGCGCATACGGAGCAAAGGTTGTCATCACGCCGACAGCCGTTGCGCCGGAAGATCCGCGCTCGTATTACGAAGTGGCAAAACGATTCGTGCGCGAGACGCCGAACGCGATTTTGGCGAATCAGTATCACAACCCCGACAACCCAAAAACGCATGAACTGACGACGGGGCCCGAGTTGTGGGATCAGACCGATGGGCGAGTGACCGATGTCATCATCGGGATGGGAACCGGCGGAACGATCACAGGTGTCGGGCGTTTTCTCAAGTCGAAAAATCCGAAGATCCAAATCGTGGGCGTGGACATCGAAGGCTCGATCCTCACAGAGATTTGGCAAAACAAAGGAACGATTCCCGATGGCGCGTATCCCAAAACGTATAAAGTGGAAGGGATTGGCGAGGACTTTCTTCCAACCGCGCTCGATCTTTCGGTTGTAGATGCCATCGAACGCGCGGGCGACCGCGAATCGTTTTTGTGGGCGCGTCAACTGGTGAGACAGGAAGGAATCTTTGCAGGCGGCTCGTCTGGGTCGGCGCTGGCTGGCGCGATCAAATATTGTCGTAAGTTAAGGGGAGATCGTTTGCCGGTTGTGCTTCTCCCGGATTCGGGCTCGCGTTACCTTTCAAAATTTTACGACGACAAGTGGATGCGCGAGTTCGGTTTCCTCTCGATGGAATTCGGCGAAACGACGCTTGGCGATCTACTCATCGCCAAGCCCGACAAAGTTTTGTACACCGCCACGATCGGCGATTCAATTCGCAAGGTTGTCGCCATCATGCACCAGCATGGGATTTCGCAAATGCCTGTCGTCGGCGCGGATGGAACGCTTGTCGGCTTGATCGAAGAAGTGGATTTGCTCAATCACATGCTCGATAAACACGAGCATACACAGGATGAGGCGATCGATCCGCTTGTGCAGCACGCTGGCGCAGTTTTTCCCTCGGAGACGTCGCTCGAAGAAGCGATGCCATCGTTGAAAGTTGGGCTGGCTCTCATCGTCATCGATAACAGCCGCCCGCTTGGGATCCTCACCAAGATCGATGTGCTGGATTATGTGGCGGGGAAGATCTAACCGCGCTCATGGCGCCCTTGCGAGTGGAACCGTTTCGGGCGTGATTGGATAGGTCGATCCATGCGAAAAGCGGGCGCAATCCGCGTCCGCTTTTTTGATTCAAACTTTAAGTTTCAAAACCTTGACGAGAAATTCATGGCGATTAAAATAGAACATAAGTTCTAAAGGAGCCTGCCATGACCCACGACAATCATCGTTACGCACAGCTGTTGGATGCGCGGATGGAACTCAAAGCGGAAGCCGCTGCGCCTCATCCCGCGCCTCTGCCTGCTTTGCCCACCCTCGACCAGATTCTCGCCCAAATTGGTCCTCTACCGCGCGAAGCATTATTCCTCGGCATGGCTTCAGACGGCTTGCCGGTGTTGTTGAACATGCGCGATCCCGCGGTGGGACCGATCCTCATCGCCGGCGACGCCGGTTCGGGGAAGACCGCATTCTTGAAAAACATTGTCCGCGCGCTGTCGTTGACTCATGAACCATCAGAGGTTCAGTTCGGAGTGATCACGACGCATCTTAATGAGTGGGAAGACGAGAGGATTTCGCCGTATCGCGTGGCGATTTTCTCGGCTCATGAAGATGGCGCGCCGGAGTTGTTGCTTTCACTTGCCGCATGGGCGCGCACGAACACAAGCAATAAACAATCCGTGCTTTTGCTGATCGACGATCTCGAGGCAGTGGCAGGATTCGACTTCGACTCCCTGCAAAACTTGCGCTGGCTCCTCGCGCATGGGGCGTCTCGCCAGGTTTGGGCTTTCCTCACTATGACCGCGCCACGCTACGGAAGAGTCATTTCGTGGATTCCCATTTTTCGCACCCGTATTTTTGGGCGAGTTGGCGATGCGCGGATTGCGAACGCGCTTGGCGGAGACGCCTCGTCACGGTTGGACCAGTTGCAGGTGGCGAACCAGTTTTCCCTGCGCGAGAACGGGAAGTGGCTGAGATTTTGGTCGATTAATTCGTAGTCCGTCAAATCCAGATTGTGCTAAAATTTAGAGGTCGTTGCATGAGAAATGGCGGTCCGACAATCAGAGGGAAACTCGCTTCCTGGCACCTGGGTGTCTGTGATCACTACGTCATGCACTATCGTTCCGTCTCGCTTCGGCGGTTGCTTCACCGTCGAAGCCCACACTCAGGAGAATAGCATGGAAGCAAAATTGTATGTCGGTAATCTGCCGTTCAACACAGGCGATGCGGATTTGCAGGACCTGTTCGCGCAGGCGGGCACGGTGAAGTCGGCGCAGGTCATCCGTGACCGCGCCAGCGGACGTTCCAAGGGCTTTGGCTTTGTGGAGATGAATTCGGCTGACGAAGCCCAGAACGCCATCTCCATGTTCCATGGCAAAGATTTCAATGGCCGCGCGATGACCGTGAACATTGCCCGTCCGCGCGAGGAACGTCCCGGCGGTTTCCGCGGCGGCGACCGTAACCGCGAGCGCCGGCGCGATTACTAAGCCATCTCGTTCGGTTTGATGTTGAGCCAAATGGGCGGTGCCAGCCATTTGGCTCAATTCATTTTTAGCAGGCAAGGTGTATCGAATGATTGAGAATTTGACGATCCGTGAATACATCGACACTGATTTTGATTCGGTGACGATCTTGTGGCGTGTTTCTCGTGAAAAATCGTTGCCCGATCTTCAGCGCGAGAAAGGTCATTTCTTCTTCGAAGACCGCGATTATTTTCAAAATCGAATACTGGCTACGAACAAAGTTTGGGTTGCTGTGACGGACGGTCGTATTGCGGCGTTTATGGCAATGGAAAACGAGTTTATCGACCAGTTATACGTCTGCCCTGATTTTTGGCGGCAGGGAATTGGCGAAGCGTTGCTCGAACATGCGCGAAAGATCTCGCCTGCGCATCTTTGGCTTTACACGTTGCAGGTCAATCGGAATGCCCGCGCGTTTTACGAAAAACACGGGTTTATCGCCGAGAAGTTTGGAACAAGCCCGCCGCCCGAAAGCGAGCCTGATGTTGAATATCACTGGCGCAATCCGCCAATCGTAAATCGTAAATCGCCAATCGTAAATCGTAAATCGTAAATCGCCAATCGTAAATCGTAAATCGTAAATCGAATCATGCGACCTACCTTCCTTGAAGTAAATCTCACTCAACTGAAAAAGAACATCGAAGCGATCCGCGCGCGGGTTGCCCCCGCCAAGGTGATGCCGATGGTGAAAGCCAACGCCTATGGGCACGGTGTGGATGGCGTCGCGCCGTTCATCGAACCCTTTGTGGATTATTTCGGCGTTGCGATCGTGGAGGAGGGAATCCACCTTCGCGCGTTGGGAATCAAAAAGCCGATTCTGGTCGCGGGCGGGGCGTTTGCGGAACAACTTCCCTTGTTTGCCGAATACGATCTGACGCTGACTGGCTCTTCCATTGCTTTGCTTTCCGCCGCGGAAGACTTCTCTCGAACTTCGGGCAGGCGCGTCAAAACTCATTTGAAATTCGATACCGGCATGGAGCGTATTGGAGCCCATGAATATGAAGCGCAGGAATTCATCGAGGATTGCCTGCGCCTCCAGCATGTCGACGTGGAAGGGATGTACACGCATCTCGCCAATTCCGAACTGGCTGACCGCAGTTACTCCTTGATGCAACTGGAGCGTTTTCAAGGCATCCTGCGCGTGTACGAAAAATTGAGCGAACCCCCGCCCGCGTTAAAACACATGAATAATTCGGGCGGAATTTTGAATCTTCCCGAAGCAAATTTTGACATGGTGCGCGCGGGTATACTATTCTATGGCGTGTCTCCGGGCGATGAAACGCCGCGCGACCCAACGATCCAGCCAGCATTGACATGGAAATCGAAAGTGGCTTACTCGAAGCGGACCAAGCCGGGGAGGTCGGTCAGTTACGGCTCGTTGTGGCAGGCTGAAACAGAGACGCGAATCGTCACCGTCCCTTGCGGGTATGCCGATGGCTACTTCCGTCGTATGACGAACAAAGCTCAAGTAGTCATACGAGGAAAGAAATATCCGCAAGTGGGCAGGATCTGCATGGATCAATTCATGGTCAACACAGGCGACGACGCGGTCGAGACCGGTGAAGTGGTTGTGCTGATGGGCGAGGGGATTTCCACAGCCGATTTTGCCGAATGGATGGGCACGAATGAATACGAAGTGTTGACCAGTATCGGCGCGCGCGTGCCGCGCCTGTTCGTGAACGAGTGATGATAGAATAACGCAGTTTTATTTTGAGGTGATGAGTGAACCGTTTGTTTGAAAAGTATGGAATGCTATTTTTGGTGGCGGGGTTGATCGTCCTGTTCGACCAGTGGACAAAATCGCTGGTGAGAACAAACCTCCCTCTCGGCGCAACCTGGTTGCCCGAATCGTTGGAATGGCTCAGCCCGTACGCGCGTTTTGTGCACTGGCATAACACCGGGGCCGCGTTCGGTATGTTCCAGAACGGCGCCATGGTGTTCACGGCGCTTGCCTTCGTGGTGATCGGCGCCATCATTTTTTACTTTCCCCAAGTGGAACAACACGATTGGACTTTGCGACTTGCCATGAGCATGCAACTGGGAGGCGCGCTTGGCAACCTGATCGACCGCCTCATGCGCGAAGGGCGCGTGACCGATTTTATTTCCGTCGGCTCATTTGCGGTGTTCAACATTGCAGACGCAAGCATCAGCATCGGCACGGCAATCCTTCTGCTGGGCGTCTACTTGCAAGAGCGCGCCGCAAAACGATCAGCCGCCATCCAAGCGAGCCAATAACGTGACCGTCGAGCGCGTATTCCAAATTCGCTATGACCGACAGCCCGGCGAACGGCTCGACAAATTTTTAGCGGAAGTTCTGCCGGAGTTTTCGCGCTCGCGGATTCAACAGCTGATCGCAGGCGGATGCGTAGACGTGAACGGTTCACCCGCCCGTAAGGCTGGTCAGCCCGTAGACGCCGGCGCCGCCCTTACTGTTCGTGTCCCTCCCACCGCGCCGACCGATCTGGTCGCGGAACAAATTCCCCTCGATATAATTTTTGAAAACGACGAACTGATGGTGGTGAATAAACCGGCGGGCATGGTCGTACACCCTGCGGCAGGACACGCCCGTGGAACGCTGGTTAACGCCGCGCTGGGGCATGACCCGGACATCGAAGGCATCGGAGGCGAGGAGCGACCCGGCATCGTCCACCGGCTGGACAAGGATACCTCGGGGCTGATCCTTCTCGCCAAAAACGAACGCGCCCATCGTTGGTTGCAGGACCAATTCCGCTTACGGAAGGTGGAGAAAACGTATCTCGCGCTGGTAGATGGCAAACCGCCGACTCCTTCCGGTCGCGTGGAAACGTTCATTGGCAGGGACCCAAAGAACCGAAAGCACATGGCGAATGTTTCCAAGACAAAAGGGCGCGAGGCTGTGTCGGAGTACAAAACCTTGCAGAGTTTTGAACATCACACCCTGCTCGAGTTTCATCCCCTGACCGGGCGCACGCATCAAATCCGCTTGCATTGCGCATTCTTGAAATGTCCGATCGCTGGAGATGAAGTATATGGGCGGAAGTCGTCAACGGTTGCGCTTGCGCGGCATTTTTTACACGCATCCAAACTCAAAATTGTTTTGCCGGGTGAATCCAACTCGCGCTTGTTCGAAGCGCCCCTGCCCGCCGACTTGGAAACAGTGTTGAATCAAATCCGATGACGCGCTTGTTGCTGGTCAAACATTCATTGCCGAAGATCGTCGAAACCGTTCCTGCTCGCGAGTGGACTCTCTCCAGCGAAGGCAGAGAACGCGCTCGCGAGTTGGCGGAAAAGTTGTCTTTGTTCCAGCCGGATGTAATCGTTTCCAGCCTTGAGCCAAAGGCACGACAAACCGCCGAGATCATTGCGGAAGAATGGCGACTCAACGTTCAGGCATTGGATGGTTTGCACGAACATGAGCGATCCCGCGTGCCTTTTCTCCCAAAAGGTGAATTTGAAAGCCTCGCGAAGAATTTTTTTGAAAATCCTAATTCTCTTGTCTTCGGCGACGAAACAGCCGCGGACGCGCTGACTCGATTTCAGAAAGCGATTGATTCGTCCCTTCGGTCCACGCGTGCGAATACGCCTATCGTCGTTTCGCACGGCACGGTGATCTCTCTGTTTGTTGCCTCCGTCTCCGGCTGCGATGGTTACTCGCTCTGGCAGGAATTGGAATTGCCGTCATGTGTCATTTTAGACATTGAAACAAAATCAGTCGTTGAAAAGATAAGTTTACGTTGAGGAGAATGCGATGGATTACATTGATCTTCGTTCCGATACAGTCACCAAGCCCACGCCTGAGATGCGCGAGGCGATGGCGGAAGCCGAAGTGGGCGACGATGTATACGGGGACGATCCAACCGTCAATCGGCTCGAAGCGCTTGCCGCGTCCATGCTGGGCAAAGAGGCTTCGGTGTTCGTCCCCTCCGGCACGATGGGGAATCTGCTCGCCCTGCTGGTCCACTGCCAGCGCGGAGACGAAGCTATCGTTGGGAGCAAGTCGCATATTTACTTAAATGAGGCAGGCGGGATGTCTGCGTTGGGCGGGATTCAACCGAACCCGATCCCAAATCAAAAAGATGGCACGCTTGCGCTGGAGGGGATTCGCAACGCGATCCGCCCGGAGGATGTGCACCAACCCATCACGCGCTTGATCTGTATCGAAAACACCCAAAACAATTGCGGCGGGGTGGCGTTATCCGTCGAATACACGCGGCAGGTGGGTGAAATTGCCAGAGCCAACAACTTGAAATTTCACATCGACGGCGCGCGGATTTTCAATGCCGCCGCTGTCTTGGGCGCGGAGGTGAAAGACCTTGTGTCTCCCGCCGATTCGGTCATGTTTTGTTTGAGCAAGGGGCTGGCTTCGCCGGTGGGTTCGATGCTGGCGGGAACGAAGGCGTTTATCGCCCGCGCTCGTCACCTGCGGAAGATGCTCGGCGGCGGCATGAGACAAGCCGGCGTTCTAGCCGCGGCGGGGATTGTTTCGCTCGAGAAAATGTCGCGGCGGGTGGGGGACGATCACGCTCGCGCCAAAAAATTGGCGAATGGTTTGCGTAAGATACCGGGCATCCTGCTCGAGGAAGGCGCTCCGTTCACGAACATGGTTTATTTCGATATCGCCGACAACGTCCCATTCGACGAAAAACAGTTATGCGAGAAAATGTTAAACCATAAAGTCTTGATTGACTGGGCGGGCGCGCGCCGTATTCGTCTGGTGACCCACTATGCGATCGATGATGCGGGAGTTGAGAAAACCGTTCAAGCGTTTACAGAAGTCTTCCGCTAAGAGACTGTTTCTTACTCCTTCGTTGCCATACTGTTCGTGCCGCGAGTGGCGCCCTGTGCCATGAGACGGCAGAGCGCGTAGAGAACTTTGAGAGGTCGCTGCTTAACTTCTTTTGGGTCTCCCATAATTAACGGGAAAGAGCTTCACCACGAAGGGCACAAAGTCTTGCGCTGAGTTCGTCGAAGCGACACAAAGGCAAAAAAAGAGCCTAGATTCCTTGCGTTTTCCTTTGTGACCGTCGTGTCCTTTGTGTTTGAAAAAAAAGGTTTCTCGTTAAAAACGGTAGAACCCTTCTTTTATTAGACACGGACGCCACGGATTTCACTGATTTTCACGGAAAAATCTTTAGAAAAACGTCTTTTTTCCGTGTGGTCCGTGAAATCCGTGTGCAAAAAGAATAAGGGTCAGACTTCAGAAACACTCTCTAACAGAAACGCGTTTATTACGCGTTCGCGCTCTCGGTATATTCATGATGCGAAATGCGCGTTAAGGCTTCGATGATATCGGGATCGAACAAAATATCCGCGTTGTCCTTCATAAACTGGAGCGCTTCTTCCGGGGTGGACTTTTCACGATACCTTCGCCGGCTGGTCAGCGCGTCGAAAACATCTGCAACAGCGAAGATGCGCGCCTGCGTGGGAATTTCCCTGCCTTTTAGCCCGGCAGGATAGCCGCTCCCGTCCCAGCGTTCGTGGTGATGCCGTATCAGAGGCACGGCGTCATTCAAGAAGGGGATACCTTCCACAATCCGCGCGCCGATATCAGGGTGCACGCGCATGATCTTCCATTCATCATCGGTCAATTTATCCGGCTTGTGCAAGATGGTATCGCTGATGCCGATCTTTCCAATGTCGTGCAACAAGGCGCCGCGCTCGAGCGATTTCAATTGCGGTTCCGACAATCCCAATGCCTTCGCCAGCGTGCAAGCAAGACGGCTGACGCGCACACTGTGTCCTTCTGTTTCGCGGTCCCGCGCGTCCAACGCGGACATCAGCGAAGTCAACGTGCGATCATAGGTGGTTTCCAACTCCGCATATGCCCGCTTGATCTCCTCCGCCTGACGCCGCGACTCCGCCAGCAGGATGGCGCGCTCAAGCGCAATGGCGGCTTGATTCGCCAGCGTCTGCAGATTCGCAAAGTTCTGCCCGCGACTCTCAGGGATATTCATCCATAACGCGCCGTACGTTCCGCCAACGGTCAATAGCGGATAGCAGACGATGGAGCCGTTTTCGTTCGAGATGATAATGCTTTGCCCGGTCTGAATTGCCTGGTCGATACTGGTTTGCGGATGTTCGCGGCGGTTGTGGAATCCGTTCGCGTCGATGCCAACTTCCGCTTCGATCTTCCCCGACTTCGACAACAAGGTGATACCGGTCTCGCTTGCGCTGGTGAGTTTATGCGCGGCTTGGGCGATCAGTTCCGCCGCGTCGCTTAATTCCTCCGCCTGAATAACATCCACGCTCAGTTGATACAACATGGAGGTTGTGTTGAGCGTGTTGCGTAATTCCTGATACAGCCACGAACTCTCAATGGACGCCGCCGCTTGCGAAGACATCAAATCGGCGAGCGATTCGTCGTTCTCTGAAAAGGAAACGCCATCCTGCTTGCCAAACGCAATGATGGTGCCGATGCTTAGCCGGTGCAACCGGATGGGGATGGCGAGCGCGCTTCTCAAGCCCGTTGTGTCCACGTCCATTTTTCCCGGTTGCGCGTATTTGCGTATGTCGCGGATGCGGAAAGGTCTCGTGGAGTTCAACGCGGCTTGGATGATCGGTTCGTTTGTGGAATTTTGGCTCAATGCGGCGAACAAGCGCGGGGCATTGCCTGCCGCCGCAATCCGCGAGAAATTTCCCTGTTGGTCAAGCAAGGTGACGAATACAAAGCGCGCCTCCAGCGTTTTCTGGGCGATCAACGCCACCTCCTGCACGGCGGCTTGCGGGTCGAGCAAAGTGGTCAGCGAGGTGCCCGCTTGAATCAACTCCTTTAACCGCTGGTGATAACTAACCCGCTCCCAAGCCCGCGTTAATTCAAGCGCCACATCCTCAGCAATACTTACATCGTCGCTTGAAAATGCCGAAACTTTGTCGGAACAGATCTCGATGACACTGCGGATCTTGCTGTGCTGGAGGATCGGCACGCTGATCATGGAACGCACGGTGAACGAATCGACCGGCAGAAAATCGGCATCGGTTCGCGTATCGTGCACGATTTGGGTTTTTTTCAAGCGCGTGGTTCGCCCCAGCACGCCTCGGGTGGAGTCTTGTTGATACCCCGGCGGAATTGTTCCGATATCTTTGCCTGAAGCGGTGAGCATCACATAGCGCTTATGTTCCGGTTCGTGCCATAACAGCGATGCGAACGAAGAATCGATCGCATGGGCGAGCGTGTTTACGGCGAGTTGCGCGGCAACTTCCAATTCCAATTCGGCTTCCAACTGCTTGCTGAGCTCGTTCAGGAAGGTGAGTTGCGTGTTCCGATGTTTTTCGACAGCCAACCGTTCGTTGAGCGATTCGATCTGGGCGCGAAGCGCTTTTGCCTCATTGCCTTCCGCCATAGGATCAAACCTCCCGATATCTTCCCTGATGGGGAGGCTGAAGTTAAGATAGAGACCGATGCTGGTTAATAGGGTAATCGTCCCGCTTAGCAAGAATCCCATCTGCTTGATCCCCGCGGGAAAATCCATTAACAGAAGCAAAGTTCCCACCGTGGCGACACATTGAATGGAGAGCAAGGTTTCGGTCTGACGTTTGATGCGCTCCTGCGAAAGGCGTATGCGCCGCAGGGACTGAACGTATAACAGCCATGCGAGCGCAAGGAAAACGCCGCCCGGGATGATGTTCCCCACAGCGGAAAAAGAAATTAGGATGAACTCAAACCTGCCAGGAGCCAGCCAAAAACCCTGACCGAGAAGCGAAATCAACGTTGCGAGGAGCAACATGAATCGGCTTGCGGGCGGGAGCATGTTGTTTGTCATGAGGGAAGTGAAAATTCGCCGTTATTGTACTTCATGAGCGCGAGGGATTTGTAACCTTCTAATCTGATATAATTTTTTTGCCGTGAGATAATCGACGGCAAAATTTCTTAGCGAGAAGATACCTATGAATCAATTTGTCACTCTCGAACAAATCGACCGGGCTGTGGAAGCCGTCCGGGCGCGAACATCACATCGCCCGCGAATCGGGATCGTCCTCGGTTCCGGGCTCAACAGTCTGGCTGATTCTGTCCAGAAGGCGGATTCCATCCCCTTCGGCGACCTTCCAGATTGGCCCCGTTCCACGGTGCACGGGCATGCCGGCAGGCTGGTCATCGGCGAGTTGGAGGGGCAATCTGTGATGGTAATGCAGGGACGGGTTCACTTCTATGAAGGTTACAGCATTTCACAAGTGACTTTGCCCGCGCGTGTGATGGTGCGCATGGGCATTGAGATCCTGATCGTCACAAATGCCGCGGGAGGCGTAAACCCAGGCTTCGCGCCCGGCGATGTGATGCTCATTACCGATCATTTGAACCTCATGGGCATGACCGGCGCTAACCCTCTCATGGGACCCAACATTGAAGAACTCGGTCCGCGCTTCCCGGATATGAGCCAAGCCTATGATTTGTCATTGATGGCGCAAGCGCGCAAAACTGCCGCTGAAGCCGGCATTGTGTTACGCGAAGGCGTGTACTGCGGCTTGAGCGGTCCCTCGTTCGAAGGTCCCGCCGACTTGCGGTTCCTCCGTCTCGCCGGCACAGACGCGGTGGGAATGTCCACAGTGCCGGAAGTGATCGTTGCCCGTCATGGCGGGATGCGCGTTCTGGGTTTTTCAGGCATCAGCAATAAAGCCAACCTTGATGGCTCCACCGTGACCACCCACGAGGAGGTCATCGAAGCCGGCAAAATCATTACGCCAAAAATCGAAACGATCATTCGCGGCGTGTTGCGTTCCCTGTAAGTTCGTGGAATGAGTCAGTTCTATCGTTCTCTGGAAACATATCAGCCTCTGATCTACATCGGGTTGATCCTCTGGGGATTATTCATTGCCCGCAACATGGTTCGCTATTGGCTCGAATGGCGGAATTCGGTGTATGGGCTTGAGCGCGAATTTGCCCTGAGGCGTCTCATTCGATCCACCTTGTTTGGGTTTGCCGTTCTTGGGTTGATCCTGGCAGAATTCTTTATCGTCTCATTTGTGATTCCCGCACTGCCCGCCTCAGACGTGATCGCGACCCCCACCCTCGATTTGCTTCTCACGCCATCCAACACGCTCGCGCCTGAGGCGGCAACCCAAGCCGCCTCTCTGCCCACTCAGGCGGCTCCCAACGGCATGAGCGGATGTGTGCCGAACCAGATCATGCTCACAGCCCCGGAGCCGGGCGCGGTCGTTGGCGGCAAGATCGAATTGACCGGCACTGCGGATGTCCCCAACCTCGCGTTCTTTAAATATGAGGTCTCCTCGATGGGTTCGAATATTTGGGCGACCATCTCGGCAGGGGATAGGACGGTGAAGAACGATACGCTCGGCGAATGGGACACAGTGACCCTGCCCAATGGCGATTACTTCCTGCAACTCGTCATCATCGACAATGCCGGGCAAACCATTGGACCTTGTGTGATCGTCGTCCGCGTGGAAAATCAGTAAATTGGAGAACCATCTTGTTTGAAATTCGACCCGCTGTCGCAACCGATATTCCCCGCCTGATGGCGCTCGACCATAAAAGTCGAAGCGACTACGTCTGGCAATTGGACCTGAAGCGCGAGACCAACCAGGCTGTCGCAAGTTTTCGCGAGGTGCGCCTGCCGCGAGCGGTGGATGTGACCTACCCGCGAAATCAATATGCGCTTGCCGATGAATGGACCCGCCGCGACCTGACATTGGCGGCTATCGATAAGGGCGCGATCATCGGTTATTTGTGCGCAAAAGAAGAACACTCGTCATCGGTTGCCTGGGTCACCGATCTGGTGGTCACGTCGGAGGTGAGGCGTAAAGGCGCGGCGTCTGCCCTCCTAATGGCGGCGCAGGCTTGGGCGGCTGAAAGAAGCGTTCGCCGGTTGATCCTTGAAATGCAGTCGAAGAACGAGGGCGGCATCCGATTGGCGCAAAAATTCGGTTACGAGTTCTGCGGGTATAATGACCATTACTACCCCACGCAAGACGTAACTTTATTTTTCGGCAGGACGATCAAGTAATCTATGTTTTTCGGCTGGCTGGCTGGATTGCTCACAGCGCTGCAAACGCTGAATAATATTTTGACGGCAGGGATCGCGATCACAGCCTTCTCGCTGTTGATGTATGCCTTTTCATTTAATTTGCGCGACCGTGTGGCGCGTTCCTTTGCCATCATCCTGTTGTGTGTGGTGGTGGTCTTTACGACCGAGGCTCTGCAAAACAAAACCGTGCCGAATTGGGGGATCGAATATCTCCTCCGATTGCAATGGATCGGGATCGTCTTTCTTCCCCCGGCGTATTTGCATTTCTCCGACGCGTTGTTGGTGACGGCCGGGCGCCCCTCGCGCGGACGCCGCAGGCTTGCCATCCGCCTTGTGTATGCGGTGGCTTTGGGGTTTGTCGCTTTGCTTGCCTCGGGCTTGCTTGTGGGCTCCCTCGTGCCCGATGGAAAACCCGCGCCTCACTTACAACACACACAGTGGACGCAACTCTTCACCGGCTTTTATTTGCTGATCATCGCCCTGGCGGGATACAACTTCATCCGCGCCTATTCGCGTATGTTGACGGGCTCCGGCAGGCGGCGCATGATCTACCTAATGGCTGGCGCTTCTGCGCCGGCGCTCGGATCGTACCCATACTTGTTATTTGGTTCGAGCCTGGCGGCGCAATACCCGCTTTTATTTTGGAGCATCGCCTTCATCAACAATCTGCTCGTTGCGGTTTTGGTGATCGTGATGGCGTACGCGGTTGCTTTCTTCGGCGTTTCGTGGCCCGATCGCGTGGTGAAGAGCCGCCTGTTCAAATGGCTCCTGCGCGGACCGGTCACCGCCTCGCTCGCCTTGACCACGATGACGCTTGTGCGGCGCGCGGGCGAATTCCTCGGCGGCGAACCCTATTCGGGATTTGTGCCGCTGGCGGTTGTGGTGACGGTGTTGTTGTTCGAGCATGCGGTCACGTTGTTCTCCCCACTATGGGAGCGCTTCCTTTTTTACGGACGCGACCGCGAGGAACTTCAACTCCTGCAAAACATCGAAGAACGCCTGCTCACCCGCGGCGACTTACAACAATTCCTCGAAACCGTGCTCGCCGCCGTGCGAGACCATTTGCAATCGCCGTGCGCGTTCGTTGCCGCGCTGGACGGCGATGAGCTCACTTTGAATGTCGTCGCCGGGAACCGTTCGATGCTTGAGAACGAAAACCTGGACGAAGCGTTGAAAGTTGTCCACTTGAACGGCCAGGGCAAACGGCATGAATACACCTGGGGGAACTTCTGGATTCTCCCACTTCATAAACAAACCGAAAATGGCGACCGGGATGAGATCCCGCCATTGTTGGGGTTGCTCGGCATCGCGCGCAAAGCAGACCGGCCCATGGACAGAGACCAGCGCGACGCGCTGTGGTTGCTCGCCGACCGCGCCGCGCTTGCCCTCGAAGACCGCCTCTTGCAACAACGCGTTTTTCATTCACTCGAAAATCTGCAACCCCAGATCGACCTGCTCCAACGCATGCGCGCGGCTGGGCGCTACGACTCGAAGGCAACGCTCCTTGCCGAACCCCTGCCCAAAGAATCAGACCTTGCCGATTGGGTGAAAGACGCGCTGGCGCATTACTGGGGCGGACCGAAACTATCGAACAGCCCGCTCATGCGGTTGCGTGTTGTCCAAACGCTGGTGGGAGAACACGAAGGAAATGCCGCGAATGCGTTGCGCGCCCTGCTTCGTAAAGCGGTCGATCAGGTCAAACCGGACGGCGATCGTCGCTTCACCAGCGAATGGATCTTATATAACATCCTCGAAATGAAATTCATCGAGGGCAGAAAAGTGCGCGAAGTGGCGGGCAGGCTTGCCATGTCTGAAGCCGATCTGTATCGCAAACAGCGCGTCGCTGTCGAAGCCGTTGCGCGCGCCATCCTGGACATGGAAACGAACGAAGGGGTAAGCGCGACCTGAGCCTCTCATGCAAAAACATTCCAACCTGCCTCCCGCCCCTGAGCCGCGCAACGATTGGCTCACACAACTTGCGCGGCTCAACGAGCGCTTTGGACGTTTCGCGCGCGACGCCTTCGGCATTTTACTTTTCGCCGCAGCGCTCATGACCTTCCTCGCGTTGCGAAACTTCACCGAAGGCTCGGCGCTCTCGCCCTGGGTTGATTTCCTGTCGCTTTGGTTTGGCTGGGGAGCCTACCTCGTGGCGGTCGGGTTGGGATATTTCGGATTCCTAGCCGTTCGACGTAGCGGACCACCTCTCGGGTGGGGGAGGCTTTCCGCGCTGTTGCTCGCTTCTCTCCTGACGTTGGGTTTGCTCGCCGCCAGCGGAGGCGGATCGCTCATCCGCGCGGAGGCTGGAGCAGACGGCGGCCGGATCGGTTGGGGACTCGTCACTCTATTTTGGCGGATCGATCGATTATGGGGCGCGCTGTTGTTGGCGGTCCTCTGGTTTTTCTTTGCGATGACCGGCTTGGGGGTATGGGCATTTCTCGAAAGATGGTTGTTGAAACTCGCAGGTGAGGCGCCGCCTCCCCAACTGGCGACCCAACTTGAAATCCCGGTGGAAGCGAAGGCGGAGGAGAAGCCGGAGCGTTCCACGCGTAAAAAATCATCCGCGCCGGCGTTGCCTCCGGAATTTAGAAAGTCTCTGCGTATTGCCGATCAAAAAGATAAAAAGCCTGCCGCCCCGCGCGACCGCGACGATCGCCTGCCCTCGTTGAATGTGTTGCTCGCCGACCAAAACGCCCGCCCCGATGAACGGACGATCAACCAAACCGCCGGCATGATCGAAAAGACGCTTGCCGAGTTTGGCGTTGCCGCAACGGTGATCGGTTTTCGCGTGGGTCCGACGGTGACGCAATTTGCCGTTCAGCCCGGCTTCATGAAAAAAGCGGGCGCCACCGAGGAAGAGGCGCAACAGATGAAAGTGCGCGTTGCCCAGATTGCGTCACTGCAAAAAGATTTGGCGTTAGCGCTCTCTGCCGAACGGTTGCGCATCGAAGCGCCGGTGCCGGGCAAGCCTTATGTGGGCATCGAAGTGCCGAACACGCATACTTCGGTCGTGCGGATGCGTTCGATCCTCGAAACCGACGCGTTCCACAAGATCGGCGCGCCTTTGGCGATGGCTCTTGGGCGCGATGTTTCAGGTCAACCGTTGGCGGCGGATCTGGCGCGCATGCCGCATCTGTTGATCGCCGGCGCGACCGGCTCGGGCAAGTCGATATGTATCACGGCGTTGGCGGCCTGTTTTGCCATGAACAACCCGCCCGAAGATTTGCGCATGGTGATGATCGACTCAAAGATGGTCGAGTTGCTTCGCTTCAACGGTTTGCCGCATTTGTATGGGAAGGTCGAGACCAACGTTGAGCGCATTCTCGGCGTGTTGCGTTGGGTGGTGGTGGAGATGGAACATCGCTATCGCCTGCTCGAAGGCGCGCATGTCCGCGATTTGGAAACCTATAACCGCCGTATTTCGAAGAAGAAAGACGGCGTCACCCTTCCGCGCATTGTTGTGTTGATCGATGAACTCGCGGACTTGATGATGTCTGCGCCCGACCAGACGGAACATAACCTCGTCCGTCTGGCGCAAATGGCGCGCGCGACGGGCATCCATTTGATCGTCGCCACGCAGCGCCCGTCAACCGACGTGGTGACCGGCTTGATCAAAGCGAATTTCCCGGCGCGCCTCGCGTTTGCCGTTGCCTCCGGTGTGGATAGCCGCGTGATCCTCGACACCACCGGCGCAGAAACATTGCTGGGGCGCGGCGATATGTTGTTCTTGAACCCGGAAAGCGGCTCGCCTGCGCGCGCGCAGGGAGTGATGATCACCGATATGGAGATCGAGCGGATCATCGCGCATTGGCAGAAGAATGCCGAGGAGAAAGACGCTACCCCGCCCTGGGAGAAATTGTTGAGCGAACCGGATGAAAACGAAGACGAAGGTCTCATCGAGCAGGCGGTCACGATCGTCCGGCAGAGTCAACGCGCGTCGGCGTCGTTACTGCAAAGACGGTTGCGAATCGGCTACCCGCGCGCGGCGCGCTTGCTCGACCAGCTGGAAGAGATGGGCGTTGTGGGTCCCTCGCAGGGAGGCGGCAAGGAACGCGATGTGTTAGTCGGTCCGTTGGATGAGGAATTGGGAGACTCTGGTAAATCATCGACGCTCCCGTAAATCACAAGGACTAAAATGATCGTAAAACCCTGATATGATTGCTGAACGTATTCGCTATGGAAAATAAATCCTCTCCTGCGGCAACGCGAAAGACATTGACCGATTATTTGCGCCTGTGGTTCAAGTGGGTGCTCGACCCGCTCGGCAGGCTTTTCAACCGTTTGGGTCTCACGCCGAATATGGTGACCGTCATCGGAATGATCGGCAACTGCATCGGCGCGTATTATCTGGCGCGAGGCGAGATGTTTACCGGCGGGCTTTGGGTACTGATCATGACGCCGGTCGACGCGTTAGACGGAACCATGGCGCGGTTGCGCGGCGAGCCGGGCGATTTCGGCGCGTTCGTCGATTCGGTCAGCGACCGCTATTCCGAATTGATCATCTACGGCGGGTTGTTGTATCATTTTCTGACCCTTGGCGAACCGTTAGGCGGCATGTTGACTTTCATCGCCGCCGCGGGATCTGTGCTCGTCTCATACGTGAAAGCGCGCGCCGAAGGGCTGGGCTACGGAGCGAAAGTTGGTTTGCTCACGCGGGTGGAGCGATATCTTGTGCTTGCGCCTTCCCTGGTTTTCAATAAACTTTACCTTGGGCTGGCTGTCATCGCCATCTTCGCTAATATTACAGCGTTTCAAAGGATTTGGCACGTCCGCGCGCAGGCGCATGCGCGCATGAGAACGGCGATGCTGGAAGAGAAAAAACCATGAGTATTCAATTTGACGGCATCCATTACTTTCTGTTTGGCGCGGAACAGGTCCTTCGTTTTTATGGCATCATCCTGATGCTTGGCGCGGTGGCTGGCGCCTGGCTTGCCTCAAAAGAGGCGCGTCGGCGGGGGTATGAATCGGAAATCGTTTGGGACCTGCTCATTTATTTGATCGTTGGCGGCATTATTGGCGCGCGTGTCTGGCATATCCTCACCCCGCCTCCTTCGTCTGGCATCACCGCGGCGTGGTATCTGTCCCATCCGCTGGATGCGATTGCGATCTGGAAGGGCGGGTTGGGCATTCCCGGCGCGGTCATCGGCGGCGCGATCGTTCTATTTTTTTATTCCCGCAAGCACAACTTGAAATTTTCAGAATGGGCGGATATTTCCGCGCCATGCCTGGCGCTCGGTCAGGCGATCGGTCGCTGGGGCAACTTCTTCAACCAGGAACTCTACGGTGCGCCCACAAACCTGCCGTGGAGGTTGTACATCGAGCCCGAAAAACGCCTTGCAGGGTACTTCGACGTGGATTATTACCACCCGCTGTTCTTGTATGAGTCGATTTTGAATTTTGCAAATATGCTGTTGCTGTTATGGGTTTCTCGCCGGTACGCGGATCGACTCAAGTCGGGCGATATCTTCCTCGCGTATTTGGTCACCTACCCGGTCATCCGCTTCTTTCTCGACTTCTTGCGACTCGACGCCTCCCTGGTGGCAGGCATCAACATTAACCAGACGTTTATGGCGGTCATCGCGGTATGCGCCGGCGCGGCTTTGTATTGGCGGCATCGCCGGGATTCCATTGTACATTAATGACTTTTCAAATTTGCGGGGGGACTGTTGTCTGATTGACTGTACAATAGGCGCTGGCTATGCTCGCCAACAAAACGATCGGAAAATAAATTTATCTTATGATCGAAACAAACGATTTAAGCAAGCAGTTCAATAACAATTTTTGGGCAGTGCAGGGCGTAACGCTGAACGTTCAACCCGGTCAGATCCTGGCGTTGCTGGGGCAGAACGGCGCGGGGAAGACAACCACCGTCCGCATGTTGACCGCGTTGCTTATGCCGACGCGCGGGTATGCTCGCGTCGCCGGGTATGATGTGACGCAGAACCCGAAAGAGATTCGCATGAACGTGGGGGTGTTGACAGAACAGCACGGCTTGTATTTGCGCATGACCGGCGCCGAATACCTCGATTACTTTGGGAAAATTTATGGATTGGATGTTCAGGCGCGCGCTACGCGTAGTAAATATTTGTTCGATTACTTCGGGCTTACCGAAGCGTCGCAACGGCGTTCGGGAGAATATTCAAAAGGGATGAAGCAAAAACTCGCGCTCGCCCGCTCGTTGATGCATAATCCGTCTGTGTTATTGTTGGACGAGCCGACCTCTGCCATGGACCCGGAGTCGTCGCGATTGGTGCGGGATGAAATTGCCCGTCTGCGTTCATCCCAGCGGACGATTGTCATCTGCACGCATAACCTTGCGGAAGCCGAAGCGTTGGCGGACCATATCGCCATCATTTATCGCGGCAAGATTCTTTTGAGCGGCACGCTGGATGAATTGCAGCGTCGTGTGTTGGGTCCTGTGGAATACGAAGCAAGGTTCGCGGAGGTTTTCGATGCAAGCGGGTTGAGCCTGCCTGCCGGGGTGGAGGTCGTTTCGAGGGGCGGGACCAGTCTCAAATTCCGAATTGAGGCGCCGCAGGTTGCGAATCCCAAACTTGTCCACTCGCTCACGTCCATGAATGCGCCATTGATATCCTTTCACGAAGTCCCTCGAAAATTGGAGCAGGTATATTTGAAGACCATGGCTGAGGCGCAGGGGTTGGCGTATGCGGCGTAACTGGGATGCCATCTGGATGGTGGCGCGGCGCGAGTTCGTCGACCAATTCCGCGATTGGCGCATTGTGGCGCCGATGACGTTGCTGATGGCGCTGTTTCCATTCGTTGCGGACGATAGCACGCAGGAAGCCATTCGATTCATGAATCGCTTCGGCGGCGGCTTGATCCTCGAGCGTCTTGTTCCTTTCGTGATTCTGGTGATCGGTTTTTTTCCGCTTTCGTTTACTCTGGTGGTTGCGTTGGAAACCTTCGTGGGTGAAAAAGAGCGCGGCACCATCGAACCGCTTTTGAGTTCTCCGCTTGAAGACCATCAGCTCTATTTGGGAAAAATGTTGGTGGGGATCACAACTCCGCTTGTGTTTAGTTTTGTGTCTATTGTGATCTATCTGGTGTTGATTACGTATCGCGACGTGGCGTTCCCCAGCCCTTATTTGCTTGCGCTGGTTTTGTTGCTCACATTCGCTCACGCTGTCTTGATGGTGAGTTCGGCGATCGTTATCTCTGTGCAAGCCACGTCTATTCGCGCCGCAAATCTGTTGGCGTCGTTCGTGGTGGTGCCGGTTGCGTTTTTGTTACAGGGAGAAACCGCGCTGATCTTTTGGGGCAACGAGAGCGTGCTCTGGTACGCGATTGCGGGCGTTACCCTGCTGTCGGTGTTGATCGTCCGTCTGGGAATTTCACACTTTCGGCGCGAGTATTTATTGGGTAGGGAGATCGACACCCTGAACTTCAGACAGATGTGGCGGGTCTTTACCGGGCGGTTTATTGGAAAGGCTGAATCGATCCGCGCTTGGTACGCGGTTGAATTGCCTGAAACCATTTCACAGATTAAGCGCCCGTTGGCGCTTGTGGCGGCGCTTGGCGTTGCGGCGATCGCGGCGAGTTATCTGTGGGTGGTTATCAATGTGCCTGCCTACCTGGATCTTTCACCGGATATTGCGGATCGAATCAAGACCTTGATGAACCAAAACCTAATGGATTTTGACGATTTGAGCGCTCAGATTCCCATGCCTGTGTTGTTTTATCACAATGCTCGCGCGGTCGTGATCATGTTGTTGCTCGGAATTGTATCGTTCGGGACGCTCGGCGTCACTTTATTTCTGATCAATATGGGATTGGTGGGCGGCGTGCTCGGCGGGGCAAGTGTGCTGGGGTTTTCGCCTGGTTTGTTGTTCGTGGCTGGGATTCTGCCTCACGGCATCTTCGAGTTGTCCGCTGTGTTTCTCTCGGTCGCCGCCACATTGAAGGCTGGCGCGTTGCTGGTTACCCCACAGCAGGAAAAGAGCCTGGGCGAACTTTTGCTCGTTGCCCTTGCAGATTGGCTCCGTGTTTTCATCGGTATTGCCCTGCCGCTTCTTGCCATTGCGGCGATAATCGAAGTGTACGTCACTCCACAACTCCTACAATTGTTCGTCCCATACTTTTAAAGAAGAGGGGCACATGCCAAAAATCATCATCCTGGGTTCGTCCAACGCGGTGCCATCGATCGATCACGAAAACACCCACCTCGTTATCGTGGGCGAGGAGCGGACGATTCTTGTGGATTGCGTCAGCACTCCCGTCGTCCGACTCGAACAAGCGGGCGTGGACTTCAACTCCCTGACCGATATTGTGATCACGCATTTTCACCCGGACCACGTGGCGGGTGTTCCGCTGTTGCTCATGGATATGTGGCTGATGGGACGGACGAAGCCAGTCAACATTTACGGCTTGCACTACACCATGGATCGACTCGAAGACCTGATGGGTTTTTACGGCTGGGACGAATGGCCCAACTTTTTCCCCGTTGGTTTTTATCGCCTGCCCGAAGCCGAAATGTCGTTGGTGTTTGATAGCGCCGAGTTCCGCGTGCGCTCGTCGCCGGTTCACCATATGATCCCGACCATCGGCTTGCGTGTGGAATGCCTGACCGATGGCAAAGTGCTAACCTATTCTTGCGACACTGAGCCATGCGAGCAGACCGTCCGCCTTGCCGCGGGGGCAGATGTGCTCATCCATGAAGCCGCTGGAGCCGCGTTCGGTCACTCCTCCGCCGAACAGGCGGGAGAGATCGCCGCGAAAGCCGAAGTGGGGAAGTTGTATCTGATCCATTATCCAACGGGGCGGTTTGCCAGTGGAGACATCGCCGCAGACGCTCGAAAAACGTTTACCGGCGAAGTGATCGTGGCGAAAGACTTTATGACGATCGAGCTATAAAAATAATGGCTCTACCGTTATTAACGGGAAAGCCCAAAAACCTTAGCCACAGATTTCACAAATTCACACGGATTGATTAAAACATTCGCGAACATCCGTGTAAATTCGTGGCAAAGAATCTTCCTGCGAGTCGTAATCCCCTCAGAAACGGGAGAGCTAAAACAATCCTCTCCGACGGAGAGGATTGTTTACCAGCCTGCGATAAAAGGCTCCCATTCTTGATACTCATTCAAATGCTTGCCGAAAATATACGCCGCATTGGCGGGAGGCTCCTTGGGCAAATGGTGTAACCGCATGTGCGCCTCTTCCACGCGCCTGCCGCCCTTCCGGTGATTGCATGAAGGGCACGCCGCGACCACGTTCGTCCACACGTGCGCGCCGCCCATGTGTCGGGGCATCACGTGGTCCACTGTCAACCCGCCTTCGCGCTTCCCGCAATACTGACAGGTATAATTATCGCGGCGAAACACTTCGCGCCTCGTCAACTTGACGTGCGGGCGCGGTCTATGAACCTGGCTTTCAAGCCGGATGATCGAAGGGCGCGGGAGCAACTCTCGAATGGTCCGAATATGACCGCGACCGTTCAATACCATATCCGCCTTGCCAGCCAGCAACAAACCGACTGCCCGTCTTGTCGTGCACACGTTGATCGGTTCGAAATTAGCGTTCAACACCAATACAGGCTCGTACATTCTGGCTCTACAAACAGGCACGATTATACTGCCGAATATTTGAAAGCGTTAAAGTCGCTCCTCGAGATGTCATGAATCTGTTACAGGAAAGTTTGTGAACATACTAATCGCCGGCGGGACCGGGTTCCTCGGCTCAGCCCTCGCCGCCAGCCTGCAAGCGGATGGACACCAAGTGACCATTTTGACGCGGCGAAAGCCGCGCGCCGCGAATCACGTTCACTGGGATGGGCAGACTGCCGGGAGGTGGGGGCAGATCATCAACGAGATGGACGCGCTGATTAACGTTTCAGGATACAGCCTCGACCACGCGCCTTGGACTCAACAACGCAAGCGGCGATTCGAAGACTCGCGTGTCCTTCCCGCCCGCGCGCTTGTCTCTGCCATCGCCGGCGCTGACCGCCGCCCGAGCGTTTACCTCCAGACCTCTGGCATCAACTATTACGGCTTGCGCGGCAGTACAGTCGCAGACGAATCGACCCCGCCCGGAGATGATTTCCTCGCTCAACTTTCGGTCAAGTGGGAGGATGCGTCGCAACCGCTTGAACAACTCGGCGTTCGCAGGATAATCTGCCGTTCCGCGGTTGTGCTTCATAAGAGTAAAGGGTTATTCCCGTTGATGAAACTACCCGTCAACTTGTTTTTTGGCGGCAAGTTTGGCGATGGGCGCCAAGCCATGCCTTGGATTCATATCGTGGATGAGATCGATGCCATGAAATTTCTGCTCACGCACAAATCTGCTTCAGGCGCATTCAACTTGATCTCCCCCGCGCAAACTTCCAATGCAGAGTTTATGCGCGGGGTCGCGTGGATTCTTCACCGCCCATATTGGTTTCATCTGCCGTCGTTTCTGTTGCGAGTGATGCTGGGTGAAATGAGCGTACTGCTGACCGAAGGGCGATACTCCCAGCCCAAGCGGCTTCTTGATTTTGGTTTCACGTTTGAATACGATACATTGAAAAAAGCGCTGGCAAATTTGTCAGCCTAAAAGGAGTTTTAGCATGAAAAGAACTTTGGTTGCGATCCTGTTGTTATCTACGGCGTGCGCCCCGGGCGGATTCCCTCAAGGGGCTGTTCAACCCTTGCCGACAGCGCTCATCGATCAATCTTACCCGACGGTTGAATCGGCTCCTGCGGCGCCGGTTCAATCCTCCAGCGGAATCAATGTGAGCGCAACCCGCGCCTGGCGCGATGGAAAAAACGTCAACGCGGAAGTCTGCTTCACGTTGATCGACGGGTCAGACTGGTCGATTTGGGGCGCAAGTTTGCAGTACGGCGGTGTGGCGTTGTTCGACTTCGCCTCGACCCTGCTAAGCATTCAAGAACCTGTGGAGGGCGCGTCTGGCCTTCGCTGTGATATGTTGTCCTTTTTCAACGTTCCGCCCGATGCCGATCTCTCGGCGGTAACGATCACTGTGGACGCCATTGCCGCCCTGCCGCGCCCGGAGGATTATTGCAACATTTACATTTCAAAAATTCAGCAGACCATGAACGAACGAGGCACAGGCATCACGCTCGGATGCTCCGATGTGAATGGGGCGCCGGTCATGCAGGTGGTGGGCAAACCAGACAGCCTGTCGCAGGAAGAGGCGGAGCAGATCGTGTTTAGCGATGAGTTTTACACGATCCGCGGTCCCTGGTCGTTTGTCTTCAATCTTGGGCAGTGATGGTTTATAATCGGCGCATGTCTGGTTTCTCGCGCGTAGAAAAATCCTATGACTACCGCCGCTCCTAACTCAGCGATGGCGACTTGAACGCGTGGCGCCGTTGCGCCGCGCGTTTTTATTTGTGCCCGGAGGTTGTTCGTGAATATCGAAGAACAAGTTGAATTATTGATGCAAGGCACCGAATACGGTGACGAAGATACCAAGAAAGCAATGACTGCTGAACTGCGCGCGCGTCTCGCAGAAGGCAGACCTTTGCGCGTGTACTGCGGCTACGACCCAACCTCCACCGACTTGCATCTCGGGCATACCATCTCCATGCGAAAACTTCGCCAGTTTCAGGATCTGGGTCATGAGGTCACGTTTCTGATCGGCAGTTACACGGCGTTGGTCGGCGACCCGTCTGACAAAAATAAAGCGCGCCCGATTCTGACGGAAGCGCAAGTGGCTGAAAACGCGAAGACGTATTCCGATCAAGCCTTCCGTGTTCTCGACAGGGAGAAGACGCAGGTTCGATATAACGGAGAGTGGCTGAGTGAACTCTCCCTGCTCGATCTGATCCGCCTGGGGCAGAACTTCACGGTTCAGCAATTCCTTGCCCGTGAAAATTTTGCAAAACGCCTGGAAAAAGGCGAGGCGATCTACCTGCACGAAACTTTTTACGCGTTGATGCAAGGCTATGACGCGGTTGCCATGCAAACCGACGTTCAAGTTGGCGGCTCGGACCAGTTATTCAACATCATTGTGGCGGGGAGAAAATTGCAGGAGGCGCTTGGGCAAAAGCCGCTGGTGGGCATCATCACGGGAATCTTGCCCGGCACCGACGGCGTGCTACGCATGTCCAAATCTATCGGGAATATCGTGCCCATCAACACCGGCGCGGACGATATGTACGGCAAGTTGATGTCCATTCCCGATTTTGCCATGGGCGTTTATATGCGGCTTGTCACGCGCTGGAGTCCGGGGGAGATCGACAGCCTCGAAAGAGAATTATCCGAAGGGAAAGCGCACCCACGCGATGTGAAGATGAGGTTGGCGCGCGAGATTGTTTCGATTTTCTATGGCGACGCCGACGCCGCGTTGGCGCAGGAATCTTTTGTGAAGATGTTCCAGCAAAAAGAGATTCCCGATGAGATGCCCGAGTTCCAATTACAGCCCGGGCAAACCGTGCTGGATGTCATTCTCGCGGCGAAACTCACGGCAAGCCGGTCAGACGCGAAGCGGTTGTTCGATCAGAGGGGAGTGCGACTCGATGGGGAAACCATTGAGCGCGGAGACATACCTTTTCCGCATCCTGGCGTAATCCAAGTGGGTAAACGCAAATTCTTGCGGGTCAAATAATGCGCCCCAGATTGATTACATTACACTTTCAAAATCGGGACGCTGATTCACGCTGAAAACGCAGATTTTCTCCCTTTGGAATCAGCGAAATCAGCGTTTTCACCTGCCCTTGCGGGCGGTGCAAGGGTCTGCGTCCAAACGCATTCTGTAAGGTAATCAGCGCCCCAGAGTCCAATTGCGATCAATCATGTTTTTGTTCATCTTCGGCGATCATCGCGAGAAACACATTGACCACCTCGGGGTCAAACAACGCGCCGGAGTTTTCGCGGATGTATTGGATCACCTTTGGGCGGGGCCAAGCCTTTCGGTACGATCGGTCTGAAAGCAGGGCGTCCCAAACATCGACGACAGAAAAGATCCTCGCAGAGATCGGGATTTGTTCGCCCTTTAATTTATTTGGATATCCGCTTCCGTCCCAGTGTTCGTGATGGCAGTAAGGAACGTCGAGCGAGTGGCGCAGGAATGTGATGGGGGCGAGCAAATCATAGGCATATTGCGGGTGGCGTCGCATTTCATCCCATTCATCGGCTGTAAGTGGTCCTGTTTTTTTCAGGATTTGGTCTGGAACGCCCATTTTTCCGATATCATGGAGGAGCACTCCGCGATAGATATTTACGAGGTCTTCCTCTTTGATACCCATGGCGCTTGCCAGTCGCAAAGTCAGGTCGGTTACGCGGCGGGTATGTCCTTCGGTTTCGCGGTCTCTCAGTTCCAGCGCGCGCGCCCATCCCTCAAGGGTGGTATCGTATGCTTGGGTGAGTTCCTGATTCGACTTTTGTAAATTTTCAAATAAGTGCGCGTTGTCGATGGCGATGGCGGCTTGACCAGCGAGCGTTTGGAGAAATTGCATCCAATCTGCGTTGGGGGAAAGCGGCGAACGATGGAACACCTCAAAGACACCTTTGATCTGTCCTTTGACGATCAGCGGGATGCCGATATAAGTAACAAATCCCTCGCGTAACAAGAATGGATCTCGACGGGCTTCAGGAGAATTTTTCAAGTCGATCACATGATCGATTCTTCCCTTCATTACCACCTGCCCAGCCAATCCCTCGCCGATTCGCACCAGTGGGCGGGTGGGCGTGATCGTTTTGAACCCAGCGCTAGACAGGTAGGATAAACTCTGGATCTCCGGTCGATAAATAAGGATCTCGGCGGCGTCGACTTTCAATTGTCTGACAGAATACTCCGTCAGGATACTAAGCGTTACTTTCAAATCGGTGGAGGATGCGATCGCCGAATCGATATCGCGCAGGGTTGTCAGGCGGCGGATTTGTTCCTGCCCCTGTTCGAACAATTCCGTGCGGTGAACGGCATTGCCGGCGATCTCCGCCAGAATGGTCATCAGGTTTACTTCGTCATTCGTGATCTGCCGCTCCGAATCGATGAAAATCGCCAAAACGCCCACAATTCCCGCTGTCGAGTGAATCGGAATGGCGACCCCTCCCAGGCCGGGTAAAATGCTATCGCGGTTTTTCTCGTAGGTTAATGGATCGGCTCTTAAATCGCGCGAAATATACTTTGTGCCGGTGACGAAGGTTCGCCCAACGATTCCTTCCGTGGGTTTTAATTCTTTCACAGATATATTCAGTTCGTTCCCTTTGGCGATCCGTTGAACAAGGAGGTTGTCCGTCTGGCTGAAGAGCCAAATCGAACCATGCTCGGTGTTCATCAAACGCATTGTTTCATCCAGCAAGATTACGAGCATTTCATCCAGGGTCTGGGCAGTGCGCAGGTCGGCGGAGATCTGGTTGATGATTTCCAATTCTCGCACGCGGCGTTGTTCCGCTTTATAAAGGCGAAGCCGCTCAATGGCGCTTCCAAGCCCTCCCGCAATGGTAACCAGGAATCGCTCATCGCCATCGTCGAACGCATCCGGCGATCTGCTCTCCACGTTGATTACGCCGATGGTCCGCTCATTAACCTGGATCGGCACACACAACTCCGAGCGAATTTCGGTTGCGATCGGCACATAAACATCTTCTTTACTTACATCGCCGGTCCTGATGGGTCTTCCAAGGCGAACGGCCTTTCCGGTGATTCCCTGAGAGATGTGGAATCCATCCCTCCAACTGGAGATATTCGCCCCGCGGTAGGAGGGATGAGGAAACAAGACTTCGCCGGAAGAATCCAGCAAAAGGATACCGCACACCTCTGTGTGAACATGGCTTATGATGCTGGTAATTTTTTCGATCAATTCATTTTCCGAGGTGGCAATTTCCGCCTCAGCCGTCGAAGCCATGTGCAGAACCGTCAACTCCTTCACTTGCCGGGAAAGCGACGACTCCGCTTTCTTAATGGCAGTGAGATCAGTGATCACCGCAATCGCGCCCCGCTTTCCAATCTCGTTTGAACGCGGCGCGCCGCTGATAATCACAGGCACGGTATGACCCTGTTTATGGAGCAGTATGGATTCGTAGGTTGAAGACTGCCCGCGCTGACGGATTTCACTCTGTCGGTTAAGCGCCGCGCGCATGGACGGATCGGTAAAATCTGAGGGTCTTTGTCCGATGATGTCCTCTTGACTCCGCCCGATTATTTTCGCATACGCAGGATTGACGTATTCAAACACGCCTTGTTCATTGGTGATGGTAAGACCCTGCGCCATGGTATTGAGGATTTGCAGGGCAAAATCCCGTTCATTTTGCAGGGCGGTTTGAATTTCCCGCTCTTTCGTAATATCCACCAGGATGCCGTGCCAGTAGATCGGGACCCCGTGATTATCACGGATCAGGCTGGTATCCTCTTTGATCCAGATCACTTGGCCATCGCGCCGTACGATCCGATATTCTTCACGAAAGGGCGTTTCCTTGTTATGTGATAGGACGAACGCCTGTCTGATTCTCTCTTGATCGTCGGTATGAATGGTTTTGAACCAGTGGGTAGGATCCGAATACCAATCGGTTGGGGTGAAACCGGTCAATTCCTCGTAACGAGGCGAAACATAGACCCCTGTTTCCTTGTCGTCTGCATTGCTAAGAAAAACGACGGCCGGCGTTTGTTCAATGAGCGTTTGGTATTTGATCTCCGTATCGCGTAATGCCGCTTGTTCCTTCAGCAATCTGCTCTGGGCAATGGCATTGGTGATCACCACCGACAGGCGCAGTAAATAGTCGCTTTGTTTGACGAGATAGTCGGTGGCTCCACCCTTGAGCGCCGCAACCGCATTTTCCTGATCGCCCTGGCCGGTAACGAGAACAACCGGCATGATCGCCGAGCGGCTTTTGACATGCGTCAACAGATCTAGCCCGGTCCCGTCCGGCAGGCGTAGATCGGAGAGCACCAGATCGATATCGGTTTGCGAATCGAGGATATCCAAAGCGGCAGAAAGCGTCTCTGCGTGGATTAATTCAAACCCGCGCTGAAACGCATCTTCGAGCGCTCGCTCGGTGAGAGCTACGTGAGCGGGATCGTCTTCAACGTATAATATTTTCATCGATGGAATTGTAATCTTGCGTCGTCATAAATGCATGATCGATCAGCGACAGGATAAGTTACTAAGGCAATTATATGCTGAAATGAGCGGTTGAGGTTTGCAATTCTTGCGCATCATGCTGTGGCAACAAAAAAACGCCTTGCGGCGTTCATTCTTCAAAAGTTTGTAACCGTCTATCAAAACTTGAGAGAGGCGTCGACGGGATTTGAACCCGTGGTGAGGGTTTTGCAGACCCTTGCCTTACCACTTGGCCACGACGCCATAAAAAAAACTGAGCGGGCGATGGGATTCGAACCCACGACCTTCTCCTTGGCAAGGAGACGTACTACCACTGTACTACGCCCGCATTCGGTTAACGTTCACCGATAGTGCCGAGACACAGAATCGAACTGTGGACACCGCGATTTTCAGTCGCGTGCTCTACCAACTGAGCTATCTCGGCGATGTTCCTTTGGTTAAGCGTGCGGAATTTTACTTTGGGAGTAGGGGATTGTCAAGCAACGCCCTGCCAAACCTGCTCGATACCCCTGTTTCGTTTATCGCCAAATAAAACATCTTGGCAGGCGCAACTATGGACTCATCGCATCCACAATGAGTTCGCGGCCGACCCGCTCGGCAAGGCGCTCATTATCTTCCTCGATCAATACCACCACGACGAACGGCGTGCCCTGCCAGTTCCCCGGCGTGCCAGCCAGGAACCACGTTACGGATGTATCGCCCTCGCTAGCCTTCCCAAGATGCGACCAAAAATTGTCGCCCTTCTGGATGAACGACAAAGACGCCTCATCCGCCATTTCCGCCTGCATCGCCCTCACCGGCGTTCCCAACACCGGGAGCACCACCCAACCCTCCACTGGGGTATTGACCGCCGATGCGATACTCGGCGCGGGGATAACCCCATGATTGCTCAACGCGGCAGATGCCAGCGCAACTTGCAGAGGCGACACATGGAAATGTTCAAGCTCACTGGTAGAAAGCGACTCGGCCGCCGGCAATTCAAGTTGCGGCGGCTGTAGAAAACCCATCGACTCATGCAAAGACGAAAGTTCCTCGCTTGTAACAAATTGTCTGCCAAACAAAGCCGCGGCAAACGGATCGATAACCGAGCCGGTGGGGTATAGCCCCTGGGTGGCGCGGTTAATCAACGGCTGATCGGGATCGCTGGTCAGGCTCTGCCCGATCTCGTTCAGGTGATTTGGATTGAACGTAGGATGCGAAGACATCACAAGGATTTCGCCTGTCTGCGCGTTCATCATCACCACCGCGCCGGAATGACCCAGCAACATTTCATCGGCGCGAAATTGCAGGTAGAGATCGATCGTCAACCGCACATCCAACCCTGTGGGCGACATGCCGTAGAGCAGGTGGTTCCACCAAATGGTAGTCGCCGGCGTGCCTTTATTGCCGCGCAGGTATTCATCGAGCGACGCTTCCAGCCCAGCCTGCCCGTATTTGGCGTGGTTGTAACCGGTCACAGGCGCAAGATCGGGGTATTTATACGAGCGTTCCAATTCGCCAACCTTGCCAATGGTGGTGGTGATAATGGTATCGGAACGATCCAGGAGCGCGCCCCGCCGCACAAATTGATCTTCGATCATTCGCCGAGGATTATCCACGCGGGTCAATAAATCGGGTCCGCGAACGACAGACCACCATCCGGTTACGAGCGCGGCAATACACAACCCCAATGAGAGAACGCCGCTCACGAAAAGGTAAGGTTGATGATTTTGTAGAGGCGCGGGTTCTTCGTCCAAGTGGTTGCTAATGTGCATGAGAAACAACAACCCGATATACGAAACCAACAGGGATGAGCCGCCATAGGAAACAAAGGGAAGCGTAACACCGGTCAATGGCAGGAGGCGAATATTTCCCCCGACGATCAGCAATGTCTGAATGCCAAAGTACGAGGTGATTCCCGCCGCGAACAACCGTCGAAAGAGATCTGGCGCGCGCAAAGCCGCGCGAAAACCTCGCCCGACGATCAAGATGAAGAGGGCAAGCAGGCCGAGGGTCCCGAAAAGACCCGTTTCCTCCGCTATTGCCGCATAGATGAAATCCGATCCTGCCACAGGGATGATCCCGGGGTTGCCCAACCCGGGTCCGCGCCCTTCGATGCCCCCGTTTGCGACGGCAAGCAAAGCCTGAATGATCTGATACGAACCGCTGATCGGGTCATCCCATGGATGAAGCCAGGAGTCGATACGCGCCTGCACGACCCCAATGAAGTAATACCCGGCGATTCCAAACAGGGCGATAAATACGACACTGACCAATATGGCTCGGCGCCGCCCGGTGGCAAGGTAGATGATGATCGTGTAGAGCGCCATAAAGATCAAGGCGGTGCCCAAATCGCGTTGGAAGAGGAGCAATAATACTGCCAGGTTGCTGATGATGAAAGCGGGCATGATGATTGCCAGCATTCTTCCGCCTAACGCGATGCGGTCTGCCAGAAAAGCCGCAAGATATGCCACCAGCAAAAGTTTGAGGGGTTCGGAGGGCTGAAAATATAACCCACAGCAACCAAACCATAATTTCGGACCGATACCGATGGGGTTGGTTCCAAAAAATAATGTGAGCCCCACAAGCGCCAGCGCGCCGGCAAACAGGAGATATTTATACCTGCGCAGAAAAACAAGTTGCGAGGAGAGGCGCAAGCCCAGCAAAAAAACAAGCAGGCTAACCACAAGCCATAGCGCCTGGCGCGGCCCGATATTGGAAGCGTCCAGCCTCCAGATGGCGAGCAAGCCCCATCCGCTCAGTAGCGCGGCGGTAGGGAAGAGGAACGGGTCGGCGTCTGGCAGGTATTTAACGATGGCGCGGTGGATCAGAAAAACAAGCAACCCCCAAACGAACAAAGCGATCCAATGCGAGAATCGCAAATCGGCATCGAGCGTTCGCATCTTGACGGCGGGCGCAAGCGTAAGGATGATGGACTGTAAAACAAGAAAGACAGCCGCTAATTTCAGCAGGTTGCTTTGGATAACGCGATTCATTCTTCGAGATATTTATGCGCGAGCAGGTCTAATTTTCTACGAGTCTCGGCAGGGATGGCGTCTTTGCGCGTGATGAGCGCGGTAGCAAGCGCGCGTTCGCAATCGCAGTTGCGTTCTGCCGTGAAGTTCCGCGCGAGCGCGCGAATCGCTTCTTGCGCCAGCGATGTATTTCGGTTCAAGGTTTGGATGACCATGTCCACAGTGACAGGTTCCTCGCTCACATGCCAGACATCGTAATCGGTCACATGCGCCATCGTTGCGTAGCAGATTTCAGCTTCGCGCGCCAGAAAAGCCTCGGGCGCCGCGGTCATCCCGATGATCGACATGCCCCAGGAGCGGAAAGTGTTCGACTCGACGCGCGTGGAAAAGCGCGGACCCTCGATCGTGATGAATGCCCCTCCCTTATGCACCACGCCTCCCGCCTCCCGCGCGGCTGATTCAACTTGGGAAGAAAAATCCCCACAGAACGGGTCTGCCACGCTGACGTGCGCCACAAACCCTTCGCCGAAGAATGAACGCGGGCGCAGGCGTGTATTGTCGTAGAGTTGGTCAGGGATGACAATATGCCCCGGCGCAAACTCTTCCTTCAGCGACCCGCATGCGCTGATGCTGACGATCCGCTCCACGCCGAGGGATTTCAACGCAAAGATATTGGCTTGATACGGCACTTCCGTTGGCGTGATGTGATGCCCGATCCCGTGACGGGCGAGGAAAGCCACCGGAGCGCCTTCAAGAGTCCCAGTGACGATCGGCGCGCTGGTCTTCCCGAACGGGGTATCGATCGCTTGTTCCCGCGCGTGTTGGAGACCGGGAATTTCATACAAGCCCGAACCGCCGATGACGGCAAGTTTGATGGTGTCTGCCATGGTTTTATTCATATCCTATTGGGTGGAAATCGGTTCTTCGGTGTCGATGCGGATCACGAACGCAACGTTTCCGCATTGGAATTCGTCATCCGAGATCACGACCGTCGGCGTCGTGAGCGGGTTCTCGTTGAGGCTGGTGCCGTTCGTGGAATTCAAATCCTCCAGCCACCATTGACGGTGATGATATGTGATGCGCGCGTGCTGGGCAGACAGGGTTTCGTCCATCAGCGAAACGTCGCAAGAGGCATGCCTGCCGATGATGATCTCCGACTGCGAAAAAGAAAGAGTGCGATCGTTTCCCCATTCCGGTTTGTAACGCAGAGAAATCCGCGGTTTTTTCTGAACAGCGAGCGCTTTCCCTTGCTGGTCAAGTTCCCGCCAGAGTGTCCACAGCGCCCAGCCAAGAAATACATAAAGCGCGATCGACAGCGCAAACCGAAGAACCAAAACAACGGTAGCGATCATCGTCCTTGTTGTTCTTGTTTCAGGCGGTCTGTTTTAATGTCGACTGTTTTTTGATCCACTAATGCGGTGGGGCGTTCGCTATTGCCTATACCGTTGGGATTCAAAGGAGAGGTTTCCGCCATATCGGGGCGCACAGGAGGATTGTCCTGCCCAAAGATGAGCGCCACGCCGGCGAGGGAAATCACATCTCCGGGGTAGAGCACGGTCTGGCTGGTGCGCTGTCCATTGACAAACGTGCCGCCGGTGGAATTTAGGTCGAACAACACGAATCTCCCTTTGATGGAGCGCAATTGGGCATGATTTCTCGAAACCCGCGGATCATCGATGACGAGTTGATTGTCCAACCGTCTCCCAATATTGGCAACCGGCTCGGTGAGCGGGAACACTTTCACGCCTTCGACGATTAGGAAGGCATTATCCGGCACATACGCGTCATCTTCGAGTTCTTTGGTCACCCCGCCTTTATTTTCCATGCCCTGTGTATCGGCGACCGGTTCAAGTTTATGCGAGGCAACCACGCTAATATCGTCGTTCGTATATTTGTCGTCTGTTGAGATTGTAATCGTGGGGTTGCCGGTGAATTTCAACCCGGAATCTCGCACGGCTGTGGTAATAATGGCTTTGAGTGTATCGAGCGTGCGCTGTTCCTTCCACATGGGGGAAGATTCGGGGGCGACGATGAGCGTAAAAACATTTGGCGCAACGCCTTCCGCGTCTTTTTTATCGATGATATTTTGTTTTAACGCCGCAGAGAGGCGTTGGATAACCCGGTCCTCCAACTTCAAACCCGGTAAGATCCCAACCAATTGGTTTTCAACGAGTGATTGTAATTTGGCTTCCAACAGGTCCAGATTCAGTTTCGTCATTTTCCTGTACCGCGCATTTTGATTTGCAACTTTTGCGAGTATTATAGAAGCGGAGACAAAAAACTGCAAGGCGGCAAACTTACAATTTCAAAACCGACAGGCAGGTCGCCTAATGGAGTTTTTGTCCACAATTCGGGCAAACCGCTTCGTCGCCCCGCACGATAAAGCCGCATGCCCTACATGCGCTGGGTTGGGCGTCGCCGAGCGGCGCGCCGCACGCCAGACACGCCCCCTCGCCAACCGGGTTTGCCACACCGCAGTAATCGCACGTCAGGCGGGCAAAGCGTTCAGAGAGCTCGTGTGACGCGCCAAAAGCGGCGACGGTTCGGTCGATCAACTTCCAGACCCTGTCGCTAAGCTGGATGCTTTCAACATCCTGCGCCAGATCGTCCAGTCGACTAAGCAGATTGAACGGATTCCTCAGCGCCGACCACGCCGTCTGACCGAGGCTCGCCGCAACTCCCAGCCACGCTTGCTCGCCCACCTGAACCATGATCCCATCCTCGGTTTTTTGGATGTTGACCGTGAGCGCGGTCTGCCCGCCCGACATGGAACCCGTTCGCGTGGCGATCTGTACTGACATCTTCTCCGGCCCGCCGACGGTTTGCGCAAGCATATTGCCGCGGTTGAATTCTGCCAAAAGCGCATGCGCAAGATCGGCAGGTTTTATACTTCCGTGAAAAATTCGTCTGTCCATGATTTCGATTATAATCCGCTTCATCAGCGACGACTACGAGTCGTCGCGTTTTGTCTCTCACAGAAGTTATACGTAATGAAACAAATTTGGTTTAAGTCTTTCTCAATCTTGCTCGCCGCTCTTTGCGCGGGGTTGGTCATGTTTCCGCTGGCGGGGCAGGCGGAGGCTTATCAAGATGCGCCCACCCCGGGCGGCATCGTCATCACCGTGACATATACCGACCCGATGAATGTCCGCAATGGGCCCGGAACCTTCTACGATATTGTCGGGCAAATTTTCCCGGGCGATGTCTTCCCTGCGCTGGGAATTTCGCCGGGAAGGGAATGGATCCAAATTTCTTATGAGGGCGGTATCGGGTGGGTGTACGCTTCGTATGTGGCGGTCTCTGGCGGCGAATTGCAGGTCGTCGAGTCGCCTCCGACACCGACGCCGCTAATCACCAATACGGTGGACCCAACCCTTGCCGCCCAATTCCACCTCACGCCGACGGTGACGCGGTTGCCGACCTTTACGCCTCCTCCGCCGATGACCGAGTTGTCGTTTGAGGAAGGCGCGCCGGTTTCACCGTCCGGGGTTCCATCCGGCATATTCATTATGATCCTCGGCGTGTTCGGCTTGATCGGGCTGGTTTTTTCATTTACCGCGCGAAGATGAACGCTCGTAAAGTCCGGGTATTCCCTGTTTTCTTTATTATTGTTGTTTGCCTCCTGCTGGCTTTGTTCGATTATACAGAGCCGGCGGTTGTCCGCGCGCAACAGCCGACCGGCAGTATTCCGACCGTGACAGGCACGCCGGCAGGTCCAACGGTCAAGGTTGACCCAAGTATTCCGCAAGTCCGTGTTTATGCGGGACCCAGCTCTTTTGATTATCCCGCAGTGGGGGTTTTGGTAGCCGGCGAGACAGTTCCCGCGCTGGCGCGCGCGCAAGGCCGGGAAGATTGGATTAAGATCTATTATCCGGGCGTGCCGGGTTCAACGGCATGGATATTCGGGTTGTATGTATCTTTATCTCCGGGCGCGGTTCTACTGTTAGAAGAAATTCCTGCCACACCAACGCTTGCTTCAACGCCGACGATCAACCCGACACTGGAGGCGGCTTTTATCGGTCAGCAAACAGCAACCCGCTTACCGACATTCACTCCACCTGCCGTGATCGAGCCGCCGACCTTCAGCGATGTGACCGAAGCGCAACCGCCAATTCCTGCCGGGCTGGCTATTGTCTTGTTGGGATTGGTGGGGTTTATGGGCGCGGTCATCTCATACCTGCGCGGCAGATAAAAAAAAGACCGAGAGATCGGTCTTTTTTCTTTTCGTTTAGCGTTTAGTTTTGGCAGGAGCATGAACCGCCGCAACCGCAACCGCCTTCTCCGTGCTCATGCCCGTGCCCTTTTGCGTTGGGGCTATCCACTGCGAAGCCGGCGCCGCGTTCAGGGTCGTCGATGAAATCGATCGTCGCGCCGTGAAGGTATTCCATCGAAACTTCGTCGATCACCACTTTGACGCCATTCAGTTCGAGCGTGGTGTCTAGATCGCGGAAGTTGTTATCTAACGCCATGCCGAAGCTCACACTACAACAACCGCCGCCTGCAACATACACGCGCAAGGCGTAACCTTCCAATTGACGTTCGGCAAGGATATTTTTGACAGCATCCGATGCGGCGCTGGAGAGGGTGATCTGGGGCGTATCGGTTCCTACAATAACCTGAGTGTTGATTTCTTCTAACATTGCTACTCCTTTGAGAAGGTCTTTTCGTAATTTGTAGAGAGATTTTATCCCCTTCAAGGTGGGATGTCAACAGCCCCAGATTGTACGATTCTGTTTGTCGTCTAATCGCCTATTAAGCCGAGCGCGTTGACGTAACTCGAAAGGGCGACGGACGTAAAGTTTGCGGAACAAGAACGGGAAGAGCCGCGCTTCTCTCTTGGCGTCGGTCTGGTTCGCCCTCTTCGACTTTATCTCCCCTTCAACTTGATGACGTATAATTGACCTATGTTTGAAAACCTCACCTCACGACTCAACCAAGTATTCGACCAACTGCGCCGACGCGGCAAACTCTCCGAAGCGGACGTGGACGCGGCGATGCGCGAAGTCCGTCTTGCCCTGCTCGAAGCGGACGTGCATTTCAGCGTCGTCAAAACCTTCATCGCGCGTGTGCGTGAACGCGCTATCGGCGCGGAAGTATCGAAGGCGCTGGTGCCTGGTCAACAAGTCATAAAAATAGTCAATGAAGAATTGATCGCGACTCTCGGTGAACCTGCGCCGTTGAAATTTTTTGGTCCCAAGCCGCATGTGATTATGATGGTAGGTTTGCAGGGATCGGGTAAAACGACTCACGCGGGCAAGATCGCAAAGATGCTCCGCTCGAAAGGGGAGCGGGTCATGCTTGTCGCGGGCGATCCGTATCGCCCCGCTGCGGTGACTCAGTTACAACAACTCGGCGAGCGGATCGATGTCCCCGTTGAATCAGATTTGAATGTCAAACCGCCAGAACTCGTCCAACGCGCGTTCGAAAAAGCCCAAAAGGGCGGATACGGCGTCGTGATCGTGGATACCGCTGGACGGTCGCAGTTGGACGCGGAGTTGATGAGCGAGTTAAAGTCCATCGTGGCGAAAGTCCCGCCGACAGAAACTCTGCTCGTGGTCGACTCCATGATCGGGCAGGAAGCGTTGAACATCGCGCAGGGATTCCGCGATAATGTTTCGATCACGGGTTTGGTGATGACGAAAATGGACGGCGATTCGCGCGGCGGCGCGGCGATCTCGATCCGTTCGATGACGGGCGTGCCGATCAAGTTTATCGGCACGGGTGAAAAACTCGACGCGCTCGAAACGTATGACCCCGCGCGATTATCGTCTCGCATTTTGGGCATGGGAGACATGATCGGCTTGATCGAAAAAGCCGAAGCCGCGTTCGATCAGGAAGTGGCGCAAAAATCTGCCGAGCGGATGATGAAGGGACAGTTCTCGCTCGAAGACTGGCTCGACCAAATGAAGCAGATGAAAAAAATGGGACCGCTCGCGCAGATCATGGACATGTTGCCAGGGCAAATGGGACAAGCCGCGCGTCAGATTGACCCGAAAGACATCGAAAAGAATTTCAAGCAAACCGAAGCGATCATCCATTCAATGACATTGAAAGAACGCCGCGACCCTGAGATTCTCAACGCTTCACGCCGACGCCGCATCGCCGCTGGCTCTGGCATGGAAGTGCAGGATGTAAACCGTTTGGTCAAACAGTTCCGTGAAGCGCAGAAGATGATGAAGATGTTGACGAAGACGGGAGGAAAAGGGTTGGGGAGGTTGTTTGGGTAAGTTGTATGTCAATTCCCGGTTATTATATTGATGATCTGCTCCAAAACCCAAATACTACGCCAAAGCCTAATTAGTACCAGAGCAATCGCGTAAACATTTAGAAATAATATCCAGCGATTTGGAGAAATATCTCGATCAAGTATAAGTCCCAACAAGGCTGCTATAGTTGCAAGTGCTGTCGCTCTAATGGCGCTGATAAAAATTCTCCATAGTTTAGGGTATTCGGTGCTGTTTCGTACTATTGCGAATTGGTCGCTTGCTGAGTAGCCAATTACGATTGAAACAGCCGTAATGACAAACCCTAGCAGCGCTCCAAAGATTGCGGCTAATGCCCCGTATATTGAATCCCTATTATTTTGGAGTACTTGCTCAACAATACCTTCGCCTGAAAAATAAGCATACCAAACAAAAAAACAGATCAAAAAGAGTACTGCATATAGTAATTCGACAGTCAAAAACTCTTTTGACCAAAACTCACTTAAACCAAGCTTTTTCTGGGAGTTAGTCATACCAAGTCGTTGTCGCCTCAAGCAATTCATTCTTTAATTCGTAATATGCATCTTCGATCGCTGCATAAACTGCCGAGCTGACCAGCGCTCTTGAGCGCTCGTCTTGTTTGATAACTTGCCGCCTCGCAATAAGGCTGTCGTTGAGCAAATCTAATTTGATCAGAGATTCCCTATCGTCGCCATACCCCTCTACATAAAGTTTGGACGCCTCTTGGTGAAGGTCTTTTGCTGGAAGCATCCTCTGAACTGCACCGATTAGGCGACGACTCAATATATCCCTTGAATGTGCTTTTGGCTTGAGAATAATTTCGATCTCGTCTGCATGACTTGCTTCACGGGCAGCTTTAAGCGCGTCTGATAAGCCTTTGTTAGCTCTTTTGATCGATTCGGCATAAGACGCCTTAATCTTAAATTGAAACACTTTGATTCCTCTGATTTCCCTAAACTGTTCGGCTGCATCTTTGCGTAACAACTGGTCAAAATGAAGAATATTTGGTGCTGCATCGCGGGCTTTTGTAGATAGGTAATGAGGCAGTTTTGATGCTCGCGGTCCATAAAAATTAAATTCGGCTCCCACAATATTGTCGCTAAAGAACACAACATGTACCGACTCTGCTAGGCCCGAGGAAGCAGGTATGGGAAGTGGATTCAATTTGCCATATTCCTCAACTTGTGGAAGTTCGGATCTTCTTACCGATCCAAAGCGAAGACGGCTTGGCGAACTAATTTGATCAATCCAGCAACAGAGATATTTACCCTCGTCATATAAGTACCTTTCGTTATTCGCCCAGTCGAGTTGATCGATATATCTGAGAATCGGTTTGGGGTCGAAAAGGATTGGTTTCTTTGACGAATCAAGACCTGCGTCAACGCGGTAAAAATAGATTTTTCTCTCCACCGCCAAGTGAATCTTGGCGCCGGGAGCTGGGCGTTTTTGAATTGTTGTATTTATGAGCATCTTATCTTCTCCTCTTTAGCTGTTGCCAATGAAGATAAATATCCCTCAAGGCTCCTTCGCGAAACTGTTCGCGCCGACTACATCGTAGCACATGAAATAATTGATTTCAATATGATGAATGTCACCCAATAGATTCTGACGATCTCTATCAATTATCTCCGCTTTATAACCGTCCGAATGGCATGCCTGCAAGACAAAAATTGCAATAGTTTCTCTCCCTCCTCTCTTCACACCGAATTCACAACCGAATTCAGCTGGTCGTAGTGAATTCGCCGAGGGAGTGTTTTCTCCTACACAACATCCCAAGAAGTCAAGCGCGGCTTCTCATCTATTTCCTGTCCCGTTTTGATAGCCTGCTTGGCTGAGCGGCGATACTTTCGATGCGCGCTGGATTTCATCCATCGCAACGTCTTGCGAAAAGAGCGCGTGTGGCAACGGTGTCGTTTTGCTTTGTTGAGTTTTGTAACAACAGCCATGTTGGGCATCGCTTTACTTCGAGTAATGATAGCGGCAGGAAATAATCACGAGATCGGCCTTTGTTACCCCGTAAACCAAACGGTGTTCGTCGTCAATTCGTCGAGACCAAAAACCCGATAGGTCCGCCTTTAACGCTTCGGGTTTTCCAATTCCCTCAAATGGCGTGCGTACTGTGTCTTTGATCAGTTGATTGATCCGTTTCAGTAGCTGGCGATCTTTCTCCTGAAACCATAGATAATCCTCCCACGCGGATTCGGTGAAGCCAGCCTCATGCCTCATCCAGTTCGCGCTCGGTTACCTTTCCCACCTGCGCCTCCGCAATAGATTTCCGAAGACGCGCGGCGTTTGCAGGGTTGGACAACAGGTAGGCTGTTTCCTGCCATGAATTGAATTCATCCAAAGATAGAAGGACAATTTGCTGACCCGTTTCGGTCGTGATAATCGTCGGCTCGGCGTCTGAAAAGATTTTCTTGATCAGCGAGTCGAGATTGCGTTTTGCCTCGTTAACTGTCACCATGTTCATGGTTCACCTCAGGCAGATGATAAGCATCTGCAAACGCTTCCGCGTGTGCCATTTTTCATCGCTAGGAAGATTATACACCCTCCACATCCGTGGGCTGAAAGCGCTAGTTTGCCTTGCGGGTACGCGAGGAGTTCCCGTTCTTTGTGCTGACCTTCCTCGCCGTCTCACGTGAGATAACTTTTGGATTTTTTACGCGAGAACGAATAGGAGCAAGTTCGCCAACATCCACAAAAACAACATTTACATCTTTCTTTGGGGCGTGCTTGAGCATAAAGCGCGTATAGCCCTTGTCGCGGGAATCGAGCAAAATGACTTCCGCGCCATCGGGAATCTGTTCACTGAATTTGGGATGCATGGCGATAAAGCGCGTGAACTCAACGAAGAGGTCTCCGTGCTTTAGGGTATATAGATCACTCATAGTTCATCTCCTTCAAAAATCGCTCGATTTCCAAACGAACAATTTCCAGGTCGTTATTGGGATCACCAGTTAGCGCCGAAATGGCAACGATTCCGTCTGCGTTATGAAAGTGATGAGGAAAACTTGACAGATCGGAATGATGAGGGGCATTATCCCAGCCTAAAATTCGCTTCTCGCCCTGTGTGAGAGTGTAAGAGTATTTATCGTTGCTCTCGTTGAAGTAAATATCGAGAATATAGCCGCCCTTAAGTTGAATCCGCCACTTGGTCAGAAGATCATGCACCGAGACGACAAGAGTGCAAGTCGCGACGAAACGATTTAATGCGGCTTCGATTGGAGCAGCCATTCCAGCACCCGCTTCATCAGGTCTGCTTGCTTTAATGCGTCAAGCGCGTTTCGCCACTCGATGGAATCTTCCCAGTCGGGGTGCTCCCGTCCTTTTCCTTCTGCGAGGCGCGTCTCAAACGATTCCAACGACACGTTGTATTGCGTCTCAAAGCGTTGGATCATCGCTTGCAAGACCGACTCGCGGCGCGACAAATCGTCGCGCAGGTGGGTCAATGCGCTGCGTGAGATATTTTTGGGGAAAGGGGCGAACGCTTGCATAGGGTGATTATAGCATTGTTGGGAATGATGGGAAACTGTGGAATTTACGAACTACAAAGCTCCCTCCTCTCTTCACACCGAATTCACAAATGCCTCCTATACTTCGAGCATCAGTTCAAAACAAAGGAGTAAACATGAACGGAAAAATTGCACTACGTGTCGTTGCGGGATTGGTCTTGCTGGCGGTCATCGCCGCCATCGGGTTCTTCGCGTTTCAGGCGGGCGTTGCCAAAGGCTCGCCGATCACCATTGAAGCGCCATCGGGCGAAGGGATGCCTATGCCGTATCCGCATTTCGGGTATGGATACGGGATGCGCGGTCATCATCCATTCGGATTTGGCTTCGGATGCTTGATTCCCCTCGTTGGCATCTTCCTGCTTGTCCTTGCGCTCAAGTCATTCCGCGTGATGATGTGGGGTCCGCGCTGGGGCTGGGGAGGTCGTCATGGCTGGGGCGAGCACAACGTCCCGCCGATGTTCGATGAATGGCACAAGCGCGCGCACGGCGAGTCGACCGAAGAGAAGAAGGAATAAGAACGTATAATGGTCGTGAGGCGGCAAGATTCTCCGCCTCACGGTCTTTCCACTTTCCACTTTCTTCACCAATGAAAGTAGAAAGTGGAAACTCGACCATCCCTCACCATGAAAACCATCCTCGTTGTAGACGACGAACCCAAGATCACCCAACTCGTGCGCGATTATCTCGAACGCGCGGGATTTGGCGTTTTGATCGCGCATGACGGGAAGAAAGCCTTATCGCACGCAAAAACGGATAAACCCGACGCGGTCATTCTGGACCTCGGCCTGCCTCAGCTCGATGGGCTGGATTTCACCCGCGAGTTTCGCAAAACCTCCAACGCGCCGATCATCATGCTCACCGCCCGCGCCGACGAATCGGACAAACTCATCGGACTCGAACTCGGCGCGGACGATTACATGACCAAGCCATTCAGTCCGAAAGAATTGGTGGCGCGTGTCCGTGCGATGTTTCGACGGATCGAAAATGCGACCAGCATGAGCTCAGAAATGATCCGCGTGGCAGACCTCACTCTCGATGTGCCGCGGATGCGTGTCACTGCCGAGAAGCGCGAGATCGAAGAGTTGACTCCCACCGAATTTGAATTGCTCGCCACCCTCGCCCGCCAGCCTGGGCGAGTCTTCACCCGCGCGCAATTGTTGGATGCGATCCACGGCGTTACATTTGAATCCTACGAACGCGCCATTGACGCGCACATCAAAAACATCCGCCGCAAAGTGGAAGTCAAAGCGAGCGAGCCGAAGTATGTGTTGACTGTGTATGGCGTCGGCTATAAATTTGCGGATAAATGAATCTACTGCGTATGGCGTACTTCGTATTTTGAGATACGCAATACGCACTACGAAGTATGCAGTAAAGCTTTGAAATTCTTCACCCGATGAACTCCTCCCCCCACCCCCGCCCCAAACCCCCTTGGTGGCCCGACAACGAAGAATGGCCCCCAAAGCGCTGGCGTCACATGCGCCGTGGACCTTTCTTCCGCCGAATGGGATGTTTTTTCATCCTGTTCAGTTTCTTCGCGTGTATCGGCGTGATGGCGATGCTGGGATTCTTCCTCGATCCTTTCGTGGAATTTCATAACATGCCGCCAATGAATCGTCCAGGTTTCATCGTGCCGTTTGGGTTTATCGGCTTCCTCATTTTGATAACGACCGTATTTTTTGCCGTTCGCAATTTGCGGCGAATGTCTCTGCCGTTGGATGAGTTGCTCGAAGCGTCGAGCCGCGTGGCGGATGGCGACTTTGCCGTGCGCGTGGAGGAGCGCGGACCGTTTGAAGTCCGCGCATTGTTGCGCGAGTTCAATTCGATGGCGGAGAAACTGGAGTTGAACGATAAGCAACGCCGCAACATGCTGGCGGATATTTCGCATGAGCTCCGTTCGCCGATCACGATCATGCAGGGCAACCTCGAAGGGATGATTGACGGAGTCTACTCAGCGGATGCTGACAGATTGAAGTCGCTGTACGATGAGACGCAAATCCTTTCGCGGCTGGTGGACGACTTGCGGACGCTCGCGCTCGCCGAAAGTGGCTCCCTGCAATTGAAGCGCGAGCCAACAGATTTAGGTTTGTTGATTCGTGAAGTCGTTTCTGCGTTTGAGTCGCGGACGAAGGAAAAGAATATCCGCGTTGCGTTACAGTTGGATAACGTGGACGCAATCGAGATTGACCCGTTGCGCATCCGCGAGGTGTTGACGAATATCGTGGCGAATGCGGTGAGGTATACGCCAAGCGGAGGGGAGATAAAAGTTGGGGTGACTGAACCAGTTGTCCCTGAGATTCGAGGCGTGACGGTTTCCGTCCAAGATAGCGGGGAGGGAATCCAAGCCGACGATCTGAGTCGCATCTTCGACCGATTCTATAAATCCAGCGATTCGGGCGGGATGGGGCTAGGGCTGTCCATTGCGAAATATCTGGTTGAGGCGCACGGCGGCAAGATTTGGGCGGAATCCGAAACGGGGCAGGGGACGAGGATTTCGTTCACGTTACCGATTCTGTAAACCTGAGGGGTATAATTTGGACATGAAGTATATTTTTCAGTGGGATGACAATAAAGCGCGCAGTAATCTGGCGAAACATAAAGCGAGTTTCGATGAAGGCAAGACGATTTTTTACGATCCGTTCATTATTACGTTTCGCGATGAATTTCATTCGCGTCACGAAGAGCGGTTGATCAGCATAGGCACATCGTTCAACGAAAGGCTGTTGCTGGTTGTCCATTTGGAAAGAGAAGAGACATCCGAAGGCGTGTTCATCCGAATGATCAGTTGTCGCAAGGCGACTCAACTTGAAAGAAATTTATATGAAGAAGGCGAATAACAACCCCAAAACATCCGATGACGACATGCTCCCTGAATATGATTTCAAGGGGCAGAAGGGCGCGCGAGGCAAATATTATCTGGGACCGAAACAGGCTCACTCGGTTCATGTCCGTCATGCAGACGGCACGATCACCAGGCAGAGTTTTGATTCTCTGCAAAAGGTGATCTTGCTTGACGCCGATGTCGCGGCGCGCTTTCCTGATTCGGAGAGCGTAAACCGCGCCTTGCGAACGTTGATCTCGCTTGCGCCTGAGAAGCAAGTCGGCGAGAAGAAAGCGGACTATCGAACTTCCAAGCCTGCGAGGCGGAAAACGGCTGGCAGAAGATAGGCAAATGAGCGGCTAGAAAAGTCTGGTAAAATTGCGCCTGCGATTTCAGCCCGCATGTGTTCCTTTCACACACACCTCTCTATGCCTGCCTGAAACGTAAATCAAAATGTGTCGCGTAGTTGGCATTCTCTAACGCCAGCGGATGCACAAAAATTTATAGGAGAAAAGCAAGATGGTTCGTTTACGTTTACGTCGTATCGGTTTGAAGGGTCAGCCCACCTATCGCGTCGTCGCCGCGGACAAAGAGTCCCCTCGTGATGGCAAATTTTTGGAAATTCTGGGCTTTTACAATCCCCGCACCCAACCTGCAACAGTCCATTTAAAAGAAGACCGCGTGTATCATTGGATGAAGAACGGCGCGTTGCCGACCGAGTCGGTGGCGCAGGTGTTCAAAGCCTCTGGCACGCTCGACCGCTGGGAACGCTTCAAGAAGGGCGAGGCAGTTGAAACGCTCGTCAAAGAAGCGGACGAGGCGGAAGCCAAACGCAAAGAAGTGAAGAAGTAAAGTTATTGATTACGCAATACGCAGGACGAAGTAAGAAATACTGCGTATTGGGTACTTCGTAAAGAGCGCAATACGATGAAAGAATTAATCGAGTACATCGCAAAGTCGTTAGTGGATCATCCTGAGGAAGTGCGCGTGACTCAATCGGGAGGCGGTTCGCGCGCGCGCATCGAGTTGAGCGTGTCGAAAGACGACATGGGGCGCGTCATCGGCAAAGGCGGCAAGGTCGCCAACTCCATCCGCGCGTTGTTGCGAGTGGCGGCGGAGCGCGAAGGCAAGCAAGCCACGCTCGATGTGGTCGAGCCAGAATAATGGCAAAAGAAAAAGTCACAGGCTCGCCGAAAGGCGAGCCGCTTTATTTGAGCGTGGGATTCTTACGGCGTCCGCATGGTCTGCATGGCGAGATCATCATGGACTTGCACACGGATTTCCCCGAACGCATGAAGAGCGGGCGAAAACTTTTTGTCGGCGACGAACACAAGCCCGTCACTCTCGCCAGCGCGCGCCCGCATCAATCAGGTCTGCTTGTAAAATTCAAAAACGTCGAAACGCCCGAAGACGCGGGGATGTTTCGCAATCAATGGGTCTTCGTCAAAAAAGCGGATGCGCCTCCGTTGCCAGCGGGTACGATCTATCAGCACGAACTGATCGGATTCAATGTCGTGGATGAGAACGACAATCCGCTTGGCGAGTTGGTCGAGATATTGGAAACAGGCGCGAACGATGTCTACGTGGTGCGGGACGACTCAGGCAAGGAGATTCTCCTCCCCGCGATCCCCTCGGTCGTTCTGGACATTCAGCCTGCTCGCCGTTTCGTGAGGGTTCATCTGTTGGACGGGTTATAACGGTGGTCGAGTAGTCCTGAGCGAAGCGTAGCGGAGACGAAGGACGTACCGAGACCACCACGCCGTAAAGTAATTCTTGTTACAAAAGTTTGTATGCGTACTTGTGGTTTCGATACGCTCCTCGTTACACTCGTCGCTACTCAACCACCGAGTTGCTTATCAAACAGGTGGTCTTGATACGACCACCGAGTTAGAATCAAATTTATGGACGACAAAAAATTCTGGGTTGGCTTCAATCTAATCAAAGGAATCGGCGCAGTGCGCATGCAGGGACTGGTCGCGTACTTCGGCGACTTGGAGTCCGCGTGGGGAGCCGCGCCGAACGAATTGGCTGAGGCAGGCTTGGGGTTGAAGGTGATCGAGCGCGTGGTGCAAGCGCGCGAAAATGTTGACCTTGATAAAGTCTGGAACAATATCGAGAAGCAGGGAATCAAAATCCTCACGTGGCAGGATGAAGCGTATCCGCAACGACTGAAAGAAATTGACCAGCCTCCGCCTGTGTTGTACATCCGTGGTGAATATTTGCCCGATGACTTGTTCGCAGTTGCCATCGTCGGCACGCGGCGAGTGACTCCGTATGGACGACAGATCACGGAAGAGTTGTCCGCTTTTCTCGCGGCGAACGGCATGACCGTCATCAGCGGACTCGCGCGAGGCGTGGACGCGGTCGCGCATCAATCCACGTTGAAGGCAGGCGGACGAACGATCGGGATATTGGGTTCGGGTGTGGACAAGATCTATCCGCCCGAGCATCGCGCGTTGGCTGAGCAAATGATGGAGCGCGGCGCGATCATCAGCGATTACGCGCCAGGCACGCCGCCCGACGCGTCGAACTTCCCGCCGCGCAATCGAATCATATCTGGTTTATCGTTGGCTGTCGTTGTTGTGGAAGCAGGCGAGACAAGCGGCGCGTTGATCACGGCTGAGTTTGCCGCCGAGCAGGGACGCGAAGTCTTTGCCGTCCCCGGGAGTATCCTTGCGCCGCAAAGCAAAGGCACGAATAAATTGATTCAGAACGGCGCGCTTCCGTTGTTGAGCGTCAACGATTTGATGCAAGCGTTGGACATCACAAGAGTCGGCGAACACAAAGCCGCGCGTAAGATCATACCGACTGACGCGATCGAAGCGAAGTTGTTGACCGTGTTGACGAATGAGCCGATGCAGATTGACGAGATCCGCAATCAATCCGAGTTGCCCATCGAGAAAGTGTCCGCGTCGCTGGCGCTTATGGAGTTGAAAGGAATGGTGCGGCAAGTCGGTGGTATGAATTACGTTGCAGTGCGTGAGGTACAATCGGAATATAAAACGGGATAATATCGGTGGTCGAGTAGTCCCGCCCGCGCTGAGCGGAGCGATAGCGAAGTCGAAGCGTGGCGGGACGTATCGAGACCACCACGCTGTAAAGTAATTTTCCTTACAAATTTTTTCTTGCAACATGGTGGTCTCGATACGGCACTCGCTATCGCTCGTGTCTACTCGACCACCGAATTACTCTGGGATCAAAATATTTGCTAATGAATCCACACACATACGCAATCATCATGGCTGGAGGCGGGGGGACTCGCCTATGGCCTCTCTCGCGCAAAGAAACGCCGAAACAATTATTGCCATTGCTTGGCAAAGAGACTCTCTTTCAAAGCACGGTTGCGCGGCTGGAGGCGTTGTTTCCGCCTGAACGAATCTTGATCGTCACTGTCGCAGAGCAGGCGCGTGTGATGCAGGAACAAGTCCCTGACATCCCCAAAGAGAACTATTTGATCGAGCCTGCGCCGCGCGGGACGGCGTCTGTGGTAGCATTGGCGGCGGCGGTTTTGCAAAAGCGCGATTCGCAAGCGATGATGACGATCCAAACGGCGGATCATCATATCCGTAATACGGATTTGTTCAATCAACTCATCAGTTCAGCGTTCGATGTGGCGGAAAAAGAGTATCTCGTCACGTTGGGAATTACGCCGACGTTTCCTTCCACGGGCTACGGATACATTCAACAAGGCGAGCCGCTATCGGGCGAATACAAATATCCCGTTTATACGGTGAAGCGATTCAAAGAAAAGCCCGATGAAGTTACTGCCCAACAGTTGCTTCAAAGCGGCGATCATTCATGGAACAGCGGCATGTTCGTCTGGAAAACAAACGTCATTCTCGCCGAAGTTGAACGTCAAATGCCCGAACTCTTCAAAGTTGTTAGCGAAATTTCGTCCGCGTGGGATACTCCAAAACGCGAGGCTGTGATACAAGAGCATTGGTCGGGTCTGAAAAGCCAGACGATTGACTATGGGATCATGGAACACGCGGAGAAAGTTGCCGTCCTTCCTGCGGGCGGACTCGGTTGGAGCGATGTCGGCGCGTGGGATTCGTTGTTCGAAGTGTTGATACCAGACGCAGATGGAAATGTTGCGGTCAATACCGAGCATATCGAAATTGATTCGCATCACACGCTCGTCTACAGCGCGAACAACGGACGCTTGATGGTCACTATTGGTATGGATAACGTGATTGTGGTAGATTCGGGCGACGTGCTACTGGTCTGCAAAGCCGACCAAGCCCAACGCGTGCGCGATGTTGTGGAAAAGTTGAAGAAAGATAAACAGGAGAAATATCTCTAGTTGATACGGTGGTCGAGTAGGCGACGGTGATCTTCCGTCGCCGTATCGAGACCACTGGGCACATGAACATAGAAAGTTTGATTCAAACTGGTGGTCTCGACTGCTTGCGCTCGACCACCGATGTACTTGGAGCAATGATGGAAGCCTATTGTATGAAATGCAAGACCAAACGTGAGATGAAAGACCCTGTCGCGGGTTTCAACGCGAAGGCGTCTCCTGTCACGATTGGCACTTGCTCAGTGTGTGGAACAAAACTATATCGCATGGGAAAGACCGACGCGCACTCGGGACTCGTCCCGCCGCCGAAGCCTGAAAAGGTGGCAAAGGTCGAGAAGCGCGACGGCAAACTCGTCATCGTTGAATCGCCCGCGAAGGCAAAGACCGTCGGACGTTTTCTCGGCAAGGGATACACAGTCCGCGCTTCGGTGGGACATGTGCGCGATCTGTTGAAGTCGCAACTTTCGGTGGATGTGGACAACGGCTTCACGCCGAAGTATCGCGTGCCGAACGAGAAGAAAGAAGTTGTCAAAGAACTCAAGAAGCTCGCGCAAAAAGCCGAAGAAATTTACCTCGCGACCGATCCCGACCGCGAAGGCGAATCCATTTCGTGGCATCTGCTCGAGTCGGCTGAGATCGAACCTGCGCGGACGAAGCGCGTCGTCTTCCACGAGATCACCGAACCCGCCATCAAAGAAGCGTTCTCGCATCCGCGCGACATCAACATGGACTTGGTGAACGCCCAGCAAGCGCGGCGCGTGCTGGATCGTTTGGTCGGCTACAGCATCAGCCCGATCCTCTGGGAGAAGGTGCGCGGACGCCTGTCGGCGGGACGCGTTCAATCGGTGGCGCTCAGGCTGATCGTCGAGAGAGAACGTGAGATCGAAGCGTTCGTGCCTGTCGAGTATTGGTCCATCCATGGCGAGTTCCAGCCCGAGGGATTGAAATCCAATTTTCTTGCGAAGCTGGCAAAGATAGACGATTCCGATCCCGAACTGCCCAACGAAGAAACGGTCAAGCCGATCCTTGTGGATATGGAGACTGCCGCGTACACGGTGACGAAGGTCAAGCGCGGCGAACGCCGACGTAAGCCTGCCGCGCCGTTTACGACTTCGACCCTGCAACAGGAGGCTTCGCGCAAACTCGGCTTCACCGCCAAACGCACGATGGCGCTGGCGCAGGGATTATATGA
>WBZY01000109.1_pt1 | contig 87623 bp, 83 predicted proteins | sample 5204191 | NCBI WGS metagenome assembly WBZY01 (sample SAMN12344363, study PRJNA552823) | activated sludge metagenome | biome: Activated sludge suspended growth; feature: Anammox Sidestream; material: Wastewater; isolation source: activated sludge from anammox sidestream of wastewater treatment... | reverse complement strand
AGGTTCATGGTGCGGTCCCCGCATGTGAGCAGGAGGCCGCAAGCACTTCATCCAGCTGCTAAGGATCAAGCCCCCCGCACAACGATCGATCAACCGCCCTGAGTGGATTTAAGACCCGATAGCCCTGGAGATGGAGCACAGCCACCGCTGGGCCAACAGCAAGGCCCATCTGGAGAAGTACGACCACCCGCTGTGGAAGCGCTACGCGGCGCAGGCCGCGGGCGCGGGGCACGGCGGCATGGATTTCTTCGTGGACCACGCCTTCATCGAGTGCATCAAGCGCAAGGAGCCCTTCCCGCTGGACGTGTACGACATGGCCACGTGGTACGCCATCACCCCGCTGAGCGAGAAGAGCATCGCCGAGGGCGGCCAGGTGCAGGACATCCCCGACTTCACCGAGGGCAAGTGGCAGGAGCGCAAACCCATCTTCGGCCTGGATGACCGGTATTGAGCGCCTGACCTCAAATGGTGTGGCAACCCTCCTCGCCATGGGTAAGGGTTTTGGGAAAAGCGCACCGTGCTCCGCGTCTTGGCGCCTCCGCGCTACCCTCCTGACCGGCTTTCTCACCTTTTCACTTTTTCACCCTGCCACTCTCTTCTCCCAAGCCCCCTACATCCCGCCCTCCGATCCGCTGGTGAAGGAGAAGCTCGCCCAATGGCAGGACCTGAAGTTCGGCCTGCTGATGCACTGGGGGCCGTACAGCCAATGGGGCGTGGTGGAGAGCTGGAGCATCTGCCCGGAGGATGAGCCCTGGTGCCGACGCGACTCGTCCCATGGGAAGACTTACTACGAGTACGTGAAGAACTACGAGGCGCTGCAGACCACCTTCAACCCCACGGCCTTCGATCCGGGCAAGTGGGCCGAAGCCGCGAAGGATGCCGGCATGAAGTACGTGGTGTTCACCACCAAGCACCACGATGGCTTCTGCATGTTCGACACCAAGCTCACGGACTACAAGGTCACCTCGCCGCGTTGCCCCTTCCACGGCGATCCGCGCGCCAACATCGCCAAGCAGGTCTTTGATGCCTTCCGCAGCGCAGGCTTGTGGACCGGCGCTTATTTCAGCAAGCCCGATTGGCACTGCCCGTACTACTGGTGGCCCTACTTCCCGCCCAAGGACCGCAACGTGAACTACCTGCCCTCGCGCTATCCCGAGCGCTGGCAGCAATTCAAGGACTTCACCTACGGACAGATCGAGGAGCTGATGTCGGACTACGGGAAGATGGACATCCTCTGGCTCGATGGCGGGCAGGTGCGGCCGCTGAATACGATTGACACCACGGTCTCCTGGCAGAAGGCCATTGCCATCGACCAGGACATCGACATGCCGCGTATCGCAGCCATGGCGCGCAAGCACCAGCCCGGCCTGCTGGTGGTGGACCGCACCGTGGGCGGGGAGTATGAGAACTACATCACCCCCGAAGGCCATGTGCCGGAGAAGGATCCCGGCGTGCCTTGGGAGACCTGCATGCCCATGGGCACCAGCTGGAGCTGGGTACCGAATGAAAAGTACAAGAGCACCGAGGAGATCATCCGCACCCTGGCGCAGGTGGTGACGCGCGGCGGCAGCCTGCTGCTGAACGTGGGTCCCCGTCCCGATGGCCGCTGGGACTCCACGGCCTATCAGCGCCTGGCTGATGTAGGCGCATGGCTGAAGACCAACGGCGAGGCCATCTACGGAACGCGCGCCAGTACCTGGGAAACGCATGGCGCCATTGGCTGCACACAAAGCAAGGACGGCCGCACACACTACCTCCTCGGCGAGGCGAAAGGCGTCCCCTGGTCCTTCGCGTGGAAAGGCCGCGAAATGCCCATGGCCACGCTGCTGGCAACAGGCCAGGTGCTTCGCCTGAAGACCGGACAGCCCGGCTTCCTGATGCTGGAACTACCGCCAGGAGCGGAGCAGGGAGGTGTGGTCGTGGTGAAGATCGAGGGATAAGGCGTATCCTTCACTTCGCGCGCCTCTACTGATTACGGCGAATTGAACCGTTGCTGGAGCGTATGAGCCGGCACCATCCTTCCGTATCTTCGTGGTATGAAAGGCGTCACCTTCATTGAGGACAAGGCGAAGAAGCGCCGCTACATGCAGATCGACATGAAAGCGGTGAAGGACGACCGCGAGTGGATCCAGGATCTGGTGGATGTGCTCATCGCCGAAAGCCGCCGTGACCAGAAGCGCATTCCTTGGTCCGTGATCAAGGAAGAGTTGAAGCGCGAAGGACGGCTATGAAGTACACCGTCGTATTGGCGCGGGATGCACGCAAGGAGTTGGACCTGTTGTCCAAGCAGAACTTCATTCGTGTGGCGCGCAAGATCGACGAACTCGAGGAGGATCCCCGGCCACCGGGCTGTGTGAAGCTCAAAGGCAACGATGGCGACATGTGGCGGGTCCGTGCCGGGGACTACCGGATACTCTATGTGATCGAGGATGTGCTGCGGATCGTGGATATCCGCAAGATCGGCCACCGGCGCGATGTCTATAAGCGATAGGGCCGAGCAAGGTTTTCTGATGGTGGGCCGATTCTTCGCCCTGGTCTTTGCGCTCGGCATTGGTATGTCCTGTGCCTTGGGCCAATCCCCCTTCACCTTCCGCATGGTGTACTACGGCCCGGCCACGGACAGCGCCTATGCCGCCGAGCATCACGTCCGTCAGGTGATCAAGACCCGCGATTCCGAAGACCCCGACTGGGGCCTGTGGGTACACACCATGCACCGCTTTGTTCCTGCGGACCTGATCGGGAAACATCCCGAATACTTCGCCGAGCGGAATGGCATGCGTGTTCCCGACCAGCTGTGCCTGAGCAATCCGGAGGTGCTGCGCATCACCGTGGACAGCCTGCGCGCGATGATGGCCCGCAAGCCGCACGCGCGGTACTGGAGCGTCAGCCAGCTGGACAACTTCAACTACTGCCAATGCGCCCGCTGCCACCGCACGGACAGCATCGAGGGTTCGCCCAGCGGGAGCATCCTGCTCTTCACGAATGCCGTGGCCGACAGTTTTCCCGAAAAGGTGATCAGCACGCTGGCCTATCAGCACAGCCGCAAGGCACCCAAGCTCACCGAGCCGCGGCCCAACGTGAACATCATGCTGTGCAGCATCGAGGAGGACCGCAGCCAGCCCATCGCCACGCGCGACCAGCCCGGCTCCTTCACCGCCGACCTGCGCGAATGGGCGTCGCTCACCCACAACATCATTATCTGGGATTATGTGATCAACTTCTCGCACCTGGTGATGCCTTTCCCCAACTGGAAGGTGCTGCAACCCAACATCCAGCTGTTCCGCGACAACGGTGTGCCCATGGTCTTCGAGCAAGGGCTCTCTTCCTCCGGCGGCGAAATGCCCGAGTTCCGTTGCGAGCTCCTGGCGCAATTGCTCTGGAACCCCGATATCAACGTGGATTCGCTGCGCACGGCGTTCCTCCACCAGTTCTACGGCGATGCGGGCGTGTACATCAACGAGTACACCCACCTCCTGGAAACGGAACTCGACAAATCGGGCAAGGCGCTCACGCTCTATGAGCACCCGCAGTCGCACAAGGATGGCTACCTCAGCCCGGAGAACATCGCGAAGTACAAGATGCTCTTCAACAGCGCAGAGGCGGCGGTGATGGACGAGGATACGATCTACCAATGGCGCGTGGAGGATGCGCGGCTCGGGATCATGTACGCCGAGCTGGAGATCGCCCGGGCCATGCCGCACGCGCCCAACGGGCTTTTCGAGAAGGACAGCCAGGGCCATTGGCGCGCGAAGCCCTACTACGTGGAACTGTTGAACACCTTCGTATCCAGGGCGAAGAAGCACGGTCACCGGCTGCTGCACGAGACCCGCAACACGCCCGACGAATACTTCGCCGACTTCAGCGATCACCTGCGGAACGGCGCCGTGAACCACTTGGCCGTGGGCAACACGATCACCTTCGCGGTCCCGCCCGCCGCCAAATACAACGGCGGAAGCGCCGATGCCCTGATCGACGGTTTCCGAGCGGGCAATAACTACCAGTTCGGCTGGCAGGGCTGGTGGGGCAAGGACCTGGTGGCCACGATCGACCTGGGCACGATCGAACCCGTGAAGGAAGTGGAAACCGCCTTCCTACAGGACCAGGCCAGCTGGATCTTCCTGCCGTCCGTGGTTGAAGTGGAATACTCGAATGATGGCATCACTTGGTCGCCCTTCGGAACCCAGGAGATCCCCTTGGCCAAGCAGCAAGGTCCGCCAGCCCCTCATGCGGTGCGCATCGCGGCCCATTCACCGGTGAGCATGCGTTACCTGCGCTTCACCGCCCGCAACCGGGGAGCATTACCCCCGTGGCATGGGAGCAAAGGCGATTGCTGGTTGTTCTGCGATGAGGTCGTGGTGTCCGGGAATGAATAAACCGCAACGGCGCAACGGGCGCCAAGTGGATCACGCAGCGTGAGCCTGGCACCTTGACCTCTTGGCATCTTGGCATTTTGGCAATTTGGCAGTTTGCCACCTTACTGTTTTAGCAATTTGGCTACTTGCCGGTGAATCCCTCCTCCGCAGATATACTTGCCCCATGCCCCGCGTCTTCGTCTCCGGCTGCTTCGACATGCTGCATAGCGGCCACGTGGCCTTCCTGAAGAGCGCCGCGGAATACGGCGAGCTGCACGTGTGCATCGGCAGCGACCGCACCATCCACGGCATCAAGGGGCGGTACACGGTGAACGATGAACGGGAACGCCGCTACATGCTGGAGGCGCTGGCCTGCGTGCATGCGGTCCACATCGGTTCCGGCACCGGGCAGATGGATTTCGTACCGGAATTCGCGCAGGTGAAGCCCGACTTCTTCGTGGTGAACCACGACGGCCATGCGGACGCGAAGGCGGAGCTCTGCAAGCAGCACGGCACGCGCTACGTGGTGCTGGAGCGCACGCCGCACGTCGGCCTCCAGGCGCGCAGCACCACCGCCCTGCGCGAGGCCTGCACCATCCCCTTCCGGCTGGACCTGGCCGGCGGCTGGCTCGATCAGCCCTTCGTCTCGCGCCACCATCCGGGCAGCGTGCTCACCATCAGCCTGGAGCCCACGCACGCCTTCAACGACCGCAGCGGCATGAGCAGCAGCACGCGCCGCAAGGCCATCGAGCTGTGGGGTACCCGCCTGCCGCACGGCGACCGCGAGCAGCAGGCCCGCATGCTCTTCAGTTACGAGAACCCGCCCGGCACCGTGGAGGTCAGCGGCTCGCAGGACAGCATCGGCATCGTCTTCCCCGGCCTCAACCGGCTGCACTACGCCGGCGGCTACTGGCCGGAGCAGATCGACAGCGTGCAGGACGAGGCTGTGCTCCGCTTCATCGAAACGCACCTGCACCTGCTGCCGCTGGGTCCGCGCGAGGATGGCTTCCGCGTGTTGCAGGACACCCGCGTGGACGCCGCCGGTGCCCAGACCCTGGCCGATGCCGCCGAAGCCTGCTGGAACGCCGCGCGGGCGATGGATGCACGTGCCTTCGGTGCGGCCATGCGCGCATCCTTCGAAGCCCAGGTGGCCATGTTCCCGCACATGGTGGATGCCTCGATCCAAGCGACCATCGACGCCAACGCACACCAGGCCCTCGGCTGGAAGCTCAGCGGCGCCGGGGGCGGCGGCTACCTCGTGCTCGTGGCGGATCGGCCCGTGCCCGGCACCCTCCAACTGAAGGTCCGCCGCGACGACCTGTGAGCATGGAGCCGCGCAGCACCCGCCTCGCCATCGTGCTGGTCACCGGCCTGTTCTTCCTGTGGGCCCTGGCGCACAACCTCAACCCCATCCTCATCCCCCACCTGCGGCGCGCGTTGCAGCTCAACGACATGCGTTCCGCGCTGGTGGACTCGGCCTTCTTCATCGCCTACTTCGTGATGGCCCTGCTCGCCGGTGCGCTGATGAAACGCTTCGGCTACCGCAGCGGCATCGTGGGCGGCCTCTTGCTCTTCGCCCTCGGCGCCATGCTCTTCTGGCCCGCGGCCACGCTGCGTTCCTACCCCTTCTTCCTCGGTGCCCTCTTCGTGATCGCCAGCGGCCTCACCTTCCTGGAGACCGCCGCCAACCCGTACATCACCGCGCTGGGCGATCCCGCGCACGCGCACCGGCGGCTCAACTTCGCGCAAGCCTTCAACGGCCTGGGCGCCGCGCTGGCGGCCTTCTTCGGCGGGCGCTTCATCCTCAGCGGCGATGCACCCGGCGAGGACGTGCTGAAGACCATGTCACCGTCCGCGCTGGAGGCCTTCCTCACCCACGAGGCCCTGGCCGTGCGCGTGCCCTACCTCATCATCGGCTGCATCGTGCTGCTCGTGGCGCTGCTCTTCCTGCGCGCGCACCTGCCGGAGATCCCCGAGGCCGACAACGGGGACAGCACAGGCCCCGGCCGCCTGACCGGCCGCCTGCGGATGGGCGTGCTGGCACAGTTCTGCTACGTGGGCGCGCAGGTGGGTGTGGCCAGCTTCTTCATCCGCTTCGCGGGAAGCACAGCGGGCATCGGCGAACAGGACGCCGCCTACCTGCTCAGCATCGGCCTGTTGCTCTTCATGGCCGGCCGCTTCATCGGCACCGCGCTGTTGCGCTGGTTCAGCGCCCCGGACCTGCTCGCCGCCTGTGCCGCGCTCTGCCTGCTGCTCACCGCCACCGCCGTGCTGGCCACCGGCTACCCGGCCGTGATCGCCCTGCTGGGTGTGGAACTCTTCATGAGCATCATGTTCCCCACCATCTTCTCGCTGAGCATCGAAGGCTTGGGCAGCCGCACCAAATTCGGCAGCTCCCTGCTGGTGATGAGCATCGTGGGCGGCGCGGTGATCCCGCCGATCATGGGCGCCATCAGCGACCGGCACGGCCTGCAACTCGCGTACCTGGCGCCGCTGTGCTGCTTCGTGGTGGTGCTGTGGTTCGCGCGGTGGAGCAGGGCGACTGTCCGGTAGGTTTTTTGCGATCCGACACGCTGTGTAACTTACGCCTGTCCTTTGCTTCACTGTTCTGTGAACAAGGAAAGGACCTTCGTTACCGCGGTAGCAACGAGACAGCAGAAACCAAACCCCAAGCCCTTGGCAAGATCCGCAGCCCCCTCGATGACTTGGACCTGAGTTGAGAACCATTTCGCTTTGCAAGCCAATTGGCTGGCTTTACGAAACGCACATCTTCACCCAAGTCTGGAAATTGACGCAATGCGTAAATCCACCGTTGGCGCCAACTCTAAACCCAAGGACGACCTGGTCCAACGCAATGAAGAACTTAACATCAGGTCTTCTTCTGGCAATTTGCCATAATTCCTTTTCACAGGAACCAATCTTCGCGACCATTTCTGGCGGAGATCTTTATTCGTTCAACATAGAAACGTGCACTCGAACGTTTAAAGGTGCCACGGGGTATGGCTTTGGTGATATTGCGTTTACCCCAAACGGAGAATTATGGGGTATTGTTTCAGGAAACCTCTACCATATTGATACGACTTCCGCAATTGCGACCTTGATCGGAAGCACCGGCATTGGAGCGGTATCACTTGTCGGCCTAAATGATACAACCTTACTGGCGGATTTGGGCTTCAATCTTTATGGTATTAATACGAATACTGCAACATCCTATTACATAGACCATATTGGTTATCAAAGCACAGGCGATTTGACTTGGTATGATGATGATTTATACATTGTTACAGCAGCCGGTCAGATAGTCAGAATAATTTTGAATGAGACATATTCATCAATACTTAGTGTCGTTCCTATTGGTTCATCTATACCCACATGCGAAGGCGCAGTAACTGCAGCTTTTATTGGAGACTACAACTCTATTGTAGGTTTCCATGGCCCTGACCTCATTAAGATTTGCCAGATTGATGGCACATACCAGACGCTCTGCCCTGGGTTAAATTTTGGAGGCACTCCGGGTGCAGCGTCAATTAGACTGGCCTCTCAATCTCCAGAACCATTGTCTTGTATCCCGACTTCAATTCAAAGATCTCCGGCGGCTATGGAGATATTCATATACCCGAACCCAACGAATAGTAGTATCAATATTTCGTCGTCCATCCCAAGTTCGTACAATTATTCAATCTACAATGCAATTGGACAATTAGTTAGATTCGGAGCTGCGAAGGCTGATACCGCTATTCCATTGGATGATTTATGTAACGGAATGTACAGTATAGAAATTAGAAATGAGACGAAGAAGTTTAGGCAGCGTTTCATGCTTCAATAATAAGAGCCGCCGCCAACAGCACCTAAACGCCAGCAGGCACTCGGCACTCCGATCGAATGGGAATCGTTTAACTTGAAGATCGCCGCATGGAAAGCTGGTCCCGGATAACCTGCATGTGCTTAGCTGCGATCCGTTAGCCCCAGTATTTCCCGCGCAAAATGGTTCACGATCACTATATCCAGATCGCTCTCGCTTTCCGACCCTTTCACTTTCTCACCTTCTGACCTGCGTTCCCGCACCCCATGCTCCGCCACTACGCCCTCGACCTGAAGAACGATCCCGAGCTGATCGCCGCGTACGATGCCTGGCACCGGAAGGTGTGGCCCGAGGTGCTGGAGCATCTGCGGCAAAGCGGCATCACGCGCTGCACCATCCATCGTGCGGGCAACCGGCTCTTCATGTCGGTGGAGAGCAGCACGGGTGCGGCCACGGATGGCGGCGGCGCGGCACTGCCCGCCCGCGTGCAGGAATGGGAGGAGCTGATGGACACGTTCCAGCAGCGGTTGCCCTTCGCGAAGCCCGGCGAGAAATGGGTGGAGCTCCGCACGATCTTCGACTGGAAGGCCTCCGAGTGATCTCTTCCTCAGCGCATCCGGAAGTCGGGATCAGCGCACCACAATTTTCCTAACTCCGGGGCTCAACCTGAGTTCCCAGGTCATTCCATTTGCCCGAGACTGAACCAGTTTCCACTATCGTCCTTGAACAGGGCTTCGGTGCCGTAAAATTCCTTGGTAGGCGGTTTCTTGAACTCGACACCCTTGGACCTCATCTCTTCATAAGTTGCATGGATGTCCTTGCAATGGAACACCCCGAAGCCGAACGTGCCCTTTCTGATCAGGTCGCGCATGGTAGCGGCGGTTTCCTTGTCCCAGTTATGGCCTGTGGCCACTGGCATCAAGGCGATCTCCAGTTCGGGTTGCTCCGGAGGCGTTACCGTCAGCCATCGCATGCCGGGCCCCATTGGGGCATCGGTGTGGACCTTGAACCCGAGCTTGTTCACGTAAAAGTCGTACGCACTGTCCTGGTCGAGGACGTAGATGGTGGTGTGGGAAAGTTTGGCGATCATGGGTGTTGCGCCGAAGCCCGGCGTGTGTGTTTGGTTCGTGGAGGCAAAGCAAGGAGGAGGTTCAGCTCAGTTCTTGTCCGAAATTGCGGTTTTGAAGCCACCCGTTGAACCGTGCAAAACAGCCTGGGATAAATGCCAGCGGTTCCAACGCCAAGGCTTCCGCCCGGGCCAGTTGATCCTCTCGATAGGTCGATGGCGCCACACCCACATGCCGCTTGAAAAGCCGGCTGAACGTGGCCGGACTGGTGAATCCCACCGCCATACAGACATCCGTCACCTGCATGCCCCTGCCTAGCAAACCCTGGGCCTTTTCCATCCGTACCCGGGTCAGGTAGGCATGCGGCGCGAGCCCGTAAATAGCCTTGAACAACCGGATGAAATGATACCTGGAAAAAGCCGCTTCCGAGGAGATCTCCGTCAAGTCGAGGGGGTCCGCGTAGTGTGCATCCATAAAGCACTTGGCCTTCACCACACGCCGGTATAAATAGGCCTTCGGATACGATTCCATACCGCGAATTTCGCCCAACCATGCTTCTCTCAGCGCACCACGAACTCATCGGCGAACACCCACGACGGGTTGCCCGCGCCCAGGGAACTGGCGGGCATCGGTCCTGCGTTCACCAGCGTGGCCCGCACGTAGCGCGCCTTGGTCGGCGTTGCGGGCCGTGCGCTGAAGGCGTGGATGATGCGCGGGCCGGGATCGTTGGGCACATCATGTGTCGCGCGCTCCAACGTGCTCCAGTGCTTGCCGTCCGTGGAGGTCTCGTAGATCACTTCGCGCGGCAGGAGGATCCACACAGCGACATCCTGCAGGCAGCGGATGCTCAGCTCGGTGATCTCCTGTTCCTGCCCGAGGTCCAGCGTGATCACGGGATCGGGGCCCCACCAGCCCTGCCATTGGCCGTCGCGGAAGCTCTCCGATCCGAGCAGCCCGTCGCTCATGCCCTTCGCCGGGTCGAAGCCGTACTTGGGATTGGGCAACGGGCTTACGGTCTGCGCGGCCTCCACGCCGAGGTGCCGCACGATCGGGATCGTCAGCGCGTCCTGCACGGGCTTCCCTTGCCATAGCGGTGTCAGGCTCCAGGTCCCGGCTTCCCGCACACGCAGGCTGTCGGTGAACACGCCGCTGGTGTCGGAGCCGGCAAAGGCCACGGTGATGTCGGGCCTTCCGCGTTGGGCGGTCACCAGCCAGTCCTTGCGCGCGGGTTCGTAGCGGATGCTGGCGGTGAAGAGGTCGGCATCCTGCGTGGCGGTGATCCAGCCTTCGCTTTCCACGCGCGCCACATGCGGGCGCATGCGCTCGCGGATGTCGGCGCGCGGCGCATCGCCGGTCCACAGGCGTTCGGCATACGGGAACTGGCGCGGGAACACCGAGTAGCCGAGGTTGCGTGGATCGCGCCCTTCGCTCCACACGGGGCATTCCGCGCCGAGCACCTGTAGGTCGCTGCCGTCCACGCGCGGGTCGAACTGCTCCACGCGCTCCAGCGTGAGCGAGGCCGGAGAGGCATCGAAGTAGATGGTGCGGATCATGCGGTTGCCGTTGGCGCGTGCCTTTCGGGCCTGATCATCGCCGCGCCACACCTCGATGACGGCAGTGGAGTCCACGCCGCCTTCGAGGATCTCGTCCCAACCGATGAGCGTTTTGCCCTTGGCCTTCAGCATGCCTTGCAGCCGCTTCACCGCCCAAGCCTGCAATGCGTGCTCATCGGGCAGGCCCTCGGCGTGCATCCGGCGCTGGCACACGGGGCAGGCATGCCAGCGATCCTTCGGCACCTCGTCGCCGCCGATATGGAAATACGCGGACGGGAACAGCGGCACCAGCTCGTCCAGCACATCCTGCATGAAGGTCCACGTGGCTTCCTGCCCCACGCAGTACACATCCTGGAAGACGCCCCAGGTGGTGGGCACGGGCAGCGTGTCCTTGCGGCAGCCGAGTTCAGGATACGCGGCCAGCGCGGCGCGGCAATGGCCGGGGAACTCGATCTCAGGGACCACGGTGATCCCGTGCTCGGCAGCGTAGCGCACCACGCGCTTCACCTCCTCCTGCGTGTAGAAACCGCCGTAGCGCCTGCCATCGGCCTCGGTGCGCCAAGCGCCCACTTCGGTGAGGCGCGGGTACTTCTTCACCTCGATGCGCCAGCCTTGGTCGTCGGTGAGGTGCCAATGGAAGATGTTGATCTTGAGCCGTGCGAGCTCGTCGAGGTAACGCTCCAGGAAGTCCACCGGGTAGAAGTGGCGGCTCACATCGAGCATGGTGCCGCGCCAAGCGTAGGCCGGATGGTCCGCGATGCGCGCGCAGGGCCAGTACGATCCGCCTTCAGCGGTGGTGGTCATTTGTCGCAATGTGGCCAAGGCGTTGAACACTCCGGCGGCATCGCTCACCCGAACCTCGGCGCGTGTTGGAGCGATGTCCAGCACATAGCCCTCCTTCGGCAGCTGAGGATCGCGGCGCAGGTACAGCGGATGGAGCAGTTCATCGTTCGCGGTGGCTTTGGCACTGATCGCGGACAGGAAGTCCAACAGCGGTGTTGCAACCACTTCCAAGCCGGGATCGGCGTGCAACGAGACGTACTCCAACCGGAAGCGGCTATCGAGCCATTCCACCGAACGCGGCCAAGGGATCAGGGAGGGCTGGGCGTGCAGACCAAGACTGAGAAGCCAGAGGATGAGGGGAAGGAGGCGGGGCATTGGGGGGTGAAAGATGGGCAAGAGAGAAGAACCACAACGGCGCAACGGACGCAACGTTTGAGAGATAACCGCAACGGCGCAACGAGCGCAACGTTTGAGGAATAACCGCAAAGACGCAACGAGCGCAACGGAAATGACATATCCGCAACGACGCAACGGCTGAGGGGAAACCGCAACGACGCAACGGGCGCAACGTTTGGGGAATAACCGCAACGACGCAACGAGCGCAACGGAAATGACATATCCGCAACGACGCAACGGCTGAGGGGCAACCGCAACGGCGCAACGCACGCAAAGGAATGGGGGGAACCGCAACGGGCGCAACGAGCGCAACAGAAATGCGCGTGATCCGGGGCAGTAGAACACAAATACCGTCAGTCGGGCATGCCGTTGGCGATGCGGCGGATGCCGTTCTTGAGCAGCTTTTCGTTGAAGTTGATGAGCAGGCCCAGCCTGTTGTCCGTCAGCTTCAGGTAGGTGATCAGCTGGGCGGAGTGGATGGGGTGCAGGGCCTCCACCGCCTTCACTTCGACGATGAGCTTGCGTTCCACCCAGAGGTCCAAGCGGTAACCGGCATCCAAGTATACCGAGCGGTACTTCAGGGGCAGCGCCACCTGCATCCGGCAGTTCAGCCCAAGCTCGGCGATCTCGAAGGCCAGGCAATGGGCGTAGGCGTTCTCGAGCAGACCAGGCCCCAGCTCCCGGTGCACCCGGAATGCAGCCTCCACCACCTGTTCAGCGATCTGGTTCTCGTCCATTGATTGAAGTCTGGGTCTATGCCAAACTACTCACCAATGTCGTTCAGCACACGGTGTGCATGACCAGCGGTTGGTGTACGGCCATCTCCCCCACGTTGCGGTCGTTGCGCCGGCGCTGCAGAACCATCTCCCCCACGTTGCGCCCGTTGCGCCCGTTGCGGTAAAACCTCTGAGTCTCTCAATTGAACCCGCCTTCCCCCCGGTACAACCTCACCGGCCCGTCCAGCTTCACTTTCACCACGTCCATCCACGGATCGGTGGGCTGCGCGGGCACGTCGATGAAGACCAGTCCCGGCACCTTGCTCCAACCGATCTTGCCCACCACGCGGTGCTGCAGGGCCTGCCCGGTGCCAAGCAGTTCAGCGGAGAGGATCTTGTTGTCGAGGCCCTTGATCTCCACGCTGCCCGTCATGCCGTTGGCGAGGAAGAGATAGAGCGTGGTGCTGTCCGCGCTCAATGTTGTGGGACCGAAGAAGTGGCCGTTGGGCAGGCCGGCGCGCGTGCCGTAGATCGCCTCGGCGTGCTTGCCGGTCCACTGGCCGAAGCCCTCGAGCACCTTCACCTGGCCGGGCGGGATGGTGCCGTCCTCCTTGGGACCGATGTCCAGCAGCAGGTTGCCGCCGTGGCCGATCACGTCAGCGAAGATGGCGATCAGGTCGTGCATGCTTTTGTAGTTCGTGTCCTGCGGTTGCCAGCCCCAATCGGTGCCGATGGTCATGCACAGTTCCCACGCGGGCGTCTTGGGTGTTTCCACGGGGATGTTCTGCTCCGGTGTGGCGTAGTCGCCAAAGCCTTGCAGCCTTCCGTTGATGATGGCCTTGGGGTCCTTGCCCAGGATCAGCGCGCGGATCTTCGGTGCCTCCCATTCCTCGGCGCTGTGCTCCCAATCGCCATCGAACCACCAGAGGTCGGGGTGCAGCTGGTCGGCGATCTCGGTGATCTGGCCTTCGTTGAAGCGCAGGAAGCGTTGCCAGCGCGCGGGGTCGTCCTTGATGGCGTAGCGGCTGCTGTCGCGCAGGAAGCCGGGGTAGTCGTCATCGCTCCAGTCGATCAGCGAGAAGTAGGCGCCGCACTTCAGGTTGCGTTTGCGCAATTCGGCGAAGAAGGGCGCGATCACGTCGCGCTTCGCGGGGGAACGTTCCACCACGGAGAGTGGGCGGCGCTCCTTGCCGGGCTTCAGCTTCGTGTTGTACAGCGCCACGCCGTCGTGGTGCTTGGTGGTGATCACCGCATACCGCGCGCCGCTGCGCTGGATCAGGTCGGCCCAGGCCGCCGGGTCGTACTTACTGGCGGTGAAGCCCTTGATCTGCTTCATGTATTCCGCATGGGGGATGGCCTTGTTGTGGAAGGACCAGCTTTCGCCCACGCCGTTCACGCTGTAAATGCCCCAGTGGATGAAGATGCCCAGCTTGGCGTCCTGGAACCACTGCAGTTCCGGGCGGGCTGGTTGCTGCGCCACCCCGATAGACGGGGCCAGGATCAGAAAATGAGATAATGAGAAGATCAGAAAATGGCGGTATGCGTTCTTCATTCGTTCGATGTGCTTGACTGCTTCTGCCCTGCTTGCCATCAACCTCCCGATCATCTCCTCCTCCGGTGGCAAAGATCCGGTCCCAGGGTGAAAATGGTGAGAAAGAGAAAAGGGTGAGAAAGAAAAAATGATGGGCGCGCACTGACTTTTTCACTTTCTCACTTCTTCACCTTTCTCACCGATGCCATATCGCCGACAACGAGATCATCCGACCAACCCCGCGATCATCGCCTCCAACTCCCCCTTCCGCGCCGTGTAGGCCGCCAGCAGATGCATCTGGTTCCGGGCGCGGTCCAGGTTGTGGCCTGGCCGCAGGGTGCGGTAGTACACGTCGTTCTCCAGGAAATCGGTGAGGAAGCGGACGCCCTGCTCCATCATCAGCAGCTGGCCGCTGAGGAAGACGCGCGCCTTCTCGGCCGGCGAAAGCAGCGGGGCCATCTCGCTGAACCAGCCTTCCACCAGGGCCTGGAAGATCTCCGGGCGGATGGTGCAGTGCGCGGGATCGGGGTCGTCCTCGGCGGCGGGTGAGATGAAGGTGCGGATCATATCGCCCAGGTCGAAGAGGGCTTTGCCGGGCATCAGCGTATCGAGGTCCACCACACACACGGCCTCGTTGCTGTCGCGGTCGAAGAGCACGTTGTTCAGCTTGGTGTCGTTGTGGGTGATGCGCGTGCTCACCTGCGGGTCGCGCAGCAGCGCATCGAAGGCGTGCACCAGCTCCTCGTGGCCGGTGTAGAAGGCGATGGTCTCCAAGGCATCGTCCAGGCGCTCCGGCGCGGCGGTGCGCAGGGCCTCCTGGAAGTGCGCCCAGCGCTTGGGCAGGTGGTGGAAATCGGGGATGATCACCTTGAAGGCGCCGGTGTAGATGCCGTCGAGGTTGCGGGTGAGGCGGCCGAACTGCTGCGCCGCGCTGTAAGCCTGGTGCGGCGTGGTGGCGTTGTCGTGGCTCACCGTGTTGCGGATGTACGGGAACACGCGCCAGGCCCCGAGCACCGCGTCCTGGAAGAGGTCCTTGCCTTCGGCGGTGCGCTTGCCCTCCATGAAGCGGTAGTCCGGAAAGTGGCGGCGCAGGTGGTCGGCGGCGAGGTAGTTGTTGTAGGCGATCAGCTCGGGCTGCTTGAAGACGGCGGTGTTCACGCGCTGCAGGATCCAGTCGTTGTCGCCGTGGCGGTCCTTCAACAGGTAGGTGCTGTTGATCAGACCGTTGCCGAAATCCATGCAATCGTGGCCGTTCAGCGCGATGCCGAAGGCTTCGCAAAGCGTGCGCAGGGTGGTCTCCCGGTCAAGGCTCATCGGTGCGTGCCAGGTGTTCACGGACGCGTGCCGCATCCTCTGGAAAGGTAAGGCCATGCCACGCCGCTCCGGTCTGCAGCAGCCTGAACGCCTGGCCCTGGCCGATGGCGTGGCGCACGGCGTCGGGCAGCCCGAACTCCGAACGGTCGGTGGCGGCACGGTCCTGCCAGGCCCCGCGCAGCGCGTTGACGAAGGCCGGGCGGAACACCCAGAGGTTCATGCTCACCGGCACGTCGGTGGTGTAGGTGTTCCCTGCGCCATCCCGGGCGCGTCCGGGCCCATCGGCCACCAGGCCAAGCACCTCGCGCGTGCCGCGCAGCAGCCCGTCCCCGGCCTCGCACACCGCGCGGTTCACCGGTCCGTTGGGCGAGAGTGTGCGGCCCAGCGCATAGGCCACCAGCGCGTTCTCGAGCGGATCACCGGCCAGGGCATGCGCCGTGGCGGCCTGCAGCCCATCGCGCCCGTAGAGGTCGTCGCCGTTCACCACGATGCAGGTGCCCGCCGCGCCGTCCATGCCCACCATCGCGGCGTGTGCCGTGCCCCGCGCTTCCTCCTGCACGCAGACCTCCACGCGCGGCTCCGCGGCGAACTGTTGCCGCATGGCGTCCGCCAGCGCCGGGCTGGTGACCAGCCGCACGCGGTGGCATCCCGCGCGGAGAGCCTGGCCGATGGTGATCTCCGGAATGGTCTCGCCGTGCGGGCCGACCGGTTCCTGCTGCTTGGGCCTTCCGAAGCGCGTGGAGCGGCCCGCGGCCAGGGCGATCAGGGTGATGGGGTCAGGCATCTCGTGCCAAGTATAGGAACGTGATCGGCGCATGTTGTCCCCAAAGCGTCCGGGGAACCAGGGGAAAGCGGGTATGCGGTGAACGTATGACCGGTCAGGTTCCGGCCTGGGACGGACGCAACTCGGAGTGCACCGGTGGATGCGCCATCACCCAATTGCACCATGACCGGACAGGGGTTTCCCAAGGTTTGCCAAGGGGCCATTCTTGCCATGAAGCCGATTGGAGAAGACCTGGGAAGCCCGTGCGCATCAACCCGGCCAACCCCATTTACATGAAGCGGAATGGGATATGCTCCCGCTCTCCGGATCGATCCCGCCTGATAGCACCAATGACCGGGCGGTCGTTGTGTTCCAAGCTCCGTGAAGGCGTGTCACGGGGTGTCGTTTCCCTGCCACGTCCCAGGCCGTTCCCCACGTGGAAGCACTCAATGCAACACCGTCACTCCGGTGGTGCTGATGCCTTTGTCGTACGAAACCCGACAGCGGTAAACACCGGAAGGCAGCCCGGACGTATTCCATTCGATGGCCCCACTCCCACCGGCCAGCCTGCCTTGGAACAGGTTCATGGCCAGTCGCCCGTCCGCCCGGACCAGGTCGATGACCACCGGGCCGTTTCCCAGTCCTTCCAAACTGATCGTGCTGAAGCCCGTAGCGGGATTCGGGAAAACCTTGATCCAGGCCGAGACCTTCTCAATGGTGGCCACCGGTGTCACGACCCCGCCGTATCGGAAGGCACCACCCCCAAGTGTCCCCGCATAGAGGTATTGATCATCACTCGTAAGAACAACCACCTGGCCGTTCAGGAAGCCATTGTTCAAGGAAGCCCAAGTGTTGCCGGTGTCGGTGCTCATGAAAACCCCATGGTCGCCCCCGGCGAATAGCGCGGTGTCCGTGGCATGCAGGGCATAGAACAACGTATCATCCATACCACTGAGCGACCAACTGTCCCCGTTGTCTAACGAACGGTAGACCCCGGCGTTCGTACCTGCGAACAGGACATCCCCCATGGAAGCCAAAGCGTACGCGGAGCCGACAAGACCATTGTTCATCTGGGTCCAATCGGCATACGCGTGGGCAAGACTGTACACCCCACCACTCTGGCAGCCCAGGAAGAGCTTGCCGCCGTGGGAATGCAATGGCCATAACCCGCCAACACCCGGTATGGGTGACGTTGCCGTCCACGTGATGCCCTGGTCCACCGACCAGGAAACGCTGGGTGATCCCCACTGGCAGCAATAAAGCGTGTCGTCGTGCAGCTCCATGCCCCGCATCTGGGGCATGTCCCAGGGCTGCCAGGATTGCCCATCATCCGTACTTCGGTAAGATCCGCTTATGAGTGCACCGGAGAACAACACACCTTGATGAGATTCAAGCCACCAGAGGGATTCGGTGGTGATTCCGGAATCGGAGGGAACAAGGGTGTTTCCGTGGTCAATGGAACGGTATATCGACGGGGATCCCTGGTAATAGCCGAAATACATGGAATTGTCGTGCTCCACCATGGCATAAACGGTTCCCGGAGCACCTATCGGGTTCCACTGCCACTGCGCATGGAGTCCGGCCCAAGGCCAGAACAACAGCACAACTACCAGCAATCGTAGGAACGGTCCCATGGCCTCTCGTTTTCCCGAAAGCTAGAAATGGGCCGACCTATCCTTCAGGCTCCCTTGAGCGAAAGGCCGGATTTTTGAGTGAACGGCAGGGGGACCAAGTGCGCTTCCGGAAACTTGCTCCACCTGCACATCATTCCGTCCACGAGCCCATGTCCAACGGATCCGTCCGTGCCCTCGAGTCCAAGGCCATCTGGAACCACTTCGCCGACCTCAACGCCATTCCCCGCGCCAGCAAGAAGGAGGCGCGCGTCACCGCCTTCATGAACGCCTTCGGCGAGGGCCTCGGCCTGCCCACCCACGTGGACCACGCGGGCAACGTGATCATCAAGAAGCCCGGCAGCAAGGGCAAGGAGAAGACCGCCCCCAATGGCGCAGGCGATGTCCGCGCACGGCGTACCAGAGGATGAAGAGGTAGCAGGGGATGAACAAGCCCAGCGCCGCACCGCTGCCGAGCCGGGGCATGTCGCTGATGGCCCCGAACAGGGGCGTGAGCACCGCACCGCCCACGATGCCCATGATCAACAAGGCCGATCCGGTCTTGGTGTACCGGCCCAGCCCTTCGATCGCCAGCGGCCAGATGGCCGGCCACATCAACGCGTTGGCCAGGCCGAGCAGCGCGATGCACAGCACGCTGGAGTAGCCCTTGGTCGCCATGGCCCCCAGGGTCAGCAGCAGCCCGGCCACCGCGGACAGCGTCAGCGCGCGTTCCTGGGACAGCAGCCTGGGGATGGTGAGGATGCCGATGACGTAGCCCACCAGCATGGCGCCCAGGGTCCACGCCGTGAAGTTCTTGGTCTCCTCGAGCGGGATGCCCTGGCTCTGGCCGTAGAGGCCGATGGCATCACCCGCGATCACTTCGGCGCCCACGTAAAAGAACAGCGCCACCGCCCCGAGCACCAGCTGGGGGTAGGCGAGCACGCTGCCGCGGTCCTCCCCACCGGCGTGGGTGGCCTCCTCCTCGCTCACATCCGCGGGCAGGGGCGAGAAACGCACGAACAGGGCCAGCACCACCAGGGCCCCGGCCATGATCGCATACGGTTCGATCACGCGGAGCGCCAGTTCGTCAAGCGCCGCAGTGCGTTGCGGGCCGTCCATCGCCGCCAGGCGGCCTTCCAGGGTGGCGGCATCGTGGAGGATCACCGCGCCCAGGATCACCGGCGCGGCCATGCCCGCCAGCTTGTTGCAGATACCCATGATGCTGATGCGCTTGGCGGCGCTTTCGATGGGACCTACGATGGTGATGTACGGGTTGCTGGCGGTCTGCAGAAGTGTAAGGCCCGTGCCGATCACGAAGAGGCCGAGCAGGAACACGGCGTAGATGCGCGACCGTGCAGCGGGGATGAAGAGCAGCGCGCCGAGGGCCATCACCAGCAGTCCCACCATCATGCCGTTCTTGAAGCCCGTGGCCTTCAGCACGCGTGCCATGGGCAGCGCCATCACGAAGTAGCTGATGTAGAAGGCCGAGGCCACCAGCAGGGCCTGCGCGGCCGTGAGCTCGCAGGCGATCTTGAGATACGGGATCAGCGCCCCATTGAGCCAGGTGACGAAGCCGAAGATGAAGAAGAGGATGCCCAGGACGATGATCGGCATGAGGCCTCCACGCTCGTTGCGCATGTGTGCTGGTCGTTGGTCCACGAAGATGGTCGTACCTCCCGGCCCTCCCTTGCGCGCGCGGCACAAGTTCTTCACGGCGCGGCCGGGAAACCGGTCAATCGCGGCCCCGGGCGGCCAGCGCCTGCTGCCAGCGCCAGGCGTCGGCCAGCGCCTCCTGCAGCGTCCGCTCGGCCTTCCAGCCCAGCACGCGGGCGGCCTTGCCGGCGTCGGCATACACCTCGGGCACATCCCCGGGGCGTCGGGGGCCGATGATGTGCGGCAGGGGCCGGCCGGTGATGGCCTCCAGCCCGCGCACCACCTCCAGCACGCTGCTGCCGCGGCCCGTGCCCAGGTTGAAGGTCTCGCATGTGCCCGCCGGGGCGGGGCCCAGCCATTGCAGGGCCCGCACGTGGGCCCGCGCCAGGTCCACCACATGGATGTAGTCGCGGATGCACGAGCCGTCGGGGGTGCCGTAGTCGTCGCCGTGCACCGTGAGCCGCTCGCGCAGCCCGGCGGCCACCTGGGTGGCGAAGGGCACCAGGTTGTTGGGCACGCCCAGGGGCAGCTCGCCGATCAGCGCGCTCTGGTGGGCGCCGATGGGGTTGAAGTAGCGCAGCAGCACCACGCGCCAGGCCGGGTCGCCGACGACCATGTCGCGCAGCATGCGCTCCCCCGCCACCTTGGTGAAGCCGTAGGGCGACATGGCGTTGTTGTCCGGCGCGGTCTCGTCCACCGGCAGGCGGGCGGGCTGGCCGTACACGGTGCATGAACTGGAGAACACCAGGTGGCGGACCCCGTGGGCCTGCATCACCTGCGCCATCGCCACCAGGGAGCCGATGTTGTTGGCGTAGTACTTCAACGGGTCGGCCACGCTCTCGCCCACCGCCTTGTCCGCCGCGAAATGCACCACCCCGGCCACCGCACCTTCCCGCTCGAACACGCGGTCCAGGGCGGCCCGGTCGGCACAGTCCACCTCGTGCAGGCGGGGACGCCGGCCCAGCAGGGTGGCCAGGCCGTCCAGCACCCGCGCCTCCGAATTGCGCAGGTCGTCCACCAGCACCGGCTCGTAGCCGGCGGAGGCGAGCTCCACCACGGTGTGCGAACCGAGGTACCCGGCACCGCCGGTGACGATCACCTTGGACATGGGCGCAAGATAGCGGCGCCACGCGCTGCACCTTTGCCGCGCCATGACGACACCGCGCATCCGCAGCAGCACCTGGGCGATCGCCGGGCTCATGGTGCTGCTCACCACCCTGCAGGTGCGCTGGGCATGGATCGGGGAAAGCGGGCATGATTGGGAGAACATCGTGCGCAGCGACGTGCGCGGCTACTACGGATACCTCCTGGCCGTGTTCATCCGCCACGACCTGGGCCATGAGCCCGCCGAGCCCACCTACGTGCAGCACACGGCGGACGGCACCCTGAACAAGTACTTCGCCGGCACGGCGGTGATGATGGCGCCCTGGTTCGCCGCGGGTCATGCCCTGGCGCTGATGAGCCGGGACGCGCCCAAGGACGGACGCAGCGGATGGGAGTTCATGGCCGTGGGGTTGGGCGGCCTGGTGCACGTGATGCTGGGGTTGCTGTTGCTGCGGGCGCTGCTCACCGGGCTCGGCGTGCGCGACGCCACGGTGGGCTGGGTGCTGGTGGCCACCACGCTGGCCACGCCCCTGCTGCAGTACGCCACCATGCAGCCCGGTTGGTCGCACGTGCACTCCTTCCTGGCCTTCTCCGCCTTCCTGTACCTGGTGCACCGCCTGGCGGAAGGGGGCGGCATGCGCTGGATGGTGCTGCTGGGCGCCGTGCTCGGGCTCATCGTGCTCATCCGCCCGGTGAACGGTCTGGTGGTGCTGGCCGTGCCCATGGTGGCGGGCCGAAGAACACCGGAACTGCTGCGTCGCGCACTGCGCCATCCCAAGCATCTGGCGCTGGCCCTCGCCGCCTTCGGCGCCGTGGTGGCGGTGCAACCCGTGCTGTGGCATGCACAGACCGGCCACTGGCTGGAATGGGGCTACCGGGGCGAAGGCTTCCATTGGGACCGGCCCGAGGTGCTGCGCGTCCTGTTCGGCTTCCGCCGCGGCCTGTTCCTGTATGCACCCGTGCTGCTGCTCGCCATGGTGGCGCTCGTGGGGCTTCGGCGCCGCACACCCGTGGTGGCCTGGAGCGGACTGCTCTACTTCGGCATCACCACGTACGTGATCGCCAGCTGGTGGATCTGGTACTACGGCAGCGGCTTCGGCAGTCGCGTGTACATCGAGCACCTGGCCGTGCTGGCCGTGCCCTGGGCCCTGTGGCTCGACGATGCGGGGCCGGTCGCCCGGCGGATGGCCCGCAGCTGGATGGCGCTGTGCATCCTGTTCCACGGCTTCCAGTACTGGCAGTTCCACCACCGGGTGCTGCACCACGAGAGCATGGACCGGCACAAGTACGCCTGGGCCTTCGGCCGCCACGGGACGCAGGACATGGACCGGCTCGGGGGCAACTACCAGGCGCCGCCGTACAACCCCAACGGGATGTCCCTCGTGCTGAAGGCGTACACCAACTTGGAAACGCCCTCGCCGCATTGGACGGGCGGCCGCATCGAGGCCCGGCCGGAAGCGTACAGCGGCCGCCAGGTGTGCGTGTACGACGGCCAGGAGTTCGGCATCACCTTCATCGCCGGGGCGGGCAGCCTGCCCGTCGGCCGGGCGCTGCACCTGGAGGTGAGCGCCATGCGTTACGAGGAGCGGGCGGGCGACAGTTTCGCCATGCAGGGCGTGGCGGCGGTGCAAGGTGCGGACGGCGGGCTGTCCTACTATGAACCGTTCCGCATGAACCTGCTGCCCGGCGAGCGCGACCGCAACTGGACCCGGCTGTGCTACGCCATTCCCCTGCCACCGCTGCGGCAGGGCGAGGAGGTGCGGTTCTATTTCTGGGACCAGCACGGCCGGGCCCGCATGCTGGTGGACGACCTGCGCATGAAGGTCTTCGCGGTGAACCCCTACGGAGGTGCGGCAGCGGTCATCCCGCCCGCGTCCCCGGGCGGAGCAGGCCGGGATCCTGGCGGCGTTGGTGGGCCCAGCAGGATTTGAACCTGCGACCAAGGGATTATGAGTCCCCTGCTCTGACCGCTGAGCTATGGGCCCGGAGCCCGCACGCGGCGGGGCCGCGAAAATACGGGTGCGGGGTCTGGCGCACCGCGAACCCGTGCGGGGCGGGGCCATCGCTTCCGCCGGTACATTCGCCGCCGATGCGTACGCGGATCGATACCGTCCTGCTCGACCTCGGCGGCGTGCTGATCGATGTGGACTACCACGCTTCGGCCCGGGCTTTCCACGACCTGGGGCATCCCGACTTCGACCGGCTGTTCAGCAAGGCCCGGCAGGACCATCTCTTCGACGGCTTCGAGACCGGGGCCATCAGCCCGGCGCAATTCCGCGACCGCATCCGCCAACTGCTCGGGCCCCAGCTGGAGGATGAACGCATCGATGCCTGCTGGAACGCCATGCTGGGCTCGATCCCGCAGGAACGCCTCGACCTGGTGCAACGCCTGAAGGAGCGCTACCGTGTCCTGTTGCTCAGCAACACCAACGCCATCCACGTGCCGGCCTTCGAGGCCATCGTGGCGCGGGAGAACGGCATCGCCGACTTCAAGGCCCTGTTCCACGGGGCTTACTACAGCTGCGCCCTGGGCTTGCGGAAACCCGATGCGGCCGCCTTCCACCACGTGCTGGCGCAACACGGCGCCCGCCCGGCAAGCACCCTGTTCATCGACGACAGCATCCAGCACGTGGAGGGCGCGCGCCAGGCCGGCCTGCATGCCGAGCACCTGGAGTTGGCGCACGAGGACGTGCTGGGGCTGGTGCGGCGGCTGGGGCTGCTGGCTTATACCATTTCGCAATAGAAAACCATCCGATCTGCTTGCTCTTTTTCCGCATGCCTTCTCCGAAGAGATCGCACCGTAGGCACCGCTACGCTGCGACCTCTTCGTATCGGCCTACGAAAAAATAGCGGCACATCTATGGACGGCCTTCTATTGCGAAATGGTATTAGCCCTTGGAGGCTTTCTTCCTCCGCGCCTTGGGCAATGGAAGCACCTCCGCCATGCGCAGCAGGATCGCAGGCAGTTCGCGTTCGGAGCCGATCATGTCCTCGGAGACCAGGTAGTACGGCTTCGATCCAGGGTAGGCATGTCCGCGTTCGCAGCGGTCCAGCGCGGCGCTCTCGGGCATGATCTTCACGAACAGCTGGTCGTCGCAGATGAAGGCCACCGGTCTGCCATCGGCATACAGGGCGAACTCGCCGAACATGGCCTTCACGCTGAAGCGTTCGGGGTGGCCCAGCTTGTGCAGGATGAAGTCCGCGGTCTCCCGGCGTGTGGCCATGGTCAGTCGCGGGCTTCCTGGGTGAGCTCGATGAGCACACCGTTCGCCTCGCGGGGATGTACGAAGCACACCAGCTTGTTGTCCGCCCCGCGCTTGGGTTCGGCGTTCAGCAGGGTGAAACCTTCAGCGGTCAGGCGGGCCATCTCCGCCCGGATGTCGGCCACCTCGAAAGCGATGTGGTGCACGCCCTCGCCGCGCTTGGCGATGGCCTTGGCGATGGGGCCGTCCTCACGGGTGCTCTCCAGCAGTTCGATCTTGTTGGGCCCCACTTGGAAGAAGGCGGTGACCACCCCTTCGCTCTCCACCCGCTCGCGCTTGTAGCACGGTGTGCCCAGCAACCGGGCGTAGGTCTCCTCGGCTGCGGCCAGGTCCTTCACGGCGATGCCGATGTGTTCGATGCGGATCATGGACGGGTGCGGGTCCGGACGGTACTTGGTGGGCGTGGTCGCCGGAAGAAGAAAGCCTCCCGGTGCGGCGGGAGGCTTCCAGGACCGGCAGGTGACGATCAGCGCTTGATGAAGGTCTCGCCCATCTTGTTGTCGTAGTTCAGATAGTAGAGGTCCTTCTTCAGCGAGGCGATGTCGATCTTGTTGGCATAGCCGCGCTTGACGATGTTGCCGTACTGATCGTAGATCTCGTAGAGGGTGGCGGCCGAGAAGAGGATCTCGTCCTTGGGCTTGGGGGGGCTCCAGGTCACCAGGGCCACCGACGGGTCGGTGAATTTCACCGCCTCGCTGTACCGGCTGCGCTTGGTCATGTCCACCTGCTTCACCCGGAAGGTGTTCTCACCGCTGTGCGGCGTCACCTTGAACTCGTAGCTGTGCTCCCCGGGGGTGCCGATGCCCATCACCTCGCCCACCTTCACCCATTTGTTCCAGCGCTTCTGCTCCACCACGTAGGGCAGCTCACCGGTCTCGTTGGTGGTGGTCCACTTGTAGAGGCCTTCGGGCGACACGGCCTGCTGCACGATGTCGAAGGTGCTCCTGGGCTTGAGCACCTCGGGGTTCAGCACCACCGGGGTGCAGCCGTCCTTGTGCTTGATCTTCACCACGATGGCATCCCCGGGCTTGAGGCCGAAGTTGGCCAGGTCCACCTCGAAGGCGCTGGAATTGATCTCGTCGGTGGCGATCTGGTCGTTCACAGTGACCTCGAAGACGCAGTAACCCACGCCCGCTTCCGAGAAGGGGTTCTGCACGAAGAGGTTCTTGCCCTGGTAGCGACCTTCCAGAACGATCACGCCGGCCCACGAGGGCAGGCCGGTCAGAATGGCCAGGGAGAGGAGAACGGTGCGCATGTCCGGTCGGGTCTGAAGATCTGACAATAATACGAGATCCGGAGCGTTCCGGTCCACGGCAGGCTGTTTACGTGCTCGGGCGCAGGGAGTTACACGCCGGGCTTCGGGGTCGTGGAGGCCATCATCCGGCGCACATCCTCCTCGGTGAACCGCCCTTTGGGGTCGTCCCCCACCTCAAAGGTGCGCCCCGCCACACGGATCACCTTCACGAAGTGCACGAACACCAGGCTCTCGTCAGGGTAGCTGCTGCGGTACACCAGTTGGTCCGGCCCTTCCTCCAGCACCTCGTGCTTCAACAACATGTCGCGGGCCAGGTCCTCCTTCAAGCGGCGGAGGTCCCCATCGGCCTCCACGATGTCCAGGGCGAAGTGCTCCCCGGCCCGCACCTCCAGGATGCCGGCCTCTTCGTTCCAACGTACGGCGGGCACCGCTCCACCGAGCACCTGGGTATCGGGCGCGGTCACCAGCAGGGGGACATCGTGGGCGGACAGATCGATCGCGGCCGGAGCCGCAGTACTGTCGGCCGATGGCGGTGCGTCGTGGCCGGTGTCGGCCTTCGGCGGGTCGCAGGCCGCCAGCGATCCGGCGACCAGCACGAAGATGGCAGGGCGCATGTTCACCCCGCGAAGCTACCCGAAGCGACCCGTGCTGGAGATATCTCGGTGCACACGGTCCGTCCCTGCCCGTCGCCGGCTTATGGCAGCTGCTCGGTACGCGTGGCCGTGGGCACCGAGCCGCCGATGTTCACCAGGATGGGGTCGCGGTCGTTGGCCGTGCCGGCGTACTTCACCTGGCCGTTCAGGTTCACGTCCTCCGGATGGTAGCCGTTGGCCACGGCGGTGGGCACCGTGCCACCGATACGCACGAGGATGGGGTCTCGGTCGTTGCTCCCGCCGGCATACTTCAGCTGGTGGTTGAAGGTGACGTCGCCGGCCCAGAGCACACGCACCCCGCTCATGGTCTTCCGCGCGTCCGTGCCGTAGGTGCCGGTGGCCGCCGCGGTCAGGTCCACGGTGGTGGCCGTGCCGCTCAGGGCCACGGCCGGGGTGGCCATGACCCCCAGGTGGTTGCGGTGCCGCACGGCCACGAAGTGGTCCCCGGCGGCCAGGGCGAAGCTCACCGGCGAGGTGCCGTCCACATCCACCACGTCACCATCGCGTTGCAGAAGGGCCGCCTTGCTGGCCACCACGGAGGCGCTGTTCAGGCTGTTGCGCAGCTCCACCACCACCCAGTCCACGATGGCGTTGTTGCCGGTGACGGCAAGCACCGGGGCGGTGGTGGCCCCGCTGGGTGCGCCCACGAACGAGTAGCCCAGGGCCGTGTACGGTTCGGTGAGCGGCAGCAGGCCCGCACTGCGCAGACCGTCGCCCATCAGGCCGGTGCCCGTGTCGTACGCACCCTCCAGGAAGACCTTGGGGGCCACCTTCACCGCTGCGGCCGTCAACGTGGGGATCAGGCACCAGCTGTTGAGGGTGCCCTGGTCCTGCGAGGCGACGTCCTGCACACGCAGGATCCAGTTGCCTTGGAAGGCCTGGCCATTGAAGGCCGCCAGCGATTGGGCGGGCACCACGAACAGATCGTTCATCGGGCAGGTGGCACCCACATTGCCGTCCGCACCTGTCTGGTCGAACTCCACCACGATGTTGTTGTTGCTGGAGCAAAGTCCGCTGTTGATCAAGTTCACCACCGTTCCAGCAGGGCTTTCCAAGGACAGCCGCAGGTCCCCCGTGTAGGTGTGTGCGATGTTGACGAACACGTTGAGGTCGTTCAGCGTGGCACCGCCCTGCGGCGGCACCGTGATGGTGTTGCTCACCGTGGTGTTGTCCACGATGGCCGTGGAACCCGTGCTGTTGAACGTGGTGCATCCGGCGCCGGGCGTGTTGCAGTCGGCGGTCACGCCGGTGTAGGTCACGTTGCACTGGCTGAACTGGTCGTGCAACAGCAGCACCGACACCGTGCTGCCGCTGGCATAGGGGCCGTAGGGGCCGTAGGTGCCGGTGGTCGTGGCCGTGCCAACGGTGGCCGCCGGGGAGGGCCCGGCTCCGTCCGGGTCGATCTGCAGGGTGACGCTCGTTGCGCTCCCCATGGAGGTCAGGTCGATGCTCACGTTGTACTGCGTGATCCCCAGGCAGGTCGTGCTCACGGTGGCCGACGGTGCGGTGCATAGCGGCGGGGTGATGGAGAAGTTGAAGATGCGCGTGGACCAGGCGCTGGCCGGGTTGTACTGGGCCGTGCCCCAGAAGGTGCCGGTGAGGGGGTCCACATCCAGCGAGTTGTAATCCCCGTAACGGTTGCTGCTGTTGGCCGAGGTGCCGGCCACGATGGTGGTCTCCGCGAAGGTCATCTGCCCGAGCGGGTCGCTGGCGCTGCGCCCGGTGCAACGGATGCCGGGGTACACCGAGCCGCTGCTCACGTTGTAGGCCAGGCCGATGTCACCGGCGGCGTTGATGGAGATGCAGGCCATCCAACGGCTGGTGGCATCGGGCGAATAGGTGCCCTGCTGGTGGATGCCCCACGGGTTGGCGATGCCGCCCGTGCGGCGCAGCTCGTACCAGCGCACCCCGGCGCGGTCGGCGCCATTGACGTCGGTGACGTGGTTGCACACGATGGCCTCGTGCGTGCCGAAGTTGCGGTACTGCGCCCGGTTCATGATCACCTCGCGCAGCGGGTCGAGGTTGGTGCTGGAGCCCGGCTGGTCGATGCAGGAGAACGAGGTGTAGCCGCAGAGCTCGGTGTCGAACGCGTCGGTGGGCATCAGCTGCGGGCCGGCGAGCACGCTGTTGCCCGGTGTGTTGAAATCCAGGGTCAGGGTCCACAGCTCCAACCGGTCGGCGGGGATGCTGCCGGTCCAGCCGTCGTCGGCCATGCGCATCACCATCGCCGGGGCGTTGGCCGGTGGCGCCGTGCCGCCCTCGAAGGTGATGGGCGTGGTGGCCTGGAAACCGATGGTCGGGTAATCCGGTGTGGTGAACCGCTGCGAGGTGGCCGACAGACCGGACAGCATCCGCGTGCGGTCCAGCGCGTAGATCGGGCAGCCGGTGCCCTCGTTGCTGGTCACGATGTAGGCCGTGGGCCACACACCATACTTGGGATAGTCCGGGAAGCTCGGGGCCGTGAAGCTGTACGCGTACCAGGTGCCCGTGGGGTCGGCCGTGGTGGACACGCACATCACCAGGCGGTTGCCGCTGGCCGAGAACTCGCTCATCAGCCAACGGTCGGCCAGCGCATCGTACAGGACGATGGGGTCGCCCGCACCGCTGTAACTCGAGATGCCGCCGATGGCGTTGATGAAGTTGTCCAGGTAGGTCTGTGCGCCCAGCGCGTTGCCGCTCTTGTCATAGATGCGGAAGTAGGACCCCGAACTGCCGTTGATCATCTGGATCACATGGTTCGGACCCACCTCCAGGCAGGGGTCGCTGGGATTGACCCCCGTGTTGCCCATGCCGTTGAAGGACAGGTCCAGCGCACGGTCGGTGCTGCGCGTACCGGCACTGCGCTGCCAGACGGGATCGTCGCCGAGCGGAAGGGCGGCGGGGTTGGTCCGCTTGTGCATGCGGGCATCACGGCTTCCCTTGGGTTCGGGCCGCACCAGCCAGCCGTTGGCATCGCGCACCGGCTCGTCGGGGAACACGCGGGTGGCATCCCATTCGCGGTAGGCCATGGTCTCGCCCAGGAACTCCATGGGGAGCACTTCGGCGTTGTGCAGTTCCACATACTCCTGGGCCTGCAACAACGCGGCGGGGACAAGGAACGCAAGCAGGAAAGGGATTCGCAGCTTCATGGCAACGGGCCTGAATGAATGGACGAGTGGTCGGCAAAGGTCCTGAACCAAGGCCTGCAGCGCAAGTCTTCAACCAGCGGCCGGACGTGCTGCAAGCCGCACTGTCGTAAGGGTTCGACGCGATGGGAACGCCGAAGGGGATCCGACAGCGACACACCGGGAAGCGGGTTCCGCCACCCGGTCCCGTTCAGCGACCGATCTCCTGCACCTGCAGCCGCATGCCCTGGCTGTGCCCACCGAACTCCGGTGCGTACATGCACGTGGCCGTGGCGATGCCCTGGCTGAGGTCGCCCGCATGGGTGGCCCGCAGGGCATAGCTGAACAGGTGCGTGCCGGCGGGAAGACGGTCGATGAAGAGGTCCATGGCCGCATCGCGGATGCTCTGGTAGTACCCCGACCCGCTTTGGTGGCGATACCCGCTCAGGGCATCCACCGGTTCGGTGCCCGCCGCCCGCAGGTCCTTCACATGCACGAAGTCCAGGGGTCGATCGGTGCGCAGCACCAAGCGCACCACCAGCTTGTCGCCGGGCCGCACCGTCACCCCGGTGTCGAGGGCCGCCAGCACGGGACCCTGGTCGCCGGGGCGTTCCAGCAACACCTGTCGCTCCAGGTGGAAAGGGGACGTGGTACCGCCCAGGTCGGGAGGGGCCACGCGGTCCATCCGCTCGAAGTACTGCCAGTACAACGCCCCCCAGGAGGCCTTGGTGGAGGTCGCGGTGATGGTCACCTCCCCCATCGGCGGCCGCACCTCCTCGCCGGTCCAGGTACGCTCGAAGGTGCCCGTGCCGGGTTCGCGGTACTTCGCTTCCACCGGACGGCCGCCCACCTGGATCTGCGGCGCTTCATCCTCCTCCAGCCACATGTCGCCCGTGAGCAACAGGGCGTGGCAGGCCTCGGCGGTGGCGGTGGTGGTGCCCCAGTCGGTGGTGCGTTTCAACTGCAGCAGGTGCATGCGCAGGGCGTTCACGCTGGCAGTGTCCCGGTCCACCTCGTGGAAGACCTCGATCATCCGGGCATGGGTCTCCGCCGGGAAGCCCCACGGGTCCATGCCGCGGCGGAAATCCTTCCAGTACATGCCCAGTTCCTCGCTCCGCACCGCGCGCTGGCGCAGGCTCTCCACGATGCGTGCCGCATCCGTGTGCCTGCCGGAGCGGTGCAGCACCAGGGCCAGCAGGGCCTGGTCGTGCAGCCCGTAGTCCGTCCAGCCCGCGGTGGCGCGGTCCATCAGCCATTGGGCCGCACCGCCCGCTGCGCCGTCCTGCGCGATGTGCGGGAAGAAGCTGCGTGCATAGAGCCGATGCAGGTCGTGGTGGGCCGGGCGGAACGCGGCCAGCGCTTCCGGGCTCAATTCGCGTTGGCGGCGCCGGTGCTCGCGCACGGACTCCTCATCGAGCCAATGCACAGCGCGCAGGAGCATCCGGCGCACCGGGCCGTCGGCGCGCGGGTCTGCGGCTCCCACGCGGTCCAGGTGGCCCAGACCGGCCACCACATGCTGCGTGACCCAGGGGCTGGCCTGCATGCCCGACCACCAGGGCCAGGCCCCACCGGGCAGCTGCATGAGCGCCAGGCGGCGCATGGCCTCATCCTCCTCACGGGCCATGCGGTCCAGGTCGAACAGCAGGGCGATGCGCTGGCGCCGCGTGCGGTCGTCGCGGGCCTCCAGCACCCAGGGCGTTGCGGTCAGCAGCGCCTCCTTCAGGTCGGCGTTCCGCTCCAACGCGCTGGCGAAGGCATCGGGCCCTGCGGCACGCCAGCGCTCGAAGACCTCGCGGATCGCGGGGCGCTGTTGCACCACATGCGCCGCGAGGTGGTTGGCGTAGTACCGGCTGAAGAGCTGCTCGGCGCATTCGTGCGGATACTCCATCAGGTAGGGCAGGGCCTGCACCGCGAGCCAGGCGGGGTTCGGCGTGTACTGCAGCCGCAGCAGGTGGTTCCGTCGGGTGGCACCGCTGTCGTCGGGGGCGCTGTGCAGCAGGTTGCCCAGTGCGAAACGGCGCGTTCCCGGTCCGTTCATCCACAGGGGAAGGCGCTCGGTCACCAGCACCTGGTCGGTGAGCACCGGCAGCACGCGTTCCTCCCCGTCGGCGGCCACCACACTGCTCTGCGGACCCGGGCGGGCGCTGGCGGTGACGCGCACACCCACGGCACCCACGCCCTCCGGCACGGTGATGTGCCAGGCCACCAGGGCGCTCTCCCCGCGGGAGGCCACGAAGACCTGCTCGGGCATGTCCAGTCCGAAGGCCTTGTCCAGCGGTTCGTTGCTCATGGGGTCGAAGAGCGTAAGCCGGGCCAGTCCTTCGGCGCGTCCCTCCTCGGTGATGTTCACCTTCGCCGTGAGCGTGATGCGGTCGCCCGCACGGAGGAAACGCGGCAGGTGCGGCACCACCATCAGCGGCTTCACGGTGCGCACGCTGCGCGCCAGCGTCGTCAACTGAAGGTCCTTGGTGTGCGCCAGGCCGAGCAGGTTCCAGCGGGTGAGGGCATCGGGCACCGTGAAGCGCAGCACCACGCTCCCGTCACGGTCTGTCAGCAGGTCGGGCAGGAAGAAGGCCGTCTCGCGCAGGTCGCTGCGCACCGGCGGCGGGGTGTCCGCAGGCGGTGCCCCCGGGCTCTCGGGCCTCGGGGCCGGCTCCTCCGCGGGCGGCGCAGGCGGCGCGGCCCCCGTCACCTCCACCTCCTTGAGCTCCGCCTCCTCGGTGAGCACGCCATCCCGGTAGAGGTGGGTGCTTTCAGCCCGTGCGCCCCGGATGGAGAATTCGGCGCCCTCATACATCCACCCGCCGCTGCCGGAGAGCCCGTAGGTGTCGAGCTGCGGATACACCCGTGCAAGGCCTGTCGGGCGTGAGAAGGGACGCCACACCTCCCCGCCGCCATCGGTACTGAAGGGCGTGGTGCGGCTCCAGTTCCAGCGCACGGCGTTGCGCGGATGCACGTGCATGGCCCAGGTGTGCGGTACGAAGTGGTCGAGGGATGCGTCGTACATCGTGGCCAGCAGTTGGGCGGCCACGGCGTTGCCCTTCGCTCCGCGCAGTGTCAGTCGCCATTCCTCGCGGTCGCCGGGCATCAGCTTGTCGCGGAAGCTCATCCATTCCACCTGCAGCTCCTTGTCGGTCCACGGCACGTCGATGGGCACGGTGCGGGCATGTGCGCGGCCGCGCTCCACGCACAGCAGATGCACCGCCAGCCCGCCGCGGTCGTCCTCGCGCACGGGCAGTTCCACGCGCTGTTGTCCGCGGGGGATCAGCAGGCGGCGGCTCACCGCCAGTACGCCGTTGCGTTCCACCTCCATGAGCACGCGGGCTTCCGGCAGCGCCGTGCTGAGCAGGAGCACGGCCTTCTCCCCGGGCTCACAGCGGTCCTTCACCACTTCGGCGTGGAAGGCTTCGGCCGTGAAGCCGGTGTGCTGCACCGCAGGGTCGAACAGCACCACCGTCGTCCGTGCGCGCACCGTGTCGCCCTCCGCATCGCATGCCCGAAGCTCGATGTGGTAGGTGCCCACATCCCAGCCGTGCGCACCGGGCAGCGCGAGGGAGCGCCCGCCGGCGCGGTGGCCGTTGCGTTCGAACACGACCTCGGCCACGGGCCACATGAGCGGGTCGGCAGCATCCCCGTAGGCATCCTCCGGGAAGCGTTGTTCGTGCTCATCGCGGTCCATCACCGTGCGGTCGGGACGCGGCAGCAGGCGTTCGCGGTAGGGCCGGGGCGGTGCGTGGAGGCGCACGATGCGTACGTCCATCGGCGCATCGACCTCCTGGCCGTTCATGTTCCGCACCTGCAGGTCCAGGCTGTCCAGGGTGCTGCGGTCCACCGCCTGGCCCAGGCGCAGGTCGATGGTGATGCGGCGGTGCGCAAGGTCGAAAGCGATGTTCCCGGTGCGCACTTCGCCGGTGCGGTCGGTCACGGCGGCCTCCAGGTTGAAATGGAAGGTGGGGTCCGCCTCGCGCGGGAAGGCCGGGTCGTCGGGCGCGATGAAGCGGGCGGTGAAACGGCCCGTGGCGTCGCAGGTGGCGGTGCCCGTGGCCACCTGGGTGGGCGCTCCCCAAGGCAGGCCGCGCCAGCCCAGGCCGCACCACCAGGGCATGCGCGGGGTGCGCTGCACGGTCCACCGCACCGAGGCGCCGTCGAGCGGAACGCCCGCATAGCTTGCTGCGTGGCCGGTCAGCTCCACCTCGCCGTTCAGTCGCGGCTGCCCGGCCACGGGGTCGAGGAGCACTTCGAAGGTGGGGCGCTTGTACTCTTCCACGCGCACCTGGGTCGAGCCGTGCTCCTCCGCGATGCGCATCACCCCGGTGAGCGCGTGGACCGGAGCGGTGAACCGGGCCACGTACGCGCCAAAGGCGTCGGTGGTGAAGGGCACCGTGTCGATCACCTCGCCGTTGACGTCGAGGAAACGCAGTACGCCGCGGTGCCCGGCGCGTACCTCCACCCGCTTGCCGCGCGCCACGGTGACGATGCCTTTCACCAGCACCTCCTGGCCGGGCCTGTAAATGGCGCGGTCGGTGAAAAGGAAGCTGCGCAGGCTGTCCGGCGGGGATGGCTCGCCGTACCACCAGCGGACACCCGCGTGGGCCGTCCAACGGTCCTCGCCCTGCTCCAACACGACCATCTGGCCTCCATTGGCCGGCAGGATCACCGGCCGGGGCCGCCCTTCCGCATCGGTCACCGCTTCGCCGAGCTTCACCGTGCGGCCGTCCCCTTGTCGGTCGCCGTAAAGGGCGACCTTCACCCCCGCCAGCGGTCGGCCGGTCCAGCGGTCCATCACCAGCAGGTCCTGCTCACGGCCGGGGCTGCGCTGGGCCAGGGCGAAGCGGGTGATCTGCACATGGGTGAAGGCGATGCGGTCCAGGCCGGCGCCGAAGCGGGTGCTGTCGCTCACCAGCACCGCATAGCGTCCGGCGGGCAGTCCTTCCACCGGCAGGTCCACGCGATGCGGGTTCAGATCGCCGTCATCGGGCAGCTCCTGCATCCAGCTGCGCACCGGCCGCTGCTGCAGCAGCCATTGCTGGTGGTCGCGCTGCCAGCGTCGTTCCGAGCCGGGTTCCCCGGGGTCCTTCACCACCCGGAGCCACACGCGTGGCGTGTTGCGGTAGTGCAGGCTCAGCAGCAGGTCCTGCCCGGGCATGGCGGCCTCCTCGCCGGTCAGGCCCAGTTCCCGGTCCTCCAGTTCGGCCAGCAGCACAGCGGCGTTCCGGGCGCCGTAGCTGCCCGGGAACCGTGCGACCGCCTCCTGGCAGAGGCGCTGCGCGACGCGTCGTTCATCGCGGTAGGCATCGCCCATCGCAGGGTCGTACAGCAGGGCCTTGTCCGCGTGCCAGCGGGCGATGGCGAGGGTCACCTCGCTCCAACAGCTGTCCTCGGGCAGGCGCGACCGCAGGGTGAGCAGCGCGTTCAGGTGGAGCGAGTCGGCGTTGGGCAGCGTGCTCCGGGCGCGCACATGGGCCAGCCGGTCCAGGGTGGCGTCCACCAGCGCATCGGGGCGGTCGTCGCTCAGGTGCGCCCGTTCCAGCCGCTGGTGCAACCGCATGGCCTCCAACCCCCAGGCCCCGCTGTCCGCATGAGTGAAGGTGCCGAACACAAAGGCGTCGAAGAGCGCGAAGTGGCGCGGGTCGTCCAAGCGGAATGCGCTCGCCGGTTCGGCCAGGCGGGTCTCAGGGTGGTGCAAGAGGTCGAGCGCCCGGTGGCCCAAAAGGTCGAAGAGCGTGGGCCGCAGGGCCAGCGCATCCGCCACGGGTCCCCCGGGCACGGTGGGCAGGGGATGCAGCAGGCCGTTCAGGTCTGCGGTGGCATGGCGCTTCAGGCTGTCCTCCGGCACCAGCGACAGTCTTGCATGGCGAAGGATGTGCCGCATGAATGCCGCCTGCGACCAGGTCCCGGGATCCTCCTCTTCACCCTCGGTGCGGCCGCGTTCCAGCACGCGCCAGCGGTCGTCGCTGTAGGCGTTCCACCAGGCCTCGGCCAGGGCGCTGTGCAACAGGGGCACCAGGGGCAGCGGGGCGCCGGCGGCCGCGAGGCTGTCGGTGGTGCGGTCCAGGTCCTGCAGCACCTGCAGGCGATCGGAGCCGGTGATCTGGCGCAGCTGGGCCCGTCGCAGGTGTGCGGCGAACTGAAGGAGCACCTCCCCTTGGGCTTCGGCCTCGGCCAGCACGCCTTCGGTGGCGGCGAGCGCATCGGCATAACGTCCTTCGCGTGTCAGGGAGTCCACCCATGCCCAGCGGGGGTCGGGCAGGGTGGCCCGGCTGCGCAGGTCGGCGCGGCCGCTGCGGCAACCGGCGGACCAGAGGAGCGAAAGGAACAGGACGAACAGCGGGAACGAGCGCACGGCGGCCATCGGTGCCGCGACCACGCTGGTGCGTCCCCGCGGCGCACAAAGGTGGGGACGGGACCCGTGATCCGTTGGTCTCGTCACGCGAACCGCGCAAGGTCCACCTCGGGATCCAGCGGCTTGCCGTCGAGCAGGTGGTCCAGCAGGTGTTGCGCGCACCAGGGGGCGAGCATGGCCCCTTTGGATCCCAACCCGTTGAGCACGGCCTGATGGGGGCCGATGGTGCCGATCAAGGGTCGGCGGTCGCTGGTGGTGGGGCGCACGCCGGCCCAATGGTCCACCACGTGGAAGGCTTCGGCCTCCTCGGGTTCCAGCGGGGTGTGCAGCAGCAGCTTGTGCAGGCGCCGCAGCAGGTCGGCACGTGCGGCGGCGGTGGGCCCGCTCCACACGTTGTCCCAGTCGTAGGTGCTGCCCACACGGTAATCGTCACCGCCCAGGGGCAGGATGAAACCGCCGCGGTGCACCAGCACACCGAGCCCCAGGCCGGGCAGCCGCACGGTGAGGCGTTCGCCACGCACAGGCACGGAGCCCTTGATCCGTGCGAACGGTCCTTCGCACCACACCAGGTGCGGTGCGGTGTGGCCGTACAGGTCCACCCCGCCGGGCACTTGGCGCACGTCGTCCGGCCGCACACCGCGTTCTTCCAGGATGTCCTCCTGCTTCCACCGGTCGCGCCAAGCGTTGAGCAATCCGACCATGTCCACCCAGGCGGCGCGCTTCACTTGACCATGGCCGTAGGGCTGGTCCACCCGCTGCAGGCCGGGGTCGGTGCAGGTCTCCACGCTGAGGTAGTGGCCCACCTCGGGGTCGTTCATCCGCACGCGCCATTCGCCGGCTTCCTTGGCACTGGGGAAGACCTTGACCAGGGGGACCGGATGCCAGAACTCACGGCCCAGATGCAGGCCGGCCTCGCGGTAAAAGGCGCCGGCGATGGGAAGCAGTTCGGGGGCGCGCCAGCTCAGAAAGGTGCGGCGCAGGGCCACGGGGTTCACCAGGCCGGCGGCCACCCAGGAAGCACGGCCTTCGCGGGGTTCGTCGAAGGTGCGCACACGCAGGCCGCGGCGCATGGCGGTCTCGGCCAGCACCGATCCGGCCAGACCCTGGCCGACGATCAGCAGATCATGAGTAAAGGAGCGGGACAAGCGTACAAAGATGGGGCATCGGGGCGGCTTGGGGTGCGGCGGTGCGTTCCGGAGCGCGACCGAAGGCCGCTCAAGCCGCCATCAGCCTCTGCATGCGTTCGATCAGGACCTCGTGGTCGCAGGGCTTCTGCACCAGGTCGTCGGCGCCCGCACCCCGCACGGCGGCGATCAGGTGGGGCTGGTCGTAGGCGGTGAGCACCAGTACCGGCACGGTTATGCCGCGGGCCCGCAGGTCCTCCACCACGGTCAGCCCGTCCAGGTGGGGCAGGCCGATGTCCACCACGATCAGATCGGGCAGACCCTGCCGCAGGAGGATGTCAAGGCTGCGGGCGTCCGCCAGGGCGGTCACCTGCCAGCGGTTCTCCAGCATGCGCCGGGTGAGCAGCGTGCGCACCAGGGCATCGTCCTCAAGCAGTACCACGTGTGGCATCGGAGCGGGGGATCTTCCCGTTCCTACGCAGCGGTATTGAAGGGTGTTACAGGTGGCCGGTGACCCATTTCACCACGTCGTTGCCGTTGGCGAAGAGGATCAGGCCCAGCAACAGCACCATGCCCACGGTCTGCGCCACCTCCAGCACGCGCTGGTCCGGCGCACGGCGGAACACCATCTCGTAGAGCAGGAAGACCACGTGCCCGCCGTCCAGGGCGGGGATCGGCAGGATGTTCATGAAGGCCAGCACGATGCTCAGGAAGGCGGTCATGTTCCAGAACACCTGCCAGTCCCAGCTGGGGCTGAAGAGACTGCCGATGGACCCGAATCCGCCCATCTGCTTGACACCGCTGGCGCTGAAGAGCAGCTTCAGGGAGGCCACGTAGCCGCCCAGCGTCTCCATGCCGTAGGCGATGCCGGCCGGGATGGAGGACAGCAGGTCGTAGCGTTCCTTGGCGAAGGTGAAGTACGCCTCAGGCCCGCGGTTGCCCACGCCGATCAGGCCTTGGTCGTTCACCTGCACCGGCAGCTGCAGCGTGTCCGTGCCGCGCAGCACGCCCAGGGTGACCTGCCGGCCCTGCAGGGCGCCGACGGCCTCGCGGAACTGGGCGAACCAGGGCGTGGGCTGCCCGTTGACGGCGATCAACCGGTCGCCCTTGCGCAACCCGCTGGCCATGGCCGTGCCCTCGGGCAACAGGGTGTCCACGTAGAAGGGCACACAGGGGGTGAACAGCGTTTTCTCGTTGCGCTCCAGGATGCGGTCGGCGACATCGTCGCCCAGGGTCACGTCCATGGTACGGCCCTGCCGGTCGATGGTGAGGTGGCGCGCGCCCTCGATCAGGATGGCCTTGCCGAGCTCCTCGATGGAACGCACGGCATGTCCTTCCACGGCCACGATGCGGTCGCCATCGGCCAGGCCCTGCTCCTTGAGCACGTTGCTGGGGTGCAGGCCGTAGGTCGCATTCTCCAGCGGCAGGTAGTCGCGGCCCCAGGTGAAGAGCACCGCGATGTAGATGAGCATGCCGAGCAACAGGTTCACCGTGACCCCGCCCACCATGATGATGAGGCGCTGCCAGGCCGGCTTGGAACGGAACTCCCAGGGCTGCGGGGGTTGCGCCATCTGGTCGCGGTCCATGCTCTCGTCGATCATGCCGCTGATCTTCACGTAGCCGCCCAGGGGGATCCAGCCGATGCCGAAGACGGTGTCGCCGATCTTCCGTTTCCACAGGGCGAAGCGCCAGTCGAAGAACAGGAAGAAGCGCTCCACGCGGGTGCCGAAGAGGCGTGCGGGCACGAAGTGGCCCAGTTCGTGGAGGGTCACCAGGATGCTGAGGCTCAGGATCAGCTGGCCGGCCTTGATCAGGAATTCCATGCGATGCTTGCCCTTTCACGGGCGTGGCGGCGGGTCTCTTCGTCGGAGGCCACCAGGTCCTCCAGCGTGGGCCGCGGTACAAAGGTCGCCTTTGCCAGACGCTCCTCCACCAGGTCGCTCATCTCCAGGAAGCCGATGCGGTCCTGCAGGAAGAGGTCCACGGCCACTTCGTTGGCGGCGTTGAGCACGCAGGGGGCGTTGCCACCACGCCGCATGGCCTCCAGCGCCAGGGTCAGGTTGCGGAAGGTGTCCAGGTCGGGCGGTTCGAAGGTGAGGGCCGGATGCCTGGCGAGGTCGAAGCGCGGCCAGGTGGTGCGCAGGCGCTCGGGGAAGGCCATGGCGTACTGGATGGGCAGCTTCATGTCGGGCAGGCCCAGCTGCGCTTTCATGCTGCCGTCACGGAACTGCACGAGGCTGTGCACGATGCTCTGCGGATGCACCACGATCTCCACCTGCCCGGGCTCCAGGTTGAACAGCCACCTGGCCTCGATGGCCTCCAGGCCCTTGTTCATCAGGCTGGCGCTGTCGATGGTGACCTTGGCCCCCATGTCCCAGTTGGGGTGCTTGAGCGCCTGCGCCTTGGTGACGCCGGCCAGTTGTTCGCGCGTGCGGCCGCGGAAGGGACCGCCGCTTGCGGTGAGCACCACCTTCTCGATCGGGTTGTGCCATTCGCCCACCATGCACTGGAAGATGGCGCTGTGCTCGCTGTCCACCGGCAGGATGTTCACACCCTTCTCGCGCGCGGCCTGTGTCACCAGCTCCCCGGCGACCACCAGCGTTTCCTTGTTGGCCAGGGCGATGGGCTTGCCCGCCGCGATGGCGGCCAGCGTGGGCCGCAGCCCCGCGAAGCCCACCAGTGCGGTGAGCACCAGGTCGATGCTGTCCATGGCCACGGCCTGGGCGATGGCCGCCTCGCCGCCGTACACCTTGATGCCGGCCGGGAAGAGCGCGTCCTTCACCCGGGCGAGCTGGGCGGTGTCGCCGATCACCACGGCATTGGGGCCGAAGGCCAGGGCCTGTTCGATCAGCAGATCGGCGTTGCGCCCGGCGGTGAGCAGCTCCACGGCGAAGCGGTCGGGCTGCTCGCGCACCACCTCCAGCGCCTGGGTCCCGATGGAGCCGGTGCTGCCGAGGATGGCGATGCGTTTCTTCATGGGTGGGGAGGGTCGTCGCCCCGGGGCGTATGCGCCCAAGGCCGGCGGGGTGCAAAGATCGGGCTTGTCCGCGGCAGGTGCGCGGCCGGGCACCTGCCTGCCTGCGGGGATCCGTTCCGGCGGGGATGGGGCGGTCCTCAGCGCCGTGCGGCCGCGCGCCGCAGGCGGTCGTTCATGGCCCGGCCGAGCCCTTCCTCGGGGAAACGTTCGGCCACGATCACCTGGCAGTCGCTGGCATCCAGTTCACGCAGCACGGCGAAGAGGTGCCGGGCGGCCACGGCCAGGTCGCCCTCGGGCGAAAGCACCTCGCAGCGGTGGGCGGCATGTTCGGTGCGGAAGCTGATGACCCCGACGGCGCGGCCGGCGAAGCGTCGCAGCAACGCCTCCACATCGCCCACATGCACCGGTTTGCGCGGGGCGTAATGGCTCTCCAGCATGCCGGGAGCCTGCGGGCGGGCGCTGTCGGCGGCCACGTGCAGCGGTCCCACCACGGCCTCGATGGCCTCCACCGGTGCGCCGCCCGGACGGAACAGCACCCAGCGCTCCTGCTGCCAGCCCAGGATGGTGCTCTCCACGCCCACGGCACAGGCGCCGCCGTCCAGGATGTAGGGGATGCGCCCGCCCAACTGGTCCTGCACATGCCCGGCGGTGGTGGGGCTCACGTATCCGAAGGGGTTGGCGCTGGGGGCTGCCAGCGGTGTATCCACGGCATCCAGCAGGGCGCGGGTCATGGTGTGGGCGGGCATGCGCACGGCCACCGTGTCCAATCCGCTGGTCACCAGGTCGGGCACGGCGGGGCGTTTGGGCAGCACCAGGGTCAGCGGCCCCGGCCAGAAGCGGTCGATCAGCACCTCGGCTTGTGGCGGCACCACGGCCACGCGGTCCAGCTGGGCCCGGTCGCGCACGTGCACGATCAACGGGTCGAACGCCGGGCGCTGCTTCACGGTGAAGATGGTGAGCACGGCCTCCTCGTTGAAGGCGTCGGCGGCCAGACCATAGACCGTTTCGGTGGGGATGGCCACCACGGCGCCCTGTTCCAACAGGCGGGCGGCCTGGGCCACATCGGTGCCGGTCACGGTGGTCATGCCGGTGCAAAGGTCCGCAGCACCGGTGGAAATGATCCGCGAACGGCTTTACTTCGTTCCACCCGGGGAGCCCATGCCCGTACGCCGCCTTCTACCGGCCCTGATCGCCCTGCTCCCGCACCTGTCCCCTGCCCAGGTGCCGGAGGACTTCGCGCGGTTCAATGCGGAGCGCGACCGCAGCACCGCCACGGGCATGCTGGTGCTGGGCGGGTGGGCGACGGGCAACCTGCTGGCCGGCGGCATCGGCATGGCCACCACCCCCCCGGGCAGCGAGGCCTGGCACTTCCATCTGATGAACGCGGCGTGGAACACGGTGAACCTGGGCATCGCTCTGCCGGCGTGGGCGGGGGCACGCAAGCGGCTGCGCACACCGGCCGCCCTGGACATCCCCGGCACCTTCGACGCGCAGCGCAAGGTGGAGGTGCTGTACCTGATCAACGGCGGGCTGGACCTGGCCTACCTGGGTGCCGGGCTCTGGCTGTGGGAGCACGGGCACGGCGACCCCGCGTTGGCGCAACGCGAACTGTTCCGCGGGTTCGGCACTTCGCTGCTGTTGCAGGGCGGCTTTCTCCTGGCGTTCGACGTGGCCAGCTACGTGGTGCACGCACGCCATTGGAGGCGCGCACGGGCCGGGCTGTGGCGGCATCTGCAGGTCAACGGGACGAGCATCCGCTACGCGTTCTGAGGGCCGGATGCCTGGCGAGGTCGAAGCGCGGCCACTTCATCCCAGCCCATCCACGTACCGCCGGTCGTTGGCCAGGCGCGGCACCTTGCTCTGGGCATCGTTCATGCCGCGTGCCCGCATCCAGGCCACGAAGCTGCCGCGCGGCAGGGCGCGCAGCACCAGCGGGCGCAGCACCTTGCCCACGATGAGGTCCCGGTAGTACGGATTGCGACGCTGCAACGCCTGGTCCACCGCGGCGGCGAAGCGGGCCATGTCGGCCGGTGCTGCGGCGAACTCGATGTGCCACTCGTGGTATGGCAGCCCTTCCGCCGGGGCGGTCTGCGGCGCCACGGTGAATTCGGCAACCTCGCACGGCACCGCACCGATGGCGTCCTTCAGCGCGCCCTCCACCTCCTCGGCGATGACGTGCTCGCCGAACGCGCTGGTGAAGTGCTTGGTGCGGCCGGTGACCTTGATGCGCGGCGGCACGAGCGACGTGAACTTCACGGTGTCGCCGATCTCGTAGCCCCAGAGGCCGGCGTTGGTGTACAGCACCAGCGCGTACTGCGTGCCGAGCTCCACTTCGGCGATGGAACGCGGGCGGCGGTCGCTGCCATGCATGGGCACGAAGCCGAAGAGGATGCCGTTGTCCAGCACCAGCAGCAGGCCGTCGTCGGGGTCCCGGTCCTGGTAGGCGAGGAAGCCCTCGCTGGCGGGGAAGAGCTCCACCCCGGGCACGGGCCCGCCGATCAAGGCCTCCATGCGGCTGCGGTAGGGTGCGTAGTTGACCCCGCCGTACACGAAGAGCGAGAAGCGCGGGAACACCTGCTTCACGGTGGCCTTGCCGGTGCGGGCCAGCAGACGCTCGAAGTACATCTGCACCCAGGCGGGGATGCCGCTGATCAACCGCAGGTCCTGCCCGATGGTCTCGCCCACGATGGCCTCCACTTTGGTCTCCCAGTCGGGGATGCTGTTGGTGGCCATGCTGGGCAGCCGGTTCCGCAGCAGGTAGGCGGGCACGTGGTTGGCCACGATGCCGCTGAGCCGCCCCATGGGGATGGCGCCCTTGCGGTCCAGCACGGGGCTGCCCTGCAGGAAGATCATGCGGCCGTCCACGAAGTCAGCCCGTCCGCTGTGGGCGATGTAGGCCAGCAGGGCGCGGCGTGCGCTGCCGATGTGGTTGGGCAGCGAGTGGCGGGTGATGGGGATGTACTTGGCGCCGCTGGTGGTGCCGCTGGTCTTGCACAGGTAGAGGGGACGCCCGGGCCACAGCACGTCCTCCTCCCCATCGACGATCCGGTCGATGTAGGGTCGGAAGCCCTCGTAATCGCGCAGCGGCACGGCCTGCCACAGCTCGGCCATGGAGCGCACCTCGTGCAGGTGGTGCGCCCGTCCGAAAGCGGTGCGGGCGCCGTGGCCCATCAGCGCGCGCAGCACGGCCTGCTGGGTGGCGGTCGGGTCCATGGCGCGGCGCATCACCGCGGTGGTCACCAGGTGCGCGTAGGGCTTGGCGAGGGTGGCCTTCAGGCTCATGGGCGGGGGGGGGTCGGCCGCCGGGGGTTCATTTGAACACCATGTAGGACCGCGGGTCGACGGCCGCGCCGTTGAGCCAGAGCTCGAAGTGCAGGTGGGGGCCCGTGCTGAGCTCGCCGCTGTCGCCCACAATGGCGATGGCCTCCCCGGCCTTCACCCGGTCGCCGGCCTTGCGCAGCAGCACGCTGTTGTGCTTGTACACGCTCACCAGGTCGCCCCGGTGCTGCACGATCATCACATGGCCGCCGTCGCTGGTCCAGCTGGCCAGGGTCACCGTGCCGTCCAGGCAGGCCTTCACGGCCTCGTCCGCCTTGGTGACCACATCGATGCCGTAATGGCCTTGGGCGGGGTCGAAGGTGCTGGTGACGATGCCGCGCAGGGGTGGGAAGAGGAAAACACCGGCCAGGGCGCGCCGCTCCCCGGCCGTGCCGGAGAGTTCCGAGAGCGAATAGGCCTCCTGCTCCCGCACCTTCATGCGCAGCAGGCTGTCCTTCAGCCCGGGCCGCAGGTCCTCGGCGGTGGGCACCTGTTGCACGCGGCGCAGATGGAAACTGCTGTCGGCAGGCACCTCCCCGCGCAAGAGCCGCTGCAGGTTGCTGATGTAGAGGGCCTGGTCGGCCAGGCGGGCGTCCAGGGAATCGGCCAGCACGGTGCTGCGGTAGGCGTTGAACTTGGTGGCCTGGTCCGAGTAGCCCGGGATGTACCGCTTGAGCGGGGTGAGCACGATGATCGCGGCCACCAGCAGGCCGTGGAGCGTGAAGGCGCCGATGGCCAGCAGCAGTACGTTGAGCCGCGACAAGCGGATGCTGAACCGCTCCTCGAAGGTGCGGTCGTTGATGAGCAGCAGCCGGTACTTGGTCTGGAGCTTGCGCAGCACCCGCTTGCGCGGGCGGGGAGCGGGTGGGGCGGCCATGTCCGACAAATATCGGCGTGCCGGTGCACGTACCGGGCCGCGCACCCACCGACCGGTCGGGGACGATGAAATAACTTCGCCCGTTCGTAGTTAGTGCTCCCGTGAAGCGGAACCCCGCCCTGCAGACCGCCGTTGTGCTGCTCCTGGCCGTGCTGGCCGGGGGGTGCTCCAAGGAGAAGGACCGCTTCCTGAACCGGACCTACCACCGGCTCACCGCGCGCGACAACGGCTGGTTCAACGCCAACGAGAAGCTCAAGGAAACGGTGGCCTCCATTGAGAAGGCCTACGTGGACGACTTCGACAAGGTGCTGCCCCTGTTCGTGTACGGCACCGAGGAACAGGCCAAGGGCGCCGGTGGCGATCTGGAGAAATGCATCGAGAAGTGCTCGCTGGTGATCGAGCGGCACAGCATGGACATCAAGGGCAAGCAGCGCAACACCTGGATCGACGACGCCTACTTCGTGATCGGCCGGAGCTATTTCTACAAACGCGCCTGGTCCGATGCACAGCGCACCTTCGACTACATCGGCCGCCGGTTCAAGGACCAGGACCGCCAGCACGAAGCCAAGGTGTGGCTGGCGCGCACGCTGATGGAGACCGAGCAGTACGCCCGGGCGCAGAGCGCGCTGGACGAGGTGAAGGAGGTCAAGGAACTGCCCAAACGCTTCCCGCACGATGAGCTGGCGGCCGTACAGGCCGACCTGGACCTGCGGCGCGGCAAGGTGGACGATGCGATCATGAGCCTGGAGCGGGCCGTGGACATCACCAAGGACCAGCGAAGCCGGGTGCGGTGGACCTTCATCCTGGCGCAGCTGTACCAGGCCAAGGGCATGGACGACCGTTCCATCGCGGCCTACAAACGGGTGGCGCGGATGAACCCGCCGTACGAGCTGGCCTTCCACGCACAGGTGTTCCAAGCACTGGCCTTCGACCGGGGCGACAGCAAGGCGCTGCGCAAGATGCTTACCCGCATGTTGCGCGACGACAAGCATGTGGACCATTTCGACATGATCCACTACGCCCTGGCCGACATCGACCTCAAGGAGAACAAGGACAGCAGCGCCATCGCGCATCTCAAGCGCAGCGCCTATGTAAGCACCAACGACACCCGGCAGAAGGCCAAGAGCTGGTTGCGGCTGGCCGACCTGTACTTCGACGACCGGGCATATCCGCAGGCGCAGCTGTACTACGACAGCACCAGCACCCTGCTGGCCGAGGAACACCCGCGCCACGAGGAAGTGGCCACCCGGGCCGAAGTGCTGGGCGAGCTGGTGGAACAGTTGAACATCATCGCCCGGGAGGACAGCCTGCAGGCCATGGCCGGCATGGACCCGGCCGAGCGGGAGAAGGCCATCCAGCGGATGATCCGCGAGCGCGAGAAGGCCGAGGCCGAGAAGGAGGCTGCGGAACGCGAGGCCCGAGAAGCGGAGGCCGCCGGCATCGCGGCACCGGCACGACCGGCCACCCCGGCAGCGGGCGGATCGGGGGCCTGGTACTTCTACAACCCCCAGCAATTGGGCCGCGGCCTGTCGGAGTTCAAGAAAAAATGGGGCAACCGGCCCCTGGAGGACGACTGGCGCCGCCGGGACAAGAGCGGTTCGGCCGTGGTGGAGGAGGCCGGCGAGGAGGAGGGCGACCCGACCGCCGAAGCGAAGGAGGAGGAGAAAGGCCAGGAGGGCGAACCCGAATGGAAGGACCCCGCGTTCTACCTCAAGGCGCTGCCCACCAGCGACACGGCACTGGCCGCTTCCAACGCCGCCATCTGCGAAGCCATGTACCGCAGCGGCATGATCTACAAGGAGAAGCTCAAGGACACCGACAACGCCATCGAGAGCTTCGAGACGCTGATCAACCGCTTCGAGGAGTGCCGCTTCACCCCCGAGAGCCACTACCAGATGTACCGCATCTACCTGGCACGTGAAAAGAGCGGCAGCTTCATCGACTTCGGCGGTAGCACTTCGCAGGCCTACGCCAACATCATCCTGGAGCGCTGGCCGGACAGTGAGTTCGCGCGGCTGGTGCGCGACCCCTCGCTCCTGGAGGGCGGGGAGGCCCGGCGCAAGGTGGAGGCCGCCGAGTACGACCAGCTCTACCGCGAGTTCCGCCAGCGCAACTTCCTGCTGGTGATCTCCACCTGCAACCAGGTGATCGCCAACGAGCCGAACAACCACCTGCTGGGCAAGTACCACCTGCTGAAAGCCATGGCCATCGGTGGCACGCGCGAGCTCTCGGCCTTCCGCAACGCCCTGCTGGAGACCAAGGACAGGTTCCCCGGCACCGAGGAAGGCAAGGCCGCCGAGGACCTGCTGGCCATGCTCGACAAGCAGGCCGCCACCGAGGCCGCCCCGGCAGACGGCGAGAAGGGGGCCCCGGCGGCGAGCACCTACCGCATGGAACAGGGGCCGCACTACATCGCACTGCTGCTGCCCGACAGCGCCGGGGACATCAACGCGATGAAGATGAAGATCAGCGACTTCAACCGACGTTACTACCCCGGGCGCACCATCCTCATCGAGAGCAGCATCCTGGACGACACCCACCAGGTGGTACTGCTGCGGCTGTTCGACGACAAGGTGGCGGCCATGGCCTACTACCAGCAGTTCCTCTCCGACGTGGGCATGCTGGCCGGCATCAACGACCAGGGGCACCCCATCTTCGCCATCAGCCCGGACAACTACGCCCAACTCTACCGGAACAAGGACGTGGACGCCTACGCGGCCTTCTTCACGCGGAACTACCTCACCAAACGATAGCACCCTTCGACCGGTGGCTTGGTGGGTTCGGCGCAGCCCTTATCTTTGTCCCTGACGTTCAGGAACCTGTACAACCATGGCCCTCTTTCATCCCGAAAAAAAGACCGAGCCCATGAACAAGGCCGCCGAGCCGGTGAACACCGGCAAGATCAACAGCATCATGGAGGGCACCTCCATCGAAGGGGAGATCCGCAGCGACAGCAACGTCCGCATCGATGGCCGGGTGAAGGGGGCCATCAATGTGCGCGGCCGGCTGATCGTGGGTCAGACCGGGGTGATCGAAGGCGAGGTCAGCTGCCAGAGCTCCGACATCGAGGGCACCGTGATCGGCAAGGTGAACTGTCAGGACCTGCTGAGCCTCAAGGCCACCGCCAAGCTCCAGGGCGACATCAACACCAAGAAGCTGGCCATCGAGCCCGGGGCCGTGTTCACCGGTAACTGCAGCATGGCCGGCGGGGTGGTGAAGGAGATGGACCCCGTGCGCCTGCGCACCGAGAGCGCCCGTCCGGAGGCCAGCCCCACCCAGGTCGCCCGCTGACCAGCCCCTGCCGATGACCCTGGGGCGCGACCGTTCGCCCGTGGCGGCCGTGCTGCTGTTCACCCTGGCCTGCGGCGGTGCCACCGGCCTCCTGCTGTGGCTGACCGGCACCCCGTGGCACTGGGGCTATGCGGCGGTCCTCGTCTACCTCGGGGGCATCACCCTGCTGCTCCATCGCTGGCAGGAGCGGGCCCTGGTGGAGGACCCCAAGGGCTTCGTGCGGCGCTTCATGACCGGCCTCACCCTGAAGATGTTCGTGAGCATCGTGGCCGTGGCGGTGGTGCTGCTCACCCTGCCCCGTGACCGGGCCGTGCCGCTGGCCCTGGCCTTCGCCCTGCTGTACCTCGCTTTCCTGGGCTTCAGCACCGGGCGCCTGGTGAACCTCTCCCGCCGTCCGCCCCGCCCATGAAGCCGGCCCCGCCCGACAAGCCGAACGCGGGTGGCCTGCGCAAGGGCTACAACGCCTACCTGCGGTACAGCGGCCTGGGGCTCCAGATGGCGGGCATCATCCTGGCGGCCATCTGGGGAGGGCGCTGGCTGGACCGATGGCTCTCGCCGGGATTCCCGGCCTTCACCCTGGTGCTCGCCCTGCTGGGCATCACCGGCGCGATGCTGTTCCTGTTCAAGGAGACCCGGCGCTGATCGTCACCTTCCTTGGATTGGATGCGGATCGCTACCTTCGCGGCCGCAAAAGGGGCCGGTCCCCACTGCCCGATGTTGCTGAAACCCTTGCTGCGCCACGCTTTCCTGCTCCTTGCGGCCCTTCTTGCGGGCCGGTCCACGGCACAGCACGGTACCCCGGACCATGGTGGTGATCACGCGGGACCGGCCGCCGCCGAGGCCCATGCCGGAGCTCCTGCGGCCAAGTTCAACGCGGGCGACCTCATCATGGGCCACGTCGGTGATGAGCACGGCTGGCACCTCTGGGGGCACACCAGCCTGCCGCTGCCGGTGATCCTGTACAACAGCGAGCGCGGGCTCAGCGTGTTCAGCAGCGCACGTTTCGACCATGGGCACCGCACCTACGGCGGCTATGCGCTGCACGAGGGCATGGTGGTGGCGGTGAACGCCCCCGACGGCACGGACGCCCACCAGGCCGTGGTGGACCAGCGGCTCACGGAGGCCACCCTGGACCTGAGCATCACCAAGAACGTGGCGACCATGATCGTCGTTTCGGCCCTGCTGCTCTGGGTGTTCATCAGCGTGGCGCGGGCCTATGGCCGCCGGGCGGGCCAGGCGCCCACCGGGCTGCAGAACCTGGTGGAGCCGATCATCCTGTTCGTGCGCGACGATGTGGCCAAGAGCGCGATCGGCCACAAATACGAGAAGTACCTGCCCTACCTGCTCACCGCCTTCTTCTTCATCTTCTTCGGCAACCTGCTGGGCCTGGTGCCCTTCTTCCCCGGCGGGGCGAACCTCACGGGCAACATCGCCGTGACGGGGGTGCTGGCGCTGATCACCTTCATCATCGTCACGGTGAACGGCAACCGCCACTACTGGCAGCACATCTTCGCCATGCCGGGCGTGCCGGGCTGGGTGCTGGCCATCCTCACGCCGGTGGAGGTGCTGGGCATGTTCCTCAAGCCCTTCGTGCTGATGATCCGATTGTTCGCCAACATCACGGCGGGGCACATCATCGCGCTGAGCTTCTACAGCCTGATCTTCGTCTTCGGCGAGACCAGCGCCGGGGCCGGTTATGGCGTGGCCATCGGCTCCTGGGCCTTCACGGTCTTCATGTTCATGCTCGAGCTCCTGGTGGCCTTCATCCAGGCTTACGTCTTCACCTTCCTGTCGGCCATGTACATCGGCGCCGCCGTGGAGGAACCGCACCATCATTAGAAACCCGAACTCCTCAAAACCCGCACACCCCATGTTCCTCTCCGTTCTCCTCGACCTCGGCGTTGGTTACGGTATCGCCGCCCTCGGCGCTGGTCTCGCCGCCCTCGGTGCCGGCGTGGGCATCGGCCGCATCGGCGGCGATGCCGTGCAGGCCATGGCCCGCCAACCGGAAGCCATGAACGACCTGCGCGCCAACATGATCCTCACCGCCGCGCTCGTGGAAGGTGCCGCCTTCTTCGCCATGGTGGTGGGCCTGCTGGTGGTGCTCAAGGAGATGCCGGCCGCCGTCTAACGGTACACGGCCCCCGCACTTCGTCCAACCCCGAACCGCAGCCATGCCCTTCCTGGCCAGCCTCGTGAACCCGTCCATCGGCCTCATCTTCTGGATGTCGCTGACCTTCGTGACGGTCCTGTTCCTCCTCGCCAAGTTCGCCTGGAAGCCCATCCTCAACGGGCTCAAGGAGCGCGAGGCGTCCATCGCCGATGCCCTCAACGAGGCCAAGCGCGCACGCGAGGAGATGGCCACGATGAGCGCCCGCAACGAGGAGCTCATGCGCGCGGCCCGCGAGGAGCGCGAACAGCTGCTGAAGGAGGCGCGCGAGATCCGCGACCGCGAGATCGCCGCCGCCAAGGACAAGGCCAAGGCCGAGGCCGAGGCCCTGCTGGCGCGCGCCCGCACCGACATCCGCAACGAGAAGAACGCCGCCCTCCACGAAATGAAGAACCAGGTGGCCGAACTGAGCATCCTGGTGGCCGAGCGCATCCTCAAGGAGAAGCTCGCCGACAGCAAGGCCCAACAGGCCCTGGTGGACAAGGTGATGGCCGAAGCCCAGCTGCGCCGCTCATGAACATCGCACCGGTCGCCTACCGCTACGCCCGCTCCCTGATGGACCTGGCCCTGGAGAAGGGCCTGCTGGACGGTGTGCACGGCGACATGCGCCTGGTGGCCGCCACCTGCGCCAACAGCCGCGAACTGCGGTCGCTGCTGCGCAGCCCCGTGGTGAAGCCCGACGCCAAGGGCCGCATCCTGGAACAGGTGTTCGGCGGCAAGGTGGGCGCGGTGACCTCGACGTTCATGGGCATCCTGGTGCGCAAAGGCCGCGAGGTGCTGCTGCCCCATGTGGCCGAGGCGTTCACCGAGCTCTACAAGCAGCACAAGGGCATCATCACCGTGCAGGTGGTGAGCGCCGCGGCCCTGGACGACAAGGCCCGGGCGCAGGTGCGCAGCATGGCCGAGGAACGCCACCCCGGCCGCACCATCGATCTGCAGGAGCAGGTGGACCCCGCGCTGATCGGCGGCCTCAGCATCCGCATCGGCGACGAGCAGGTGGACGGCACGGTGAGCCGCCGCCTGGCCGACCTGCGCCGCGAATTCAGCAAGAACCCGTACATCCCCGCGATCTAACGCCTTCAAGAACCCCTCCCCCGCCAAGGTGATGGCGGCACAGACATGGCCGAAGTGAAACCCGCCGAAGTCTCGGCGATCCTCAAGCAAGAACTGGCCGGCTTCCGCTCGGAGGCCGAGCTCGAAGAGGTCGGCACCGTCCTGCAGGTCGGTGACGGCATCGCCCGCATCTATGGACTGAAGGGTGTGCAGAGCGGCGAGCTCATCGAGTTCACCAGCGGGCTGCGCGGCATCGTGCTCAACCTCGAGGAGGACAACGTGGGCGCGGTGCTCCTGGGGCCCAGCGTGGGCATCAAGGAGGGCGACACCGTGAAGCGCACCAAGCGCATCGCCAGCATCAACGTGGGCGAGGGCATGGTGGGCCGCGTGGTGAACACCCTGGGCGAGCCCATCGACGGCAAGGGCCCCATCACCGGCGAGACCTTCGAGATGCCGCTGGAGCGCCGCGCTCCGGGCGTGATCTTCCGCGAGCCGGTGAAGGAACCGCTGCAAACGGGCATCAAGGCCGTGGACGCCATGATCCCCATCGGCCGCGGCCAGCGCGAGCTCATCATCGGCGACCGCCAGACCGGCAAGAGCACCGTGGCGATCGACACGATCATCAACCAGAAGGAGTTCTACGATGCGGGCAAGCCGGTGTACTGCATCTATGTGGCCGTGGGCCAGAAGGGCAGCACCGTGGCCGGCACGGTGAAGACCCTGGAGGAGAACGGCGCCATGGCCTACACCACGGTGGTGGCCGCCAACGCCAGCGACCCCGCACCGATGCAGTTCTACGCACCCTTCACGGGCGCCTCCATCGGCGAGTACTTCCGCGACACGGGCCGCCCGGCCCTGATCGTGTACGACGATCTTTCCAAGCAGGCCGTGGCCTACCGCGAGGTGTCGCTGCTGTTGCGCCGCCCGCCGGGCCGCGAAGCCTATCCTGGCGACGTGTTCTACCTGCACAGCCGCCTGCTGGAGCGCGCCGCCAAGATCACCGGCGACGACAAGGTGGCCGCCCGGATGAACGACCTTCCCGAGAGCCTGAGGAACAAGGTGAAGGGCGGGGGCTCCCTCACCGCCCTGCCGATCATCGAAACGCAGGCCGGCGACGTGTCCGCCTACATCCCCACCAACGTGATCTCCATCACCGACGGGCAGATCTTCCTGGAGAGCAACCTGTTCCTGAGCGGTGTGCGCCCGGCCATCAACGTGGGCATCAGCGTGAGCCGCGTGGGCGGCAACGCGCAGATCAAGAGCATGAAGAAGGTGGCCGGCACCCTGAAGCTCGACCAGGCGCAATACCGCGAGCTGGAGGCCTTCAGCAAGTTCGGTTCCGACCTCGACGCGGCCACCAAGGCCGTGCTCGACAAGGGCGCGCGCAACGTGGAGATCCTCAAGCAGGGGCAGAACAGCCCCATGCGCGTGGAGGAACAGATCGCCATCATCTACTGCGGCACCAAGGGCCTGCTGAGCAAGGTGCCCGTGAAGAACGTCAAGCAGTTCGAGGCCGAGTTCATCACCATGCTGCGCAACAAGCACAGCGACGTGCTGGCCGCGCTGAAGAAGGGCGACTACAACGACCAGATCACCGGCACGCTGGAGAAGGTGGCGGCCGACCTGGTGAAGAGCCTGGACAACTAAGCACCCGACCGGGGATAAGCGATGCCCAGCCTGAAGGAGGTACGCAGCCGGATCGTCTCGGTGAACAGCACCAAGCAGATCACCGCGGCCATGAAGATGGTGAGCGCGGCCAAGCTGCGCCGTGCCCAGGACGCCATCCTTCGCATGCGGCCCTATGCCGAGAAGCTGCAGGCCATCCTGGGCAACGTGAGCGCCACCCTGGACGCGAGCGAGGGCCGTTACGCGCAGCAGCGCGAGGTGAAGCGCACCCTGGTGGTGTGCATCACCAGCAACCGCGGCCTGGCCGGCGCCTTCAACACCCAGATCACCCGCGTGGCGCGCCGCCTGGCCCAGGAGGCCGGGCACGAGGTGCATGTGCTGTGCGTGGGCAAGAAGGCCATGGACACCTTCCGCCGCACGCCCATGAACCGGCCCGAGCTGCCGCAGGACTTGGCCGGCCTCTTCGATGGCCTGAGCTTCGACAAGGTCGCCCCCGTGGCCCAGATGCTCATGGACCGGTTCGCGGACGGCACCTACGACCGCGTGGTGCTGGTGTACAACCGCTTCAAGAACGCCGCCACCCAAGTGGTCACCACCGAGCAGTTCCTGCCGGTGCTCCCCACGGCCGCACCCGCCGATGCGAAGGCCACCACCGGCGAGTACATCATGGAGCCCGACCGGCGCACCATCGTGGAGGAGATCATCCCCAAGAGCCTGAAGATCCAGCTCTACAAGGCCCTGCTGGACAGCTTCGCCGCCGAGCACGGTGCGCGCATGACCGCCATGCACAAGGCCACCGACAACGCGGACGCCCTGCTGAAGGACCTCAAGCTGTCCTACAACAAGGCCCGCCAGGCGGCGATCACCGGCGAGATCCTGGAGATCGTGGGCGGGGCGGAGGCCCTGAAAGGCTGACCCCACCCGGTCGTCACCCGGCAGGACCGTACATGCTTTTGTAGAGGGGGTGGGCTCATGGCCCGCCGGGAGAGGGTCGGCCTGCATCGGCCGCTCGCCAGGCCCCACGGCTGAACGGACCGGCCACCCCGGATGGGTGTCGGTCCGCATCGACCCCTACGCACGGTTCGGTCCGGCCGCACCATGGCGGGCCGCTACTTTCGGCGCATGCCCCGCACCGCCGCCCTTGCCCTGCTCGCCGCCGTGGCCGTCAGCGTGCTGGTGCGCCTGCCGCAGCTGGGCCGCCCGCTGAGCAAGAACCACGAGTTCTGCACCGCGCTGGTGCTCATCGTCGAGGAAGTGTGGCGGCAGGACGGCTTCCTCCGGCACCATGGATGTCCTGCGGTCACCTGGCCCGACCCGGGCGATCGCGGGGTCGCCGGACTGCGGTACAGCCGTACCGAGGTCGATGGCGTGTACTATTACCTCTCGCACCTGCCCCTCGCCTATTGGGCTCCCGCCGCCGTGTTCGCGCTCACGGGCACGGCGCCTTCCCCCCTGGCCCTGCAGGCCTTCAACCTCGTGCTGCACGCCCTCACCGCCTGGCTGCTCGCGGCCTTCCTGGCGCGGATGCGGCCCCCCGATCCGGACCGATGGGCGGTGGGCACGGCGGCCGCCATCCTCTACCTGCTGATGCCGGCGCCCCTGTGGTACCACGGCAACGTGTACATGAGCGATATGGCCGTGCAGCTGCCGTGGGCCTGGAGCCTGCACACCTTCGCCGGGCTGTGGCAGGCCGGGCGACCCTCCGCACGCCGCCTTCTGCCGCTGCTGGCCGCCACCGCTGCCCTGGCAGCCACCGAATGGGTGGTGACCTTCGTGGTGCTCGTGCAGTGCGGCCTGCTGCTCGTGCGTTGGGGGCGGTCCGGTGACGACCGGTGGTTTCGTTGCGCATTGTCCCTGGCCCTCACCGCGGCCCTGACCGCCGGGCTCTGCCTGGGCCTGTACGCATCCGTGGTGGGGGCCGGGGACCTGTGGGCCTACTACCTCCACCGTTACGCGGAGCGCGGAGTGATGCCGGGCGAGGCCTCGGCAAGCGTGGCCCAAGGGCTCGCCCACATGGGTCGCAACCTGTTCACGGCCTGGGCGCCTTTGTTGCTGCTGCTGGGCGCGGTGATGGTTCTCGCTCGACCCCGCTGGGGCGCGTTGCGCACCGTGCTGTTGCTCACCGGGCTTCCGGGCCTGATCTACCTGCTCGTGTTCACGCGTTACGCCATCCACGAGTTCGCACTGCTGAAGCTCGGCTTCGTACTGTGTGCGGCCGGGGCTTGGGGGCTGTTCCGCCTCGGCGATCGGCGGGGCCTTCGGCCCAACGCCGCACTGGTCGCCACGGTGCTGTTGGGCATGCTGGCCTACACCCGCACCAACCGCCCCGGCGATGGTCGCGCCACCGGCGCCCCTTACGCGATGGCGATGGAGCAGGGCCGCGTGATCGCCCACCTGGCGCGGCCGGACGAGGTGGTGCTGGTGCAGGGGGTGGCGGCCGAACCGCAGCTGCAGTGGTACGCACGGCGCAACGCCCGCGCCGTGGCCGATGAGGCCGACGCCATGCAGGTGCTCCGCGACCTGGGCGCTTCGCGGGCCCTGGTGGTGACCGCCACGGCCCATGGGCTCACCGCCCGCCGCCTGTCCGTGCCAGCCTCAGAGCCCGAAGTGTCAGCCCCATGAGACAAACCCCGGCGGGCGCGGATCACGAGGGCCGGCTCCAACCGGTTGGAAAATATTTTTTGTTCTGTATTTGCAGAACTAAAGAAACTTCCCATACCTTTGTCCCGTTCAAGTGATCGAAATGGCACACAAGACCCCCACACTGACCAAGGAACAGCGCGAGCTGATCGAGCAGTTGGGCGTGGCCAATGAAAAGGCCAACCTGCCACCGGCCTCCGCCCGCATCATGGCCCTGCTGCTGGTGAGCCCCGTGGTGGAGCTGCCCTTTGAGGACATCTCCAGCATGCTGAACCTGAGCAAAAGCGCCACCAGCAACGCCCTGAACCACCTGCTGGCCATGGAACGGATCGAGTACGTGACCCATCCCGGCGAACGGCGCCGCTATTTCCGCAGCCGCATCTCCAAATGGAAGACGTACGTGACCGAACAGTACCGTTCGATCGAGCATGCCGCCCAACTGCTGGACAAGGCCTGTGCCGGCCGGCCGGCCAACACCCCGGAGTTCAACGCCCAGCTCAAGGAGCTGGTGGACTTCATGAACTACATGGTCAGCGAGCTTCCCGGCATCCTGGCCCGATGGGAAAAACGGCGCTGAAAATTTTTTGGCCCGAAAAGTTCTCTTTCTCCTGAACCAACCCGTTGCTTACAAACCAACAAGCACTTCCAACGCATCCGCCCCCGCTTCGCCCAACGCGCGCAAAGGGCCCAGCCGGCGGACCTCTCAGACCAAACAACAACCAACAAGAACCGAAGAAAATGAAAACCAAGCTCTTCCTGGCAACGGCCCTCACCGCAGCGCTGACAGCCTCCACGGCCTACGCGCAGCAGGGCCTCAACCTCAGCGTGAAGGCCATCGCCGCCAACAGCACCCTGCTCAACAGCGATGACTCCGACCTGGGCGCGCTCTACGACCGCCAATTCACCCTGGCACCGGCCTTCGGTCTGGGCGTGGGCTACGGCTTCACCGACAACCTGGGCATCGGCCTGGACGTGATCTACTCCATGCAGGGGCAGCGCTACGAGGTCCTGGGCGCCGAGCAGTTCCAAAAGAACAGCTACCTGAAGATCCCGCTCCTGTTCGTGTACAACACCGACCCCTCGAAAAGTGTGATGTTCATCGGCAAGGTGGGTCCGCAGCTGGGCCTGCTCACCTCCGCCAAGCTCAGCGACAACGACGGCAATGACCTGGTGGGCGACAACACGGACCGTTACAGCAGCACTGACTTCGGTGCGGTGCTCAGCCTGGGCGTGGGCTTCGGCCTCAACGACAACCTGCGCCTGAGCGCAGCCGTGCGCGGCGACTACGGCTTCACCAACGCCGAGGACGAGGACGCCCTGTTCCACCCGGCCGGCCGTGCCACCACCAACAACCTGACCACGGGCCTGGAAGTGGGCCTGACCTACCTGTTGAACTGAACCGCAGCACCGTCCCGGCGGCATGGGGCCGCCGGGACGGTCTGGTCCAGCCCGGACCCCAAGAGAACCCGAACGACCTGAACGCCATGAACACCGCAGCAACCCTGCTCCCTACGGACCTCGCAACGGAACTGATCGCCGTGAAACTGCACGGCCCCTGGACCGTCGACCTGCGCAAGGACCTGCTGAAGCGCTGGGACGACGCCGTGCAACGCCATGGCCGTGTGCGCTTCCTGGCCGAAGCGCAGGACCAGCAAGCCTGGGAAGGGCTGGAGAAGTTCTTCTTCCTGGTGCGCTGGCTGCACCTGGGCCAGCCCGTGGACCAGCGCATAGCGCTGCTCGCCGGATGGCCGCTGATCGACCAGGCCGCCGGCCTGTTGGCCGTCAACACGCCCAACATGCAGGTGCGGCCCTTCCTCCTGAACCAACAAAAGCACGCCATCAACTGGCTTGAACAGGCCGAGGCGTGACCAGCAGATCCCTTTCGACCCCGACGATGAACTACCGCACCTCCCTGGCCGCCCTGCTCCTGCTCGCAGGCCTTTCGCCCGCGCAGGCGCAGACCGGCGTGTCGCTCCGCGATGCCGTGCGCCATGCGCTGCAGGACAACACGGACGTGAAGAAGCAGAACCTGGCCATCCTGCAAAGCCGCCAACGGCTGCAGGAGGTCAACGGGCAGGGCCTGCCGCAGATCAGCGGCACGGGCCAGCTGGTGGACAACCTGCTGCTGCCGCAGACCATGCTGCCAGGGGACATCCTCGGGCAACCGGGGACGACGATCCCGATGAAGATGGGCGTGCAGTACAACATCCCCTTCGCGGTGCGCGCCGACCAGATGCTTTACAACCAGGCCTGGATCGTGGCCCGGCAACAGGCGAAGGCCGGCGGCGAACTCGCCGATGCCCAGGCCGGGAAGACGCGGCAGGACGTGGCCTACAACACGGCCACCGCCTATTACCAGGCGTTGATCCTCCGGGAACAGGCCGACCTGGTCCGCGCGAACCTCCATCAGGTGGAGCAGAGCCTCAGCGCCGTGCGCTCGCAGTACGAGAACCAGATGGCGCGCAAGATCGACCTGGACCAACTGCAGGTGACCTACGCCAACACCAGCACCGACCTGCAGAACACGCAGGTGCAGTTCGCCTACGCCCTGGACAACCTGAAGCTGCTGATGGGCTACCCCATCGGCGACACGCTGGTGCTGAGCGAACCGATCGACGAGGTCGCGCTGCCCGCGCCGCCGAACACCGTGGCCAACAACCCCAAGGTGGCGCTGCTGGACGCGCAGGAGCTGGCCAAGGTGCTCGAGATCAAGAGCATCAAGGCCAAGTACCTGCCTTCGCTGGCGGCCTTCGGCTCCTACGGCTACCAAAGCCAGTTCAGCGACTGGGACAACATGCCCTGGAGCTCCAACGCCGCCATCGGCCTGCAGCTGAGCGTGCCGCTCTTCGACGGCCTGCAGAAGCACCGCCAGGTGAAGCAGCGGTCGCTGGAGCTGGACGCCATCCGCCTGGACCGCACGCTGCTGGACAACTCGCTGAACGTGGAATACCGCAACGCCGTGCAGCGCTACACGCAGAACCAGCGCACCGTGGCCAACCAGGAGGCCAACCTGGAGCTCGCCAACTCCGTGTACGCCGCCGTGCAGAACAACTTCCGCAACGGCCTGGCCTCGCTCACCGACCTGATCACCAGCGACACGGCCCAGAAGGAGGCCCGCTCGCAATACCTCACCGCGCTGCTCCAGGCGCGCATCGCCCTGCTGGACATCCTGTATGTGAACGGCGGCATGGAAGAACTGGGCAACTGAACCGACCGCTCACCTTAACCACGAACGCATCCCATGAAAAAGAAGAATCGGATCATCCTCCTCGGGGCCCCGGCCATCCTGGTGCTCTTCACCGTGCTGAAACTCGCCGACAACAAGGACACCATCGACCAGCGCGCCGAACACGCCCTGCAGCAGCAGGTCTTCGACCGCATCCCGGTGAAGACCGTCGCGGCCACGATGCAGGCCACCAGCAACACCCTTTCGCTCACCGGCACCTTCGCCCCGCAGCAGGACCTGCAGCTCACCGCGCAGGCCCAAGGCCAGGTGAACACCCTGTTCGTGAAGGAGGGGCAGTTCGTGCAGAAGGGCACCTTGCTGGCCGCGATCGACAACTCGGCGCTCGCCTCGCAGATCGCCGCCGCGCGCACCGCGCTGGACAATGCCGAGCAGGATGCGCAGCGCATGCGCAACGCCTTCAGCACGGGCGGCGTCACCCAGCAGGACGTGGAGAATGCCGGCCTGAAGGCCCGCAACGCGAAGTCGTCCCTGGCGCAACTGCAGCAGCAGGAGGCCAACTACCGGGTGACGGCGCCGGTGAGCGGCGTGGTGAACAAGATCTTCGCCGAGCAGGGCAGCTTCGTGTCGCCCGGCACGGCCGTGCTGCAGCTGGTGGACATCACCCGCGTGGTGCTGAACGTGGCCGTGGACCAGGTGTACGTGCCCTTGCTGAAGCCGGGCATGGCGGTGAAGGTGAGCTCCGAGGTGTACCCCGGCGTGGACCTCAAGGGCCGTGTGGAAACGGTGAACGTGCAGGCCGATGCCTCGCAGAAGATCACCGTGGGCGTGTACGTGGACAACTCCCGGGAGCACCCGCTGCTCGGCGGCATGTTCGGCCGTGCGGACTTCAACTTCTCCGGTGCGGACACCCTGAAGTCCGCGCTCACCATTCCCCGCGCGGCGCTGGTGGGGTCGGTGCAGGCTCCGGAGGTCTTCGTGGTGAAGGCCGACAGCACCGTGGACCTGCGCGCCATCCGCGTGGAGCAGTCGCTGGGCAAGGTGGTGCACGTCACCGAAGGCCTTGCCGCCGGTGAACAAGTGGTGACCGCCGGGCAGATCAACCTGGAGGAGGGCACCCGTGTGACCGTCAAGAACTGATCGCGATGAACATCACTGAAACCGCGGTGAAGCGGCCCTCGCTCTTCATCGTCATCTTCACCATCCTGGCGCTGGTCGGCGTGATCAGCTTCCAGAGCCTGAACTACGAGCTGCTGCCGAAGTTCAGCCCGCCGGTGCTCACCGTCTCCACCATCTACCCGGGCGCATCGCCCAGCGAGGTGGAGAACAGCGTGACGCGCAAGATCGAGGAGCAGGTATCGGGCCTGCAGGACGTGGACAAGGTGACCTCCACCTCCATGGAAGGGATCTCGTCCGTGGTGGTGACGCTGAACTACGGCGCCGACGTGGACGAGGCCGTGCAGAACGCGCAGCGCAAGGTGAACAGCATCTACGCGCAGCTGCCCGAAGGCGTGGAGCAGCCCGCCGTGGACAAGCTCTCGCTGGACGAACTGCCGGTGATGCTCATCGGGGCCACCTCCAACCTGGGGCCGACGGCCTTCGCCGACCTGATCAAGGACGAGATCTCCCCCGCGCTCGCACGCCTGGAGGGCGTGGCCCGCGTGGACGTGACCGGCGAGCGTGAGCGCGAGATCCGCGTGAACGTGAACGCCGACAAGCTCTCCACCCACGGCCTCAGCATCGTGCAGGTGACCCAGGCCATCGCCTCGGCCAACCTGGACTTCCCCACCGGCAAGCTGAAAGACAACGCGTCGCAGCTGCTGGTGCGCCTCTCCGGCAAGCTCAAGACCGTGGACGACCTGCGCAACCTGGTGATCATCACCACCCCCGCGGGCAACCCCATCTACCTGCGCGACGTGGCCGAAGTGGTGGACGGCACGGCCGACATCGACTTCATCTCGCGCCTCAACGGCACGGAGTCCGTGGGCCTTTCCATCATCAAGCAGAGCGACGGCAACGCGGTGGAGGTGTCCAAGCTGGTGCAGGCCGAAATGGCGAAGCTCACCGCCGAGCACCAGGCGCAGGACCTGCGGTTCGAGATCGGCAAGGACAGCAGCACCTTCACCTTGGACGCCGCCGACGGCGTGATCCACGACCTGGTCATCGCGGTGCTGCTGGTGGCCTTCATCATGCTCTTCTTCCTGCACAGCCCGCGCAACGCCAGCATCGTGATGGTGAGCATCCCGCTGTCCATCGTCAGCACCTTCATCGTGATGTACGCGCTGGACTACTCGCTCAACCTGATGTCGCTGCTGGGCCTGTCGCTGGTGGTGGGCATCCTGGTGGACGACAGCATCGTGGTGCTGGAGAACATCTTCTCGCACATGGAGCGCGGCCGCACGCCGTACGAGGCGTCCATCGATACGGCCAAGGAGATCGGCCTCTCGGTGGCCAGCATCACGCTGGTGATCGTGGTGGTGTTCCTGCCCATCCTGTTCGTCAGCGGCACCATCGCCGACATCCTGCGGCAGTTCAGCGTGGTGATCATCGTGGCCACGCTCATCAGCCTGGTGGTGTCCTTCACCATCACGCCCTTCCTGGCCTCGCGCTTCACCAAGGTGAAGCACATCGACAAGACCAAGGCCATCAACCTGCCCTTCAAATGGTTCGATGACGCCGTGGAATGGCTGGACGCCACCTACCGCAAGCTGTTGGCGTGGTCGCTGGGCCACAAGCGCTGGCTCATGGGCGGCGTGTCCGTGCTGATCGTAGCCTCCCTCTCGCTCCTGGGCACGGGCCTCATCGGCTCGGAGTTCGTGAGCGCGGGCGACAACGGGGAGTTCATCATCGAGGCGGAGCTGCCCAAGGACGCCACCATCGAGCAGAGCAACCTGCTGGCGATCAAGATGGAGAACCTGGTGCGCGTGCACCCCGAGGTGGACAAGGTGTTCACCACCGTGGGCAGCAAGTCCGGCTCCCTGGGCAACCAGTCGCAGGCCAACGCCGTGCTGGTGAACGTGAAGATGGTGCCGCTGGAGGAGCGCAGCATCTCCTCCGCCGACTTCGGCGTGCAGGTGAAGCGCGAGCTCTTCATGGCGCTGCCGGGCGTGGAGCTGAAGGTGAAGACCGTGGGCCTGGTGGGCAACGCCACCACCCCGGTGCAGGTGGTGCTGGAAAGCACGAACCTGGACACGCTGCTGGTGTGGGCCGAACGCGTGAAGGCCGTGGTGAAGAGCGTGCCCGGCACCTCCGAGGTGGAATCCAGCGTGGAGGGCGGCAACCCCGAGCTGCGCGTGAACATTGACCGGCGGCGCATGGCCGACCTGGGCCTCACCATCGGCACGGTGGGCGCCACGCTGCAGAACTCCTTCGCCGGCAACACGGACAACACCTTCACCCAGGGCGACCACGAGTACGACATCAACATCCGGCTGGACCAGCTGGACCGCTCCGAACCGGAAGACCTGCTGGGCATCATGTTCCTGAACAACCGCGGCGACCTGGTGCGGCTCTCGCAATTCGCCACGGTGACGCACGACCTCGGCCCCACCAAGCTGGAGCGTTACAACAAGGTGTCGTCCACCACCATCAGCGCCAACGTGGTGGGCCGCCCCGTGGGCACCGTGGGCGCCGAGGTGGAGGCCGGCCTGAACGCGCTGCAGCTGCCGGCGGGCACCACCGTCACCATGGGCGGCGACATGGAGAACCAGAAGAAGTCGTTCAGCAGCCTGCTGACGGCCCTGCTGATGAGCCTGGTGCTGGTGTACCTGATCATGGTGGCGCTGTACGACAACTGGGTGCACCCCTTCGTGGTGATGTTCTCCATCCCCGTGGCCATCATCGGCGCCTTCCTCGCGCTGGCGCTCACCATGAACAACATGAGCATCTTCTCCATGCTGGGCCTGATCATGCTCATCGGCCTGGTGGTGAAGAACGCGATCCTGATCGTGGACAACATCAACCGCCTGAAGGCCGAGGGCCACAAGCTGATCGAGGCGATCACCGAGGGCACCATGCAGCGCTTCCGCCCCATCCTGATGACCACCATCGCCATGGCCTTCGCCATGCTGCCGGTGGCCCTGGCCCACGGCGCGGGCGCCGACTGGAAGAACGGCCTGGCCTGGGTGCTGGTGGGCGGCCTCACCAGCAGCATGCTCCTCACCATGCTCGTGGTGCCCGCCATGTACCTGGTGGTGGAAGTGATCACCGCCAAGATCAAGGGCCTGCGGAAGCCCAAGGTGACGGCCGTGCCTGAACTGAACGCCTGAGCCATGCGGACGAGCATCGCCTCAAGCCCAACCGCTGATGCCTCGCCACTCGCATCGCCGTATGTGCGACCCTGTCTTACGTTCCTGCCGTTCTGGGGCGGGTTTGTGAAGTGATGGCGAGCTGGCGATGGGCGTGGAAGCTTGTCCGGATCATGGGATCCGTAACGCGTTCACTGGCGGGACCAGGGCGGCGAAGCGGATGCCGATATGGGGAATGATGATGGTCAGGGCGCGCCCCGGCTCAAAAGCAGCCGGGGCGCGCCTGCCTGACGGTAGACAGGTGCTCCGCTTCAGCCGGAATTGTCAGGGCGAGCGAGGGTCATGAGCACACCCATCAGGCGCTTCTTCGCCTCGGCCAGGGTATAGGTGCGCCCGGCCTCGCTGTCGGCGATCGCACGTTCCAGCTTTTCGAGGATGATCATGCGATCCACCATATCATCCACGCCGAACTTATCCGGAAGGCTCTTGATCGACTGCAACACTTTCTTTTTGTCGAGGAGGTCGGTGCGCTTGGCCATGGAACGAAGGTGATCACGTCTGACGCGAAAAAGCCGTGGAAAATGTCCGCTCGGCCCCTCATTCCCCTACGTGCCGCTTCACCGAGTCCGTGGGGCCTGCGATCACCCGTGCGGGCGCCGCGCCGTGCAAGCTGTCCCGATCGATCATATCGGTGTGGGCGGGTTCCTTATCTCCATTGCTGGGGGTGCCGCAGCCAACCAAGGTTGCCAGGCAGGTGAGCAACAAGAGTGTGGTGTGGCGCACGGTTGCTGGGATGTGACAACGTGGTATTACAGGGACCGACATGTGCGAAGCCTTACCCATATGTTGCGGTTGACGATCCAGCACTCACGACCTGCTTCACATCCAGCGAGAGAGACAGCATTCGGTCACATCGTTCCCGCCCGTGATCAACAATACTCAAAATCCAGTATGACCATGACCCTGCCGCGAACCTTACCTCCCCACCACCATCTTCACCGTCACCTCCCTTTCCCCCTCCGCGACTTTCACCAGGTAACTTCCGGCGGCTTTCCCGCGCAGATCGAACGGTAGCTGGTGCGTGCCCACAGTGAAGCGGCCGTTGAAGAGGTGATCGATCTGATGGCCCAGGGTTTCGTGGAGCACGCCCGACAAACGGCCTGCTTCCGTAGTGCGCACGTTCAACGTGGCCTGGTCGGCGGCATCGATGATCCGATGGGGTTGAAGCGTATGGTGATGCGTTGGTGACATTCGTGCTCGAATACACGTTCGACACCTGATGCAACCACATCCGGCCAGCCTCAGAGCCCGAAGTGGTAGCCCAGTGAGAAGGCGATCGGCAGGGGCTCGTAACGCAGGTCCACCGTCGGATCGGCCTTCACGCGATCCAGGTCGTCGCGGAACTCCGCCGAACGGAAGGGCAGGAACAGGGCCAGCTGCAGGTGCCCGCTGCGACGCTTGGGATGGATCTCCAGGCCCACACCGGCCGTTGGCCCATAATAGGTCCGCGTGTTGTCCTCGTCGTCGGGGATCGCGATCACCGCGTTGTAGCCGTAGAGCCCCACGAGGTAGGGGCAGAAGCGTTTGTGGGGCAGCATGCGCCAGGCCGCCCCGGCGTTGATGCCGGCCCCGTTCAGGTTGTAGCCCACGCCCAGCAGCAGGTTCAGCATCGGCACCGGACGGCCGCTCAACTGCACGCCCAGGCCACCGTGATCGAGCCCAAGGCCCGGGCCGATGGTGATGGTGGCCGGTGCCATCCGGTCCGCAACGTCCTCCTGCGCATGCAGGGCCATGGACAGCAGGAGGGAGCAAAGCAACGGCCACCGCATGCGGTGAAGGTAGGGGGCCGCAAGGGCCGATCCCGGCCGATCCCGCAGCGATCCATACCGGTCCGGCGGCTCAACCCGGTCGCTTCAGTTCGAAATCCTCCAGGAACTTGGTGGTGAACTCCCCCTTGCGGAACTGTTCGTTCTGCATGAGCTGCTGGTGGAAGGGGATGGTGGTGTGCACGCCTTCGATCACGTACTCGCCCAAGGCGCGCTCCATCTTGGTGATCGCCTCCTCGCGGGTCTGTGCGCTCACGATCAGCTTGCCGATCATGCTGTCGTAGTTCGGGGGGATGGTGTAGCCGGCGTACACGTGGGTGTCCACCCGCACGCCGTGGCCGCCGGGGCTGTGATAGCTGGTGATCTTGCCGGGTGTGGGCCGGAAGTTGTTGAAGGGGTCCTCCGCATTGATGCGGCACTGGATGCTGTGGCGCGTGGGCTCGTAGTTGAGGCCGCTGATGGGGATGCCGGCGGCGATCTTGATCTGCTCGCGGATCAGGTCGTAGTCGATGACCTCCTCGGTGATGGTGTGCTCCACCTGGATCCGCGTGTTCATCTCCATGAAGTAGAAGTTGCGGTCCTTGTCCACCAGGAACTCCACGGTGCCAACGCCCTCGTACTTCACGCTGGCGGCGGCCTTGATGGCGGCCTCGCCCATCTTCTTGCGCAGGGCCTTGGTCATGAACGGCGAGGGGGTCTCCTCCACGAGCTTCTGGTGGCGGCGCTGGATGGAGCAGTCGCGCTCGCTCATGTGGCAGAAGGTGCCGTACTGGTCGCCGGCCACCTGGATCTCGATGTGGCGGGGCTCCAGCACGTACTTCTCCATGTACATGCCCGGGTTGCCGAAGGCGGCGCCGGCCTCCTGGCTCGCCTTCTCGAAGGCTTCCTGGAACTCCTCCTCCTTCCAAACCAGGCGCATGCCCTTGCCACCACCGCCGGCGGTGGCCTTCAGGATCACGGGGTAGCCGATGCGTTTGGCCTCCTTCTTGGCCAGGGCCACATCGGTGATGAGCCCTTCGGTGCCGGGCACCACCGGAACACCGGCCTTGATCATGGTGGCCTTGGCGGTGGCCTTGTCGCCCATGGCCTCGATCTGTTCGGGCAGGGCGCCGATGAACTTGATGCCGTGCTGCTGGCAGAGCTTGCTGAACTTGGCGTTCTCGCTCAGGAAGCCATAGCCCGGGTGGATGGCGTCCGCATTGGTGATCTCGGCGGCGGCGATGATCCGCTGCATGTTCAGGTAGCTGTCCTTGCCCGGCGGCGGCCCGATGCACACGGCCTCGTCGGCAAAGCGTACGTGCAGGCTCTCCTTGTCGGCGGTGCTGTACACGGCCACCGTTCGGATGCCCATCTCACGGCAGGTGCGGATCACGCGCAGGGCGATCTCGCCGCGGTTGGCTATGAGGATCTTCTTGAACATGAGCGTACGAGGATTACCGCAACGACGCTACGCTCAGCCGTGGATGCGTATCGTGTTGACGGGTGTTGGGACCATTGCATTGCCGTTGCGACCGTTGCGTCGTTGCGCGGTGCAATGGGGTACTATGCCGGATCCACCAGGAACAACGGCTGGTCGTACTCCACCGGCTTGGCGTCGTCCACCAGCACCTTCACGATCTTGCCGCTCACGTCGCTCTCGATCTCGTTGAAGAGCTTCATGGCCTCGATGATGCAGATGGGCTTGCCCTTCTCGATGCTGTCGCCCACGTTGACGAACACGGGCTTCCCGGGGCCCGGGGCCCGGTAGAAAGTGCCGATCATGGGTGCCTTGATGGTCACATAACGGCTCTCTTCCTTGGCCGGGGCGGGCGGTGCCGGGGCAGGTGCAGCGGCCGGGGCGGGGGCCGGGGCGGGGGCGGCGACCATCGGGGCCGACGGCACGGGGTAGGCGGGCGGCGGTGCGGCGGCGATCACCTGCACCTCCTTTTTACCTGCGGGGGTCTTGATCGTGATCTTGAAGTCCTTCTGCTCGATCTCGACCTCGCTCACGCCGCTCTTGGCGACGAACTTGATCAGCTCCTGGATCTGCGAGAGGTTCATCGGTTCGCTCATTGTTGGGGCGGCGCCGGCCGGTGATCGCACCGCCAAGGAACCGCCAATGTATCAAGTCCGGCGGTTCAGCTCCCGTAAGCCCACTTCAAGTAGACCGCCCCCCAGGTGAACCCACCTCCGAAAGCACTGAGGATCAGGTTGTCCCCTTTCTTCAGGCGGGGTTCCCACTCCCAAAGGCAAAGCGGCAGGGTGCCGGCCGTGGTATTGCCGTAGCGGCCAATGTTGACCATCACCTTGCTGTCGTCCAAGCCCATCCGGCGCGCCGTGGCGTCGATGATGCGCAGGTTGGCCTGGTGGGGCACCAGCCAGGTGACATCGGCGGCCGAAAGGCCATTGCGTTCCATGACCTGGGCGCTCACGTCGGCCATGTTGGTGACGGCGAACTTGAAGACGGACTTGCCCTCCTGATAAACGTTGTGCTCGCGGGCCTCCACGGTGCGCAGGGTGGCGGGCTTCACCGAGCCGCCGGCCTTCTGATGCAGGTACTGGCATCCGGAGCCGTCGGCGTGCAGCAGGCTGTCGAGCACGCCCAGGCCCTCGGTGTTGGGCTCCAACAGCACCGCACCGCCGCCGTCGCCGAAGATGATGCAGGTGGCGCGGTCCTGGTAGTCGATGATGCTGCTCATCTTGTCGGCGCCCACCACCACCACCTTGCGGCACTTGCCCGTTTCGATGAACTGGGCCGCGGTGGTGAGGGCGTAGAGGAAGCCGCTGCAGGCGGCCATCAGGTCGAAGCCCCAGGCGTTGCGGGCACCCAGCCGGTCGCAGATGATGTTGGCCGTGGCGGGGAACTGGTGGTCGGGGGTCACCGTGGCGCAGATCAGCAGGTCGATCTCCAGGGGGTCGATGCCGCGCTTGGCGCACAGGGCCTGCACGCTGCGCACACCCACCTCGGAGGTGCCCACGCCACGGTCCATGATGCGGCGTTCCTTGATGCCGGTGCGTTCGGTGATCCACGCATCGTTGGTGTCCACCATGCGCTCCAGGTCGTGGTTGCTCAGCACCTTGTCGGGCACCCAGCCATGGACGGCCGTGACGGCGGCGGTGATGCGGGGTTTCATACCAGGGCCTCGCGGATGCGGTCGTTCAGCCGGCTCTCCACCACCTCCCGGGTGAAGAGCAGCATGTTCTTGATGGTGATCTCGTTGCTGATGCCGTGGCCGATGATGACGTTGCCGTTGACGCCCAGGACGGGCAGGCCGCCGTAGTTCTCGTAGTCGAAGCGGTCGAAGAAGGGCTCATGCACCCCGCGCAACTTCAGCAGGTCGTGGAAGGCCTCCACGGCCTTGAGCACGATGTTGCCCGTGAAGCCGTCGGTGACCAGCACGTCGGCCTTGTCGTTGAAAAGATCGCGGCCCTCCACATTGCCGATGAAGCGGTACTGGGTCTGCTCCTTCATGAGGGCATGGGCGGCCAGCGCGGTGGTGTTGCCCTTCTTGTCCTCCTCGCCGATGTTGAGCAGGCCCACCTTGGGTTCGGGGATGTGGTACACATGCTTGGCCAGCAGATGGCCCAGCAGGCCGAACTGGGTGAGCACATCGGGCTTGCAGTCGGCGTTGGCGCCCACGTCGAGCAGGATGCCGTAGCTCCCGTTCTCCTTGGGCACAACGCTGGGGATGCAGGGGCGGATGACCCCGGGGATGGGCTTGACGCTGAGCACCGCGCCCACGAGCATGGCGCCGGTGTTGCCTGTGCTGGCGAAGGCATCGAGGCGTCCGTCGCGAAGCATGCCGAAGCCCTGGCTGATGCTGCTCTCGGGCTTGGTCTGCAGCGCCTTGGTGGCGCTGTCCTGCATGGTGATGTCGTTGCGGCTGGGCACCACCTCGAAGGCCGCCGGATCCGCTCCTTCGCGCGCCAGCCCGGCGGCGATGGCGTCCCGGTCGCCCAGAAGCACCAGGCGCACGTCGGGGGGCAGTTCGCGGGCGGCCAGTACGGCGCCTTTCACGGGCACTTCCGGCCCGTGGTCGCTGCCCATGATGTCCAGTCCGATCCTCATCGTGGCCGGCAGGGACGTAGGAGGCTCAACGGCGCGGTCACGCTTCGGTCGAGCCGCTCACCACCACCTTGCCGCGGTAGTACAGGTCCTCGCCCACCTTGTAGGCGCGGTGGCGCAGGTGCATCTCCCCGGTGTTGGGGTCCTTGGACACCGTGGGGGTGCCGGCGCGCTGGTGGGTGCGCCGCTTCATGGTGCGCGTCTTGGAATGGCGTCGCTTCGGGTTGGGCATGGCTCAGACGGGATCTAACGTTTGTCTTTCAAGGCGTTCAAGGCGGACCAACGGGGGTCGTTGCCGGCCGGGGTGCCTCGTTGATGGTCGAGGATGGCGTCCACGGCGGGATCGCACCCGCCGGGAGGGTGCACACGGCGCGCAGGCAGGGCCAGACGCAGGCACTCGTACATGGGGTGGGTCAGCTGGATGGCGTGGTCGTCCGGGTCCAGGCCGATCACGTCGTCGTCCCCGTCGAACCGTTGGCGCCCGTTGAGGTGATACACCTGGCGCAGTCGGCCGTCCACCGGGTGGTCCAGCGGCGCGTTGCAATGGTCGCAGTCCAGGCGTACGGAGCCCACCAGGTGCAGGTCGGCCACCAGCAGGTTGGGGTTCTTGTCGAGTTTCACCGCCACGGCACAGGAACCGCCGTGCAACTCCTCGTCGGCCGCGGCCGCGAAGAACGCATCGTCCAGGGTGAAGTGCAGGTCGTGCAGACCATCCTTGAGCCCGGCGAACTCCACGGTATGCTCCTTCAGCGCGTCCACGGGGTGGTTGGTCCGGAAAACGAACGGCAAATGTAGGGGATCGGCGCGGATCCCACAGGGTGTTGAAAAACCCTTGTGGCTCAGCGGGTGGGCAGGTGGGCCGCGGCCCGCAGCAGCACCTCCTCCCCGAAGGGCGCGGCCAGGAGCTGCGCACCGAAGGGCATGCCGTCGGCGTCGGTGCCCAGGGGTACGCTGATGGCCGGGGTGCCCGCCAGGTTGGCCTGCACGGTGAAGATGTCCTGCAGGTACATGGCGATGGGGTCGGCGGCGAGGGCGCCCCGCTCGAACGCGGTGATGGGGCAGGTGGGCAGCAGGATCAGGTCGTGGCGGGCCAGGGTGCGCAGGGTGGCCTCGCGGATCAGGCGGCGCACTTTCTGGGCCTGGGCGTAGTAGGCATCGTAGTAGCCGGCGCTGAGCACGAAAGTGCCCAGCAGGATGCGACGCTGCACCTCGGGGCCGAAGCCCTCGCTGCGGCTTAGGCGGTAGGTGTCCTCCACGCCGGAGGCCGCCTTGCTGCGGTGGCCGTAGTGGATGCCGTCGAAGCGGGCCAGGTTGCTGCTGGCCTCGGCCGTGGCGATGATGTAGTAGGTGGGCACCTGCTGGTCGGGCAGGGGCAGCTCGGCGGGTTCCACGGTGTGGCCTGCGCGCTGGAGGCGCTCCACCAGGGCGGTCATCGCCTCACGGACGGCAGGGGCCACCCCGGGGCGCTCCACGCAGTCGCGGTAGTAGGCGATGCGCAGGGGGCCGGTATGCTCCAGGGTCACGGGCGGTGCGGGCCTGCTGCTGGTGGTGCTGTCCAGGGGGTCCACCCCCGCCATGGCGTTGTACACGTCGGTGACGTCCTCCACGGTGTGGCCGAAGGGACCGATCTGGTCGAAGCTGCTGGCGAAGGCGATCAGGCCGTAGCGGCTCACGCGGCCATAGGTGGGCTTGAGGCCCACGGTGCCGGTGAAGGAGGCCGGCTGGCGGATGCTTCCGCCCGTGTCGCTGCCCAAGGCGGCATGCACGATGCCCGCCGCCACGCTGGCCGCCGCACCTCCGCTGGAGCCGCCGGGCACCCGCTTGGGGTCCAGCGGGTTGGCCACCGGGCCGTAGGCGCTGGTCTCGTTGCTGCTGCCCATGGCGAACTCGTCGCAGTTGGTGCGGCCCACGATCACCGCGCCGGCGGCCAGCAGGCGTTCCACCGCCGTGGCGCTGTACAGGCTGGTGAAGCCCTCCAGGATGCGGCTCGAGGCGCCTGTACGGTGGTCCTTGTAGCAGATGTTGTCCTTGATGCTGAGCAGCAGCCCGGCCAGCGGTCCGGCCGTGCCGGTGCGCAGGGAGGCGTCCACGCGATCGGCCTGTTCCAGCGCCGAAGCATCGAAGAGCTCCAGGAAGGCGTTGAGGTCCTGCTGCCGGCGCGCCTCGGCCAGGGCGGCCTCGGTGAGGGCACGCACGGTGGTGCCGGAAGCCACGGCCTCGCGGGCCTCGCGCAGGGTGCGTACGGGGCGCATCAGGGGCGGTGGTGCGCTCAGCGCTTGTCGTCGGTGGGCGCCTCGCCCTTCTGGGCGTCCTTGAACTCCTTCATGCCCTTGCCCAGGCCGCGCATGAGCTCGGGGATCTTCTTGCCGCCGAAGAGCAGCAGCAGGGCCAGTACGATGAGGATGATCTCCCACATGCCGAGTTTCATGGTCGTTGGGCGGGCGCCCGGTGGTGCGGGGCGCTGGCCAGGGCAAAAGTAGCCCGATCGGGCGTTGTGCTCAGGGCTGGGCCAACCAGGGCGCGGGGTCCACCTTCACCAGGCCGTCGGCGGTCACCTTCCAGAGCTCCACGTGTGCCAGGGCCGCCCCGTCCTCGCTGAGCACGGTGCCCAGGGCCTGCTTGGTGTCCACCTTCTGCCCTTTGGCCACCGTCACGTCCCGCAGGTTGCTGTACACGGTGCGGTAGGCACCGTGGGAGAGGATCACGGCCTTGCCCGCACCGGGGATCACGATCACGCTGCTCACCTCACCCCGGAAGATCGCGCGGACCGTGGCCCCCTTCTCGGTGGTGATGTCGATGCCATTGTTCTCGATCACGATGCCCTTGAGCACCGGGTGCGGTTGTTTGCCGAAGCGGCTGGTGATGACACCCTTGACCACCGGCCAGGGCAGGCGGCCTTTGTTCTTCTCGAGATCGGCGTTGAGCTCCCGGGCCTCGGGGGTGAGGGTGAGGTCGAGCTTGCCCCCTTTGGCGGCCCCGCCGCCGCTCTTGGGCTTGAGCTCGGCCTCGATGGCCTTGCGGATGGCGGCATCGAGCTCGCGGCGCTGGCCTTCCTGTTTGCGCAGGGTGCCCTTCAGGCGGGCTTCCTCCTTGCGCAAGCGGGCCAGGGCGGCCTCGCGGGTGCTCTTGTCGCGGTCCAGTTCGGCCCTTTCCTGTTGCTGGCCGCTCAGCAGGGTCGTTTTCTCATCGCGGCGTTCGCGCAGCTGTTCGATGCGTGCGGCCAGGTCGGCGCGGGTGGCGGTGATCTGGTCCACCTGGTGGCGGCGGTGCTCGGCCAGCTGGTCCAGGTAGCGACTTCGCTTCCAGGCTTGCTGGAAGCTTTCGGCGGCGAACAGGTAACTGAGGCGGTCGTACGCGCTGCGGTTGCGGTAGGCATAGTGCAGCATGCGGCCGTATTCGGCGCGCAACACCTCCAGGTCGTCCTCCAACGCCTTCACCACCGCTTCGTCCTCGGCGATCCGGCGTTCGGTCAACCGCAGTTCTCCGTCCAGGGCGTTGATCAGTTCCTGGCGGGCCTCGAGCTGCCGGTCCAGGAGCTGCAGTTGGCGCTCGGTGCCCTGCTGTTCCTGGCGGGCCTGTTCCAGCAGGGTGTTGGTGGTGCGGATCTGCTTGTCGAGCGCGTCGCGTTTACGCTCCAGTTTCTTGCGGTCCTGCGCCGATCCGGGAAGCAGCAGGAGCAGAAGGGCGGCGGCCAGCAGGCGCCTACTCCATGGGGACGAACCGCTCGGGCACGCGGAAGGGGAGCTGGAGCGGACCGAGGGTGTCGATGCGGGAGAGCTGCAGGGTGCCTGAGGCATGGCGGGCCGGATCGGACAAAGAAAGGGAGATGCGGTGGGGGAAAGGCGGGGCTTCCCCGGTGCCGATGTCCGCATAACGCACATCGGCCTGTTGATCGTGCGCCAGGTCGCTCACCAGCACGCGCACCACGCGGAACCCATCGGGCTCCACCCAGTAGCGCAGCACGACGGCCTCGCGTTCCCCCGCCTTGCGCAGGGTGCGCTCCAGGCGGCGTTCGTTCATGGGGCGCTCGTTGGCCAGGGTATCGTCCGGCAGGATGTCCTCGGCGGCGCGTACGAAACGCCTGCGCTCCCGGCTGGTGAGCACGTAGTGCCCATCCTCCCGGTCCACGCGGTACCTGGCCTGGGGATCGAGCCCGATGGGTCGGCCCAGAAGCGCCTGCTGCAGCAGGTCGAGGTCGGGGTCGATGCCGAAGCGGGCCCAGGCACTGTCGCGGTCTCCCAGGAAATAGCTGTCCTTCAGCCGGTCGAGCAGTTTCACACTGTCGGTGGTCACCAGGGCCCGTGCGACCTCGATACCCAGGGCCGGTGTGATGCTCACCCACACGGCGCTGTCGGCCACGGACCGCACCGTACTGCGGAAGGAGCGGGCGGCATCGGCCATGGTCAGTTCCACATCGGCCTTGGCGCTGAAATAGCGGGGTTGCGGAGGCAGGACGCGGAACACATGCTCCACCACGCGCTCGGCCGAGCGCAGGGGCAGTTCGCGGTCGGCCTGGAACACCTTCTTCACGGGCCGGCAGCCCAGGGCCAGCAGCAGCAGGAGGGCAAGAGCGGTATGGGCCGGGCGGACCATGGGCCGCAACATCATTCGGGCGGGCGCCCGGCGCTGACCTTGCTGCCGATGGCGTCGCTGGCCCCGCCCAAGGCCATGGCTTTGCGCCACTGCTCCACGGCACCGGCCTGGTCGCCCAGCGCGTAGAGGATGTCGCCGTAGTGTTCCACCACTTCGCCGCTGGTGGCCCCACCGCTGGCCAGGGCCTTCTCGATCCAGGTGCGGGCCTCCGCGTGGCGGCCCATGCGGTGCAGCACCCAGGCATAGGTGTCCTCGAAGGAGGTCTGCCCGGGGGCCAGCTTGTTGCTTTGATCGCTCATCTCCCGGGCACGCTCGAGCTTCTCCCCGCGCAGGCTCAGGTAATAGGCGTAGTTGTTGAGGGTGGTGGCGTTGTGGGGGTCCAGCCGCAGGGCCTGGTCGAAGGCCTCGTCGCTGCGGTCGTGTCGGCCGGCGGCATGGTTGGCATCGCCCAGGCTGGTCCAGAAGGAGGCCAGCAGCGGATCGTTGTCCACCACCAGGTCGCGCCCGGTGATCAGGGCCTCGATCGCCGGGTCGAAGGCCTTGAGCTGGGTCTGTGCGATCCCCAGGTAGAGCCAGGGCTCGGGGCTGGTGGGGAAGAGCTCGGTGGCGGCCTGGGCATCGTCGCGAAGACCGGCATGATCTCCGGCCTGCAGGTCCATTTGCAACACCTGCAGCCAGATGGGGAACTTGTCCCGTTCGTGGTCCAGGGCCTTGCGGAAGGCATCGCGAGCCTCGGCCATCCGGCCGTCGCGCATCAGGAAATCGCCGCGGATGGTGCTGGGCTTGCCGCTTTCCGGATGGGTGCGCTCCAGCACGTCGATCAGGGCGTACGCGCGGCGCACCAGGTCCCTGCTTGCAGCGGTATCCCCGGTGGAGCTCAGCTCAAAGAAGCCCAGCAGCACCTGCACCTTGGGGTCCACCTCCAGGTCCGGATCGCCGAAGGCCAGGGCGAGCTGCGCGAAGGCGGGGTCCATGTCGCCCTTGGCATAGTGGTGCTCGGCCAGGGCCAGGCGGGTCATGCTGTCGTCCGGATCGGTTTCAAGCACACGGCGGTAGAGGTCCAGGGCCTTGTCGCTCTCCCCCATCTCATCGCACAGCTCGGCCAGCATGCCCATGTAGCCCACATTGTCGGGGTCGTCCTGCAGGGCGGTCTCCAGCACCTGGCGGGCCTCCTGCAGCTTGCCGGCGTTGGCCAGCATGCCGTACTCCTGGGACACCACCTCCTCATTGTTCCCCAACCGGGCGCGGATATCCTTGAACACCTTGCGCGCATCGTCGATGCGGCCGGCCATGGCCAGCGTGTGGGCCAACTGGAACCGCACTTCGTGCCGCTCGGGCCAGCGGTCCACGATCCCTTGGAAGGCCTCGGCCGACCGGTCGAGCTGGCCGTACTGGCCGTAGAGGTCGGCCAACAGGAACCGGTACCAGATGTTGTCCGGGTCGGTGGCCTGTGCTTTCCGCGCCCAGGCGAGGGCCTCATTGGGCCGCTGCTGCATGTGCAGCAGCTTGGCCAGCTCGAACATGGCGGCGTGGTTGTCGGGGTCCAGCCGCAGGCATTGCTCGAAATGTGCGACGGCCTTGCCCGGCTGGCCATTGAGGCGGGCCTGGGTGGCGTCCATGAACAGGCGCATCACACGCGCCCGCTGATCGCTGGCCTGGGTGTGGTCGCCGGGATCGCCATGGCCGCCGGGCGGGGCCCCTACGGTGGCGTGCCGCGCGCCGCCGCAGGCCGTGGCCAGCACCAGCAGGAGGCTCAGGAGCGGAAGGGGACGGCGCATGGGCGGGGGTCCGAGGGTCGTGTCCGCGGCCATACCGGCTCAATGTAGCCGGTGGTGGCCGGGATGTTCAGGGGTACAAAGGTCGCAAATCGGCGGGCCGGCTCAGCCCACGGCGGCATCGTCGCCCAGGCTCAGGTCCAGGGCCCGGCCGGTCACGGTGGCCCGCGCGCCGATCATGCTGTTGTCCATCACGCAGTCCTGTACACGGACCCCGCCGCGCAGGATCGAGTTCTTCACGACGCTGCCGGAGATGACCGCCCCGGCCTCGATGGACACGTTCGGCCCCACGATGCTGTTGGTCAGCGTCACGTTATCGCCGATGAAGCACGGCTCGATCACCACGCTGTTCTCCTGCTTCACGGAACCGCTCACGAGGTCCTTCGCACCCTTCAGGAAACCGAGCACCTTGGTGTTGGTGTCCACCATGGCGTTCTTGTTGCCGCAGTCCATCCACACGTCCACCGCCCCGGCCTTGAAGCGCGCGCCCTTGCGCTTCATGTTCTCCATGGCGTTGGTGAGCTGGTACTCGCCCTTCTCCTTGATGTCGTTGTCGATCAGGTACTGCATCTCCGTCCGGAGGCGCTCCCCGTCGGCGAAGTAGTAGATGCCGATGATGGCGAGGTCGCTGACGAACTCCACGGGTTTCTCCACGAACTCGGTGATGAGGTCCTTGTCGTCGAGCTTCACCACGCCGAAGGGGCGCGGGTCATCCACCTTGTTCACCCAGATCACGCCGTCGCAGTCCTTGTCCAGCTTGAGCTGGGCCCGGAAGAGGGTGTCGGCGAAGGCCACGATCACGCGGCCGCTCAACGCGCTTTGGGCGCAGAGGATGGCATGTGCGGTGCCGAGGGCTTCCTTCTGGTAGTGGATGCTGCCCTTGCTGCCGATGGCCGTGGCGATGGACAGCAGGTCCTTCTCCACCTGGGCGCCGAAGCTGGGGTGAATGATGTAGGCCACCTCTTCCACGGGTTCGCCGGCCACGGCGGCGAGGTCCTCCACGAGGCGTTGCACGATGGGCTTGCCGGCGATGGGCAGCAGGGGCTTGGCGGTGGTGTGGGTGTGCGGGCGCATGCGCTTGCCCATACCCGCCATGGGGACGATGATCTTCATCTCAAGGGTCAGGGTTCACCACAGGGACACAGAGGGCACCGAGATCTGCATTGGGTCTCATTCCTCCGTGTTCTCTGTGCCTCGGTGGTGAATGTATCCGGCGCGAAGATCTTCATTTTGTGCCAGTATGCCCGAAGCCGCCGGCCCCGCGTGCTGACGAGGTGAGGTCGGCCGCTTCCCGCCATTCGGCGCGCATGTACCGGGCGATCACCAACTGGGCCACCCGTTCGCCATCGTTCACGGTGAAGGCTTCTTGGCCGTGGTTGATGAGGAGCACGCCCACCTCGCCCCGGTAGTCGGCGTCAATGGTGCCGGGGCTGTTGAGCACGGTGACCCCGTGCTTGAGGGCCAGACCGCTGCGGGGGCGCACCTGGGCCTCGGTGCCTTCGGGGAGTTCCAAAAAGAGGCCGGTGGGGATCAGGGCGCGCTGGCCGGGAGCGAGCACCACCGATGCATCGAGGTTGGCGCGCAGGTCGAGGCCGGCACTATGCGGCGTGGCGTACTGAGGCAGCGGGTGCCTGCCCTTGTTCACGATGCGGACGGGAGGCATCTCCGTGTCGGTGGCGTTCATGCGGGCAAAGGTCGCTGTGTACGCTACATTTGGAACTGTGAATGCCAAGAACCACACACTTCAGGTCGTCATCGAACACGACAAGGACGGCTACTTCGCCTTTGTGCCCGAGTTGAAGGGTTGCCATACGCAGGGCGATACGCTGGACGAGGTGATGAAGAACATCAAGGAGGCGATCGATCTGTACTGGAGCACGCTTCGTCCGGCGGAGATCAAGCGGATCACGAAACGGCGGGTGTTCACCACGTCAATGCCGGTGAGCGTTGGCTAAGCAGGTGGTCCTTACGGCCAAGGAGGCCGAGAAGCTGTTGTTGAAAGCCGGGTTCGTATGGGTGCGCACGAGCGGCAGCCATCGCGTTTACATGCGAGGGAATGTGCGCGTGGTGCTGCCCTTCCATGCGGGCAGGTCGCTGCACCCGAAGATCGTGAAAGAAGTGCTGGAGGCGACCGAGTGAGTCTGCATCGCCGATCCTCAACTCAACGAGAAGAGGAAGCATGCTTCCGCGCCATGCCTGCGTTCACCTCCCACGCCAGTTCATCCACCTTGGCTTGGGGCACGTCCATGCCCTTGGTCAGGTCCAAGCAGCGCAGATAGTCAAGTGCGCGTGCAGATCGGTGGGGTCTATGCCTACGCTCAAGGTGATGACCACCTCGTTCTTCTCGCCGCGTGTGACCTTCAAGGCCATGCTTCAAAAGTAAGCGATCGCGAAACGGGACCGGTCGGCGCAGTGGGAGGTGGCGTACTGAGACAGCGGGTGCCTGCCCTTGTTCACGATGCGGACGGGAGGCATCTCCGTGGCGGTGGCGTTCATGCGGGCAAAGGTCGGAGCGTTGTACGCTCCCTCCGCCATACCATCACCATAAAGAGCACGAGCACCAGCGCCCGTACCCCGTACGTCGCCACTCCCTCCAGCGGCACCTGCTCACAGCCCCACCACAACACCACCGCGCCCGCCATGTACAGCAGCACGCGCGTCACGTTGTAGGGAATAGGGTAGTGTTTCTGCCCCCACACGTAGCTGATCGCGGCCATGCTCGCGTAGCAGATCAAGGTGGCCCACGCCGCGCCCATGTAGCCCAGCGAAGGGATCAGCGCGAAGAGCAGCACGATGGTGATGGCCGCGCCGATCAAGCTGATGGTGCTGCCCACACGCGGCCGGTCGGTGAGCTTGTACCACACGCTCTGGTTGTAATAGATGCCGAGAAAGACGTTGGCCAGCATGAGGATCGGTACCACACGCAGGCCCTCGTGGTAGGCCGGATTGGGGATGAACCACTTGAACAGGTCCAGGAAGAGCATCACCACCAGGAAGGCGCTCATGCACACGGCCACGAACACATTCATGATGCGGGCGAAGGTCTCGCGACTGTTCTTCTCCTTGGCGTGGTTGAAGAAAAAGGGCTCGGCGCCCATGCGGAAGGCCTGGATGAAGAGCGTGATGAGTACGGCCAGCTTGTAGCACGCGCCGTAGATCCCGAGCTCACTGTCGGCGACGTCCTTGGGCAGCAGGTACTTCAGGATCACGCGGTCGGCCGTTTCGTTCACCATGCCCGCGAGGCCGGCCACCATGAGGGGCGCCCCGAAGGCCAGCAGCGCGCGCAACAGCTCCCGGTTGAAGCCGCGGAACGCGGGCCACGACGGCAACAGCACCAGCAGCTTCACGGCAGTGCTGGCGAGGTTGATGGCGAACACATAGCCCACGCCCAGCGACGGGTCGTACACGGCGTCGATCAAGGCATCGCTGGCGCCCATGTTGTACCGCTTCATGCAGTACAGCAGGAAGAAGAGGCTGAGGGCGATGTTCACCCCCACGCTCAGCAGGTTGATGAAGGCGTACTTCCAAGGACGCCCCTGTTGCCGCAGCCGCGCCATGGGGACGGCGGTGATGGCGTCGATGCCGATGATGAGCGCGAGCATGAGCACCGAGCTCGCGTAGGCCCCGAAATGCAGGCCCTCGGCGATCTGCGCGGAGAACACGGTGCCCAGCACCATGAAGGCGAGGGCCGGGAAGAATAGTCCCCAGGTGGCGGTACTGTACAGCACGGATCCCTGGTCGGGGTTGTCCCGCACATGGTCCTTCGCGGCGAAACGGAAGTAGGCGGTCTCCATGCCGAAGGTGAGGATCACGTTGAGCAGGGCCGTCCACGAATACAGCGCGGTGACCACGCCGTACTCCGCCGGTTCGAACACGAACTGGCTGGTGTACAGCGGCACCAGCAGGAAGTTGAGGAAGCGCGCAACGATGCTGCTCAGCCCATAGATGGCCGTCTGTCCGGCAAGTTTTCGGAGGGCGCTCATGGCTTCAGTCGGCTCTCCGGATCCATGCGACCGTGCAGCACTCTTATGATCTCAATGGTCCGGTCCGTGTGGTCCGGTCGGTAGAACACCACATGGGATCCGGCCTTCAGGCCAAGGTAGCCTAGGCGAACATGGCCGAAAGTCTTGCCAGCACCGGGGTCGCGCTTGATGCGGTCGAAGGCATCGAGGATCAAGCGTACATACCGGTCGGCCTGTTCCACTGACCAATGCTCGACCGTGTACAGCCAGATGCCCTCGAGGTCATCGGCCGCAGCACGGCTGACGATCAGCCTCATCCCTTCCTGGCGTGCTTCTGGTGAAGGCCCTTCAGGAAGGTGTCCCCATCAAAGTCGGGCATGAACCCGGAGCGCTCCCCCTTCTTCAACTCCTTGATCAGGCTTTCCTTCCTCGTTTCCTCCACCTCGAACAGCCGCAGCGCCGCACGGATCACTTCGCTTACGGAGGTGAACCTGCCGGACTTCACTTGCTTGGCCACGAACGATTCGAAGTGGTCGCCCAGGAGAATGGATGTGTTCTTGCCCATGGTTCAGTGATCAACGCGAAGATACCATGATCTGGTATTACCGGAACCGCAAGGCTGGAGGACCGGCGAGTTTTCGGAGGGCGCTCAAGACAGTGGAAGTTCGACCACGGATGAACCCAAATGGACACAGCTGGAGAGGCCGGGGTGCATCACCGACCGATGGATATCGGATCCGTGTTCACCCGTGCCCATCTGTCGTTCAAGCACCCGTGAAATCCGCCTTGCGCTTCTCCATGAACGCGCTCGTCCCCTCCTTGAAATCAGGTGTGCCGAAGCACTTGCCGAACTCCTCGATCTCGCGCTGCATGCCGTTCACACCGGGTTCGTAACCGGCGTTCACCGCGCGGATGGCGGCGGCGAGCGCGGTGGGGCTGTTCTTCAGGATGGCGCCGGCCAGCTCGTTGCATTTCGCCGTCAACTGGTCCTGGGGTACCACGTGGCTCACCAGGCCCCATTGCAGGGCTTCATCGGCCTTGATCATGCCGGCGGTGAAGATCATCTCCATGGCCTTGCCCTTGCCCACCAGTCGGGCCAGGCGCTGTGTGCCGCCGTAGCCGGGGATCACGCCGAGCGAGACCTCGGGCAGGCCCATGCGGGCGTTGTCGCTCGCCACGCGGATGTGGCAGCTCATGGCCAGCTCCAGTCCACCGCCGAGCGCAAAGCCGTTCACCGCGGCGATCACCGGCTTGCTCATGTTCTCCACATGATCGAAGAGTTTGCGTTGTCCATCGGCGCTGAGCGCGCGGCCTTCCTCCACGCTGAAGTGGGCGAACTCCTTGATGTCGGCACCCGCCACGAAGGCCTTGGGACCGCTGCCGGTGATGATCAGGACGCGGACCTTCTTGTCGGCATCAGCTTCGCTCAGAGCGCGATCCAGTTCATCGATGGTGGCGCGGTTCAGCGCGTTGAGCTGGTCGGGGCGGTTGATGGTGATGGTGCGGATGCCCTCGGCATCGGACACCAGGAGGTTATGGTATGACATCAGGTCAAAAGTATCCGGCTATCGGGTAAGGGGGATGGTGATGCTGAACGTGGTGCCCTCGTCCACGTTCGTGGAGAAGCTCACACTCCCACCCGCCTGTTCCACCATGCGCTTCACCATGGCCAGGCCCAGGCCCATGCCGCTGCCCTTGGTGGTGAAGCTGGGGGTGAAGATGCGCTCGCGCACCTCTTCGGCGATGCCCGTGCCGTTGTCGCGCACCTCCACCACGGCGCGGTCGCCGGACCGGAACGCGACCACTTCGATGCGGCCCGGTCGACCATCGGGGATCGCCTGCACAGCGTTCTTCAGCAGGTTGTTCAACACGCGCAGCATGTGCTCCCGGTCGGCCATGACGGGCAGTTCCGGGGGTTCGGGCACGGTGATGGTGGTGCCGGGGGTGGCCTGGAAGACGGCCGTGGCGGCACGCAGAACCTCGCGCAGGTCGAGGGGTTCCGGTCGGGCGGGCGGCATCTGCGCGAACTGGCCGAAGGCGGTGGCCACACCGTTCAGCGCATCGATCTGTTGCACCAGGCCCGCACTGAGTTTTTCCAGCCTCTCCCGCGCATCGGGCGCGGCCGGGTCCCAGCTGCGCTGGAACTGCTGGATGCTCAGCTTCATGGGGGTGAGCGGGTTCTTGATCTCGTGCGCCACCTGGCGGGCCATTTCGCGCCAGGCGCTCTCGCGTTCGCTGCGGGCGAGCTTCTCGGCACTGGCCCGCAACTCCTCCACCTTGCGGTTGTACACTTCCACGAGCCGGCCCACCTCGTCCTCGCCCCGGTACCGCAGGGGCACATTGGCCCCGGTGAGCGCCACGCGCGCCAGGCTCTCCTTGAGGCGGTCCAGCGGACGGGCCGTCCAGTTGCTGATGAACACGGCGACACCGACGCTCAGGGCGAAGAACAGGACGAACAGGTTGACCACCGCCACGAGCACCGAGGCGCGTTCGCGGTCCTGCAACGCCTGGTCGGCGAAGGAGGGCAGGCCCAGGAAACCGAGCAACACGCCCTGATCGTCGCGCAGGGGCATGTAGGCCGTGCGGTGAAGGGCTCTGCCCAGGGATTCGTCGTGCACATAGGCGTTGGCCCCGCCGAGCACCACTTTCAGATAAGCGGCCGGGTCCATGCGACGGCCCAGGAGACCCGCATTGAAGAGCTGCGGCCGCGAGGAGGACAGCAGGCGTCCATCACGACGGTACACGTGGATGTCCGTGAAGAACACGTTGCTGAGCCGTCCCAGCAAGTGGTCCAGGTAGGCGTCGGTGCTGCCCTTGAGGGGCCCCGCGCCGTCCAGCCGGCGTTGCAGCTCGGCATGCACGCTGCGGGTCTTCTCCAGCAGGGCAGCGGTACTGCGTTCCTCGTAGGAGCGCTCCAGCAAGCGGCGCGCACCGAGCCCGAAGAACACCAGCCCCAGGAGCGAGAAGCCCACCAGGGCGAGCCGCACCTTGCCCGCGATGGTGAGCCCGGGCAGGCCCTGGTTGCGGACCAGGGCGCGCACCACGATGGCCAGGCCCAGCATCAGGCTGAGGAAGGCGAACAGGTAGCTGAACCCGGTGGCCCGGTCCAGCCAGCGCGCGGGCGGCACGCGCAGCACCACCAGGGACCGGACCGGGTCGCCGTAGGCCCGCACCCCCTGTGGTGTGCGCAGGCTGTCCCAGCGCACCGGCAGCGGGCCCGCCCCCGTCTGCTCCACCAGCTGTCCATCCTCGTACCGCCCCCAGTCGTACCGGTCCACGCGCTGGTCCAGCGGATCGCGACCGGCGAGCAGCAATTCGGGGAACCCAAGCCCCTCGGGCACCAGGCGAGGGTGCAGTTCCAACACGAGCTGCGCGGGCTCCAGGGTGTCCGCAGGCATGATGGCCAGTCTCGCGTGGCGATAGGTGCGGCCGGCCTCGTCGGTGGATTGGTGCAGGTCCGGCATGTCGGCCGCAGCCAGCACCCGCAGGCCTTGGGTAAGTGGGCCCGTGCCCGCCGTGGGCAGGGCGGCATCGGTGGCGCAGCGCAGGCGGCCGTCGGTGCCGTAAGCGAAGAGGCGCACATCGTAGCGCTCCCAGTACCCGGTGAAACGTTCCTGCCGCACGGTGCGGTCCAGGTCGGCCGCGGTGCATACGGCCGTGTCCGTGAGCAGGCGGTAGAGGGCCGGGTCCGTGCGCAGGCTGGGGGCCACTTCGCGGAAGAGCAGCTCCACCACCGGGTCCTCCTGGGTCAACAGTCGTTCGGCCACCGCCTGCCGGGTGCGCTCCTCGCGTGCATCGACCGCCCTCGCGATCACCTGGGCGCACAGGGCCGCGATCACCGAAAGCGCGAGAACGGCCTCGGTGAAGCCAGGACGGCGTGTGCGCAAGGAGAGGGCCAGCGCGAGCAGGGGCAACGACCAGAAAGCCTCCAACAGGCCCGGGGGCGCGGAGGGCCAGCGCAGGGCCAGGTTGAGGACAAAGGCGATGGCCAGCCCGATGGTGTTGTGCGCCAGGGTCTGCCGGTGCACGAGCCGCGCCCACAGGTCGGCCAGCAGGCACCAGGCAGCGAACAGCAGGGCCACGGCGCCGAGGGCCAGGAAGCTGTACCGGTCGAAGGCCTCGATGTGGCGCAGGTCGAGTTCGATGCGGCTGTCGCTCACCAGCCCTTGGACGATGTTCGTGAGCATGTCCGCCGCCAGCAGTAATGCCAGCGGGAGGAGCACGGTGCCCAGGCGCCCGGCCCTCCCTTGTGGTGGCAAGGGTTCGCGGAAGGCGATCCGCAGATAGGCCGCGACCAGCACCAAGAACACGGCGTGGATGAGCAGGTCGCCCAAAGAGGGCAGCCAGGCCGAACTGGCATAGAGCCCTGGATCGAAGACCCGGAAAAGGCCTTGGTCCGGCAGGTTGCCGAAGCTGATACCCGCCCATCGCAGCACCAACAGCACCACCGGGAACAGCGTTGCGCCGGCCCAAGGACCGTGGTCCCGCTGCACGCGCACCGCCAGTCGCCAGGTGGTCAGGATCAGCAGGACCAGGCCCACAGCCACGGCCAGCGACCGCGCCAGCGGCCATCCGGCGCCCTGGGCAACGTCCCCGCCCGTCACGGCTCGGAACATCACCGCCCCCTGCCCATCGCGGATCACCGGGCCCAGGCCGGGGCCCACTTCGGCCCACACGCCGGCCGGTGCGGCCAATGCGGGATGGAAGCCGCGCTCCAGGTAGCGGTTCTCGATCGGCGGGGCGTACCACACCTGCCGGAGCCCATGCACCTGCAGATCGCCCTGGCGCACCAAGGCATGCAGATAGATGCCGTCGGGCAATCGCATGTGCGCGGCATGGCCATGCAGCAGGTCGGTCCTTTCCACCGGAGCGCGGCCGGTCCACCAGACCATCCGGTCGTTGCGCAGGACGTACAGTTCGATGCCCTCCTGTTCCGCCAGCATCACGAGGGTGCTTCCCTCTCGCGCTGCGACGATCTCCACGGGTTCGCGAGCCGCTTCGGCAGCGAAGCCCTCCACACGGGTCTTCAGTTCGGCCTCGGCCTGCGCCACCCGCCGTTGAAGTCGTCCTGCCCGGTGCTCCAAGGCACTGTCCTCCGAGGGTCCGGGCACCCACCAGGGGACCAGGCACAGGAAGAGCCCGGCCACCAGCGGCAGTAGGATCCGGCGCATGCGCTCCGCAGGGCACAAGGCCCGGGCCAAAGTAAGGTCCGCCTCAGCGATCGAGCACCACGCGGGCCACGCCCAGGCGTTCGCCTTGTGCGCATCGCACCATGTAGGTGCCGTCGGGCAGGTCGCCCAGGTCCACCACCACGTGCGGCGCACCCTGCCCTTGCACGGTGCGGACGATGCGGCCCAGCGGGTCCAGCACCTCCACCATGGCGGGGACGTCCGCGTCCACGGTCAGGGCGAAGCGACCATCGGTCGGGTTGGGGAAGGCCACCGGGGACCGCACCCCGGACCACCACGCCGACCGTACGGGCAGGTCGGTCGTGGCGCCGTCCGTGTCCACCTGGCGCAACCGGTAGTAGTTGGCTCCCTGGAGTGGCTCGTGGTCCATCCAGGTATAATCCTGGCGTTCCTGGCTGTTGCCCGCACCCGGCACGCTGCCCAGCACATGCCAGGACACCGCGTCCGAGGACCGCTGGATGTCGAACCGGGCGCTGCCGCGCTCGGTGGCCGTGCTCCACGAAAGGGCGATACCTGCAGGCGCTTCGGTCCGCGCTTCGAAGGTGATCAGCTCCACGGGAAGCGGGGTGCTCGTGAGGTTGATCGTCCCCAGGGTGAACCGACGCTGGTCCACAAGTTGGGTCACACCGCTGAAGCGGTAGATACCGCCACCGATGGATGTGGGCGGACCGATGGGGGTCTCATCGGCGAAAACCCCGTCGTTGTCGGTGTCCACCAACAGGCGGATGTCCGGTCCGGCGATGGGGCTGAAGCCGTTCAGGTCGAAGTCCATGGTCACGCTGCCCACGTCGATCGGGACCGCCGACGTGTTGCGCTCACTGACCCGCCACACCCGGTGCCACCGGCCCTGGATCCCTGCGGGCAGGTCCACCGACCCCCAGGTGCCCAGGATGCCGTTATCATGGCCCCACATCATGAACTCGTTGTTGCCCAGGTTGCTCGGTGAGTGGATGCGGACGATGCTGCTGCCGCGCGCATCGGTGTGTTGGTTGCTCGCATTGATGCGTCCGATCCCGGCCACCTCATGATCGAAGTTCCCCGAGGCCGCATCGTCCATGCGGTACACCTCTTCGGCCCCGAGCCACAGCCCGTACTTGGCCGAGAGGTAGTTCCCCACGATGATGCGCTGGGCGCTGTTCAGCCGGTTGTTGTACATGATGAGTTCCGCGATGTCGCCGTCCAGGTTCCACCCCGTGACACCAGCGGCATTACCGATCCGGAGCGGCTGGTTGTTGTGCTGCGGAAGCTGCAGTATGCTGATATCCGTATAGATGCTCGCGCCATTGCGGTACACGCTGCGCGAGGGGAAGATGCCCAGGTAAAGCGTATTGGAGTACTCCTCCACCGTGAAGGCCGCGCCTGTGACGTTGGCCACCGTGGCCGGGGCTCCGAACAACCCGAAGATGTCATAGATCGGCATCTGCATGGCGTTGGTGGCGGTGCTCCACCACCCGTAGTTGCATGTGGTGTTGGTGCTCTTGGTGAACCATGCGTTGTTATTCTTGGCCGCGTCCACGGCGTTCACCAGGAAAAAATCCCAGGCATTCAGGTCCAGCGAGGCCGCGTCGTTGATGAGCAGCTCATCATCCACGCCATCGAAATCGATGCTGGGGTAGCCGTTCTGCGAAGCGGCGACCAATGTGGGCCGTCGTGCGGGGAAGCCGGCCTGGAAGGCCGCATGGTTGTTGTTCCCCGAACGGTCATTCCACGAATCCACGGCCGTGCCGGTGGTGTTCACACCCACATCAGCGCTCAACCACAGCACGTTGCTGGTCGCCGAACCCACTCCTCCGGGACCGGTCTGCGCACACGCCGGCAACACCGTCAGCACCAGTGCCGAGGTCATTAAGAAGGTCTTCATGGCGGCTCTTTTGCCGGCGTTCATACGACGAGCGGGCGTAATTGTTCGACAAAGGTCCGGGGACCCAACAATACGTGTCAAGTATTTACGACGCCAACTGAAGTCGGGGTCGGTCAGGACGGAACTGTTCCCGGGCCCGGTCCGGAAGTCCCGGGAGCCGCTTCGGTACTTTGCCGTCAACGCCGAGCCACCCTCATCGCCATGAACAAGCCCCTCCATCAATTCTTCACCGAGGACCATCGGCGGCTGGACGCCCTGCTGGAAGAGGCCACCGTCCGGCCCGATGCCGTGCAGATGGACCTCTATCACCAGTTCCGCACGGGCCTGCTGAAGCACATCAAGATGGAGGAGAAGATCTTCTTCCCCGCCGCGCAGAAGGCCAACGGCGGCGAGCCGCTCCCCCTGGCCGCCAAGCTGCGCCTGGACCACGGCGCGCTCACCGCCCTGATGGTGACGCCGCCCACGCCCGAGGTGCTCCGCCTGGTGCGCCTTGTGCTGGAGCAGCACGATGAGCTGGAGGAAGCCCCCGGTGGTATGTACGATGTCTGCGAAAAACTCACGGAGGCGGAAACGGAGGAACTGCTGGAGCAGCTGCGCCAGGCCACCGAAGTGCCGGTGCACCCGCACAACGTGTCGGACAAGGCCTTCATTTCCGCCCGGAACGCGTTGATCCGCGCTGGTTTCGATCCGGGGGAGCTGGGGAAGTAATGGATCACGGATGGCATCATCGACTCCATCCTCCTCTTTGGACGGATCAACGGCAGGCGCTGGTAACCGATGGATCCCCGGAAGGAGCTCGCCCTATCTTTGACTACAGCCCACCAAGCGATGACCAAGCTCGACCTGAAACAGGCTGCCATTGCCAAACAAGTGTTCAACACCACGGATGAGCAGGTGCTGGACCAGGTGAAGGCCGTGCTGGAATCCCAGAACAATGCTTGGTTCAGCAGCCTGCCTGCCAAGGTGCGCAAGGAGATCGAGACGAGCCTGGGCCAAGCTGACCGGGGCGAGACCCTGAGCCACAAGGAAGCCATGGCAATGGTGCAGGCATGGCGAAAGCGGTAAGGTGGACGCCCCAGGCGATCGACAGCTACATCGAAGTGCTCGCCTGGCTGCGCAAGCAATGGACGGCGAAGGAAGAGCAGCATTTCGTGGAGGATGTGGAGCGCACGGTGCGCTACATCGTGAAATTCCCGCGAGGATTCCGTAGCGCGGGACATGCACGGCTCCGGGAAGCACCGATCAAACCCTACAACCTGCTCTTGTACCGCATTGATCCGGCCGCCATCGTCATCATCGGCCTGTTCGATATGCGCCGCCACCCCAAGGCACTTCGTCACCTGAAGCGCGGTTGGCGCGAGAAATGAAGGTGGTGCGGCCTTTCGGCCTCACGCGCCCCTTGGGAAATACACATGGGCCCGACTCCCGCCATCACCATCCTCCTCCCCTTCCGCAACGCGGCGGCCACGTTGGATGCGGCCATTGCGAGCATGGCGGCACAGACCTTCCAAGATTGGGAGCTGCTGCTGATCGATAACGCCTCCACGGACCCAGGCACCACCATGGCGGGATCTTGGGTGAAGCGCGATCCACGTATCCGGCTGGTGCAGGAACCACAAGTGGGCATAGCCCATGCGTTGGATCGTGGACTGGAGCAGGCCCAGGGGCGCTACATCGCCCGCATGGATGCGGATGACAGCAGCCATCCCGAACGACTGGCCAAGCAGATCGGGTTCCTTGAAGATCATCCCGAGATCGGTGTGCTGGGCACACGCACGGACTTCGCCACCACGGTGGAGCGCAGCAGCGGGATGCGCTGGTTCGTGCAATGGCAGAACGCGATCATCTCGCCGCAGGAGCACTATGTGAAGCGCTTCGTGGACGCGCCGCTGGCACATCCCACCGCGATGTTCCGGCGCGAACTGGTGGATCGCCACGGCAACTACAGCACCGCACCGCTGCCGGAGGACCACGAACTGTGGCTGCGCTGGATGGACGCCGGGGTGCGTTTCGCGAAGCTGCCCGAAGTGCTGCTCACCTGGAACGACCATGCGCATCGCCTCAGCCGCACGCATCCCCACTACAGCACCGAGGCCTTCTACACGACCAAGATGAAATGGCTGGCCCGGTGGCTGCATCGTCATCTGAACGGCAGGCCGGTGATCATCGCCGGAACAAGCGGCATCTGCCGGAACAGGGCCGCCCTGCTGGAAGCCGAGGGCATCCCCGTTCAAGCCTTCACGGACGTGCGGCCGCGCGAGGTGCCTGGCTATGCGTTCATCCCGCACCACCAGCTTCCGCCCCCGGGCCAAGCGTTCATTGTTTCCATGATCTCCCAGCGCGGCTCCGGCGACCGCATCGCGGATTTCCTGGCTTCAAGGGGTTTGGAGGAAGGGGGGGATTTTATTCTCGCCGCTTAATGATCAGCTCTTTGCGCGGAGTTCTACTACCAACAACTACTGATCGCTTGATAAACTAGTAATTCAGGCGACTGAAGTCGTGCGGTACTATCTTGTCCGTTCGGATGGAATCCATCACAATGCCGGTCAATTCGGCCGCCCTGGCCCACCATTTCCGCAGCGGTGCCACGCTCCCCCGCCAGG
>WBZY01000108.1_pt1 | contig 88034 bp, 84 predicted proteins | sample 5204191 | NCBI WGS metagenome assembly WBZY01 (sample SAMN12344363, study PRJNA552823) | activated sludge metagenome | biome: Activated sludge suspended growth; feature: Anammox Sidestream; material: Wastewater; isolation source: activated sludge from anammox sidestream of wastewater treatment... | reverse complement strand
TTGGCCGCAACCTTGGCCTGTGCGAACACAGGGAACAGGATAGCGGCGAGAATCGCGATGATCGCAATGACGACCAACAGTTCGATGAGCGTAAATGCATTCTTTCGGCTCATAGGAACCTCCATTTAGGATTGAGTACGAAGAGCATTCTACAAGACTTTTGCCAAAAATGCATCAACAAAAGTCAAATTCGCAGAACTCTACAGTACCCATAAGAGGTATGTAGCCTTCCGATATGTACCCTTGCGTCGAGTTGAGAGTGCGACTCTCACGACACGCGCGTCGGCTGATTGCAGTGGTTTAGCTTCGTCGTCGTCGAGTACCAGAGTCCTCCACATTTTTGTTGTCGATGGGAGCGGGAGGTCGTCCCGCCCCCACCTACGCTTCGTTCAGAACAAGTCCCAAACGTACTTGTTGATGTCGAAGATCGTGCCGGTCCACGACGGGAGCACGTTGCAACCCGCAGTGAGTTGGCTGATCCGCTTCGGCGTCGCGTGCCCATCGGCCCAGCCGACGTTCGCGATTTCACCGTGGTACGGCCAAGCGCCACCAAACACGTTCCAAGCGAGGGGAAGGTCAGGTCGCCAACCGCCCCACCACCAGCGGCCTGTGCAGCCGGAGGCGAGAGGAGGAAGGGTGTCCGTTCCATTCGCAAGCCGTCGGCAAGGAGGATCGATTCCCCAGTTGCCGCCGGCGCGAGGAGCGCCGCTCGACGTGCGATCCCACACCGAGTTCACGAAAAGGATCGTGTCCGCGGGGGAGTTCACACGGCTCTGCTCGGTACCCGAGGCCATGAAGATCATCCCGATGCTCGGGCAGTAGTTCATGACGCTGAAGTACTGAGTGTTGTAGCCATAGTCGGCCTTGATCGCCCGGTTGAACTCGTATTGAGCCTGCGTGTAGGCCACGCTGGCCGGGTTGATCAGGTCGAGGTCTCGGTCGGCATCGCCAACAGGAGAACCCGGAGACGCGAGCATCGGATAGCTCTTGCGGTAAGGCTGGAGCAGGTTGCCGATGGCCTGGTCGGGGTTCGCCGGATTCGCATCGTACGTGTTAAGGTACTGAATCAGCGGTGCAGTGTCGTTGTTGTCTGAAAAGTACATCATCACAGACATCGCGTGCTGCTTCATGTTAGAAAGACAGCTCGTCTTCTTGGCCGCAACCTTGGCCTGTGCGAACACAGGGAACAGGATAGCGGCGAGAATCGCGATGATCGCAATGACGACCAACAGTTCGATGAGCGTAAATGCAGATTTTCGGCTCATAAAAAGAACCTCCGTTTAGTACTGAGTACAAAACGCATTCTACAAGACTTTTGCCAAAAGTGCGAGAGGTTTTTTCATTTTCTGTGGAAACCAGCAAAAAGCAGGTTCACACGAGCAAAAAACGCCCCGCGCTGGCCTGCGAGCGGGCGTCGTGGGGAGTACTTGGGAGTGCGTACGCCCGTCCTACAGCTCGCTGTCGCTCAGATGAGCCTTGACGATCTCATCGGACAGGACTCTCGTAGTCGGTACTTGAGTCCTCCGCAGTTCATCCAGAAGCCGATCGACGTAAGCAGGATCCACCGGGCCGTGATACTGGTCGCCGACTTGAAGAAGCGGCGCTCGATCGCACGCGTCGAGGCATTCCACCTCTTCCAGCGTGAACATCCCATCCGGAGTGGTCTCGCCAAACTCGATTCCGAGTTTCTCCTTAAGGTAATCGGCGATCCGATAGGCTCCGCACACATGACAACTGAGGCAGGTGCAGACCTCGATCTTGTGGAGCCCCGGCTTGTGAGCGGTGTCGTACATCGAATAGAACGTGGCGACCCCCTCGACCTCGGCGAAACTCCGCTTCAGCCGCACCGCGACTTCGGCGATCGCCTCAGGAGGCAGCCACCCGTACTCCCGCTGGGCGATCCAGAGCGCGGGCAGCACGCACGACTTGAGGTCGGGATAGTGGCCCTTGAGGGCTTCGAGTTGCTTGACGGCTTCCGGCGAGAACCGGAGCTCGACTTCTTCGGGTTTGGGCGGGGCAACCCGCAGAGGCGCTTCACCGAACGAGATCGGGTCTGACATGGCTGTTGTGAAGCCAGTGTACCGCGGGATTCCAGCTATCCGGCGACGGCCGTCTCTTCTCGCAGGTGGGCGTTGTCTCGGTACCAAGGCACGGTGAGCCCGAGGCCTTCGCGGAGCGAAACGTTCGGCTTATAGCCCAGCCGCGAAACCTTCGTGATATCGGGGCAGCGCCTTGGAGTCTCGCCTTCGGGAGTCTCGCCCGTTTGCACGTCGGCCTCACGTCCGAACTGCCGGACGATTTCCTCGGCAAGCGTTCGGATCGTGATCTCCTCTTGGGTTCCCACGTGATAGATCCCCAGGTGCTCCCCTTTGAGGAACGCGCGCGCGCACCCTTCGGTGAAGTCGTCGATGTAGCAAAAAGCGCGAGTTTGCAGACCGTCGCCCTTGATGGGAAACGGAACGCGCCCCTCCGGGTTCTCACGAACCGCCTGCGCCGCTCGCAGCGACATTTGAGGGACCACGTGCTCCCAACCCATGTCGGGCCCATAAACATTGTGGGGCCGAACGACCACCACCTGCTCAAAGGACTTGCGGCCGTAATTGATCGCGAGCAACTCCGAGATCAGCTTCCCCCCGCCGTAGGAATAGCGCGGGTTGAGCGGATCGGGAATAAAGAACGGCGCCGACTCGTCGGTCGGGACCTGTTGGGGGGTTTGATAGACTTCCGAGGAAGACATCAGCCAGTACTTGCCGACCCCGTGGCGTATGGCGCTGTCCAGAGTGTGGATCGCGCCCTTCACGCCGACCTCGAGCACGAGTTCGGGTTTTGAATAGAAGAACTCGGTCCCGTTCACGAAGGCGAGATGGGCGACGGCATCAACTCCCCGCATGGCCTCGTCCACATGGTCCGCATCCCGAATGTCGCCCACGAGGAACTCGACATCGTCGATCACGGGAGCCAATCGCCTCGCGTGCCCCCTCGAGTTGTTATCAAACACGCGAACTCGATGCCCTTCGCGCAAGAGGTGAATGACGAGGGCGCTTCCGATGAAGCCCGACCCTCCAGTGACTAAGACATGCACTCCGTTTTCTCCTTGAGCGACGAGGCTCGTACCGATCCCAGTTGAACGCAACGGACTCCCTCAGGAGCGTCGGCCGGACTGATCTTCAGAACTCCCCAGCAATCGAAAACGACGGCCGGACGGGCCATCGAAGCCAACAGCGGATCGAGTTCAAGCCATTCGTATTTGACGTTGTTGTTGGCGATGACGACGGCGCTCGCTCCCCGGAACGCCTCTTCGACGGACGCCGGCTCGATACCCAACTCGCGAATCGCATCGTCCGACACGGCAAAATCCTGCGCCACGAGCTGAGCGTTGGGGAACGACGTCCGTAAGGCATCGGCGAGGATCGTCGAGGGCGTGCCACGGGTGTCGTCGGTCTCAGGGCGGCCCTTGAAAGCCACGCCGCAAAGGGCGATTTTCGCATCCGCCTCGTCGACTCCGCGAAGGAGGTCCGAAAGGGCGCGAGCCACCCAGTAAGGGAGCTCCTCGTTGAGGCGCCTTCCGGTTGCGATCAGGTCGGGACGAAATTCGTGGTCGCGCAGGGAGTGTTCGAGGATGTGAGGGTCCTTTTCGAGGCACGGGCCGCCTACGAATCCAGGATTGGCGATATTGGTTCGCGCATAGCCCGTCTTACCCGCGTTGATGATCTCAGCCGCGTCGAGTCCGGCCGCTTCGCAAAGCAGCGCGACTTCGTTGCCGAACGCAAACATCAGATCGCGGTAGGAGTTATCGAGGAGTTTGATCACCTCGGCCGATTCGAGAGAGGAAACTCGCAACGTGGTGGGCGTCATGTGCTGGAACACCGAAGCCGCTCGCCACGCGTCCGACTCGGTGAGCCCCCCTACGATTTGCGGGAGCACGCGAAGTTCATGCAGCGCGTTTCCTTCGATCGTCCGTTCTGGGCAATAAGCGAGTTGGAACGACTTACCCGACTTCTCGAGGATCGGCTTCACGACGCGGCGAGTGGTGCCGATCCGAACCGTCGATCGAAGGATGACGAGCGAGCCGTCCTGCATAGCCGAAGCGACCTCGGTTGAGGCGCGCTCCACCATATCCATCCTTGGATTTCCGGTCTTGTCGAGGGGCGTTCCCACGGTAAGAATGAATAGGGAGCATCCGCGAGCGCTATCTTCGGTGAGATGTTGAACGAAGCGGAGCCGTCCCCGGTCGAGTTGCCTCCGCAACCGATTCTTGAGTCCGACTTCGTAGAAGTGAACGTCCCGGTTTTCCAGACGCTCGATGACGTCGGGGTTGATCTCGACGCCCAGAACGTTGAAGCCGCACTCCGCCATCACGACGGCCAGCGTTAGCCCAACGAACCCCATTCCCAAAATGCATACGTTTTCGTCGTTTTGAACCATAAATCGCCTCTACCTCGACTGGAGGTACCACTCAATCGTCTTTCCCAGTCCCTCGCGGATTCCTATTCTCGGTTCGAATCCAAGAAGTTCTTGCGCCTTGCCTGGGTCGAGGGCCCGCCGCGGCGCGCCTCCCGGTTTGGTTGTATCCCAAGTCAACCGCCCTCGATAGCCTACGAGTTCGCAGATCGTCTCCGCCATTTGGCGTACCGAGACTTCTTGGCCTGAACCCAAGTTGAAAACCTGCCCCAACGCCCGGTCTTGGAGCGCAAGATGAATCCCTCGTGCTGCGTCTTCGACGAACAGGAGATCGCGGGTCTGCGTCCCATCGCCCCACACGACCACCTCGTCCTGCCCCGACTCCTTAGCTTCGACGACCCGCCTGATCAGGGCCGGAATCACGTGCGACTTTTCTTCTTCGAAGTGGTCACCTGGGCCGTACAGGTTCGTCGGGATCACGTAGCTATATTCGAGTCCGAACTCGCGCGAAAGCCCCTCGGCGACCGTCAGCAGAGTCCGCTTGGCGATCCCATAGAACGAAGTGACCTCGGAAGGAAACCCGTCGAACATCTCGGTCTCCTTCGTGGGGACTGATGCTCTTTCGGGATAAACGCAGACCGTCGAGACGATCACGACACGGCAGGCTCCCTGCCTTGCAGCGGCTTCGAGGACGTTGAGGCCCATGCGCAGGTTGTCGGTCGCCATTCGCCCTGGGTGCTCTAAGTTGAGGCCGATGCCCCCCACAAACCCGGCTGCGTGGATGATCTTGCGAATTCGCCCCTGACGGAGAAAGCCGCACACCGCATCCAAGTCGAGCAAATCGACCTCGCTGCTCCGCGTGCAAATCGCCGGGGACCCCGTTTCAACAGCGGCCAGGTACTTCCCCAGGAAGCCCGAACCACCGGTGATCCAAAGCTCTCCTTCGGGGACATCCGCAGCCGACATAGATTCCATTATGGCAGCCAGGGGCGGCTCGCCTAGGAGCGCCGGACTCGGGCCGAGGACGAAAATCGAAGCTTCAACAGGTGCCACAAGAAGAGAGAGTTGTAGCGGAGATAACGGGCAAACAGCCGACGCGGGTTGCTCAAAAGCCTATGCAGCCATTCGAGCCCCACCCTGCGCATCCACTTCGGAGCGCGCTTGACCACGCCCGCGTGAAAATCGAACGCTGCGCCTACCCCGAGCAACACGAGCGGTAACTCGGGCGAGTGCGCGGCCATCCACTTTTCTTGTTTCGGACACCCCAACCCAACGAAGAGCAACCGAATCCCGGAACCGAGAATCTTCGCTCGCTCGACGGCCCATTCCTCATCGCTTAAGGGCCGAAAGGGAGGGGAGAACGAATAGGCGATTTGAAGCGCAGGGAACCACGTTTTCAAGTTCTGTTCGAGTTTCGGCAAGCTCGATTCCTGGCCCCCAAAGAGGCCGATCGGCACTCCCCGTTGCGCCGCGAGTCGGCAGACTTCGAGCATCAGGTCAGGACCTGCGACGCGGGGTTGATCCGGGAACCCTTGGAGCCTCAAACTCAGCGCCACCGGCAGCCCATCCGGAACCAAGAGCGAAGCTCCTCTGAGCGCCTCGCAAAAGGACGGGTCTTCCGCGCCCACGCCGATCGCATGGGTCGCTGCGGCGACGACGTAATGCGATTCGGGCCGAGCCGCGAGTTCGAGGACCCGCTCAGATGCCTCTTCCATCGTGACCGCGTTCACCCGCGTCCCCATAACTTCACCACTGGGGAGATCTCGAAGGACAGGTTGGTTCGGGCTCATTCGTTCAGGATTATTGCCTTTTGGCGAGAAATCCGTACGCCGCCTGCGGGCAGGAAACGACCCGACGCCGGACGGCGAAGCAGCGTTTTCGGCACCATCTACTAGCTCCCTGCGTCATGGAACTTGGAGCGGCTCATTTCGGCTTCTACGATCTTCGGACTCCGTTCGAGGGCGTTTTAGCCGATAATGGGCAATGTATAATGGCTCGCAGCAGAGTTCTGTAAGGTCCACGGTAGAACGCGATGTATAAAATTCACCTTCGACGTGTGTTGACATTTGGCTTCTTGGGCTTGGTTGGGGCGATCATCGCCGTTGTCGCCAGTCCCAAAGTCTACGAGTCGCAGGCGGGACTGATCTTGGGATCGGACTTGCGTCAAGGCGTGACTCAACTTTCTGACGACGTCATGCAGATTCTGAGACTGGGCCTCGCGCAGGACCCCTTGAGCGAGGCTGCCGTATTGCGAGGCAAGGGCCTCTTCTTGCAGGCCGTCCGGAACGTATCGGAGCGCCGAAACGACCCCGGACTCGCCGAAGACGCCGAGGACCTGTTCTTGATGTACGACGTACAGAACGAGCGGATCGTCAACGTGGTCTCGAACGTGTCGATCATCGTCGCTAAGGCCCATGACGCCGAAGTGGCCGCGGACATCGCGAACGAGATTACGGTCCTCTACAACGAGTTCCGCCGTCGGAGCATGAACGAGAACGTTAACCAGGCGATCACTTACCTCGACCGCCAGGTGGAACTTACCGGCGCCGCGCTCAACGCCGTCGACTCCAAGATTCGGCAATTCCGAACAGAAAACGGGGTTCTCAATCTGGAAGTCGCGGGAGCGGAGGTCACCAAAGACGACCTCACCTACCGGCAGCAGATCGAGAATCTGATGGCCGAAATCACGGCCGTGAAGGGCAACCTCGCCGTGGATCGTGCGGAGTACAACCGGACGCCAGACCTGATCGACGACCAGATCGTCGACATTCGCGATCCCGTCGTCCAGCAATACGAGGCCCAAATGGCTGACTTGCAGCGGGAAAAGGCGCTCTTGCTGGGTCGATATTTGCCCGACCACCCGAACGTCAAGCAGGTTTCGGAGGCTCTTGCTTCGGTCGAAGCCCAACTGGATACTTACAAGCAGTCCGGGGAGTTCCGGCGCAACTCATCAGCACAGCGGCCCAGCCCATTCAAGGAATCTCTGCGAACCCGAATCGCGCAGAACCAGGCCGCGCTCGCAGGGCTGGAGCGAAGGCTGATCGTGGCGTATCAGGCGCAGGCTTCCAACAACAAGCTGATGGGAGTGATCGTGGCTAAGGAGGGCGATTTGCTCGACTTGGTTCGCGAAAAGGACGTTCTCGAAGCGAACTACCGAAGGTTCCGAGCCCAGATGGAGGACCTCAGCAACCGGCGTGACACCGCGGGACGCGCAGCCGAAGTGTTCTTCCCGGCGCAGCCGAACCCGATTCCCGTTGCGCCCGACGCGACGAAGCTGGTTTTCATCAGCGTGATCGGCGGGATCTGCTTGGGCGTCGTCTACACGTTTGCGATCGAATCGATGAAGCTCCGAGTCCACACATCGGGCCAGTTGCAGGAACTCACCGGTCTTCCGGTCGTCGCTTCCCAACTCGCTCTGGGGCGAGGGCAGTTGCGCCAGAAGATGCGGTCGTTGGCCTCAGGCAAAGCCGATCCGAATGAGGCGTTTCGCTATCTTGCGGTCTCTATGATCGCTGGAGAGCGGGGCCGCAAGCGATCGGTCTTGTTCACCAGCGCGGGAGCGGGCACGGGGCGAGCCACCTCGGCGATGTCGTTTGCGATCTCCTCAGCGCGCATGGGTGTGCCCACGGTGATCGTGGACTGCGACTTTGGGCAGCGGGGAGTCACTCGCGCCTTTGAGATGGGCGATCAGCCGGGCGTAACCGACATCCTTCAAAAGGGCGCGCTTCCGAGCGCAGAAGAAGGGGCTCCGGGCAAGGCGACGCCTCATGCCAACCTCTTCGTCATCCCCACCGGCACGGCTCAGAACGCGGCGCTTGCCGACTTTGGCCCTGCGAACGTCGAGGCATGGCTCGAATCGCTGAAGGAGCACTACGATCTCGTTGTCACCATCGCTCCGCCTTGCGATGAAGCCGCCGATGCTGCGGTCCTCGGGGGATTCGTCGAGGATGTGTTCTTGGTGGTTTCGGCGCGCAACACCCCGTTCCGAAACATCCCGCTTGCGGCCGAGCTGCTGAAGCGGGCTGGAGCGCGGTCGGTCAGCGTCGTCCTCAGCGATGCTTCCCCGGGCGACGAGCCCTTTACCGCAAGAACGGCATCGATGAGTTAGCTAAATCGGGAGCCCCATGAGCCAACTCGCGATCATCGCACGGACTGAGTTCGCGGCTTGGCGCACCATCCCCAAGGCGTTCCTCATTTGGGGCTACGCCACCATCGTCCTCGCCGTCGCAGCGAGCCACATGGTGGGGCTGGAAATCGTCACGCTCCTGAGAAACACGGCGGTCGTGAGCGGTGTGCTTTGGATCGCCGTGGGCGCGTTTCGGCAGAGGATTCCGCTGAAGGTCGCCCTTCCCGTCGCGCTTCTCCTGATCCTTCAGGCTTGGGGTGCAATCAGTTCGGCTCTGGTGGCTGCGTCGGTGGGAAGGTCGTTCCCCATCAACTACTTCGACGTGCTGTTCCTGCGGTACATCTTCTTGTTCTTCATGGCGTCGATGCTGGTCTATATCGACGTCAAGAACCGCCAGCGCCTGACCCTGGTTCTCTACCTCTACATCGGGGTGAACGCGGTCTTGCAGTACCTCCAGTTTCTGCACTTCGGCCCCGCCCTAGCGCTCGCCCAAGCCAACCCTTGGGACATCGACCCCACGAACTGGGACCTTCGAGGAGGAACTCGCGCAGGGGGATTCAGCATCTTCCCCGGCCCGGCGGCGCTCTCCGATATGATGATCTGCGCCCTGATCGTCGGGCAGACCTTCGTGCGACGGCTCAAAGGCTGGGAGCATATCCTCTTCCTCTTCTTTGCCGGCGCCTCGCTGACGGCGCAAGCCCGAACTCACATGCCGGCCCTCGCGCTCGTCAGCCTGGTGTATATGGTCCAAGTCATCCGAACCGAGCGGGCACGGGCAGTGTTTTACATGACCGTCCTCACGATCGTCGGGATGGTGTTCGTAGTGTTCGGATGGGAACGGCTGGGCTATGCGTTCGGCGAGAACTGGCTTGACGCCGGAAGCTTGAAGTGGCGCCAGAACGTGTCGTGGACTCAGGCCAACATGATCAACCAGAACTTCCCGTGGACCGGACTGGGGCCCGATCCGGCTCTCCTGACGAACCTGAAGTTGGGCGCGGACAAGTGGTCCCCGAAGAGGTCTCTCGAAAGTGGATGGCTGGCGATTGAGAGCGCCTACGGCCTAGTCGGATTGGCTCTGGCGGCGGGAGTGGCGGCGGCCACGCTATTGGTTCCGTTCGTCGTTTGGGGAAACCGGAGGTCGTCGGCAGACCGGAAGGCGCTTTCGATTACGATCCTGCTCTCGGCGATCGGCCTCTTTATCGGAATGACGGGCAACACCGTCATCCACTGGGAGTGGCCGTTCTTCATTCTCATGATCGTAGGTGGAATGTGCATGCCCAGCGCGGATGAAGAGGTCGCGCTCCATCGACGCTACACCCTGTTTGACGAAGACGAACGCGAGCCTCTGCCCTCTTCCTAAGCTTCGATTCAGCTATGGCTTCGTTGGCTTGAGACGATGACGAACACCCGCAACGTCGTCCCGCTGGTCGCCGCAAGGGTCGTCACGCTCGGTCTCCAGATCGCCTCCATCCGAACCTACGTGCGGGTTCTGGGCGACGATGCCTACGCGGTGTTCGTGTACTTCACGGCGATCATGGGGTATGTCCTGCTCGTCGACCTTGGCATCCTTTCAGCCCTCCAGCGCGAGTTGCTCGAGGTTTACGCCAAAGACGAGCGGTGGGCGATCCGGCGAACGATCAAAGACGGTGCGAAGATGCTGGCCCTCTCGCTCGTGGCGGGCTGGGGAGTCTACGCCGTTTTGGCGGCCGTTCTGAAGCTGCCGTTCTCCGAGACCGTACGGGTCTCCATGCCGCTCATGGCCCTTTTTGGGGGCGTTCACCTCCTTGGCAACCTGACGTTTCTCTTCCTCAACGGAGTCTTGGCCGGTGCGGCCCGGTTCCGCCGACTTGGAGTCTCGCTTCTTGCGGGCGGTGCTGCGGCCCCGGCTCTGGGAATCGTCGGCGCCTATGTGTCCCGATCCCCCCAGGGCGTTGTGGCCGGGACCTCCCTCGGCTTCTGCCTGGCCGCTCTCACCGCCTTCGTGTTGGCGGCCCCGATTTGGAAGGAAGCGCCCCACGGCCACGAGGCCCCTTCCCGCACGAGAAGCATCCTGCAAGCCGGACTTCGAGGGTTTGCCTCGAGGGTGTCCGCGCAGTTTGGAACTTCCATCGACCGGATCCTCATCGGCAACACGGTGCCTACGGTGCTCACGCCCTACGCCCTCTGCTACCAAGTCGCCCAGCTTCTTCAGGAACTCCTCGTGCCGGTCTATCAGACGATGTTCCCTGAGATTTCGAGCGCGATGGTCAAGGGCCCCAAAGAACTCTCCGTCGCCGTCGAGCGCACCGTTCTGATCGGCGTCAGCTTCGCGAGTTCCATGATTCTCGTCGGGAGCGCGTATGGGGACCCCATTTTGCGGCTCTGGGTCTCGAAGGAAGTCGAATACGCGCTCTGGACCACCCTCTTGCTCGGCGTATACCGGTCGGCCGACTTCCTGAACAACATCATCGGCATCGCCCACTTCTCGGCCGCGCGCATGGACCGATTGATCCCCTATACCGCGACGAATGCCACTCTCACGATCGCCCTTACCGCCTTTGCGGTGAGAGGGTGGGGCATCGTCGGCGTGGGAGTGATGAACGCCGCGATCTCGACGCTCATTCTCGTGCCGCTACTTTACGGAGTGAAACGGCGCTATGCGCCCGACCTCGCTCTACGCAGGTTGTTTGCCAAGAGCGTGGGGATGGTCGCGGTCGCGGGGGTCTTCGTAGGGCTGGTGGGCTGGGGCACGACCTTCGTCGACTCAACCCGCGAGAGCTTGTGGCTTTGCCTGACCGCGCCGTTTGCTGTGGGCGGCTGTTATCTGCTGCAAGTGAAGCTCTGTGGAGCGCCCTATCCAAAAGCGCTGGCAAACAAGATTCTAGCGAAGTGGCAACGCGACCACTCACCCGCTCCCAACGAAAAAGTCGATTCAATCGAGCCCGAGTAGCTTCCGGAGAGTCGATCTCTCGTAGTCCCACGAGAACCTCTCACCGCCCCGTTTCCAGCCAGCCCGGCCCATTTCCTCCCTCAGCGGCGCGTCGCTTGCGAGCCTCGACATCGCTTGACCCATGCCTTCGACGTCGCCCTCATCGACGAGAAGCCCCGTCTCGCCTTCGACGACTGCCTCGGGAATCCCGGCGTGGCGAGTGGACACCACCGGCAGCCCCGCTCCCATCGCCTCCAAGACGGCCACGGGGAGCCCCTCTCGGTCGCCATCGACCGGGCTGACCAAGCTGTGCTGCGCGTAAATGTGTGCGCGGGACAGCAGCGGCATCACGAAATCGGGGCCCTTCGCGCCGTGGAGCAATACGACCCCGCCCAGACCCTTTTCCCGCACGTACTCGCGCGCCTCCTCGAAAAGCGGCCCATCTCCCACCATTTCGAGCCGCAGCGAAGGGTTGCCTCGATGCGCGATTTCAAATGCTCGGATGGTGTTCAGCGGCGCCTTCTTGGGTACGAACCTCCCGACGGCGACGACGACCACGGTCTCGCCCTGCGACCTGGGGTGAAACTCCGTCGGCTGCACCGCCCCGCATGGGATCACGTGGATCGGGACCTTCGAAAGGCCGATCTCTCGCAGCCTTCGCTTCCCCTCTTCGGCAACCGTGATGATCCCCGTGACCCGATCCAGGTCTTGGTATCGCTTCACCCACTTGGCGCTGTTGAGCCGAGTGCTAATGTCGTAGCCGTGAGCGTGGGCAAAGAGGCGCACCCCAGCCTTGTCGCAAGCGTTCATAAACCGCCACGAGAAGTCGAGGTACTCCCCGAGAACCACCTGCACGCCATGCTGCCGAAAGAACGTCCCGATCCGCGCGGTGTCGATGATGGGAGCAAGGCTGCGTGCAGCCCGAGCGATCGCCCGAACGGGCTTCGAGTGGATGGGTTCGAGAAGCAGCGTCGGGCAATCGACATCCCAGCCCCTTTGTTCTTCGGGCACCCTTCGCAATGCGATCGCCGTCACTTTGCCCGGAGCGAGTTCGACAACGTGCCTTCGGATGAAGGTCTCCGACCGTTGGCCGATCAAGGGACAGATTACGCACAACTGCTTCATGGGGAAATGCTTCTCCTCAGGGGTGCAGGGACCGTGCCATTCACCACCTTCCCAACAAAGGAATCTGAGGCCACCTGCGGGTCAGCCACTTCGCTCCCGACTCTGTTACGACGACCATCTCTTCCAAACCGAGATACCCGCGTCCCTTGACGTCGACTCCAAGTTCGAGTGTGTACACGTGGCCAGGTTCGACCGGAAGAAACGGGGTGTCGCCATATCGCTCCCACCGAGGACCCAAAATCGTTCCCCCGTCGTGGGCCAATCGACCGACCTGGTGGCCTAGGGCGTGCAAGTACTCGGGATAGCCTTGGTCCTGAATCGCTTCGCGCGCGGCTGCGTCAACCTCCCATCCAAGGGCGCCGGGTCGCAAGGCTCGGAAACCGGCCTCTATCGCCGCGGTGACGGCCCCGAAGGCCCGAAGGACGTCTTCGGGCGCGGCATCCTCCCCCGACGCCGGCACGTACCAGCAACGCTGAATGTCCGAACTGTATCCCTCGACGACCACACCCAAGTCTACATGGAAAATGTGGCCGGGACTCACGAAGATCGCTTCGGACGGAATGCCGTGCCCCACCATCGAATCGGGGCCGCTGTTCACAATCGGGTTGCCCGCTCGCTCCCATCCGAAGCCCCAGCCCCGCTCGTCGATGAGCGAGTGGACAAACCGCTGGACCTCGGCTTCGCTCGTTCCGACCGAGGCAAAACGAGCGATTTGGGAGAATAAGGAGTCGGTGTGCGCGATGGCGGTCTGAATCCGCGCGACCTCTTCTTCGGTCTTGCGCGCCCGTAAGGCTCTCACTAGCGGCGCAGCGCTCACGAAACAGCCTTCGAATCGGGTGTCTTGGGCGTACCGCTGCAACAGCAGGTACATCCCGTGGGTTAGGCCGTCCGCTTTGTCGTCGTCCGGGGAGAAGTTGACTCCGATTCTTGGCTGGGCAACGGAGTCGCACAACGAGTCGAGCGTTCCGACAAGAGCTTCCCGGATGTCATTGACGTACGGGCGAACCTCATCCCAATCGCCCGAGGCTTCGAGGGCAGGAGCGTCGTAGTTTCCCACCACCGCGACTTTCCGCCCGTTTCGGGAGACCAACAATGCGCTCTGCCAGGTCAAGCTCCCCTCGAGGAGAAGCGGCAAGACGGGATCGCTCCCTGCAGAGGTCTCTCTGACAAATGTCAGCCAAACGTCGATGCCCGATTCCTCCATCAGGCTAACGGCCTGGTCGAGCTTCTGACGGGTGATCGAGGGCATGGGGTGACTTTACCCCTGCCGCAAACCGTGCTCCGCGGGCCGAATCACCGGGCGAGGCCTTCAGGAAACCACAAAGTCAGCTCCCGTTCGGCTGCTTCGATGTCGCTGCTGCTGTGGGTGAGGTTGTCTTCGATCGAAAGGGCGAAGTCGCCCCGCACCGTGCCCGGAAGCGCCTCAACCGGGTTCGTGGCGCCCATCATGGCCCGAATCGCCTTCACTGCGTTGGTTCCTGAAACCGCCATCGCGACGACCGGGCCGCTGCAAAGATAGCCCACGACGCCTTCGAAAAACGGCTTGCCGCGATGCTCAGCGTAGTGCTCCTCGACGAGGGCGCGCGCGGGAACAACCAGCTTGAGCCCGCTCACTTGCAGCCCACGCTGTTCGATCCGCTGGGTGATCGTGCCGATAAGATTGCGGGCGACTCCGCCCGGCTTTATCAAAACAAGTGTGGTTTCCATACCTTGAGATTGGCCCCTCCCTGTTCGGGCCGAAACCAAGGATACCTGCGCTCAATCCGTGACATTTTCCCCATCGTTGCAGCCCCTCGGTCCCGGTTCGCGTAAACTTCTCTCGTGGCTGTCGCCTCGATCAAGGATTTGACCGTCCAGTACGGATCGCTCACCGCACTTGACGGTTTTTCTGTTGAGATCCCCGAAGGTTGCGTTGGACTGTTGGGTCCCAACGGGGCCGGCAAGACCACGCTCATCAAGACGCTGCTCGGGTTTCTCGATGCCTCTCGCGGATCGGGAACGGTGCTGGGCTTCGACATCTTTCGGCAAGGCAAGGAAATCCGCCAGCGGGTCGGGTTCATGCCCGAACAAGACTGCCACATTCCGGGCATGAGCGCCGTGCAGTTCGTCGCCTTCGCAGGCGAACTCGCCGGGATGCCGCCCGAAATGGCCGTCGCGAGGGCGCATGAGGTGCTTGAGTATTGCGGATTGGGCGAGGCCCGGTATCGCAACGTGGAGACCTATTCCACCGGTATGAAGCAGCGCATCAAGCTGGCGCAGGCAATCGTCCACGGCCCCAAGCTCTTGCTCCTCGACGAGCCGACCAACGGCCTCGACCCCAAGGGCCGCGAGGAGATGCTCGAACTCGTCCGGTCGATCTCTCATGGGAAGGGCATCAACGTGCTCGTCAGCAGCCACCTGCTTCCCGACATCGAAAGGATCAGCGACGAAGTGATCGTCTTGGTCGGGGGAAGGATGCGCGCGTGCGGGAAGATTCAGGACCTGCAGCAGATCGAGGGCCAGCCAGTTGATGTGGAACTCAAGCTCCCCAGCGGGGCGTTCGCGAGCGCGATCATGGCCTCGGGAGGCGAACTGCTCTCCGCGCGGGGGGCAGTTTATCGCGTCCAGCTTCCCGGAACTCCCGAAGAGGTTATTCGCAAGCTGTTCGAGTGCGCCCGGTCGGTGGATTCGCAGATTCGCGGGTTCCAGGTCGCACAAAGATCGCTCGAAGATGCGTTCTTGGAGGCCGTGAATGGCTAGTTCGCCGATTGCCGATCTCTCCTATCGGGACTACACCGGGCCTCTCTCGTCGCCGGTGGGCCGATGGTGGGTGATCGCCCGCGTCAGCTTCCAGCAGAACCTCAAGAAGAAGAGCCTCTGGTGGCTTACGGTCATGTCCGGCGGCTACTACTTTGTGTTTCAGGCGGTCGTGTTCTTCATGGAGCAGTTCGCTCTGTCGTCGTCGCGCGGCGAAGAGACGCTCCGCGAGTTCCTCAGCCGGATCGTCTGGATCGACCAGTTCGTTCACGGGATATCCACGGGCCAGCTTTGGTTCTTCATGATCGTGCTCCTCGTCGGCGCGGGCTCGATATCGAACGACTTTCGAGCCAACGCGTTGCTTGTTTATCTGAGCAAGCCCTGCGACAAGCGGGACTACCTGCTGGGGAAGTGGTTCGGCATGTTCCTGACGCTGATTCTGGCGATGGGATTGCCGAGCGTGTTCTTCTATGTGTACGGGGCGCTCACGTACGGCGACTACGGCTTCTTTACGGACAAGTGGCTGCTGCCGAAGCTACTGTCCTTCCTCGTGCTCTCGTCGGCGTTCCATGCGAGCATGATGATCGGCATCAGCTCGATGTTCAAGCAGGGGCGCGTCGCCGGGGCAGTGTATGCCGCACTCTACTTCCTCACCAACTTCTTCACTCAGATGATGGTGTTCACGTGGGTGGCCTCGCAAGGACACAGGGGCAGGGGCGCTGCCGACATCGTTCCTTTGGTGAAGAAACTCTATTACGCCTCGGTCGACGGGCAGCATATCGGGCTGGCAAAAGCCGTTTTGGGAACGGACGGCACCCCGTATTTTGGGTTTCCTTCTCCCATTCAGACCGTACCCGCGCCGCCTTTGTGGTGGTCGCTCGCGGTCATCACGCCTCTTAGCCTCCTCATGCTTTGGGTCGCCTGGACCCGAATTCGGGCCGTGGAGGTGGTGAAGTGATCGAGTTGAGATCGGCCTCTCGCTGGTACGGACAAGTCATCGGGCTCAACGACGTGTCGGCCACGATATCGGGCGGCGTTACTGCTCTTCTCGGAATGAACGGTGCGGGCAAAACCACGCTGATGCGGCTCGTCACCGGACAGATGAGGCCCACCGCGGGGGAGGTTCGGGTGTTTGGCGAGGACCCGTTTGCGAACCCCAGCGTCTACCGCAAGATGGGCTATTGCCCCGACGTCGACAACTTCTACGAGGAGCTCACTGGCCGCCAGTTCTTGAATTTGATGGGACGAATGTCGGGCTTCACGCAGCAGGGCGCAGAGAAACGCACGCAAGTGATGCTGGAGAAGGTCGGGATGGCGGACCGCGCCGACCGCAAGATCGGGGGCTTCAGCAAGGGCATGAGGCAGAGGATCAAGCTCGCGCAGGCCATGCTCCACGACCCGGAGATCATTCTTCTCGACGAACCCCTCAACGGGCTCGACCCCGTCGGACGCCGGGAGTTTATCGATGTGCTTCACGAGTTGGGAGACCAAGGCAAGGCGATCCTCGTCAGCAGCCACATCCTCTTTGAGGTCGAGCAGATGACGCGAAGCATCCTGCTATTGCATCGAGGCAGGCTGCTCGCCACGGGCGACCTGAAGGTGATTCGCGAGTTGATCGACAAGCATCCCCATCGCGTTCGCATTCGATCGACCGCCGCGCGCCAAGTGGCCGAGCAGATCGTTGCGCTCCCCTACGTGATCTCGGTTCACCTTGAACCAGGAGGCGACGCACTCGAATTGCAGACCCGCGAAGTCGATCAGTTCTTCCAGTTCTTGCCGACCCTGGCGCTCGATAAGGGTCTTCCCCTCCACGCCATTGAGAGCCCCGACAACAACCTGGAATCCGTATTCCGGTACCTGGTGGGCGGATGATCCAGGGCTTTTTGGTCGGCGCGGCCCTTCGGCAGTTCACTCGGCCTCAGCGCGTCGTGGGTTGGTTGATTCTCATTGCGGCGCTCTTCGGCATCGCGCTGCTGTTCAGGTTCGTCAACGGCGAGATGTCCCGAGAGGACGCTTACAACCAACTTAGCTCTCTCCTGGTCTACCGGCTCCTGATGCTTGCCGCAGCCCTTTTCAGCACGGCCGTGCTGACCCAAGAGATCGATCAGAAAACGATCGTGTATTGGGTGACCCGGCCGGTCCCCAGGAGTTCGCTGATTCTTTCGCGGATGCTCGCAGCCGCCATCGCGACCGCCGTCCTCACGACCTTGGCGGGCTTGACGGTATCGCTCGCGGTGTTTCAGGGACAGTTTCTCTCCAACGAGTTCTTTTGGCGGGACCTGAAGTCGTTCGCGATGGGATCCGCGGCTTACATCGTGCTCTTCACGCTGTTCAGCCTTTGGATCAACCGGGCGATGATCGTCGATCTCTTGTTCGCGTTCGGCTGGGAATCGATGGTCGCGAACATGGCCGGCAACATCTACAAGATTTCGATCTTCAGTTACCTGAAGGCGATCGCCGAGAAGCCCAATTCAGGGTCTGCCGGCGCGCTCGGCGCACTCGCAGGCGAAAGGTCGATTGAACATATCGCCGCATCGACGGGCTGGATCGTGTTGGGCGTGTTTGTGGTGGTCGGAAGCTGGCTAGCGGCTTGGTGGTTTAGCACACATTCGTATCTGCCTCGCGAAGACGCAGAATAGCGCTCCCCGGTAGACTTACCGGCAGGGAGCGCACTATGAACTTCGACTCACGCACGCTGGCTAAGCTTGACTCTGAATACGACGGTTATCTCGAAGGGCCGGTCGTCGACGAGTTTCTCAGGGACTTCGGCATCAAGTTCGCCGCGGGGCACTGGTGCGCCGGAGAGTTCTTCGACCGGTTCTGCCCCGTTGGCTATAACTCCGACAACCCCGACTTCGACAACTCCGTCGTCGCCCAGATCGAACGGGTCGCAAAGGCAGGAATCGCCGGAATCGAGTTCCATGAGGCGGTTTTCCTCAACCCAGATGGATCGGTGAACCACGCCGAACTGCAGGCAGTGAAGGACGCCCTGAAGACGTTCGACGTGGTCCCCACGAACATGAACTTCAACACCTGGACGAACCCTCAATACAAGTTCGGCGGGATCACGCACCCGGACGCAGGAGTCAGGAAGGCCTGCCTTTCGCAGATCCACAAGGGCGTGGACCTCGCCAAGGAACTCGGTTGCGTTTCCTGCAATTTGTGGCCCGGCTCTGACGGCTGGGATTACCACTTCGAGGTCGATTACGGCCAGAGACTGCGCTGGTACATCGAGGGCAATACAGAAATCGCCGAACACTGCGACCGAAACGGCCTCAAGTTCGGGAACGAGTCCAAACAGAAGGAACCCCGCGAAGGCAACATGATCATCAACACCGTCGCCAAGGCTGCGCTGGTGGCGCTCGAAGTGAACAAAAACCTCGGCAAGACGGTCATGGGGGTCGTCATCGACTACGGCCACGAGCAAATGGTAGGGAACACTCCGGCCGACTCCCTTTATCTGCTCAAGACGATGGGCGTGCCAATTGCCAACTTCCACATCAACGGCGCGAAGTTTAACTCGAACGACGAAGACCGCATCGCCGGGACGGACGACATCTGGAGGTTGGTCGAGTTCTGCTACGCCGCCGTCGACACGGAATACGACGGTTGGTTTGGCGAAGATCAGTTCACCTACCGCACGGAGCAGGTCGAGTCAATGGCGCTCTCGCGCGAGTTTTTTGCGAATTGCATGAAGAAGGCACTGAAGATCTATGCCCAACGGGAGGCCCTCAGAACAGCGCAAGATACAGGCGACGCGGGCAGGGTCATTCAATTGGTGAAACGAGTGATTTACAACGGGTGAGCTCTCGCATCTTGGGAATTCGGGCACTTCCTGGGCAGGCTGAGATGGGGAACAACGCGTAGAGAGATGCCACATCGAAGTTCAAGTGCATAGGCCGGAAATGAAGCTTTTTTCCACCTCACGCCTCACCATCCGCCCGTGGACCTTTGACGACCTCGAAGCGTTCTTTGCCGTCTATGGCGATCCCAAGGTTATGGAACCGCTCCTCGCCACCGCCATTGGGTCACTTGAAGAAGCAGAGGAACGGATGGCCAAGAACTTTCAAACCGCAGAGTCTTATCCACCTGGTTTGGGGTTCTGGGCTATTGAACGGACCGAAGATGCGCGGGTTGTCGGTTCGCTCATTCTGAAGCCGCTCCCCCAAGACACGCGGGTCGAGGTCGGGTGGCACTTAGGAAGCGCCTATTGGGGCAACGGGTACGCCACCGAAGCCGGGGGAGCTGCCCTCAGATATGGGTTTGAAACGAGGGGCCTTGAGGAGATATTCGCCATTGTGAGGGCCGAAAACGATAAATCCCTCGCCGTTTGCGACCGGATTGGCCTAAAGTTCCTCGAACTGACCGATCGTTACCATGACCTGACGCTCAGGCTCTACGGCCTCACCCGGGACGAATGGAACATTTCTTGCAGTCAGAGTCCCTAGTTGGCTCGTAGCTAACTTGGGAAATCCATGCCACACATTCATCTGATCACCAGCGCCGACCTCGTTGAAAACGTGGACATCCCCGACATCCTCGGAAAGCTTGTGCATGAGCTCGGGGCCTTCGAATCGGTGCGTCCCCGCCGCATCAAGGCTTATCACACGCTCCACAACAACTGGTCGATGGGAGAGGGCGCCCCTCCAGGGTTCGTCCACTGCCAGGTGCTGATTAAGGCCGGTCGGACCCCAGAACTGATCGAGTCGATCCGCGAGGTGCTCTTTGCTACGCTGGTCGAGTGCTTTGGCAAGTCGTACGGCGAAAAGGAGGCCGCGATCTCGCTGGAGGTACGCGAGCTTTCGGAGAACGGGTACGTCTCCGTCCTGCCTATCGGACTCGACGGCGATTAGCCTTTCAGCAGGTTGCGTAACGATTGCTCGGCTTCAGCGGGCTTAAATCCCGCGGGCCCTGGCGCGCTCCGATACCAAACGTTTCCCTTTAGATCGACGATGTAGATGCGGTCGGGCCACCCCTGATAGGCTCTCTCGACCGCATCGTCCATGCCGTCGACGATCATCGGCAGCGAGACTTCGAGTCCGACTGAACAGGCTTGGGCGGCCTCCTTGCGGTCTTCTTCGCTCTTGGCGGTCTTCACGATCACGCCGTCGCGCCTGTTGGCTTGCACCTGCCGTCCGTCCTCGGGGTGGGCCTCCCGGATGTAGACAATGTAGAAGTCCGCTTGCGTCTTCGTCGCCTGATACCACTTTTCGATCGCACCCGCCTGGGCGCGGAAGGGCGGTCACGTATAGCTGCCGAAGATCAGCACGGTCGGCTTCTTACCGTAGTTCGAACTCAGTTTAAAGGTGGACTTGCCATCCAGCGATTTGAGCTCGAAGTCCTTGGCGGCCTGTCCGACCTGGATTCCGCCGCGATCGGCGCGTTGGAGGTTCGGGCGTTGAGTTCCGTCAACAGGGGTCGCCATGAGTAAGGCCAGTGCGAGCGTCGTCACTACCATGTGGGGTTACGACGTCCTGCGCCGGTGATTGTTCTGTGCGTCGACTCGTTCAACCTAACACGTTGTGCGTGGTCTTGAAATGCAGCTTTGCGACCTTGTCGAGGGCCTCGCGGCCGTACCGCTCGACGAATCGTTTTCCTGCGGCGACGACCGCCGGAGACGCTCCCTTGGGGAGATCGACGCCGAACTCCTTCGAAAGTGCCTCCAAGCGCCATAGGAACTCGGCACGGGCGAGGATCGAGGCTGCGGCGACAGCGATGTCTTGCTCGCCCCGGACCATCGAAATGAGCTCGATCCGCTTGCCCTTTTCGAACAGCCTGCGCTTCAGAACTTCGGGGTCCGCGAACTGGTCGCTGATCACCTGAGAACAGGGCTGGAGCTCCAACACCTCTTCGATCGCTCTCGCATGGCCCCAAGCAAGGAGTCGGTTGAGGTTGCCGATCTGGCGATAGAGATCGTTGTATTTATGGGGAAGAATCGTCAGGACCTTGTGCGGACATGTCCGCTTGATCGTCGCGGCCAGCTTCTTCGCAACGCCATCGGCCAGCTTTTTCGAGTCCCGGACGCCGTCCAGTTCGGCAAGGTGCTCCGGGCCGACGTAGCAAGCGGCAACGACCAGCGGCCCGAAAAAGTCCCCCTTCCCGCTTTCATCGACTCCGATGTGTCCTTCGCGCACAGTGGGCGAGCATACCTACGGCGCATCCATAATCGAGTCTGTGGACGGTCGCGTCGCGTTCGAAGTCGTCGCCGAGTGCCCTCGGACCGGGGCGCGCCGGGGGCTCTTACGCACGCCGGGAGGGGTGGTCGAGACGCCTGCCTTTATGCCGGTCGGAACCCAAGGGGCGGTGAAAACCGTCGGCAGCGAAGATTTGGAGTCGCTGGGATACCGGCTGATCCTAGCCAACACCTATCACCTCGCCCTCCGCCCAGGGGCCGAGGCCGTCCGCGAGTTGGGCGGGATTCATAAGTTCATGGGCTGGTGCGGCGCGGTTCTATCGGACTCAGGCGGGTACCAGGTGATGAGCCTGTCGTCGCGCAGGTCTCTCACCGACGAGGGGGTTCGCTTTCGCTCCCATCTCGACGGCAGTGAGTTGTTCCTAAGCCCTGAGGAATCGGTCCGAATCCAATCGGAATTGGGGGTCGATATTGCGATGTCGCTCGACGTGTGCCCGCCCTACCCATGTACGCGCGAGGAGGCCGCAGAGGCGATGCGGCTGACGCATTTGTGGGCGCCAAGGAACCTGGAATCCCGACTCTCGCTTCCCGAATCCCGAAGGCCGGCGCTCTTTGGAATCGTCCAAGGGGGCGTCCACGAAGACCTGCGTCGTGAGTCCGCCGAGTTCATTTCCAACGCGCCGTTCGATGGGTTTGCGATCGGCGGCGTGAGCGTTGGCGAGCCCACCGAGTTGCAGAGGCCTGTGGTGCGCCAGGTCGCCCCCTTGCTCCCCCAAGAGAAGCCGCGCTACCTGATGGGAGTGGGGCACCCCCAGGACATCCTTCATGCGGTGTCTTGCGGCATCGACCTCTTCGATTGCGTCTTGCCGACCCGGATGGCCCGCCACCATTGCCTCTACACGTTGCAGGGCCGCGTCAACATTCTCAACGAACCGTGGTCCAAGCACAAAGGGCCGTTCGATCCGGCGAGCGTCTTTGCCCCCACCCAGCGCTACAGCGCAGCCTACGTCCGGCACCTCTTCAAAGCGGCCGAGCCGCTCGGTCCCCGGTTAGCCACACTGCACAACCTTGCGTTCTACGCCCGGCTGATGGAGGAGATTCGGCAAGCGATCTCCACGGGAACTTGGGACGATCTGCTGACCCGGTACGAAAGGGCCTGACCTCCGTGCCCGCGTCAGGGCTCCTTTCTGGGAGACTTCCCCATTGCGTAGATCATCCAGCCTGCGGGTTCGCCCAACTTCACCTTGGGGTGGCACGCGAGACACGACTCATCGAAGTAGTCCATCCGCCTTGCGACCCAAATCGCGGTATCGCTCTCACTTGCCAGGGTGGCTTGGGAGCCGGACAGGGCCTTCTTCGCGACGGCGACGAACTCGCCAGGCTTGATTTCGCTAGGAACCCCGTCGGGCGCGTCGACGAAGTTCGGCCGGGGGTTCGGCCGAGCGAGTTGTTCGAGCGCGAAAAACTGCCACACGACGGATCGCTTGGAATCTTCGATCCAAATCCTGAGACGAGCGGCCTCGGGGTCGATCGTCTGAATCAGCCCCGACTTCGCGCCCAGTACATGCGGCTGGAAGGTGTTGAACGCCGGGGACATCATCGGAAACCTGTATCCAAGGTTGGAGTACGTGTGAATGATCGAGAGCGGATTGACCTCGCGGGGCTTGCCCGTCCTCGGATCGATGGGCGGATCTTCCTTCTGCTGCCGATAGAGTTCAGCGAGAGCTTTCGAGTTGATCCTTAGGGAGTCGGCCTGAAGCTCAAACCACCGTTCGGTGAACGCCAAGAACGTCTGGGGCGTCGGCTCCTGCGGCTGAGACGCGCGTGGCTCCGAAGACCACTCTCCGCAACCGATAACCCCCCAACCTGCCGAAAGACCGCACAAGGCTGCGACAAGGCGTTTCATGCAACGTCCCTCCGCAGGGTTAGACTCCGAGATCATTCTCCGGGTTACTCCGTTTCCGAGCCAAGCGGCCATGCCACAATACCGCCATGCCGTTCGGGCGCTTCCTCCTTTGCCTCCACTCCCACATGCCGTACGTGCTCTCGCACGGCAAATCGCCCCACGGCACCGACTGGCTGATGGAGTCGGCGGCCGAGTGCTATCTGCCGATTCTCGACGTGCTCGACCGCCTGCATCGGCAGGGAATCCGGCCACGCTGGACGATCAACTTGACCCCAATCCTTTGCGAGCAACTCGCGGACCCAAGCTTCGGCGATGAGTTCGAGGGGTACTGCCAATCGAAGATCGACTTCGCCCTCGAAGACCAGAAGCGCTTCCACGGCGAGGGGCCGCTTTGGATGGAGGGCCTTGCCGGGTTCTGGCAACGCTATTACACCCGGGCGCTGGTCCAGTTCAAGCATGTCTGGGGGCGTCAAATCCTCGAGGGGTTTCGGTTCTTTCAGGAGCAGGGGTCCATCGAGATCATCACCTGCGCCGCCACGCACGGGTACTTGCCGCTCTTGGGCACGGACGAATCGTGCCAAGCCCAAGTGAAGCTCGCCGTCGACACCCACAAGGGGCACTTCGGCAAGCCTCCCCGCGGCATTTGGCTTCCGGAGTGCGCCTATCGGCCGTCCTACGAATGGCGGTCACCGCTCTCGCGCGAAGAGGTGGCTTGGCCTCGCAAGGGCGTCGAGGAGTACCTGGCGGAAAACGGGATCGAGTACTTCTTTGTGGATTCGCACATGATCCGGGGCGGGGCGCCGCTGGGGACCTATCACTTCCAATTCCTTCAGCTCGCCGAGTTGTTCGCTCAAAGCAGCCGGTTCTTTACGCCGCCGCCCGAAGCGCGGAGCGAATACGAGCATTACGCCCTTCCGAACGGGAGCGTTTGTTTTGCGCGCGATCCGCAGACGACCATCAAGGTGTGGTCGGGTGAGCACGGCTATCCGGGCGATCCTTACTACCTTGAGTTCCATAAGCAGCTCTATCCGGGCCGACTGAGGTACTGGCGGATCAGCGAAGACAAGCGAAACCTCGGCGCCAAGCAGCCCTACGACCCGTGGCAGGCGTTCGAGCGGTTGGGCGGCCACGCCGAAGACCTCGTGGCTACGCTCAAGTCGCAGTTGGCGCTCTACCGAGGTGAGGCGGGCCGATCGGGGACGCTCGTCGCTATGTACGACACCGAGCTCTTCGGCCATTGGTGGTTCGAAGGCCCCGAGTTCCTCTACGAGCTCGCGCTACGGCTCCACAACGACCCGGACGTTCAATGCGCCACTGGATCGGAAGTCCTCGACGAAGAGCCTGCGCGGCACGCCCTGACCTTGCCGGAGGGCTCCTGGGGAGAAGGGGGGTACCACTACGTCTGGCTCAACAACGACAACTTCTGGACGTGGAAGGAGCTCTATCCGGCTGAGCGAGAGCTTCGGAGGATGGCTCGGGACTATGGCGACGGCCCCGCGCGCGGCATCGTCGAACAGGCCGCCCGCGAACTGCTGCTTGCCGAAGCCAGCGACTGGCAGTTCCTCATCTCCACTTTTTCGGCTCGGGACTATGCCGAGGTGCGGTTCGCCGATCATATCGAGAGGTTCAAGCGACTGGCGGGCATGGCGGAGAAGGTCCACGCGGGCGGAGCGTTGAGTCCATCCGAGGAGGAGTACTTCCAAGAATGCAGGCAAAAAGATGCCGCCTTCCAGCAGCTTAATCTCGGCCACTGGGCCAAGTTAGAACGCCCCGCCGGGGGAACTTCTGAAGCCGCCAAGAGGTAAAACGAAGTGGTGAATAGCCGGTCCATCACGATTCTTTGTGTCGGAGCGTTGGTGCTGGCAGGTTGCTCCAGCAAGAAGCCCGATGACACGAAGCCCAACGCAGTGGGGTCCAACTCCCCCAAGCCCGGCGTCGACTCGCCGATCCCCGAAGGGCTTCTGCCCAGCCCCCCTGAATTCGCCGAGCCTTCGGAGCCTCCCCCCAAAGGCAGCAAAGGCTGGACGAAAACCGAGCTTGCCGCCGCTCAGCTCGCCGACGAAGTTGCGGGCGCGATGGCAAACCTGAATGGGGTCTATGGAGAGGCCCGGACTCTCATCCTGACCGCCGCAGGAAAGGGCCAGCACAAGAGCGTGATTCGGATCGCCGACGCCAAACATTTCCATGTGGATTACTTCGTCGGCAAGGAAGCGCCGAGTTCGGCGAGCCTCAAGAGCGACGGCACGACGAAGGCATCGTTCAGCGGCAAGGGCGTAACCGATCAGACTCCGGTCGGAACAGCGAGCGCGGACGCTAACCTGACGGATACGGAACTGGTCGAAAAGTGGCCCTACGAGTTTTCGCGGCTCATGTTCCGGGGCCTCGTGGACGGCAAGGACGCCTGGAAGCCGGTTCTGATGGGTCTGGCGCGAGGCGAAGGCGGATTCGAGACCACGGTCGAGGAACGGGAAAGAAAGGTCGGCGACAAGATCGTGCGCAATTTCCGAGTCCTTGCGGTTCGGAAGGCGAGTTCGGCCAAGAAGCTCGGCGAGTGCACCATCGAGATGGTGTTCGACGCAGACCGAAAGCTTCCCGTCACAATCCGCGTCGACCGGAAGGACGCCAAAGGGAGCCCGTACCGGCTCCACTGGTCCGCCGGATGGAACTTCAATCAGAAGTTCGACGCGAAGGTGTTTCAGTTCGCTAGCTGAGAGGGTTTTGGGGGCTTCGTCCTTAGCCGACTCGGACCGGCTGGCCCGATTCGAGCGATCGCACGACAGCCACGAGAACCGCGACCGTGCCGATCCCTTCTGCGAGGTCGGGGCTGTTGGGTTCGCCGGACAGGAGCTTAGAGGCGAAATAGTCCGCGTAGTTGCAGAACTCGCCGTAGTGCATCCCCTTCAGTTCGTGCCGGAAGTAGTAGCCGGACATCGCGTGTTCGTAGTTCTCCTCGTGCTCGATTCCATCCCTTTCGAGGGCATAGGTGAGCCTCAAGTCCGGATACCTCGCCACCGACGACCCTTCTGAGCCCATCAGCCAGCACTCGATCAGCGACCGCCCTTGGGGGTGCTCCGAAACTCCGTAATGCCCGAACACCCGCGCGACACGGCCGTCGGCGGCGCGAAGGTTGACGCACAGAATATCCGGCGAGGGCATCCCGTAGGTCCGAGCCAACCTCGATATGGAGCCGAGCGCATGAACCTCATCGATCTCCCCCAAGTACCACCTTGCCAAATCGATGGGGTGGCTCAGTCCGAGAAAGGCCCAGTGCGTCGAGCCTTGCGTCCAGGGGCTCTTTTCGTACCACCAGTCCATCCGGTGGACGTAGTGGGCGTCTAGGACCTCGACCTCGCCCATCGCCCCGGATTCGAACAGTTCTCGTTGGCGCTGGAACGGCTCAAAGAACCTCGTGGACTGCCCGACTTGCAGCCGAACCCCCGAATCCTGGGCTAGCGCCAGCAACTCCTCTGCCCGTTCGAGCGACGTGAGGAGCGGTTTGGTGCAAATCACGTGCTTGCCTGCGCGGAAGGCCTGGGCGATGTGGTCCGCGTGCATCGGATCGGGGGTGTAAAGGGCGACGATCCTGACCTCAGGGTCGGCGAGCATGTCCTCGTAGCGCTCGTAGACGTGCAGGTCTGGGCAGGCGAGTCGTGCCGCCGCGCGCTTCTCTTCGGCAAGGTCACACCCTGCGACCGCCCGGCAAAGCCCGGAAGCGCGCAAGGCGACGAGCAGCGTGTGTCCTTCGTGGAGTCCGAGAATCCCCACCCCCAGCCTCTTGTCGAGCGGGAGTTCTCCGTACCCCCGGCGTCGGCCTACGACGGGTTTTCCGGTCGGGAGAAAATCTGGGTGCATCAGGCGGCCAAGTCCTTAGCCTGGAGGCCACGAAAACGGCCTACCCGCCAACAGGTGGACGTGCAGGTGATCGACCGTTTGCCCTGCGTCCATGCCTTGGTTGATCACAAGCCGAAATCCAGAGTCCAATCCCATCTGCTCGGCGATCTTCCTTGCCGCGTTCAGGAGGAACTGATGATCGCCTGAATCGGGCGCCTCGGCAACGCCCGCGATCTCCTCGCGCGGCACGATCAAGACGTGAACGGGCGCTTGAGGGTTGATGTCCTCGAACGCAAAGCAGTGCTCGTCCTGGTAGACGATCTTAGCCGGGATCTCCCCCTGCAAAATCCGCGTAAACAGCGTGGGCATTTGGCTCCTTGCTTCAAGTTTCGCCCTGGCGTGGCGAGAACCCTTCCAGAAATCTATCGAGCCGCATAAAGCGGCAGCTCAGAGGTGCGGGAGGCCGTCACGCGCTCGCCCAAAAGCGCTCCGTTCGACAACTCGTCGAGACGGACATCGACGCACCTTCCCACCCATTCCTTCGGGCCGCTCAACTTCACTTCGAGGTAATTGTCCGTGAGCCCGGAGAGCAGGCCCGACCCCGCCGACCGGCCCTCGATCAATACGCACATCGTCCGCCCGAGAAACCTCCGCTTGTGAGCTTCGCCCGTCCGTGCCGCAATCCCCATCAAGACCTTGCTTCGGTCTTGCTTTTCGGCGGGGTCGATGGGGTCGCCCCACTGGTCCGCCGGAGTCCCATATCTCGGGCTGAACCGGAACACGTGGGCCTTCAGGTAAGCGGCCCGCTCGCACACTTCTGCGGTCGAGGCGAACGCTTCGGGAGTCTCGGTGGGAAACCCCACCATGATGTCGGTCGTGAGCGAGATGTCGGCGACCTCCCGGTAGAGGCGGTCGCAAAGCGCCAAGTAGTCGGACTTGCGATAGCGACGGTTCATGTCAGCCAGCACCTCGTCGTCGCCACTCTGGAGCGGGATGTGGAGGTGCGGCACGACCTTGCCGGCCCGCATCAAGTCGATCAGACGGTCCGAAACTTGGTGCATTTCGATGCTGCTGATTCGAACCCGCTCGACGCCTTCGACTTGGGCGATGCTCCCGACGATGTCCTCGAAGCCCGGCCCCCCACTACCGCTTTCGGGCCCGTACGCGCCGATAAGAACGCCGGTGAGAACCACCTCGCGATATCCTAATTCCGCCAGCCTCCGAACCTCCGCCAAGACCTCACCGGCCTCGCGCGAGACCATTCCGGGCCGCGTAAAGGGAATCGAGCAGTAGGCGCAATGGATGTTGCAGCCGTCTTGCAGCTTCACCGTCGCGCGGGTCCGGCCCAGGGTGGCGCTTGGCGTGATCGCCGAACCGCTCTCACGGGACGCGCGCTCGAGGTCAGGAGCGAACTCGAAGAGGTATTTGAGCGCGTCGAGCTTTTCAGGGTTCGGAACTACGACGTGCGCGCCCTCGATCGCCTCGTTCTTGTTCAAAGCCATTTGCGCGGCGCATCCGGTCACGACGACCTTGGCCAGCGGGTTCGTCCGGGCGGCCCTTCGGATCGTGTAGCGGCTCTTGCCCTCGGCAACGGAAGTTACGCTGCACGAGTTGATCACGTAAACGTCCGCGACAGCATCGAACGGCACAATCTCGAATCCCGCTCCGGCAAAGCTTTCGAGAATGCGCTGGGTTTCGTACTGATTGACCTTGCAGCCCAAGGTGGTAAACGCTGCCTTCGGCACTCCCAAAGTGTACTTCGACGCCCTGCCATAATGGCCCCATGCGGGCGCAGGACGTTTGGTACGGTTCCGGCCTCGCAGCCCGTGCCTTGCGGGCCCTGCTGACCCCTGTCTCGTGGCTTTACGCCGCGGGCTGGAAGTCGTATGAGGCGATGTATGCCTTGGGGCTGAAGCGGGCCTACCGCCCTTCCGTAGTGAGCCTGTGCGTTGGCAACCTCACCGCCGGCGGCAGCGGCAAGACCCCAGTGACGATCCACTTAGTGAATGCTCTTCGGCGGCTCGGGGCGACTGTGGTGGTGTCTTGTTCGGGGTATCGCGGCGCGTCTGAATCGGGGGCATCGCTTGCGCCGGAGGGTCCCCTTTCTGCGGGGCAGTGGGGAGATGAAGCCGCTCTCCTGCGAGACCTGCTCCCGGAAACGCCCCTTATCGTGGGACGGGACAGGGTGCAGGCCGCCCAGATCGCCGAGCGAGAGTTCCCCGATGCCGTGCTGGTCCTCGACGATGGGTTTCAGCACCTCCGACTGCAAGCGAGCAAGTATCTGGTCTTGCACGACCCTGCCGGAAAGAACTCAAGGTGCCTGCCCGCAGGCCCCTTCCGCGAGCCCCGCAGCGGACTGAAACGCGCGGACTTGGTCCTGCCGGGAAAGTTCCGGGTCTCCAAGGAGCCCCTTCGGTACGTAATGGGTTCGACAGGGACTCCCCTCACGCCGAAAAGCGGCCAGAGGGTCGCCGTGCTGTGCGCGATCGGTTCCCCTGAGAGGTTCGTCGCGGCACTCGAGGCCGCCGGGATTGAGATCGCCCAGAAGCGGTTGCTGCCCGACCATGACCCCTTGGACGGAGGTAACCTCTTGCGGTCGTTCGACCCAGGATTGGCGATTGTCGTCACCGCCAAGGACTGGGTGAAACTCAAGTCAAGGCCCGATGTCCAAAAGCACCAGTTCTGGGTCGCGCAGCAATCCGTCGCCATCGAGCCAGCAGGTTCGTTCGCCGAGTGGCTCCGGTCTGCCCTTGCGTCAGGCATTTAGGCGTCGTTTGGCCGGGAAGGCAGGGGCCGTGCTCTTTCGAGGGCTGCGCGCGCTGCTGAAGGGCCGCAGCCAACGAACGAAAGCGAAGCTCGGAGCAAGGCTGGGGCGGGCATTCCGCGCCGTTTCCAGGAAGTACCGAGTGCGGTGCAGGGCCAACCTCGAACTCGCGTTCCCCGAACTCGACTCCGCCCGAGTCGACCGGATGGCGGTTCGGGTGTTCGAGCACTTCGGAACGATTTCGCTCCGGTTTGCCGTCGGCGACATGGACCTGGACCGCGCGGCGTCCGCGGAGATCGACCTCGCCGGCACGGAACACATCGTGGCGGCCTACGAGAAGGGAGATGGGGTGCTCTTGATGACGGCTCACTTCGGCGAGTGGGAGCTGTTGCCCTACGTCCTCTCCACGTTGGGCATCCCTTGCTCGGCGGTCACGCGGAGGATCGACGAACCCTCGCTTGAGCGGGAGATTCAGAAGCGGCGCGAATCGCAGGGCGTCGAGGTCTTTTCGAGGGGCAACGCAGCGGCGTCGATGCTGCGGGCCCTCCGAGCTGGAAAAGTCGTGGTCGTGCTCGCGGATCAAAACTCGAGCGAGTCCTTCTTGCCGTTCTTCGGCCACCCTACCGGGACCGTACTTGGTCCTGCTGTCCTCAGCCTCAGAACCGGATCGCCGATGGTGCCCGCGTTCAGCGCCAAGGATCCAAACGGCAGGCATAGCGTCTGGTTTCAGCCGCCCTTGCAGCCTTGCGGGGATTGGGAAAAGGAATCCGAAGGTCTGATGACGGCCTACAATCAGGCCGTCGAAGCCGCAGTTCGCAAGTACCCAGATCAGTACCTATGGTTCCACGACCGATGGCGCTCGGCAAGGCAAGCGGGACTCCTATGAGCGGGCCGCGAGTTCTCATTGCCCGGTATTCCGCGATCGGCGATTGCGTGATGGCCGCGCCCGTGCCGTCCCGAATTCGGCGCAGCCACCCGAATTCGTTCCTCGTGTGGGCGATCGAAGATCGGTGCGCCGACGTCGTGGACTCCGAAAGACTGATCGACGTCGTTGCCGTCGACGAGCGAACCAAGTGGAGGAGGCAGGGTCCCCGCTCTTGGGGACCGAAACTCAGGTTCTGGTTGTCGTTGCGAAAGCACAAGTTCGATCTCGGATTGGACCTGCAGGGCTACCCCAAGACCGCGCTCTGCCTCGCCTTCGCAAGACCCAGAAGAACGGTCTCCGTAGGCAGTAAAGACGCCCTATCGCGGATGCTGGTACCTTCGATGAAGGGTTACGACCCCTCCCTGCATATCGTGGAGAGGAATCTCGCTGCCCTCGGCGAACTGGGCGACTTCCCGGGAGACGCGGCCCCGATCCTCCCCGAATACCGAGACATTCGAGATCGGCTTCGCCAGGATTGGCCCGCCGAAACTCCGTTGGCAAGTCTCAGCGTCGGCGCAGGTCACTCGAACAAGGCGTATCCGGCGGAGAAATGGGCCGAGGTGGCGCAAGGTTTGATCGCCCGTGGGTTTGCCGTAGCGTTGCTGGGCGGGCCGGAGGTGCAGGCTCCGCAGATTCCCGGCGCGATCGATTACGTCGGCCGCCTGCGTCTGCGCGAATCGATGGCCGTCGTCGCTTCGAGCGCCCTTCACCTCGCCGCCGACACCGGCTCGGGACACATCGCTGCGGGTTATGGAGTGCCAGTCGTGTCGCTGTTTGGAGCTACGCCTGCCGCGAGGTTTCGCCCCTATACGGACAACGGGGTCGTGCTTGAGGGCGAAGGCTCACCGGCGACGCTCGATCCGAGTCAGGTTCTTCAGGCAGCAACTGAGTTGTGGGAGAGGAATGCGCGTGCGATTTCTCATTAGCCGGCTCTCCGCCCTCGGCGATGTGGTTTGCTCGCTTCCTGTGGCCGGGGCGCTCAAGAGGGGCTTCCCCGATTGTGAGGTCGTTTGGTACGCCGACCCGAGGTTCTCCGCCCTCGTGGACCGCTGCGCGTTCGTCGACAAGGTCGTTTTGGCGTCGCCCAAGGTCTCGCCGACGACGTGGCCCAAGCCCGAAGGCGAGTTTGACGCGGCACTGGACGTCCAGGGCCTCTTCAAGAGCGCGATCATCGTCGGGCGGTCGCGTGCCGAGCGGAAGGTGGGGTTCCATTGGCAGCGCGAAGCCGCTGGCCTGTTTTCGTCGCCGGTGACTCCCGATCCCACGAGCGCGCACGTAGTCGATCAGTACGTCGACGTCGCGCGGGCGGTGGGCGGCGTTGCCGCCCGAGCGGAGTTCGGATTGTCGGCGACTCAGGAGGACCGGCAGCATGCGCTTTCGTTGCTTGCTGAGTCCGGCATCGAAGGAGACTACGCGGTTCTCAACCCCACTTCGGCACACGCCGCCAAGCGCTGGCCGCCGTCTTCCTTCGCTGAACTTGCAGCCAAGCTCCACGCGGAGGGCCTCCGCTGCGTCGTGATCGGCGGCAAGGCTCCGGCCGACCTCGAAGCTGCCGAAGCGGCCGTTCGCGCAGGCGGGCAGGCCATCGTGTCGCTTGCGGGGAAGACGAACTTGGGCGCGCTTGTCGCATTGATCGAAGGGTGCAAGTTCCATGTGGGTGGCGACACGGGTTCGACTCACATTGCCGCCGCGCTGAACCGGCCCGCCATCGGACTCTATTCCGCAACCGATCCCCAGCGAACGTGCCCCTACGGCCAGTTCGGGAACTGCCTCTACGAACCCACAGGCATGGCGCAGATCTCCGTCGAAGCCGTGCGAGAAAGGATTACGAGGGCTCTGCGATGATCCGACCTGCGTTCGATCCAGACCCCGATCAAAGCTGGGCGTTTGTGTTCGCGCACCCTGACGACGAGCTTTCGATCGCGGCTTGGATTCGGCGGCTCACCCGGGCCGGGGCGCGCGTCGATCTGATCTTCACTCACGGGACGCCCGAGCGGTTCGCCGAGGCGGGCGACTGCGCACGGCTCCTGGGCCTGGACGACGCAAAATTGGCCACTCTCGACTTCCCGGATCGGTACCTTGCCGAGAACCTGTCCCTCATGAGGAACGCCCTGAGCGAGGTCCTCGAAGAGTTGCGTCCCGACCGAGTGGTCACCTGCGCGTTCGAGCAGGGGCACCTCGACCATGACGCCACCCACGTCGCGGTCGTCCGGTCGTTTTCGGGACCGGTCTTTGAAGTACCTCTCTACCACACCTACGCTCAGCCAGTGCAGGTCATCAATGAGTTCAGCGTGCCCGACCGGCGCGAGGTCTTGGAGTTGAGCGAGGAGGAGACCGAACTGAAGCGCCGTTTGCTGGTCTGCTACCCGAGTCAGCACCTTCGGACCCTGCTCGTCTGGTATTCGTTGCTCCAGAAGCTCTCTCCGGGCCGTCCTCCGTTGGCGCAAAGGGAGGTCATGAGGCCCGCGAAATGGACCGACTTCCGGCGTCCTTCGCATCCCGAACGGCTCGCAGCCCGGGTCGTGCGATCGAGCCGATGGGCCCGCTGGCTGGCCGCGCTCGAACGGTTTGAGGCTTCTGAGGGACTCTCGGGGTAAAACCGGGCCTATGAGTCAGCCCTACAACCGGGTCTATAACTTCTCTGCCGGCCCCTGCACGCTGCCCGTCGAAGTCCTCGAGCAGGTTCGCGACGAACTGCTCAACTGGAACGGCTCCGGAATGAGCGTCATGGAGCTCAGCCACCGGAGCAAGCATTTCGGCAGCATCATCGAAGAGACGGAAGCCGACTTCCGTTCTCTGCTGGGAATCCCTGAGTCGTACCACGTACTCTTCTTGCAGGGCGGCGCTTCGCTCCAAAACACGATGATCCCCATGAGCCTTCTCCCCGAAGGTGGGAGCGCGGACTACGTGGTAACCGGTTCGTGGGGTCAGAAGTCGGCGGAAGCGGCGCGCAGGGTGGGCCAGATTCAGGTTCTTTGGGACGGGAAAGCCCACAATTACGACCGCACGCCCGAGCCTGCAGCGCTCCAGACGACCCCAGGAGCGGCGTACGTCCACTACACCAGCAACGAGACCATCCAAGGCGTTCAATTCTTTGAGGACCTCGCGTTCAGCGTGCCCGCAGTTTGCGATATGTCGTCGGACATCCTTTCTCGCCCGATCGACATCTCGCGCTATAACCTGATCTATGCCGGAGCGCAGAAGAACATGGGCCCGGCGGGAGCTACGGTCGTCGTGATCAGCCAAGACCTCCTCGACCGCTGCCCAAAGGACCATCACCCGATGCTGGATTACCGGCTCCACACGGCGAACGCCTCCCTCTATAACACACCGCCTTGCTTCGCGATCTACGTGTGCGGGCTGGTTTACAAATGGGTCGTGCGTCAGGGCGGCGTAGCAAGGATGCAAGAACAAGCACAAGCCAAATCCCAGCTTCTGTACGATGCGATCGACTCATCGGGAGGCTTCTATAGCGGTCATTCACAAAAGCACTGCCGTTCTGTAATGAATGTTACATTCACCCTGCCGAACGAAGAACTCACCAACGCGTTTGTAAAGGAGTCGGTAGCCTTGGGGCTGGACGGGCTCAAGGGTCACCGGTCGGTCGGCGGAATCCGCGCCAGCATCTACAACGCCTTCCCCAAGGAAGGATGCGAAGCGCTTGCGGACTTCATGGGAGCCTTCGCTCGAAGAAACGGATAGTGACCCCATACCTCGTCGGCAAGGGAACCGCGCTCAACACGGCCACGGTCGTCGTGGGTTCGGTCGTGGGCTTGGCTGCGGGCGCGGCAGTTCCTCCTGAATACAAGGTCGTCGCCACGGCGGGGATCGGGCTGGCGACACTGGGGCTTGGCGTCAAGATGTTCTTAGAAACCAGGAGCGTCTTGATCGTAGTTGCGGCCATCGTCTTAGGAGGGGTTCTGGGCCTCCTCTTGCGTCTCGACGAGGGACTCCGCGCCTTTGCGGAGTTCGCCAAGTCGACTCTGGGCGCAGCCGAGGACGGCCGCTTCGAGGAGGGTTTGATCACCGCGAGCGTGCTCTTTTGCGTCGGCCCGATGACGCTCTTGGGGTGCCTGCAGGACGGGCTCGAAGGCAAGATTGAGTTGCTCGCGATCAAGTCGACGCTCGATGGTTTCGCGGCGCTGTTTCTTTCTGCTACGCTCGGAGCGGGAGTCTTGGTCTCGGCGCTGGTCGTATTGGTATTTCAGGGAGCCTTGACGAACGGCGCCACACGGCTCAAGTTCTTGGCGCGCCACAACGACCGCTTGGCAGAGACCACAGCAGTCGGAGGGTTGCTGCTTGTTGCGATCGGATTGGGGCTGCTGGAGGTCAAGAGCCTTGCCGCCGCGACCTATCTGCCCGCGCTCGTAGTGGCCCCGATTCTGGTTGGGCTGCAAGGGGGAGTGGTTCGACGTTGGCGAAGCAAGGGACGCGAAGGGGAGCAGGGCTCGGCCGCCGGAGGTTCGGATAGGGCCGGTTTCGAGTGAGGAGACAACGAAAATGGGGATTCAGGTACCAAGATGGGGCGCAGCCTGCGCGATCGCGATGGGCCTCTCGCAGTTTTTGGGCGCGCAGGATAGGTTGCCGCTGATGCCGGGCTACGACCGATACGAAAAGCTGCGGCGGGAGATCTCAGGCTCGATCGTACGCGCGAACATCACCCCTCGCTGGGAAGAGGGCGGGACCTTTGTGTATTCGTTTGGCGGAAAGCAGTTCCGGTACGACATCGCCGCCAAGAAGTCGAGTCCGATCAGCGGTGGCGCCGACCCCGAGCCGAAGGAATCGGCCCAGCAACGGCCCGCGCGAGGACGTCAGTTCACCGAGTACCGGTCGCCCGACGGAAAGTGGATCGCCCGATACAAGGACTTCAATCTATGGCTGGAGCCGAACGGGGGAGGCCTTGAATCCGCGCTTACGACCGAAGGAAACGCAAAGGAGCGGATCAAGTGCGGATCGGCGAGCTGGGTGTACGGGGAAGAACTCGGCGTTCGCGAAGCGGCGTGGTGGTCGCCCGATAACTCACGCCTCGCCTACTACCGCTTCGATGAAAGCGAGGTCAAGGACTATTACCTCGCCATGGACGTGACGAAGGTCAACAACACGCTCGACGCCGAGCCCTACCCCAAGGCGGGCGATCCGAACCCAAAAGTCGCGCTCCTGGTCTACGACATGGCCTCAAAGAAGCACCTGCGGATAGAAACCGACTCTGACCTCGGCGCGGGGACCGAGGTCGGGCACTACGTCTATGACGTTCGCTGGTCGCCTGACGGGAAGGAGGTGCTCTTCAACCGCACCAACCGGAAGCAGAACCTGCTGGAGTTCTGCGCCGCCGACCCCGCGACCGGGAAGATCCGCCTCGTCGTCCGAGAGTCGTGGCCCCAATCGTGGACGGACAACCACCCCCCTTTGAGATACCTTGCCGAGCGAGCGGGCGAGCCCCGGAGGTTTCTTTGGATCACTTCCTCACGAAACGGATATCGCAACCTCTACCTCGGCGACCTCTCCGGAAAGCCCTTAAAGGCGCTGACTCAAAACGAGTTCGATTGCGTTCGGATTCTGGAGGTCGACGAAGAGGAGAACCGTATCTATTATTTCGCTCGCAGCGGCAACAACCCCTACCTCTTTCAGCTCCACAGAGTGGGGTTGGACGGTACAGGCGACAAGCGGCTGACCGACCCGGAACTCCACCATACGGTCCACCTTTCGCCGAAACGCGATTACTTCGTCGATCTCGCGGAGAACTCGACCTCTCCCCCGGTGGCGAGGCTCTGCGACGGCGAGGGAAAGGTTCTGGATACCGTGGTCGAGAGCGACCTTGCGAAGTTCAGCGAGTTGGGCCTCAAGCCGGTCGAACGGTTCACCTTCCTTGCTGCGGACGGCAAGACCGTCTGCTATGGACGTCTGCACTTTCCCTCGAACTTCGATCCTGAGAAGTCGTACCCCCTCGTCGTGTCGGTCTATGCCGGCCCCGAGTCGGGCGGCGGGGCGGAGACCTTTGAAACGCCAAACGCCATCACGGAACTCGGCTTTCTGATGGCGAGCCTCGATGGGCGGGGGACAAACGGGCGCGGAAAAGCCTTCTTGGATGCGGTGTACGGCAAGTTGGGGGTCGTCGAGATCGACGACCAGGCGGCAGGGGCCAAGGCTCTCGCCGAACGGCCGTACATCGACGGCGGCCGAGTCGGGATCTACGGCACTTCGTACGGCGGCTACGCGTCGGCCATGTGCATTCTGCGCCACCCGGACGTGTTTCGATCGGCGGTTGCGAGTTCGAGCGTGACCCATTGGCGCAATTACGACACCATCTATACCGAGCGTTATATGGGCCTACCGTGGCCGGAAGAGAACCAGGAAGGCTATGAGAATGGATCGGCCATGAAGTACGCCCGCAACCTCAAAGGCAATTTGATGCTGTTTTACGGCACGGCCGACAACAACGTGCATCCAGCCAACACCTACCAACTCGCCCAGGCGCTGCAAAGGGCGGGTAAGCGGTTCGACATGATGGCGGGGCCCGATCAGGGGCACGCTGGAATCAATCAGAACCGGCTCTGGGAGTACTTCGTCGAAACACTCGTGCTGCCGGGAAAGGACCGCGCCTTGGCGAGGGTTTGGAACACCCGATTGGCCCGGCTTCGCAGCGAGCGGCAAGTGGCAGCTCGTTCGAACTGAAGCCGTCTGCAATCGCCGTCGATCTGAGGTATACTCTCAGACTCAAATCGGGCCGTTTGCAGGTTGGATTCCCCTCATTTCGCGGCCCTGAGCGACCGCGTATGTCCGATCCTGATATCACAAAGAACTCTGCCCTTGCGCCCGAACCTGGGCCAGGGGAATACACCGCAGAAAGCATCCAGGTCCTCGAAGGGCTCGAAGCCGTCCGAAAGCGCCCCGGCATGTATGTCGGCGACAACGCCAAGAAGGGCCTTCACCAGATGTTTCGCGAGGTCATCGACAACTCCGTCGATGAGGCCCTCGCGGGCTATTGCAACCGCATCGACGTCACCCTTCACACGGACGGATCGATGTCGGTACGGGACAATGGGCGAGGAATTCCCGTTGGAATCCACGAGAAGCATCAGGTGTCCGCGCTTCAGGTCGTTATGACCATGCTCCACGCGGGCGGCAAGTTCGACCACAAGTCCTACAAGACCTCAGGGGGACTTCACGGGGTCGGAGTGAGCTGCACCAACGCGCTCTCCGAGTGGCTGTTCGCCGAAGTGAAGAGGAACGGCGCGCTCCATCACCAGAAGTACGAACGGGGCATCCCCGTAACTGAGGTCACCAAGATCGGAAAGGCGGAGGGGACGGGCACGTTCATTCGGTGGATGCCGGACTCGACCGTGCTTACTGAGACCAAGTACGACGTTCACCTCATCAAGAACCGGATCCGCGAGCTTGCTTATCTGAATCCCGACGTCACGTTCACGTTCACCAACGAGCAGTTTCCTGAGGACGACGAGGTTTTTCACTACGAGAAGGGCATCCCCCAACTCGTCGAGGACGTGAACGAGAGCAAGACGGTGCTCCACAAGGTCGTCTATTTCGCCAAGGCCAAGGACGATGTCGAGCTCGAGGTCGCCTTCCAATACCATTCGGGCTACGCCGAGACGGTGCTGGCGTATTCGAACAACATTCATCAGCCCGACGGCGGTACGCACGTCTCCGGCTTCAGTCAAGCGATGACCCGCGTCGTCAACGCCTACGCGCGAAAGATGAACATCCTCAAGGAGCGGGACTCGAACTTCGCCTCCGACGACGTGTTCGACGGTTTGACGTCGGTGATCTCGATTCGGCTGCCGAATCCGAGCTACAACAGCCAAGACAAAGTCAAGCTCGTCACTCCTGAAGTCCAGGGCATGGTGAACTCGCTCGTGGGCGAAGGGCTGTCGATTTACTTCGATGAGAACCCCGCGGTCGCGCGGCGAATTGTGGAGAAGTGCATGGTGGCCCAGCGAGCCCGCGAAGCGGCCAAGAAGGCCGCAGAGGCCGTCAAGAGGTCCTCGGCCCTCGACTCCTTCGGATTGCCGAGCAAACTGGCCGACTGCATTGAAAAGGACCCCAAAAAGTGCGAGCTGTTCCTTGTCGAAGGAGACTCCGCCGGTGGTTCAGCCAAGGGGGCGAGAGACCGGAACACTCAGGCGGTCCTGCCCCTCCGAGGCAAGATTCTCAACGTCGAAAAGGCGCGCATCGACAAAGCGCTCGACAACGAAGAGATCAAGACCCTGATCTCGGCCCTCGGCACGGGGATCGACATTACGCTCGGGCGGCACCACGACGACGACGAGGAAGAAGGCGAGCCCTCGAAGAACGGCAAGGACTCGACGTTCGACCTCAGTAGGCTGCGGTACCACAAGATCATCATCATGACCGACGCCGATGTCGATGGCGAACACATCCGCACGCTGCTCCTCACGTTCTTCTATCGCTACATGAAGCCGCTGATCGAAAAGGGGCACGTGTATTTGGCGCAGCCGCCGCTGTTCGTGGTGAAGGTGGGCAACAGCGAGCGGTATTACGCCGCTGATCAGGCCGGGCTCGACGAGATTCTCAGGTCGGTTAAGAAGAAGCGCGTGGTCGTGGGGCGATTCAAGGGTCTTGGTGAAATGAACCCGGACGAACTCGAAGAGACCACGATGAGGCCGGATGTCCGTAGGTTGGTGCAGGTGCATTACGATCCAGAGTTCCATGCGGAGGTCGACAAACTCTTCAGCGACCTCATGGGCGATCAAGTGGAACCTCGCCGCAAGTACATCGAGGAGCACGCCAAGCTCGCCAGCGACGTCGACTGGCACTATTGACGAAGGCCCAAGGGCGCTCGCTCGTCGGATAGGCAAATGGGAACGATACTGGCCCTCGCGCTAACGGGAGTTCTCGGCTGGGATTCTCTCCCGCAAGAAGCGCCGCGCCTCGCAATTGCGCTCGCGCCGATTGTCAACACGTGCGATCCCAAGTTCCCCCATGCGGACAAGGAGTTCGTCCGGGCCGAGATGGACGGATGGATCGAGAAGCTCCTTTCAAAGTCCGCCGAATCCTCAGGCTACCGGCTGGTCGGCCGAGAGAAGACGGGACCAGCGGCCAAGGACCTGGGGATCGACTTTGCCAACGGCCGACATCGGAACCTCGCCCAACTCACCAGTCTCGGCACGCAGGTCGGGGCCCAGTTCGTAATTCTGATCCTGGTCGGCAAGGATAGCCAGAAGAACGCCGAGGTCTCGTCGATCCTCAGCAACCCGGGACGGCCCCTTAGTGAATCGAAGGTCGAGGTGCGGACTTGGGTGGCCTCCGTACCCGATGCGAAGTGGCTCGCGGACGGGTCGAAGCGTGCGATCACTGGTCTCGCGCAGGGCCCCTACTTCGGGACGACCCGCAGCGGGGAGATCACGGGCAACCCCGACGACATCGCCCAAATGACCTTGCTGGAATCCAAGCGACGCGCGGAATGGCTCGGGCGGGCGGCGTTCTCGGGAGCGATGCAAGTTCTTTCGAATACATTGGGCTTCAAGCAGCCCGAACCGCCCTCTCGCTAAACGAGCGAGTTGGGATCCACGTCGATCACCACCTGGACGCCGTGCGGCTCGAAACCGGCAAGCGCCTGGCCCACCCAGTTCAGCGGTTCCTGCGGGTTCAGCTTCAACAGCAGGTGCCTCCGCCACCGGTTGTTGAGCCGTTCGATGGCGCAGTCGGTCGGCCCTAAGAGGGTTGCCTCAGCGTTCGCCCTGCGGATTCGCTGGGCGGCCTCGGAGGAAGCGGACTCCACGTCCTTCCTCGATTCGCCGCTTAGGACCACATTGACTAGTCTCACGAAAGGCGGATAACGAACGGCGGCGCGTTCGGCCCTCTCTTCTTCGAAGAGCCCAAGGTAGTCGTGCTCGACAACCCGTTGCAGCGCAGGGTGGTCGGGATTCATCGTTTGGATCACCACGTAACCCGGGGACTGTCCGCGTCCCGCCCTTCCCGCGACCTGGGCGAGAAGTTGAAACGTGCGCTCGGTCGCTCGGAAGTCAGGCACGTTGAGGGAGATGTCGGCGGCGACCACCCCGACCATCGTCACATGAGGGAAGTTGAGGCCCTTGGCGACCATCTGAGTGCCGACCAAGATGTCGATCTCGCGGGCAGCGAATCCAGCGAGGACCTGCTCCAAGGCGCCGCGCTTTTGCGCCACGTCCCGGTCGAGTCGCGCCACCCTCGCGTCGGGGAATAGCTCCCGGATCGAATCCTCCACTCGCTCCGTCCCCACCCCAAAAACGCGAATCCTCGATCCCTCACAACTCGGGCAAATCTCCGGCGCGGAGGTTTGATAGAGACAGTGATGGCACCGCAGCCGGTGCGTTCGCTTGCTATAGGAAAGCGACACCGCGCAATTGGGGCACTTGAATTGGAATCCGCAATCGCGGCACACAAGAAACGGTGCGTAGGCTCGGCGGTTGAGGAACAGGATCGCCTGCTCCCCGCGATCAAGCGTTTCCCGGAGTCGCTCGACGAATCTCGGCGCGAACAGCGAGGGCTGGCCGGTTCGAAACCCCTCTCGGAGGTCGACGATTTCGACAGTTGGCAACTGCGCCTTAGCCGCCCGCTCCGGGAGCGAAAGCAGCGTGATTTTGTCTTCGTCGGCCTCGTGGAACGTCTCGACGCTGGGCGTGGCGGAACCAAACACGATCGGGCAGGAGTGGATTCGACTCAGAGCCTCCCCAAGCGATCTGGCGTGGTACCTTGGGGCGGCCTCTTGTTTGTAGCTACCCTCATGCTCCTCGTCCATGACGATGAGCCCCAGGTTCGAGAGGGGCGCAAACGCCGCGCTCCGAGCCCCAATCACCACCGGAGCCTCGCCAGACCGGACCGACATCCAACTCTCGATGCGCTGCGAGGCAGTAAGGTCGCTGTGCAGAAGGGCGACGCGGCCCCCAAAACGTTCGCGCAGCAGCGAGACCGCTTGGCTTGCCAGTGCGATCTCCGGAACGAGGAACAGGACCTGGCGGCCCATTTTGAGCGCTGATTGGGCGGCCCGAAGATAGACTTCGGTCTTGCCGCTGCCCGTCACCCCGAAGAGCAAGAACCTCTGCAAACTCCGCGACTCCACGGCCGCAATAAGGGCGTCGATGGCGATCGCTTGATGGCGGTTGGGCGTGTGCGCTGGGGTCGCTACGCTGGCGTCTTGCTGCAAGGGAGTGAGCAGGCCCGCGTCAGTCAGCGCTCGGATCGTGGTTTCGGTGACCCCGCAGAGGGCGCGGATGTCGCTGGCCGCAAGAGCCGGGTGATCGATTTCCTGCAGCCTGACGAGCGTGAGCGCTTGAGCGGGTCGCTTGCGGGTGTTCGCCTTGAGAAACCGCTCGATCTTATCGGCGTCGTCCGTGAGTTTGAGCAAAACCCCTGCTCTTCGCGATTCCGTCGGAACGTCCGCAACGATCGAGTCTTCGACGAAGCCCTGATTCCTGAGAGATTTCAGCGCTCGCAAGAGCCCAGGGTCGAGCTTCTTCGTTCGAGGCTCGACGAGGGGCTTCCCCAGGTCCTTGAGCATGGCAAGGACCTCTCGCTCGTGGACGGCAAGCGTCGATTCGCACCCCCGATCCGCATCGGCACGCACACTCCAAGCGCGGGTGATCAATCCATGCGCGCCTGGAGGAAGAGCGGCGGTAATCGCCACCGGAAGCGGGCACAAATACTCCTCGGTGACGTGCCTGACGAGCTGAATCACCTCTTGAGGGAGAGCAAACCCCGAAATCGTCGACTGGGCCCCTTTCAGTTGAGAAGCCGGGAATCCGAGCTCCTCTTGCGAGACCTCGCGCAGGCCTACGATGAACCCCAACGCGGTGCGCGGGCCGACCGGAACGGCGACGGCGTCACCGACTTTCATCTGCGGGGTTGCGGCATACGTGAAGACCGAATGGAGCCCGCCGGTCTTCGCATCGAGAGCCACGTCGGCGACTTTCAGGGTTCGATCGTCGCGTTTCGTAGCCACAGGAAATAGCGTACACGATCAGGGGCCTGTAGGGGCCCCGGAGGGTTGGGGATGGGCGAGAATCTCCAAAACCTGAAGTCGATTGCGAAGTTTGAACCCTAATCCCCGCAAAGTTGCGTGCCGACTTCTGATTTGGGGATGAACCGCGGAATTGAAACGACTGCCATAGGGATGCTTGCGAGCCAGCGAGCGATGGACCTGATCGCCAACAACCTCGCCAACGCCTCGACAAGGGGCTACAAACGCGACGGCCTGGCGTTCGGGGAGACGCTCTCGCGGCAAATCGGGGTTCCCAACGGCAACGATCCGATCGATAAGCCTCTGCCAGGCGTCGGGGTCGCTGCCTCCTTTACGGTCTTCGAGCAAGGCGCTTTGGAGACCACGGGGCGGCCGTTCGACGTCGCTATGGCCTCGAATCGCGGGATGTTTGCCATTCAGACCGAGGCAGGCGTCCGCTACACGCGGGACGGAGCGTTTACGCTCAACTCCGACGGAATGCTCTCGACCGTGCGGGGCGAGCCCGTCTTGGACGACGGAGGACTTCCGATTCAGATTCCTCAAGGCGAGATTGCGACCTCCGAAGACGGAAGCATTTCGGCCGACGGAGTCGTCGTCGCCCGGTTGGGCGTTTTTGACGGCACGTTCGCAAAGGACGGAGCGGGACGGTTCCAGTCTCAAGACGCCGAGCCCGACCCTGAGCTTCGGGTGCAGTGGCGGGCGCTCGAATCCTCCAACGTGAACCCCATCCAATCGATGATCCAACTGATCGAAGTCGGGAGAGCGTTCGAACTCGCCCAGAGGTCGATTCAGCAACAAGACGAACTGACACAAAAACTCATTCAGAGCCTTCACAACTCCTAATCAGCCGGACCTTGGCCAGGAAGGCCAGGAGGCGGGTCAGGCGAGCCGATGAACTCGCCGCGAAGGATCGAAGAAGGCCGCGACACCGGCGTCGGGAGACGCAAGGAGAATACGGCACAGTCATGATGCGATCTTTGACAACCGCGGGCACCGGCATGGTCGCCCAACAAATGAATCTGGACACGATTGCGAACAACCTCGCAAACGTCAACACCACAGCCTTCAAGCAGCAGCGAGCCGAGTTCCAGGACCTGATGTACCAAATCTACAAGGTCTCAGGGACCAGCACGGGAGCGGGCGCGCAACAGCCGATTACGCTCAACGTGGGACTCGGATCGAAGTTCTCGGCCAACGCCACTTCATTCAACTCAGGTCCCCTTCTGGCGACCGGCAACCCGCTCGATCTCGCGATTTCTGGCGAAGGGTTCTTCGAAATCGAACTCCCGAACGGAACCCTTGCCTACACCCGTGATGGGTCGTTCAAGGTCGATGCAAACGGGATTCTCGTAACGAGCGACGGCTATCCGCTTTCGCCCAGCATTACGATTCCCACGGGAGTCACGGCGGTCTCGGTCAGCGAATCGGGCGTCATCAGCGCGCTGCTGCCGGACACGAACGAACCCCAAGAACTGGGACAACTGACCGTGGCGATTTTCCCGAACCCTTCGGGTCTGATCCGGCTGGGTCAGAACCTCTACGAAGCGGGCGGGGCAAGCGGCACTCCCACCACGGTCAATCCCGGCGAAGAGGGCTCCGGCCGGATTCAAGCGGGGTTCCTCGAGGGGTCCAACGTTCAGATCGTCGAGGAGATGGTGCGGATGATCCTCGCCCAGAGGGCCTACGAAATCAACTCCAAGGCGATCCAGACCGCCGACGACATGCTCGGGATGCTCAACAACCTCAAGAGGTAATTCGAAATGACGACCCTCGCAGCCTTCACCCTTGCTACCGGCGTCTGGCTCTCGGTCGACGTTTCGATCGACGGGCCCGGATACCTGAGGTTCGCTCTCGAAGGAAGGATCGTTTACGCCAAGAGCGCAACGCTTCAGGTGCAGGGCGGAAGGCTCACTCACCCGACAGGAGCGCCCCTGGTTCCCACGGTTCCCGCGCCAGCGGCGCTGGAATCGCTCTCGATCACCGAAGACGGGTGGGTCGAGGGACGTTCTCAGTCGAGCGAGTCGCGATTGGGGCGGATCGTTCTCGCGCAAGTTGCGGGCAGCCCGACGCTTCTGGAGGCGGGGCTCATGGCCTTCAGCCAGCGCCCTCGCGTGGGTTTCCCAGCAAGCGAAGGCTGGGGCAAGGTGGTTTCCGGGAAGGTGGGCGTTTCCCTCCGAACGGAGCCGGCAGTAGACCCGACGATAAGCCCTCTCCTCACCCCGGGCAGCTTGATTCTGCGAGCCCCGGAGCGAGTCGAGGTCGACCCTGGACCGGTTCGACTTCTCGACCTCCTACAACTGGAAGGCCGGACGGAGTGGCATCGCTTGCTGGAATCGATCGAGATCGCGCAAGCGCCCCCGGTCGGCGTTTCGCAGAAGATTTCCAAAGCCCGTGTCGTAGCCCGGGTTCAAACCGCAGGGCTCGCGCCCTCCCAAATCGTCGACGAACTCCCGCCCCTCATCGAAGTCGTCACGCGGTCCCAGGCAATCCCCGCTGCTCAGTTGGTGACTGCCGCGCGTGAGGCTGCAAAGCGCGAGCTGGGCGACCTCCCGTTTTCAAGCGAAGCCGACGAGCGAGACTTCATCGCGCCGGTCGGGGAGGTCGAACTTCGCGCCGAATCGGTGCGAACTGCCAACAGTTCGGTTTCGGTCGTGCTGGCCGTCTATATCGGCGGATCGAAGTTCAATTCTCGGACGATCCGCCTGTCCGTCGATTCGGCCGAGGCGGGCGTCAAGGCCGGCTCGACGGTGAAAGTCCTTGTCCGATCGGGCGGCGTCGTAGCTGAACTCTCCGGACGGGCAAAGTCCAACGCATTCGTGGGCCAAGCGGTCGAAGTGAGCCTCTCCCTCGGCCAGCCCCCCACCCAAACAACCCACCTCGGCGTCGTGAAAGCGCCGGGCATCGTGGAGGTGAAACTATGAAAGCCTTGTCCTCATGTGTGGCGACGTTGCTGCTCGCTGGAGTCGCGGGCGCGCAAGCCGTCGATCCCAACAACCCTGGCTCACTATGGCCGGCCCATTACATCAACCCGATGATGGATCGGACCGCTCGGGCCGAGGGCGACGTGGTGACGATTCTCATCAGCGAATCGACCATCGCTTCGTTTGCCGCTAGCACCAAGGCGTCCAAGTCGGACGACAATGCGATTACGCGAGCTGTCGGCCCTCTCATCGACAAGCTCATTCCCGCTCTCTCGACGGCTGCATCATCCACCGTGGACGGAAAGGGCAACACGAGTCAATCGGGCCGGTTGGTGGCCCGGATGACAGGAATCGTGAAGCAGGTCCTTCCGAACGGTCAGCTCGTGCTCGAAGGTACGCGCTCGGTGCAAGTCAACAAGCAAGTTCAGACGTTTCGCCTCACTGGAGTCGTGCGCCGCGACGACATTCGTAGCGACAACACGGTGCTCAGCGAGCACATCGCCGAGGCGAGCATCACCGTCGACGGCAAGGGAATGATCAGCGACCGACAGCAGCGGGGCATCCTCACGCGAATCCTCGACTGGCTGTTTTAGGAGCGAAACATGAGATTCTTACTTGCCTTCGTATTCGTTTTCGCCGCAAGCCCGTTGGGGGCTCAGTCGGACCCCGGCCAGGGTGGCGACCAGTCCGGTGCGGTCGTTTCGCAAGAGGCCCTGCAACGCGCGGCCAAGAGACTGGAAAGCATCATCGACGCTGAAAAGAACGGCATCGAAGTGCGAATCAAGGACATCGCCAGGTTCCGCGGCGTCAGGAGCAACCAGCTACTCGGCTACGGGCTGGTCGTGGGCCTGGAAGGGACTGGCGACACCAAGAACACCCCGTTTACGCAAACTCTCCTTGCGAACGCCATGAAGTTCGCAGGTACGGCGGTCGACCCGAACTTCCTCAAGGTGAAGAATGTGGCGGTTGTAGCCATCACCGCCGAGCTTCCCCCCTTCTCGACGCCGGGCAACCGGATCGACGTGACCGTTCAGTCGATTGGGGACGCGAAGAGCCTACAGGGCGGGACGCTGTTGCAGGCGCCCCTGTACGCTGCCAACAGCAAGGACGTTGTCTACGCCGCCGCGCAGGGTTCGGTCAGCATCGGTGGGTTCAACGTTGGCTCCGGCGGCAACTCGGTGCAGAAGAACCACTCGACGGTCGGACGAATCCCCTCGGGCGCGTTCGTCGAAACGGCCGTGTCCACGCAGACCGTCTTCGACGGAAAGCTGTTCTTGGAACTCGACGAGGCGGACCTTACGACCTCGAAGCGGGTCGCCGAGAAGATCGCATCCGTGTGGCCGGAGTACCTCCCAAGGGCGCTGACCGCGGGCACCATCGAACTCAACCTCCCCCCCGACCGACTGCCCATCGAATCGATGAGCGAGATCGAACTCCTGACCGTCCGCGCGGACACCGCCGCCCTGGTGGTGATCAACGAACGAACGGGAACGATCGTAGTCGGGGGTAACGTCCGGCTCGGACCCGCGGTCGTGGCGAAGGGCAGCCTCAATGTCAGGATCGAAACCGATCTGCTTGTGAGTCAGCCCGCGCCTTTCTCCAAAGGAGAGACCGCCGTCGTGCCCCAAACCCGAGTCGACGCACGAGAGGACCAAGCGCAAGTAGCGCTGATCGCTCCGACCGCGACCGTCGCCGACCTCGCCAAGCTCTTTCAGGCGCTGAGAGTCAGTCCGACCGACATCATCGCCATCCTGCAAGCGCTTCAGGAACAAGGCTCGCTGAAGGCAAGGATCAGGGTGCAGTAGCCATGATGAATCCGCTCACTGACAACTTGGGCCTTGCTCTTCAGGCCGCCCCGACCGTCGCGAAGCTCAAGAAAACGACCTCCGACCTCGAAGGGGTGTTCGTCAAGGACCTCATCTCGGTCATGCGGAGGTCGATCCCGAAAACCGGCTTCGGGCAAGGGTACGGGACCGAAATCTACGACGACCTCTTCAATCAGGCGATCGCCGACTCGGTCGCGAAGCGCGGGACCTTCGGCTTCGGTTCGATGCTCTTCCGGCAGCTTGCGCCGTCGGCATTCGCCCAGGAAGTTCAGCGACTCGCTCAAGAGGCAACCGCTTCGAAAACGAGCCCGTCGACTTCAGACCCCCTCAACCTCACTCTCAAGGACAACTCATGAAAACACGTGAACTGCAAACCCATTGGTGGGAATGGCTCGGCGCATCGGAGCGATTGCTCCGGACGCTGCACGAGCAGACCGCCGCACTTACCCTCCGCGACGTCGGAAGGATCGAGAGGCTCCAGCCTGACCTCGATTCCCTGCTCGACCAACTGCGACGAATTGATGACCGCGCTGCGGCTTGCGCCCAATCGCTGGCCGAAAGTCTGGGCACGGAGCCCAACCTTCGAAGCTTAGTGCAAGTTCTGGAAAAGACCGAAGCGCAGCAGGTCCAGTCCGTCGCCAATCGAGTCATGGTAGCCGCGAGGAACATCGCGCAAATCCTCAATCGCAACCGCGCGCTTATCGAGAGCGAGATGACGTACGTCAACGGCACGCTGACGCTCATCGCCCAAGCCGCTGAGGGGCAACCGGAGACTCAGACGAAGTACCGGAGGCCCTCTCCCACCGCCGCAGTCCTGATGGACCAGGCCGCATAAGGAGGCCCCATGCCCAGTCCATTCAACAGCATCAATATCGCGAGCAAGGCGCTAAGCGCGTTCCAGCGGGGACTCGACGTTGTCGGACACAACATCGCCAACGTCGGCACGAAGGGTTACAACCGCCAGATCGTCTCGTACGGCGCGACGAATCCCAGCCAGTTCTGGTCGATGAGAGCGCTTTCGCTGGGCACGGGCGTCGCGATCTCCTCGATCGCCCGCGCTCACGACGGGTTCGTTCAGAAGCGGTTCCAGGGCGTTCAAGCCGAACTCGGACGCTTCAGCACCCTTTCGACGGCCCTATCTCAAGTGGAGGCCATCTACAACGAACCGGGCGCAAACGGCATTGCCGCTGCGCTCGATCGGTTCTTCAACTCGTGGTCGAGCCTTTCGGCTAACCCCGGTACGCCGGCGGCCCAACTCGAGGTGCAGCAGTCGGGCATCGAACTCGCGCGAAGAATTCGTAGAGCCTTTGAAGAGGTGGTCGCAACCGAGAAAGCCCTCGAGGGCCAGATCACGGCCACGATGGGAGAGATCGACAAGATCACGACGCGCATCGACACGCTGAACAAGGAGATCACCGCCGCGTCGGCGACAGGCGCGATTCCGAACGATCTGCTCGACCAGCGCGACCTCGCCATCGAAGAACTGAGCCGAATCACCGACATTCAAACCTACAGCCAGCCCGACGGCTCCATTTCGGTGTACGCGGGCGCGCTGACTCTGGTCGACCGAGGAGGCGCGAGGCCGTATCCGCAGACCTTCGACGCAGCAACGTATACGGTGAGCGATGGGCTCAACTCTTACGCCGTGCCTACCGGGACGCTTTTCGGGTCGATGGAGGCTCTCAACCGCATGGCCGCGAACCGGGCAAGCCTGGATAGCCTCGCCGACGGCCTTCGAGACGGGGTCAACGCGCTTTATCGCACGGCCACCAACTCCTATGGCGAGACGGACCTGCCCTTCTTCAACGAAACCGCTATCCCACCGACCACCGGGGCGGGAGATTTCGATCTTGCGGCAAACCTCAAGTCAGATGCGAGTCGGATCGGCCACGGAACTTCGGGCGCGCCGGGCGATGGCGCGCTGGCTCAAGCCATTGCCGCTCTGCGCGAGCAGCCCATGACGGGGCTCGGAGGGAGCACGTACCATGGCTTCTACTCCGGAGTTCTGGTCGATTTGGCCCGGTCGATCGAGTCCGCAAACACCTCCAGAGGCACCCAGGAGGCACTGGCGATTCAGATCGATCAGCAGAGGCAGGCGATCAGCGGCGTATCGCTCGACGAGGAGATGGCCGAAATGCTGCGGCTGCAACGAAGCTACCAAGCCGCCGCAAAAGCCCTTTCGATCTTCGATCAAGTGACCGAAGATTTACTAACGATGCTTCGATAGCCCGTAAGTTTGCCAGGCGCGCATGAGGATCAGCTCGAACTTCCAATATGAATCCTACAAGGCACAGGTGGCCGGCGCGCTCGAGCGCTACACCGAGGCGCAATTGCAGGTTTCCTCGGGCAAGCGGCTCAACAAGCCCAGCGACGATCCTCTCGGCTCGGGCATTCTTCTGAGCTACTCCAAGTTGCGAGCCTCGATCGAGCAGTACGGCAAAAACGTAAGCGCGGCGGAGGGCTACCTTGGGTTTACGGAAACGGCGCTGGGGGAACTCACGACGCTGACCCGTCGAGCCTATGAATTCGCGGTGCGCGGCGCCAACGGCGCAACCGACCAGGCGGGCCGCCAAGGCATGGTCACGGAAGTCGAGGAAATCCAGCGACGACTGATCGACCTCGGAAACTCCAGGGGCCCGCAGAACCAGTTCATCTTTGCAGGGCACTCGACGAAGACTCAGCCGTTCGCGCTCGGCCCGTCGGGGATCACATTCTCAGGCGACAACAACGCGTACACGGTGGAGGTCGGCCCCAACCAAGTCCTCACGGCCAACCTCCCCGGCGAAGACCTGTTTACTGGGCTCTACAATGCGCTTGAGAGCCTGAAGACCAATTTGCAGGGCGGGAATCTGGGAGCGCTCAGCGGCCAAGACATTCCCGAACTTCAGAATCAACTCGATTCCATCGCTCAGTTGCGGGGCGTGGTGGGCTCACGGCTCAACACGATCTCGAATCTGAAGGTGGAACACACACGAAGGATCGACGAACTCACCGCACGTTCAGCGGACATCGAAGAGGTGGACATGACGGATGCGGTGGTGAAACTCAGGGTCGCGGAGACGGCATATCATGCCGCCCTCGCCACCGTCAGCCAGGGATTTGGGCTGAGTCTCATTGACTTCATCCAAGGTTAGAACAACTATGCCCTTACTCCCAGGTACCCGGTTCGGCGAGATCGAATTCGCCGATGCAGACGTGATCCAGTTCGAGCAAGGCCTGATCGGCTTCGACGCCCTCAAGCGCTTTCTCTTGATCCCCTCAAAGGAGGGTTCGGCGTTCGCATGGCTCCAGTCGGTCGACGAGCCCACTCTTTCGTTCCTCGTGACCGATCCGGCGCTTTTCGTCGATGAATACGAGCCGATCCTAAGCGAGAGCCTCCGGGTTGAGATGAGGCTTCTCGATTCCACACCCCGGCTCCTCCTGACGACGGTTTCGATCCCGCACGGAAGACCTGAGCAGACCTCGCTCAATCTTGCGGGCCCGATCCTCATCAACGTACAAGAACGGATCGGAAGACAGTTCGTTGTGGAGAACGAAGCGTATACTATCAAATATCGCGTGTTCTCCGACCGCGAGATCGAAGAACGCCCCGCAGCGTAGGCTGGGGCTTTCGATCAGCGCTGAGACTCGCGAATGCCATGGAGGGCGACAACGAATGCTCGTACTTACCCGCAAGGTGCACCAAAGCATAGTCATCGGCGACGACATCGAGGTCGTCGTGTTGGAGGTCCGTGGAGAACAAGTTCGGCTGGGAATTCGCGCTCCTCGAAACGTCACCGTCCATAGGAAGGAGATCTACGAGCAGATTCACCAAGAGAACGTGGAAGCGAGCGAAGTTCGCGCCGAGGACGTACCCGAGTAGGCCCGCGAATCCGCTGGCTCTTCCGGCCTACCCAGACCGTCCAAACTGAGTTCACAAGATATACTTTCAACCTGATGGCTCGCGTATTGATCATCGACGACGAAGAGGACGTTCTTCTGGCCGTTTCCCGTAGACTCAAGCGGGAAGGCTACGATGTCACTCCGGCGTCGAACTCCGAGCAGGGCATGGGCAAGATCCTGCAAGCCGATCTCCCCTACGATGTCATCGTCACCGATATGAGCATGGAGGACCCCGCGTCCGGGCTCGCCGTGCTTCAAACGGCATTCTCACGTGACCTCTTTGCCGAAGTCATCGTCATGACCGCCTATGGCAACGTCGCCAACGCAGTCGAGTGCATGAAGCGGGGCGCCTTCGACTACGTGGAGAAGAACCAGCCGGGCGTCGACACTTACGAGGTTCTCGCCGAAAAGGTACGCGCCGCGCTCGATCGCCGGTTGCGGGACATCAGGACCGTCGAGCTTTGGGAGCGGGCCGCTCACGCTCAGGTCTAGTCCCTACCCAGCCATTCCTCGACGAGATAAAGCGCCATGACGATGTTGGAGTAGTCGTCGGTCCAAGCTCGGCCCCAAGGCAGGGGATCCAGTGGGAGCCATCGCGCATCCTTGTTCAACTCGCCGAAATCGGCCTCGTCCCGCGCCAAGGCCACCCATGTCGAGCGATCCTTGCCCTCTTGTGCCTCTTCGCCTTCGACGTCGAGGTCGGCGCGCACCAAGGCCCTGAGACCCAATTCCCGGGCGGAATGGGCGAGAGGCTGTTGAAGGTCGATGTAGCGGTTGGAGATGTGAATCGCGATCAGACCCCCCGGCTGGAGCTTGGCCAAGTACAGGGCGAGCGCCTCACGAGTGATCACATGGATCGGGATGGAATCCGAGCTGAAGGCGTCGAGCACGATCAGGTCGAACGAGGAATCGGGTTCATGCCGGATCGTAAGCCGAGCGTCGCCTTCGACGATCCGCACTTCGGCCTGAGTGTCTCTCAAGAACGTAAACAGCTTCGGATCGTTTGCGATGGAGATGACGATGGGGTCGATTTCGAAATAAGCGTACGCGTCCCCCGGTCTGCCGTAAGCGGCCAAAGAACCCACGCCCAGACCCACCAATCCGACGTTGCTGAACCTCCTGGTCCCTCCCATCAGTTGTCCGATCGGGCCGGTCGGGTGGTAGTAGGCGAGCGGGGTCGCGGCCTTGGCGGGATCGAGATTTTGCTTCCCGTGGGCGGTGTTGCCGTGGAACAATGAGTGGAACTTCCCTTCGACCGAAATCACCCGATGCACTCCAAAGAAGCTGCGGTGGGAGAGAATCACGTTACCGGGCGAGTTGATCTCGGTCAAGTGGGCCGCAAGGAACACCGCGCCGAGCGAGAGAGCGTAGCGAATCGGCCGATCGACGGCGAGAAACCCGAGAATCAGCGGCAAGCCGATCGTAATCCCGGTCCGTATCGGCCCCGGAAGGACTCCGAGGCTCTGCACAAGGACCATGGTGGAAAGGCTCAGCAGCAGAAGCGCGCCAGCGAACGCGAAGTCGAAGAGCCTCTTCCCCTCGGCTGAAGCCTCAGGAAGTCGCAAGGCCGCAAGCGCCACCAGCGCGATCGGGTACTCGGCAAGGGTCGCAAACACGCTGGGCGCCAGCAAGGCGTTGAATATCCCGCCAACGACGCCCCCCACCGCGATCCACAAGTAGAACTCGGTCAGATGGGTGACCTCAGGGCGGTCGTCGGCAAGCCGTTGGTGACAGTACAGGGCTCCCACGGTGAACACGGCCAGGTGAAGGAGCGCCAGCGCCCAGATCGGCTCGGTCGCTTCCAGGATCACCACCAGCGACATCGGAACCAGCAACAAGGCGGCGAATCGACCCAAGGCCACGGTAGGAAGCAGTCGCTTGCGGCCGAAGGCGACGATGTAAGTGAGTAGGTACAGAGCCAGGGGAATGACCCACAGCAACGGCGCGGCGGCGAGGTTGGTCGTGAGATAAGTGGTGACTCCCAGGAGGAGGCTCGAAGGAACGGCCGCAAGGACCACCCAAGTGAGTCTGCGGCGCGACGATACCGCGGCAACGGGAGCGGCTTCTACTGTGGGTTGCTGCCCAGGACCGGTGCTTTCGCGTGAGCGAATCGCAGGAACCCCCACGAGCGCGAGCAGCCCCACCAATCCCCAATATCCCCATCGCCAGAAGCTCGCCTGCTCGTTGAGGGTGAGGAGGGGTTCGACGACGAGCGGATAGGCCAAGAGAGCCAAGAGGCTTCCTACGTTGCTGGCGGCATAGAGAAAGTACGGATCGGAGGCGTCCCGCGCCGAGGTGGACCCGTACCACTTTTGCACCAGCGGCGCACCAGCGGATACGATAGCAAATGGCGCGCCCACGACCGTCGCCAGTAACAGAATCACGCCCCACGAGGAACTACCACCCCCTGCGGCGGGATCAAAGCTCAGCGAAATCCCAAACGGAAGGAGCAGGGCCGCGCCGAGAAGGAGCGCAAGGTGGACCGCGACCTGTATCCCCGTCGGCAGAAGCCGCGATGTCAGGTGCGCGTAGCCATAGCCCACGAGCAACGCTCCCTGAAAGAAAACCATTGCGGCGTTCCAAACCATCGGCGTCCCACCGTAGAAAGGGAGGATCATTTTCGCGATCATCGGTTGCACGACGAAGATCAGCGCAGAACCGAGAAACACCGCCAGAACGAATGCCAGCCGCAAGGTCCTCCCAGTATCCCGCTTCAGCGCGGACTGAGGCAACTCAAAGCGGCATTTGTGTCGGCCCGCCTTCGCTGGACGACTCGGTCGACTTCCATCGGTAGGTTCCCGAACCCACTTCAATCTCGGAATAGCCGGCGCCTGCCTTTCCGGCGACCGCCTTCCATCCCGACTCGGACTCCTCAAGAACGCTCGAAGGGTGGGAGGAAGGAACTCGGACGACCGCCCGGACCCCCGGTGGGATTTCTACGGTCAACTCGAATTGGCGACCCTCGAGGCTCCATTCGACTCGGATGGGTCCGTAAGGCGAATGGTGGGAGGCACGCACGGAGGTCAAAGTCCCTCCGGGCTTGGGGTGAATGAGGATTTGCGCGAAACCTGGCGACCGTGGGGCAATCCCGGCGACGTGCTCCATCATCCACTCTCCCACCGCGCCAAACGCGTAGTGGGCAAACGAGTTCATGCCGGGATCGGCAAACCCCTCCTCTGGCGTCCAGCCGTTCCACCGCTCCCAGATCGAGGTCGCTCCGTGCTCGATGGTGAATCCCCACGAAGGAAACTCCTTGCTCTGAAGCAGCCGATAGGCCAGATCGAAGCGGCCGACCTTGGCGAGAGAGCGCATGAGAGGCTTCGTCCCGACAAAGCCCGTCGAAAGGCGGACGCCTCGCTCCTCAAGCTTGCGGACGAGGTGTTGGGCGGCTCGTGCCTCACCCGCTTGCGGCAACAAACCGAAGTCGATCGCGAGCGCGTAGGCGGTCTGCGAATCCCCAGCGATCCGGCCGTCCGAGTCGACGTAGTTCTTCTGGAAGCTCGTCCGGGCGGCGGCGGCAATGTCGCGGAGTCGCCGCGAGTTGTCTGCCTTCCCTAAGACGTCGGCAGCCTCGGCCGCAAAGTCGGCGCTTCGAACCAAGTACGCCAAGAAGAGCACCTCGTTGGGCGTGGGGTCGTCGATGTTGAGCCAGTCGCCAAAGCAATGAAACTCCTTGGGGGGCAGCGTGCCCTCCCCGCACCTTGCGAAGCTGAACTCAACGAACCTTAGCATCGACGGGAACTGCCGACGCAAGAGGCTCACGTTGCCGGTCATGCGATAGAGCTCCCACGGGACGATCACGCCTGCGTCCGCCCAAGCCGGGCCCCCATCGGGTCCCGCGACCTTGAGGGGAGCGACCATCGGGAACTGGCCGTCGGCGCGCTGGGCGTCCGTGAGGTCGATCAACCACTTGTCGAAGAAAGCCTCGACATCAGCGAAGTAGGCAGCGGTGGTCGCGTACACCTGGGCGTCGCCGGTCCATCCGAGCCGCTCGTCGCGTTGGGGGCAGTCCGTCGGGACCTCGAGGAAGTTCATCCTCTGCGTCCAATAAATGTTCTTCGCCAGTCGATTGAGCATCGGGTCGGAACATTCGAAATAGCCCGTAATCGGGGTGTCGCTTGCGACCGCGAGCCCGACGACTTCCCCCCGTCGAGGGGCGCGTCCCAACCCGGACACCTCGATAAATTGGAACCCGTGAAACGTGAATCTGGGGCTCCACCTTTCGATGCCCTCACCCCTACAAACGTACTTATCGACCGCCCGCGCGCCGCGAAGGTTGGTGGTGTAGAGCTTGCCCTCGGCATCGAGCCGCTCGGCGTAGCGCAGAGTGATCTCGCGCCCCCTCTCGGCGGTGAGTTCGAGTTGGGCATAGCCGGCGATGTTTTGCCCGAGATCGAGAACGTAGGCGTCGGGTCCGACTTGGCTCACGGACAGGGGTTCGAACCGCGCGATCACGGCTACGGGCTGATGTTTTGCGGGTTCGAGGAGGGGCTGAATCGCAGACCCGATTTCGACGGGCTGCCAGTCCTTTTCTTCGAATCCCCTCGCGTCCCAACCCCAGGGTTCGGCCGACGAATCGAAAGTCTCACCCATTAGGAAGTCGGCTTCTCGCAGCCCTCCCGTGCTCGCCCTCCAATCGGGTCCGGTCGCAACTGTTTTCTTCGTTCCGTCCTCGTATTCGATCTCAAGCTGGCCGAGGAACCTCAAGGCGTCGCCGTAGTGGTTTCGCTGCCCCCCATATCCCACGTACCCCGCAAACCACCCGTCGGCCAGCAGAACGCTCCAGACGTTCTCTCCCTGCTGCAGCAGGCCGGTGACGTCGAACGAATGGGTGGGAATGCGGAGGTTGTAGTCGGTCCAGCCCGGGAGAAACAGCGCCTCGGCTACTCGCCTGCCGTTAATTCGCGCCTCGTAGATTCCGAGCGCGGTCGCATGGAGCGTCGCGTGCGAGATAGGCCTTTCGATCTGGAACCCTCGCCTTAGGTATCGCGGCGGCGGGAGGAACATCCCTCGCGGAGGGACCCTTCCCCAAGGGGAATCGCCGTACTCGCCTAGGGTCTTCGCCTGGGGCCAAGCGGAATCGTCGAACGAAGGGTCCGCCCAACGATCGTCCCAACCGTCGGCGCACTTCCAATCCGGCCCGGTCGTCGATTCGAGCTTCGAGCCGTCCTTCCGAGCCAGCAGGAGCTTCCCCAAGAGCCCAGCCCAACCGGAGAGAGTGTTTCGAATCCGGACGGCGATCACGTTGCGTCCGGGCCGGAGGAGCGGGGTGACATCGACCGTTTCAGGGCGAGTCCAAGAGTGCGGCCGCTGGTCGCTTTTGGCCACCAGCCGCCCGTTCAGATAGGCGTCAAACTCATCGTCGCCCGTTAAGAGAAGCCAAGCCTGACTGACTTCGCTCAGATTCAATGAGAGTTCGTGCCGGAAGGCCCGTGTGGCCATAGGCTGCTCGCCCTTGACTTCCGATTTGTGGCCGATCCAGAGCGCGCCTTCGAAGTCGGGCATCTCCCTGGATTCGGCGATCGGCGCATCGTGGCCTATCCACTCAGCTTGCCAATCGCTTTTTTCGAGAAGTCCCACGCTGAAGGAAGCGTCGGCGCTCCACGGCTGCTCGACGCCGTCCTGATCCCAAATCCTCACCTTCCAGAAAGCTCGTTGGCGGCTTGGGAGAGGCTGTCCGCCCCAGCGCACGTACCTTGAGTCGGCTGAATCGACCTTTCCCGAGTCCCACAGATCGCCCCGCCCCATATCGAGAAGCTCCCGCTCCGAAGCGACCAGGACCCGGTATGCCGTGGGAAACTGGTTGCGTGCGTTCGGGTTGCTTGAGACGATCTGCCACGAAAGCAAGGGTTCGCGCGCGCCGATCCCCTTGGGGTCGATCCGGTATTCGCAGGTCAGGTGAGTGGGAATGAGCGCGTCGGGAGGGGCGATGGGATCGTCGATCATGGCGAGGAAAACCCAGGGCATCATCGAAAGCTAATACGCCTTCGAGCTTCGAACTCCTTCCGAAGGACCTCTCAAAAAGCAAGAGCGGCCCAGGGGTCGCCTCGGCCGCTCGCTCGCTTCGGTGGTGGTTGCCTTAGGATGACTTTCGACGGCGGCCGAAGATCGCCGCAACACCCGCGCCCAACGCAAGCAAAGTCGCAGGCTCGGGGACCACGCTCACGGTCAGCGCATAGTCGCCCTCTTCCGAGTGCGTTCCCACGAAGGAACGATCGCCGTAGCCGGTGATGCCGATGTAGTACGTTCCCGATGAAGTGATCGCGTACCGGATCGCAGAACCGTACTGCCCCGACGGACCGCCACCGTCGTCGTTAAACACCAATTCCGAAAAGCCGGAATCCAGAAGGTGCATCATCGTGTCGGGCACCGTGAAGGTGACTTCGAGCGGCGTCGTAATGGCTGTGATCACCTCGCCGGCAAACAACGTGATGCTGAAGTAGTCGACGTCTCCGCCGCCATCCGCAAGGCTCATCACGCCCACATCCGCCCAAGGAGCAGCCCCTCGACTAATCGCATTCGCCGTCAACGGGGTGTTGTTCGGCTCGGACTCGATAATGATCGCTTGGGAAATTGCAGCAGACGCAAGCACCAAGACACCAAATACCACCTTCTTCATTCCAAATACTCCTCAGCGCCCCAACGACGGGGCACGGTCCCCCAACGGGGTACCTGCCGACCATTATACGGCAGCTTTTCTGAAGTTCCCCGAGCAAATGCCCAGTATTCCTGCCAGTTCTTAGACCTGGCGTCGTCCCTGGGCTTCACCCGCCCCTCGTTAGGTTCGAAAGAAGGAATCTCTCCCACGAGCGAGAAACCTGTCCTGTGGCTCAAGCGACGTTTCGGATTTGGCGCGGCTCGAGATCGAGCGGGGAGTTTGCTGACTATACGATTGAAATCGGCGAGGGGATGGTCGTTCTGGACGCGGTCCATCGGATTCAGGCGGAGCTTGCGCCCGACCTCGCTGTGAGGTGGAACTGCAAGGCGGGCAAGTGCGGTTCGTGTTCGGCCGAGGTGAACGGCATGCCCCGGCTCATGTGCATGACCCGACTGGGGGACCTCGAAACCTCCAAGCCCATCACCATCGAGCCCATGAAGGCGTTTCCCCTCATCAAGGACCTCGTCACCGATGTAAGCTGGAATTTTGAAGTCAAGAAACGCATCAAGCCGTTTCGACCTCGGCAGCCAGACGCGCCCGACGGGACTTGGAGAATGTACCAAGACGACATCGACCGACCCCAAGAGTTCCGCAAGTGCATCGAGTGTTTTCTTTGCCAGAACGTCTGCCACGTTTTGCGCGAGCACGAGAAGTTCGAGGGATTCATCGGTCCGCGCTTCTTCGTGTATGCCGCCGCGCTGGAAATGCATCCACTCGATACGGAAGACCGTTTGGAAGAGCTCCGGCGCACCGATGGCATCGGCTACTGCAACATCACGAAGTGCTGCACGGTCGTCTGTCCGGAACACATCAAGATCACGGACAACGCGATCATCCCTCTCAAAGAACGCGTCGCCGACGTCTATTACGACCCCGTGGCCAAGCTGCTTAGGGTTCTGACAGGAACGAAGAAATGATGGAACTCAAGAAGATTTCGACCGACTCGATCAAGGCCGCCCTCGACCTCGCCGAAAGGTACCGGCTGCTCAATGAACCTGAGCAGGCTGTGAGCATCTGCCGCGACGTTCTAATCGCCGAACCCGGAAACGAGCGGGCGATGAAGGCGCTTCTCTTGGCGATGACCGACCAATTCGGCCAAAAGCGCGCCCCCAGCCTCGACGAAGCACGAGAACTCGCCGCTTCGCTGATGACCGACTACGATCGGGCGTACTACGGCGGCATCGTTCTCGAACGCTGGGGCAGAGCCATGCTGCAAGACGAGACGAAAGCCACGCTCGCGACGAACTGGCTGCTCTCCGCGATGGAGTCCTACGAAAAAGCGGAGGAGTATCGGCCGCCCGGCAACGACTCGGCGATTCTGCGATGGAACGCTTGCGCGAGGATGCTGAGCCAACTCCCTCAACGCGCTGCCAGCCTCGAATTCGGCGACTGAGGGCGATCTATCCTTTCGGGAGAGAGCCGCGGCCCGAAAGCAAGAGCCTGCCCCCTGCCAACACGACGCCCGCATAAACAACGCCAGCTCCCACCTGCCCCAGCGCCACGCCCCAGAAGCCTCCCTGCAAAAACCCGAGCACTCCGAGAGCGATCGCCGCCGCAAGCCCAGCGGTCGTCGCCCAGGCGTTGAACTTATGAAGGCCGTTCGAGAGGAGCGCCGCGCCGATGAGGCTCACCGAACTGACCGCGATGAACCTGCCGAGCAGGATGCCGGTATAGAGAAGGGTGGGGCGATAGGAGGGACCGTAAACGGCCTCGATCAGTCCCCACGCGAGGGCGACGGTAAGGGCGGCCAGGGCAACGCTGCCAAGAGCCAGCTTGAGTTGGTGGCGAAAGAGCGTGGGTCTGAGCCACTCCAAGTCGCCCGCGCGTTCGCTGAAGTACGGCGTCGCGATCGTCATGGCGGTCGAACTCACCTGCCCCGCGGCAAGCGCAAACAGTGCGCCGAGAGAATACAGCCCGATCTCCGACCGGTCGGCGTTGAACCTGTCGAGAATGAGCAGGTCCGCATACATCATGGCGACGCTCGCGGCGTTGGCCCAGAGGGTCACCCATGTGAGCCGGTCGAATCCGGGAAGCCGAAGGGGGCGAGCGCGCCACCCAGATACCAACTCGCGGCCCAAAGGAACCAGGGCAAGGAAGGACCCCGCAAGGACGCCCCAAACGAACCCGCGAAAGCCGAAAACGAGCGTGAGCGCGACGATCAAGACGAAGGACTGCGCCCTCACCCAGGCCAACATCCGTGCGCCGCGATGCACCCGCTTCTGGGATTGCAGATAATAAAGCGTGAGATCGGCAAGGGCGAGCAGCGGGATCGAAAAGGCGTAGGCCAAGACCCACTGCCGAACTCCTGGCGAGGCCGTGAGCCACCCCACCTCCCGCAACAGGAAGATAAGTCCGAGGGTCAGCAGCGACGTTAGCGCAAGCCGCCGCAAAGCGTAGGCGAAGATGCCTTCTCGCTCGTCCGCGCCCCGGTTCTCGCTGCAGTACTTGAGCACGGCGGTGTTCGCGCCAAACATCGCCAGCGCTCCTCCAAGCCAACCGATCGATTGCAGAAGCCGCGCGTCGCCGAGCTCGGCCTTGGAGAGGGTCTTCGCGACGACCAAGAGGGCCGTGAAACTAAGGAACTGGCCCAGGAAGTTGCCTGTCAGCAGGGCGAAGAACCCTTTGGAACGGAGGTAGGCGAACATCGCGCGCGCCGAAGACAACCCTTGCTTTCCGCCCCTTGTCATGAGAGCGCCCAGCCGCAAAATCGTCGCGCCGATTGGGGCATCCGTCGATTACTCCGCAACGCCTCGGGAGCGGTAGAACTCCACGCATCGACGGACGGCATCGAGCGGGTCGCCGGGCGGGTGGTCCATTTCAACCACTCCGAACTCGACGCGAGCCTCTGCGCACGCGGCCAGAATCGAATTCCAATCGAGAGCGCCTTGCCCGGCGATGGCGTCCTGCGGTTCGCTCCCCATCAAACCGTCCTTCAGATGAACGGTCGGAATCCTCCCGGCAAGGTCGCGGATGTAGGTTGCGGGGTCCTGTCCTCCCCACTGGACCCAATAGCAGTCGATTTGCGCTTGAAGGGACTCGGGGCTCGTCGACTCGAAAAGAACATCGAGTCCCGGCTTCGCGCCTTCGAACTCCATCTCGAAAGCGTGGTTGTGGTAGCAGAAAACCAGCCCTTCCGAGGCAAGCCTTTCGCCGATCGAGTTCAGTTCCGGGGCGCAGGAGGCCCAACCGCTCCCGAAGAAGTCCGCCGGGACCCAAGGAAGAACCACGTGGCGGTTGTGGAGCAGTTTGCTCTCTGCGATCACATCGTCGAGCCCTTCCCGAAGCCGTTCGAGGGAGACGTGGCATCCCGAGGGCTCCAGCCCCAGCCTTTCGAGAAGTGAGCGGACGTGCAGAGGGGAGTGGTCGTGAAGCCCAGCGAATTCGACGTACCTTAGCCCCATCGCCCGGATGGCTTCGAGCGTCCCTTCCAGGTCATCCGCGCAGCTCGAGCGTAGGGTGAAAAGCTGGACCGAGAGCTTCATGAGCCCATTGTGCGCTACCGTTCGGAGAGTTGGCAACGAGACTCAGTCGCCGGACTGTTCGCCGCCCCGTTCGACGGGCCGAGTCTCTGAATCGGTGGGAGAGAGCGCAGGCGCGTTCGGCGTCCACTCCCTACTCAGCACGGCGTCGGCGAACGCGCCGGGCACCTTGGAGTAATTCGCCTGCCAATCCGTTTGAGCCGTCAAAGCGACCGATTCCCGCGTGACGTCGGCGATGAAGACCACCTGCGAATGCCGGATTGCCCGCAGGACGACGGACTGACATTCAGGCATCTGTTCGAGAACGGAACTGGCAATGCTGGCTCCAAGAACTCGCGGGTCGTCTTCATCCCCGGCGGAATAGGTCACGAACGCAAACTGGCCCCTAGGGAAGTAGTCGATGTCCAGCACGGCGCTGCCACTCGGGTTCCGCTGGGCGACGGCTTCGATGAGCGCGCGGTCCGTGTCCGTATTCGCGAGCGGCGCAGCGGCCCTCGTTGAAGGCTGCGCCTGGGGCGGAGCTTCTGGCTCAGTCGAGGAACGGCGCGTCGCGCCCAGCTCCAACGGCTGTTCGACGACGTTGATCGACTCGGGAACGGGCCAGTTGCGGCCCAAATAGAACGCCGCCGCGCCGGTTCCCAACAGAAACGCGAGCACGCCAAAAACGTACAAGCCGATCTTGGGCCGGGTTGTAGGGAGGCCGAGTTGTTTGGCCGTGTTGGCGGTATCGCGTTCGGCCATCCGCTCCTTGACCACGGTGAGCTTCTGCCGGATCGGCACCGAGTCAGGGGTCAAATCGAGGGCGAGGTCATACCACTCCGCAGCCTGTTCGAGGTCGCCCCTCTCCTGGCTGATGTCCCCTAAGAGCGCGTTTGCTGTGGCGTTGTTGGGATACCGCCGCAAAATTGCCAGACAAATCTCCTCCGCTTGGCGATAGTCGCCGCGCATTCGAAAGAGGTTCGCGCGGGCGAGCTGGGGGTAGATCGTGCCGTCGCTACCTTCCGCCGATGCCGCGTCGGGTACAGGCGCGCCGCATTCGACACAGAACTCGGCGTCCGGCGCCAATGAGGCAAAACAGCGATCGCAGACCCTGGGGGTCGGGTTATCTTCCGGTGCTCCCAAAGCCGCCTTCTCCTCGATCGGTTTCGCTCAATTCGGCCACGATCCTCACTTCTGCCCGAGCCACCGGGCAAACCACCAATTGGGCGATGCGCTCGCCGTGTTCGAGTTTGACGACTTCCGATCCCAAATTGATCAGAATGATCGCGATTTCGCCACGGTAATCCGAGTCGATCGTGCCGGGCGAGTTCACCATCGAGAGCCCATGCCGGAGGGCGAGCCCCGATCGGGGTCGGACCTGGGCTTCGAATCCCGGAGGAACGGCGATGCGGACCCCCGTTCGGACGAGCTTCCTCTGGAGGGGTTCGAGCACAACGTCCTCGATCGAGTGAAGGTCCATCCCGGCAGCGCCCGAAGTCTGATACGCCGGAGGCACCGCTCCAGGCTCCAAGGTGACGGGCAACTCCAGCGTCCGGGAGCCTTCGTTGGGTCGTTGCAGGAGGTCGTTTGCCGCTTCCATAGCTATCCTGTCTTCTTCCACCAAAGAGTCGAGTCGTTGGCGTGTTGCCTCATTTCCTTCTCGAAGGCGAAGCGCTCGTCCTTCTCCATCGGCTGGAAGTTCTGCACGATGCGAAGGTTCTCGTCGACTTCAGACTCACGACGCAAGCCGATGGTTAGGGTGGAAAGCCGCAGGGAGAGCGCATAGCGGAGGAAGCGCCCGGGTTCGAACCGCCCACCGGTGGCTCGCTCGATTCCCTTCAGGGCCTTCATCCCCACTAGGGCGATCCCCAGTTTCTCGGCTTGAGGGATCACCCCTTCCGCAAAGTCCCCAAGGTGTACGTCGAGCGGGCTCACGGGGATGAGGATGGAATCGAAGGGGTAGCGATTCAGAGCGCTGGAAATCACTTCAGGCCGCGTGTGCCCCGTAATCCCGACGAACCGAATCTTGCCTTCCCGCCGCGCTCGTTCGAGGCCCTCGACCGCCCCGCCCTTCCGCAAGACCTGGTCGAGCGTCCCCGAATCGTTGACGGCGTGAACCTGCAAGAGGTCGATCCGGTCGGTCTGCAGACGTTCGAGGCTCGCCAGGACCTCTCGGTAAGCGCCCTCGGCGTCGCGGGCGAGGGTTTTCGTCGCGAGGAACACCTTCTCTCTTTGGTTTCGGATGACCGCGCCGATCACCTTTTCGCTACGCGCGCTCTGATAGCTGGGTGCGGTGTCCAGGTAGTTGACGCCTGCGTCGACGAGTCGGCTGATCGCCCGACTCGCCTCGGCGTCCGGGGGAATCTCGGCCGAGCCCAGCGCGTAAATGGTGGCGTTCCAACCGGTCTTGCCGAGTTTCCTCTTGGCGATCTCAGGTTGCGCTGTGCCGTTGGGCAAGACTCGCCCCCTCATCAAGCCCGCAGTCGCCGCGCCGGCAGCGACGCAAAACGACCTTCGCGAAAGGTCCATGTTTCATCCTAACACAATCGGCAGGGCCTCGGGGCTCACGGGTAGCCTTTCCCCTGGAACAAATGAGGACCGAGCGCATTGGGGAACGGCTGATCGTGATCGAAGACTGCGGCGAACGAGCCGTACGACTTCGGGACGCGATTGAGGCCGCTGCGATCCCCGGAGTCGAGGAAGTTGTGCCCTGCTATGAGTCGGTGGGGCTGATTGTCGATCCCGAACGGTTTGAGGAGCCTTCTCTGGAAGCCCTCCTTCGCGCACCCCTTCCGGTGAGCCGCTCCGAGCCGAAGCGCGTCGAGGTGCCCGTATGCTATGAACTTGGCGAGGACCTGGCGGAAGTCTGCGGCATCCTCGGCCTATCCAGCGAGGAGTTCATCAGCCGCCACTCGAACGCCGAGTACCGGTGCTTTGCGGTGGGATTCGCGCCAGGATTCCCGTACTTGGGGTACGTCGATCCCTCCCTTGCGAGGGTGCCGCGCCTGAGCTCGCCCCGAGTCCGGGTCCCCAAGGGTTCGGTGGGAATTGCGGGGCGGCAGACCGGCATCTATCCCGACGAGTTACCAGGTGGGTGGAGGCTGATCGGGCGAACGCCTCTCGAAATCGTCAACCTGGAAGAACCCTCCTTTCTGATCGCCCCAGGTGACTCGGTCGTGTTCGTGCCGATTCCTCTCGGCCGCTTCGAGGAGATCGCCGGAGCATGAAGGCCGTCGACCTTAACGTCGATATCGGCGAGGGGATGCCGTACGACGGCGAGCTGCTGATCTATGCTAGCTCGGCGAACGTTTGCTGCGGGGTCCATGCGGGGAGTTGGGAACTGGTAGAGGAAACCGTCGGGCTGTGCCTTAAGAACGGCGTTCGGATCGGGATGCACCCGGGCTACCCCGATCGCGCGAGCATGGGCCGCGCTCCGATGCCGCCTGACCAGTTGGGGGCCTATAAGGAGTCCGTTCTTCGCCAAGCGGAGCGGTTCTACTACTTCGTCCCGCCCGCTTACGTGAAGCCCCACGGCGCTTTCTATAACGAATCCACTTTCGAAGGCCACTCCGCGCACGGGATCCTCCTCGACCTCCTCGCCGAACTCGCCTTGCCGCTTATGGGCCTGAAGGGGACCGCCCACGAGCGCGCAGCCCACGTATTTTTCGCCGAGGGGTTTGCGGACAGGGGGCTCTTGCCCGATGGACGACTGATTCCGCGAGGGAAGCCGGGGGCGTTGCTCGTGGACCCCAAGGAGGTCGCTCGGCAGGCCTTGCTGCTTGCGCCTAACGTGGATTCGCTGTGCTTTCACGGAGACCATCCGCTCTGTGTCGAGAACATCCGGGCCGCGACGGAAGCGCTTCTTTCAGCCGGATACAGGATCGGCGCATGAGTTTGTTAGTCCTCGCCATCGGTGGGGCGTCGACGCTGCAGGATGGGGGGCGGTACGGCTGGCGACATTACGGCGTTCCGAGAGGAGGCGCCTGCGACCGCCATTCGATTGGCTTGGCCAACGCGCTTTGCGGCAACGATCCCTCGGCCACTGCGCTCGAAATGCTCGGCTTAGGAGGTCGGTTCCGGGCTCAATCAAGGGTCCGCGTCGCGTGGGCGGGTTGCATCGCCAGGGTCAGCGCCGCCGGCCGCGATTTCGAGAACGGGGGATCAGCCACGCTGGAGCCGGGCGACCTGCTCGAGGTCGGCCCGTTTCGGCACGGGAACGCCCTTTATCTCGCGACCCCCGGCGGTTGGATCGGGAGAAGAGTCCTCGGCAGCGTAAGCGGGTTGCAGGTCGCCCGGGGCCAAACGCTGGGCCCCAAAGTCGAGACCCCCGAATCTAGGGCTCGCACGATCTCCCTCGATGAGCCGAGCGAAAGCCTTGCGCCCGGTCCCATCCGATGTCTTCCCACTCCCGAGGCCTTGCCCTTTCAGATTGAAGCCCTCCGCCAGGGTAGCTTTTCCGTACGGTCGGACTCGGACCGGCGCGGCATCCGACTTCGCGGGCCGGCAGTGCCGGGGTTCGCTGAACAATCGAGCACCCCTGTGTGCGAGGGGTGCGTCCAACTGACGGCCTCCGGCGAGCTTCTGGTGATCGGTCCCGACGGCCCTACCCTCGGCGGATACCCCCGAGTCGCCGTCGTTTGTGGGGCGGACCTCGATCGGATCGGGCAGTCGGCCCCAGGTTCCGAGGTCGAGTTCGAGTTCATCGACCTCGACGCTGCCATTTCGCTTCGGGAGGAGTTGGAGGCGGCAAGGTCGGCGCGGTTGCGCCTCGCTGGACTGGCTTCTTCGGCCTGACGTTTTGGGCGCGCAAGTTCGCGGCAACTCCCGCAACGCCCTCGCTACGCCTATGTTTCGTTCCCTCAAATGCCGATATATGACTTGAAGTCTTGGCGGACAGGGCTTTTGAAGCTGCGCGTCAGGTCGCACATCTATGGCACATCGCGTCGATTGGGTTCGGGGATCGGTCCTCTTGATCTTGCTGATCTTGGGCGCGGCGTCCGCTGCCCTCACCCAACATTGGCTCCCCCCAGCAGCGCTGGCGGTCCTCGCGTGCGCTTTCATGATGCTGCGACACCTGAGGAGCAAGGCCCCGCGATCACTTGAACTCATAGATTGCGACGAGATCATCGGGCATCCACAGACCACGTTGGAGCGTGTGGCCGAACTCGAACGACGATCTGAAATCTACTGGCAAGCCGCCAGGCGCTTCGAGGAGCTTTTCAGCGGCCTCCCGATCGCCTGCTTCACCACAGACGCCAAAGGCACGATCTACGAATGGAATCGTGAGTCCGAAAAGCTCTGGGGATACCCCGCGAGCGAAGTGTTCGAGCAATCCATGTTCGATCTCCTTTGGCCGGAAGCGGTCGCAAAGTCGGTTCGTGCGCGCCTTGCAAGGGTGTTCGCGGGCCGCAAGTCCGATCCTTTCGAGGTCGAGCTCAAGTCGAGTCGGCAGAACCGGTCGTGGGTGCTGAGCAGCATTTTCCCGCTGCGAGACCCCAACGGCAATGTGGTCGCCGCTCTCTGCGCCAACGTAGACATTACCGACCGAAAGAAATGGGAAGAGAGGCTCCGAAACAGCGAGTCCAAGTTCCGGTGCCTGATCGAGCATGGGCGCGACGTGATTCTGACCCTCGAACTGGACGGCAAGATCACCTACGCCAGCCCTTCCGTGAAGAGCGTGCTCGAATGGGAGCCCTCCGACCTGGAAGGAAAGAACGTCCACGAGTACCTTCGAAAGTCGGCCGACGCGGACATCGAAACGCTCTTTCAGAACGCTCGGATCGACGCGACCAACCTTCCGCCGACCCGGCTCGCTTTCCTCCACCAGGACGGTCTTTACAGGTACCTCGAATGTATGCCCTCGCTGCATCGCAACGAACTGGGCGAGATGGTGCTCATTCTGAACGCCCGAGACGTCTCGGACCGGCTCCGAATGGAGCGGGCCCTCAGGGCCAGCGAAGAGCGGACGCGGAACATCATCGACAGCGCGCTCGACGCCGTCATCACCCTCGACGAGAACGGCCAGATTATCGGCTGGAACTCGGCGGCGCACGAGATCTTCGGTTACACGCGAGAGGAGACGCTGGGCAGGAAGTTGCTGCACCTGGTCGTTCCTGCCGAAGAGCGCTCGGGGCATCCATTGGACGTAGAGGCGCTGTTCGAGTCCCAACCCGATTTTGACCGCGTCCGCACGGAGATCGAAGTCTTGCGAAAGGACGGCGAACGGTTCTTGATCGAACTCTCGCTTTCGCAAAGCGTTTACGGCGATGCGAAATTCTGCTCGGCGTTCATCCGGGACGTGACGGAGCGAAGGAACGCTAGGGTCGCGATCGAGCAGCTCGCGCGATTCCCGAACGAAAACCCCAGCCCGACCCTCAGATTCTCCACCGACGGCAAGGTGCTTTATGCCAACTCGGCGAGTTCTCCCCTCCTCGACACGTGGCAGGTGAGTCTTGGCGACCCGTTGCCGGAGTCCTTCCGGTCCGAAATCCAGTCCTGCTTTGTCGAGCATAAGATGTCGCAAATGGAGTTCGAGGCTCAGGGGAGGGTTTATCTGCTCGATATCGTTCCCGTCGAGGGGGCCGGGTACGCGAACGTGTACGGCAGCGAGATCACCGAGCGAAAACGCGCGGAAACGGAACTGAGGATCGCAGCATCGGAGATTCGGCAGACGAAGGAGAATCTACAGCGCACCCTGGAGAGCATTACGGACGGATTCTTCGCCGTCGACAAGAAGTGGAGGATCACCTACATCAACCGCGAGGCCCGGCGCTTGCTCGAAATTGCGGAGGACGTCCAGGCAGGAGACAGCATTCAGGAGTCGGTCGCCTACCTTCGGGACACTCCCCTCATGCGCCAACTCAAGCTAGCCTTCAACAGCGGCGAGACCGTTCGATTCGAAACTTACTTTGAGGAATCCGACAGTTGGCTCGACGTCAAGGCATATCCTTCCGGCGAGGGGCTTTCCGTTTACTTCCACGATGTCTCCGACCGAAAGCACTCGGAGCAGATGCAAGCGGCGCAGCTTCAGCAGATTCGAGAGTACAGCGATCAGCTAGAGAAGCAGCGGCATGAGCTTCGTCAAGCGAACGCCAAGCTCGAAGAGGCCAACTCCCGACTGGAGGCATTGGCGACGCGAGACGGCCTGACCGGGATTTTTAACCACCGCGCGTTCCAAGACCATCTCGAACGGGCCGCTACTTCGTGCGCTCGCTCCAACCGGCCGCTGTCGCTCTTGATGATCGACGTCGACGAGTTCAAGAAGTACAACGACGCTTTCGGACATCCTATGGGCGACGAGGTTCTCATCGGCGTGGCGAAGATTCTCACCGAACACGCCCGCGAGGTGGATATCGTAGCGCGATACGGGGGAGAGGAGTTCGCGGTGCTCCTGCCGGACGCCGATGAAACAGCGGCTCTAACCGTGGCCGAGAGGATTCGAAGCGCGATCGAAGATAGAGAATGGCCGCTTCGCCCCGTCACGATCAGTTTGGGCGCGGCGACAACCTGCGGGACGTGCGCGAACGCCAAAGACCTCATCAGTGAGGCTGACAAAGCGCTTTATGCCTCGAAGGCCAACGGGCGCAACCGCACCTCGCACTTCCGGACGATTCAAGAGGAAGCCGCCTGAAGCCCCTGCTCAGTTGAACTTCAACTGGATGCCGCGGCGCAGTATCTGCTCGACGAACCTCTCGCCCGACATTGCGGTTTCGTACCGCAACGTTCCTGGCGGCATATCCCCGGCGGCGATGGCTTCTGCATAAATGGCCGCTGAAAACCCAGTAAGCCGCTCCATCGAAGTGAACCCAGTCGCTTCGTCTTCGCGGTCGAAGATGTCGATTTGGATACGCTTGGGCTGGCCGTCTTTCGTTCCCAAGCCGACGGCACGGACGGCGCACATATCGAGGTCCTCATATTGAGCAAGCTTGTCGCCGAAGACCTTGTAGAACACCTCGACCGGCTTCACTTCGCAGCCGCCGATTTCGAGCTTCTCGTGACTCCAGAACCCGAAGTCCTTGAAGATGCGCATCCGTTCGCAATGCCCTGGGAACCGGATCGTCTTGTACTCGTAGTTCTTGACCTTCCCTTCGAAGGTGTACGGAGCGGTGCTCGTGCCTCCCGAGGTCGTGAACGCCTCCATGTTGCCGAGTTCTTCGATGTGAAGCGATTCCAGTTCATCGAGGGTATCGACCTTGTGGATCTTGCCGTCGCGCAGCACGACCGCTTCGTAGTCGTATTCCGTCACGAGACCCTCGACGTTGAAAGTGAGCTTGTAGTTGAAGGGAGGCTCGGGATGCTGGGGAAGCACGCCGCAATAGAGCTTGACCGACTCCACTTCGTCCAATTGCTCGATGCAGTAACAGCCGAGGTTGTTGACGAGGCCCGGAGCGAGGCCGCAGTCGGGAACGAGCGTGACGCCCGCTTTCTTGGCCTCTTCGTCCATCGCAAGAGTCTGGAGCGTGATTTCGGTGTTGCCGCCGAGGTCAACCATGCTGGTTTGGGCAGCGATCGCGGCACGGGCGATGCGAGGGTGCATCCAATACGGCACGCAACTGGCCAACACATCGACCCCGCGAAGGAACTCGACGAGGCTCGCTTCGTCGAGGGCGTCGACTTGAGCCGCATCGCACTTCGAGCCTCCCAGAAGGCCGTTGACTCTTGATGCGGACGATTGCGCCTGGGCGCCGCTCACGTCGGCGAGAATGACTTTGGCTGGATCAGCGTACTTTGCCAAGTCGTAAGCGAGGGCCGTGCCCTGCATTCCAGCACCGAGAACCGCGAAAACTTTGCTCATGATAGGAAACCCAAAAAAAGCGCCCTTGGTCGGGCGCGGAGTGAGGAGAGAGTACCCGATGCGCCCCTTCGATGTGTAAGCCGACATCCCTTACATCAAGGTATCCTTTGACCGCTCGCGCTGTGGGGGCGTCGGGCGCAAAAGAGATGTCCTCAGTGAGCCTGTCAGGGGGGAATTCGACCCCCAACCCGGTCGACCCCGGACCCAAACGCTTCGCCCGGCTGGCGTGGGCTAGCGTTCTTTACACCATCGCCGTGATCGTGTTCGGCGCGTTCGTTCGGGCCACCCACTCCGGGGATGGTTGCGGCGCCCACTGGCCGAAGTGCGACGGGGTCTTTGTTCCACTCAACCCCTCGGCCGAGATGCTGATCGAGTTCACACACCGCGTCACGAGTGGGATCGCGGGGCTGCTCTCGATCGGTTTGGTCTTCCTTGCCTTTCGATGGCTTCCTCGAAGGCACCCTTCCCGTCTGGGAGCGATCCTCACGTTCGTCTTCATGATGATCGAGGCGGGAATCGGGGCGATCCTCGTCAAGCAAGGGTTGGTGGGCGACAACGACTCCGTTCACCGGGCCGTCTATATGGCGGTTCACCTCTGCAACACGTTCTTGCTGCTGGCGGCAATGGTGGCGACCGCTTTTTGGGCGAAGACGGGCGCGACGCCGAAGTTCCGGGGGCAGGGCGCGGCCGGGTTCGGAGTCCTTCTGGGGGCCGCAGCCATCCTCTTGCTTGGAGTCAGTGGGGCGGTAACTGCTTTGGGGGACACCCTTTTCCCCGCTCAAACGCTCACCGAGGGACTCACGGCCGATTTCTCTTCCACCGCCCATTTCCTTGTGAGGCTGAGGCTGCTCCACCCGCTGATCGCGGTTTCGGTGGGGGTACTGGTGGTCTTGGTCTCGGTCGCGTTGAGCCATTCGCGCCCGAGGTACGGAGCCCCCAGGTACGCGAGCGCGCTGGTGGGCCTTTTCGTCACCCAACTCTTCGTCGGTATGATGAACGTTATCCTGCTGGCGCCGGTTTGGATGCAGTTGGTCCACCTGGCGATCGCCGACGCGCTGTGGGTGGCCTTCGTATTGTTGGGACTGACCTCATTGACCTCAGAACCTGCTGACCTCGATAGCGGCGAGCGTGAACGCCCTGGAGCAAAGAACCTCGGGGAGTTGGCGCGCGCCTACGTGGCACTTACGAAGCCGCGCGTCATCAGCCTTCTTCTCTTCACGACATTGATGGCTGCGCTGATGGCGAACGGCGGCTGGCCCGGCTGGCCCTTGTTCCTCTCGGTCGCCATCGGAGGCTACTTGGCCGCCGGCGCAGCGAACGCGATCAATATGTTCGTCGACCGCGACATCGACCGCGAGATGGCACGCACAGCGACCCGGCCCACCGTGACCGAAGTGATCCCGCCGATCAACGCCCTATACTTCGGTTTCTTTGCGGCAGTCGCCTCTTTCTTGATTCTTTGGTCGGGCGCAAACTTGCTGGCGGCCAGCCTTGCCATGGCCGGACTCTTGTTTTACGTGTTCATCTACACGCTCATGCTCAAGCGGCGCACGTGGCACAACATCGTGATCGGGGGCGCAGCCGGTTCGTTTCCGCCGCTCGTGGGTTGGGCGGCCGTGACGGGTGACCTCAGCTTTTTCGCTTGGGTGCTGTTCGCGTTGATCTTCGTTTGGACGCCGGTTCATTTTTGGGCGCTGGCGATTCTGATCAAGGACGACTACGCGGCTGCGGGCGTGCCGATGCTGCCGGTCGTTCGGGGGGATCGCGCCACGATCCTTCAGATTGCCTTGTACGCCGTTCTTACGACCCTTGTGAGCGCGTTGCCGCTCCTCGACCCAAGGGTCGGCCCTAGCTACCTTCCTGCGGCGCTGATCCTGAACGCCGGGCTCCTTTGGCTCTGCGCCAGGCTCTATCGCCGGCCCGTCCGGAGAGAGGCATTGTTTCTTTTTAAGTATTCAATGGTGTACCTGGCGCTGCTGTTCGCAACGTTAGCGATCGATCGAACATGGGTTGGCTGAACATACTGGACAGTTGCGTATACGCTGAACCCTGTGCCATAGTTCTTTGCCGTGAACTCCGCTGAATTCGCGGGCGTCGTTTCGGACGCCCCGGAGCGGAGTCGGGAGATCCGGGTCGATGCCGCAGGTTTTTAGTTCGGGTGCCAACACCCTTGCCAAGCTGAGCCTTATAACCGCTGCCATCTTGCCCTTCGGGGTGCTTTACGCGGGCAGCACGTTCACGAGGTCGTCCGCTAACACGAATGTCGGGGTCGCCGTCGATCAGCCGGTCTTTTTCAGCCACAAACACCACGCCTTCGAACTCGGGATCGACTGCCGATACTGTCACACGTCCGTCGAGAAAAGCCCCGTGGCGGGAGTGCCCCCCACAGAGACATGTATGTCCTGTCACTCACAGATTTGGCTGAACAGCCCGCTGCTCGAGCCGCTGCGCCAAAGCTACGAGACCGGGGAGTCGCTCGTCTGGAACAAGGTCAATAAGGTCCCCGAGTTCGTCTACTTCAACCACAGCATCCACATCGCCCGAGGGGTGAGCTGCAACGAGTGCCACGGGGCCGTTACGAAGATGCAGATGACCGCCAAGGGCCGTGACCTGTCGATGTCGTGGTGCTTGGAGTGCCATCGCAACCCCGAAAAGTATCTCTATGTCGAAGGAGAAGAGGGGCGGGGCGCTTCTCCCGCGGAGCGCGTGTTCGAACTTTACGACAAGCAGCGAAGGGGCGAGCAACTCTCCACGAGGGAGTTCAACCTACTCAACGACAAGACCACGGTTCCGACCGCCGAGCAAGTCCGAAACGGAGAGCAGCAGGTGGAGCGCCTAGGCGTGAAGAAACAGCAACTCATGGATTGTTGGATTTGCCACAGGTAACGAGGACACCAGGGATGGAGAACGGCGAGAGCAAGAGAATGTGGTTGCAGAAGGCTCGAAAGCTGCTGAAAAGCGGCCAGGTCGATGGCTTTTGGCGGAGCTTCGAGCAGGTGGCCAACTCGCCCGAATACGAGAAGTGGCTCGAAGACGAGTTTCCCGAGCGCTCCAGCCTTTTCGAACTCGACCGTCGCAACTTCATGAAGTTCATGGGCGCGGCGACGCTCATGGCCAGCCTCGCGGGCTGCCGAAGGCTTCCCAAGGAACAGATCGTCCCGTTCGTCAAGCAGCCCGAGGACTCCGTGCCCGGCGTCCGCAAGCGATACGCGACCTCCTTCGTCTCCCAGGGGGCGGCGATGGGTCTCGTCGTCGAGAGCCGCGAGGGGAGGCCCATCAAGGTCGAGGGGAACCCGGAGCATTCCGGCAGCCTGGGCTCGTCCGACGTTTTCTGCCAGGCCTCGCTGTATGACCTTTATGACCCGGATCGGCTCAAGGCGGTTCAACGGGGCCGGTCGACCGCCTCGTGGGACCAGTTTTGGAAGGAGGCGAGGGCTCAACTTCAGGTCGCCAAGGAGAAAAACGGGCAAGGCGTGGTTTTGCTGACCGAGTCGGTCGTTTCGCCATCGTATCACGCCCAGATTCAGAAGTTCTTGCAGGCGTTCCCCGAAGCCAAATGGGTCGCTTATGACCCGCTGGCCCCGATGAACGTGCTGTACGGGAACGACTTGCTGTTCGATCGCAAGCTTAACGCGGTCTACGATTTCCGCGGCGCGGACGTAATTCTCTCGGTCGATTCGGACTTCCTTTATCTTGGTCCGGGCGCCGTACGCTATGCCCGCGAGTTCAGTTCGAGGCGCGCGCCCCAGGGAACGGACGCCTCCAAGCTAAACCGCATGTTCGCAATCCAATGCGCGCCGAGCGTCACGAGCGCCGCAGCGGACGAAGTGCTGGCTTTGAAGCCCACCCTCGTGGAACCGTTCTTGCGCGCGCTGGCGGTTCGGCTGGGGATTCCTGTAGCGCCGGGCGACACTCCCCCGAAGTCGGGTGAATGGATCGAGAAGCTCGCCGCTCAGCTTCAGGCTACGCGCGGCCGGTGTGTCGTAGTGCCTGGGCTGCATCACCGCCCGATGGTCCATGCGCTCGCTCAGGCGATCAATGTTCATTTGGGCAACGTCGGGGCCACGGTACGGTACACCCAACCCCTCGATTTCGCGGAAGACGCGAGCGCCGATGGGGTGTCGGGCTTGCAGCGCGCGGCGAGGCAGAACCCGATTGACGCAGTTTTCATTCTGGGAGGCAACCCCGCATACACGCTACCGGGAGCATCGAGCCTCGTTCGATTGCTCGAAGCGGCTCCTTTTACGGCACACCTCACCTCTCACGCTAACGAAACCTCGGAGCTTTGCCGGTGGGAGTTACCCCTTTCGCACTACCTCGAGTCCTGGGGAGATGGGCTCGGATACGACGGAAGCACGGTGTTGCAGCAGCCCTTGATTGCGCCGCTCTATCATTCATTTTCCGAAATCGAGTTCATCGAGGGGCTCCTCGGCAGCCATCGCACCGCGCGGGAGGTCGTCAAAGAGGTCCACGGTTTTGCGGGGGTTCAGGGCGAGGACCGGTTCCAAGCGATGCTGGAAAAGGGCGTGCTCCCTGGGAGCGAGTTCGGGTCCGAGCAGGTCAGACCGAACTTCGAAGCCCTCGAACTTCCGCCTGCGCTGCCGTCCGGCTTCGAGTTGATCGTTTTGCCGGATCCCACCGTCCTGGACGGCAGGTTCGCGAACAACCCTTGGCTGCAAGAGCTCCCCAAGCCGATGTCGTCGCTGACGTGGGATAACGCCGTATACGTCGGTCCCGCGATGGCCGAACGGATCGGCGCTGGCACGGAGGACAAGGTCTCCATCAGTGTTCAAAATCGCAAGGAGGAGGCCGCGCTCTTCGTGATGCCGGGAATCCCGGACGAAACGGTCGTCGTCCACATGGGTTACGGTCGGAAGGCGGGCGGCATGTGGGTGACTTCAGACGGCCCGCGCGGATTCAACGCTTTCCTGCTGATGAACCCTGCTTCGCCGGGGGTAGGGACGCGGGTCGCCGTCGTCAAACTGGAGGGCAAGGTGCCCCTCGCGTCGGTTCAAGTCCACCACTCGATGGAGGGGAAGGACATCATCCGCTCCGGCACCGTCGCCGAGTTTCAGGCGAAACCCTCGCTCGCGCCGGAGTACGTTCACGAGGGTCATTTCGACTCGCTGTATCCGGAGGGCGAGTTCGAGCACGACGGCCACAAGTGGGCGATGTCGATCGACCTCTCGCTTTGCATCGGCTGCAACGCCTGCACGATCGCCTGCCAAGCCGAAAACAACATCCCCAGCGTCGGGAAGACGCAGGTGCAGAGAGGACGCGAGATGCATTGGATTCGCGTGGATCGGTACTACAAGGGCTCACCCGACGCTCCGGAACAGACGCTCTTTCAGCCCCTGCCTTGTATGCACTGCGAAAACGCCCCTTGCGAGCCAGTTTGCCCCGTCGCCGCCACGACGCACAGCAAGGAGGGCCTCAACCAGATGGTCTACAACAGGTGCGTCGGGACAAGGTACTGCTCCAACAACTGCCCCTACAAAGTCAGAAGGTTCAACTACTTGAACTTCGCCGACAAGACCACCGACAAGCTTGGGCGAGACGCTCCGACCCTGCGGCTTCTCAACAACCCCGATGTAACGGTTCGAGGCCGAGGCGTCATGGAGAAGTGTACGTTTTGCGTCCAGCGAATCAATTCGGCGCGGATCGAATCGAAGCGCACCGGTGCCCCCCTCAAGGACGGCGACATCGTCACCGCGTGCCAGCAGGCTTGCCCCACCCAAGCGATCGTCTTTGGCGACCTATCCGACCCAGCGAGCCGCGTCACGAAGCTCAGGAGCGATCCAAGAAGTTACGGTTTGCTTGCCGACCTGAACACGCGGCCGCGGACCACGTATCTCGCCAAAGTCACGAACCCCTCGAACACCCTGTCGGAGCGTGGAGCTAGCTGATGGCCCTTAAAACGCCGCCTGAAACGGACTACGAAAGGCAAACGACGCAATTGATCGTCGGCGAGCAGACCTACCAGTCGATCGAAGACTCGATCGGGAACGTGGTGCTGGATCAGACCCGGCACGGGAAGGAGTGGCTGATCGTCGCCGGGATCGCGTTCTTGATGGTCAACATGCTGATGCTGACCGTCGCCTGGCTCCTCTACATGGGCATCGGGATTTGGGGCAACAACCAACCCGTTTCGTGGGCGTTTCCGATCATCAATTTCGTGTGGTGGATCGGCATCGGCCATGCCGGAACGCTCATCTCCGCGATCCTGCTCCTCATGCGGCAGCAATGGAGGAACTCGATCAACCGGTTCGCCGAGGCGATGACGCTGTTCGCGGTCATGTGCGCGGGGATGTTCCCGTTGCTGCATACGGGACGCCCTTGGGTCGCGGCCTATTGGCTCTTCCCTTACCCGAACTGGCTGGCTCTCTGGCCGCAGTTCCGCAGCCCGCTCATCTGGGACGTGTTTGCGGTCTCGACCTACTTTACGGTCTCGTTGCTCTTCTGGTTCGTGGGTCTGATTCCCGACTTCGCGACGCTTCGGGACAAGGCGATGAAACCGATTGCGCAAAAGACCTTCGGGATGGTCGCGCTGGGATGGCGAGGCTCTTCGCGGCACTGGCAGAGATATGAGACCGCGTACCTGATCTTGGCAGGGCTCTCGACTCCGCTCGTGCTGTCCGTTCACTCCATCGTGTCCCTCGACTTTGCGATTTCGATCGTCCCCGGATGGAACGTCACGCTGTTTCCGCCGTACTTCGTCGCGGGCGCGGTGTTCGCCGGATTCGCGATGGTCATGATCCTGGCGATCCCCATCCGGAAGCAGTACAAGCTCGACCATATCGTCACGCTGAAGCACTTCGACTGGATGGCGAAGATCATGCTGGCGACCGGCATGATCGTGTGCTACGGCTATCTGTGCGAGGTGTTTTACGCCTATTACAGCGGCAGCCCCGCAGAATTGCAGTTGATGGAAACCCGCTTGCGAGGCCCATACGCACCGCTCTACTTCGCCCTTTGGGCCTGCAACTTCGTTGCGATCCAACCGCTTTGGCATCCCAGAGTCCGCAAGAGTCTCGGCGCGCTGATGGTGATTTCAATCATCGTCAGCATAGGAATGTGGCTCGAACGGTTCGTCATCATCCCGATGAGCCTCCACCGCGACTACTTGCCTTCGTCGTGGGGCCACTATGCGCCGACGGTGTTCGACTTCACGATGTTCTTCGGGACGGTCGGGTTCTTCTTCTTCATGATGTGGTTGTTCGTTCGGTTCTTGCCCGCGATCAACATTTTTGAGATGAAGGACCTCCTGCACAGGCAGAAGCACGAGGCTCACGCCCGAAAGGAAGGCACAGCGGCGGCAGCAGGAGGGCACCATGAGTAGCCCAAAGACTCGAAGGAGGGCAAGACGATGAGCCATCACGCCGAAGCCACAACTCCCAAGGCCTACGGACTCCTTGCCGAGTTCGAGACTCCCGAGCAGATCCTCGAAGCGGCCAAGAAAACGCGGGGCGAAGGCTACCGCGACTTCGAAGCCTACTCGCCGTTTCCCGTCCACGGGCTGGCCGACGCGGTCGACCGAGAGGATCACCGAGTGAAATGGATCATCTTCCTCACGGGCGTTCTGGGAGCGCTTTCGGGCTACGGCCTACAGTATTGGGTGTCGGTGATCGCCTACCCGCACAACGTCGGCGGCAAGCCCCTGCACTCCTGGCCCGCGTTCATCCCGGTAACCTTCGAGTGCATGGTGCTTTTCGCTTCGTTCGGCGCCGTGATCGGCATGCTGGGCCTCAATGGATTGCCGAGGCCCCATCATCCGATCTTCAACGGCAAGCACTTCGATCGCGCGAGCCGGGATCGGTTCTTCCTCTGCATCGAGTCGACTGACTCAAAGTACGACCCCAAGGCGACCCGCGCTTTTCTGGAGGGCCTGGGCGCGGCGGAGGTTTCTGAGGTGAGCGAATGAACCCAAGAAGGCTTGGTCTCGGCTGTCTCGTCCTGACCGCCGCCGCATGGCTCGCTTCGGGTTGCCATACCGATATGTGGCGCCAGCCCAAGGCTTTGCCCCAGCAAGGAAGCGCGTTCTTTGCGGACGGTAGGAGCGACCGGCCACCCGTCGAGGGCACGGTCGCCGTCGGGGAGTATAAGCCCCGGGACCTCCGCAACACGGGGTATGAGGGCGGAAAGCTTGCTTCGAGGCTGCCCGAAACCCTCAAGATCGAAGGCGAGGAGCTTTCGACCAGCGACACGCGGAGCATGGCGCGGATTCTGCGACGCGGCCGCGACCGGTTTGAGATTTTCTGCACTCCGTGCCACGGCCAACTGGGAGACGGCAAGGGCATGATCGCGCAGCGTGGGCTCGAACTCCGGAGAAGCCCTGGGAATTACCACACGGATCGGCTTCGCGAAATGCCGATTGGACATTTCTTCGACGTGATCACGAACGGATACGGCGTCATGTACCCTTACGGCTACCGAATCGAAACCGACGACCGCTGGGCGATCGCCGCGTACATCCGCGCCCTTCAACTCAGCCAGCACGCCCAGGCATCGCAGCTCGGCGATAGGGATCGGCGCGCGCTCGACAGGGCCGATTCAGGAGGGGGAAGTTGAACCTCTCGAACAACACGGCCCGCGCGTTGGGATTCGATAAGCTCGCGCCCGTTGCGCTCCTTGGCGTGGTCGGGCTAGGGGTGCTTTGCGGAGTCGCCTTCGCTTCCGATAAGACGACCTTCCTTCAGTCGTATTTGATGGGCTGGCTCTTCTGGATGCTGCTCGCCATCGGCTGCCTTGGGTTCACGCTGCTTCACCACACCATTCGCGCCGCGTGGAGCCTCAGCATTCTGCGGCTGCTCGAAGCTGGGTCCAGCCCCATGATGTTCGCCGCTCTTGCAATCGCGTTCGTCCCCATCGCGGCCAACACCCACACGCTCTACGAATGGACTCACACGGCCTTCATGCAAAGCCACCCTGCGCTCCAATACAAGCTGTGGTTCCTCAACGAGACGGGCTGGTTTGTGCGAACCGCCGTTTACTTCCTGATCTTCTTCGGGATGTCGGCGATCTTGCGGAAGTCGTCCCATGAGCAGGATAAGACCGGCGAGACCCGATTGGCCGAAGGGCGGACGACGCTGAGCGCTCCCGGCCTGGTCGTATTCGTTCTGACCGTGACGCTCGCTACGACGGATTGGGTGATGTCGCTCGACCCGCATTGGTTCTCGCACATCTTCGGGGCCTGGCTGATGGTCGGTGGCGCCTTGACGGCGATCGCGGTGATGAACTGGATCGTATGCCGCAACGCGCTCCGCGCGCCCTTCGCTGAGATCGTCAACAAGGGGCTCACCAAGGACCTCGGCAACATGATGTTCGTGTTCACGCTGCTTTGGGCCTACACCTCGCTGTCGCAGTTCCTCATCATCTGGTCGGGGAACCTGCCCGAGTTCATCACGTACTACGTCAGCCGCACGAAGATGGGCTGGGACACGATGGGACTGGTCCTCATCGCGGGCCAGTTCTTGGCGCCGTTCCTCTTGCTGATGGCCCCACGGACGAAGGCAGTGCCGCGGTTGCTGATGCTGATGGCGAGCTGGATTCTCTTGATGAGAGTTGTCGACGTGTTCTGGATCGTCGCGCCGTTCTTCCGCAAGAACGGGGTGGAAGTGGTCTGGACCGACTTTGCAGCGTTCGGCTTCATGGGATGCCTCTGGCTGTTCGTGTTCGCGCGGAGCGCTCTTCAAGGCTCTCTGATCCCCACGCACGACCCCCGCGTGAAGGAGGCTTATCACCATGCATGAGATGGACAACGAAGCCATCAATGCCGGCACGCAGGCTGAGGACGGCTACGAAAAGCGCGACATCGAAATCGTGCCGCTGATCAAGTGGACCGCTGGCTTCTTTCTTGGGACCACGCTCACGATCCTCGCGGTCGTTTACATCTTCAAGGGAGTCGAGGTGTTCTCAGGTAGCGTTGCGGAAAGCCGATCGGTGGAAGTGGAACGTCCTCCCTACCCGAACCCAATTCTGCAATCCAACATCACGGCCAAGAAAGACATCATGCAGATGCTTCGCGAGCAGGACCATGCGCTGAACTCTTACGGTTGGGTGGACCCTGAGCGCGGCGTCGCCCATATCCCGATCCAACGCGCGATGCAGATTCTCGTCACCCAAGGTATGCCCGAAATCGGGCGGCCCATGACGCGCGAGGAGGCCCGCTCGGAAGAACAACCCGCCGGCGACCAGCCCCGGCCCGCGCGGCCCGCAGCCGGAGCAAGCTCAGGAACGACTCTATGACGACACGAATCTCGCACTTCGGCTGGAAGCACCTCGCAGGGATCGCCCTCCTTTGCGCGCTCCCAGGGGTGCTGCTGGCCCAACGCGGCAAGACCCCGATTACGGACAAGATCGGGCTCGACCAGAACCTCGGCGCGCAGGTGCCCCTCTCGGCCGAGTTCCTCGACGAGTCCGGCAAGAAGGTAGCGCTCGGCGACTACTTCAAAGAGAAACCGGTCGTTCTCGTGCCCCTTTTCTATGGCTGCAAGGGCTCCTGCCTCTTGATCCGCGACGGCGTCATCAAGATGCTGAACGCGCAGAAGAAGATCAAGCCGCGCGAGGACTTCGAGGTCGTGATTCTCAGCGTTCACCCCAAAGAGACGCCCCAAATGGCCGCCGATGCGAAGGCTTTTTGGATGGAGGTCTACAAGGAGGAAGGTTTTGAGGATGGATTCCACTTCCTTTCGGGGAGTTGGGACGCGATCCAGTCGGTAACCAAGCCGGTCGGATTCCGATACGTCTACGACTTCGAAACCGACGAGCTTGCGCACCCTGCCGGAATCGTCGTTCTGACGCCGGAAGGGCGCACCAGCCAGTACATTTTCGGCGTGACGTATCCGGCCAAGATCTTCATGGATTCCGTTTCGGCAGCCCAAAGCAACCAGATCGGGGAGCGAAGCGAAGAGCTTCTTTTCGGCTGCTGGAAGTACGACCCTAAGTCGGGCAAATACCGCATCGTCGTCGAGAACGTGCTCAAAGCGCTAGGCGCCGCGACGGTGTTGATCCTCGGAATCTCGATCGGGTTCCTTTCCTACAAGTACCGGACCGCCCCCGCTCAGAAGTCCGACAAGGCCGCCGAAGGAGGAGAAACGGCCGAGTAGCCCTCGGGTCGCTGCCATGTTTAACCTTCCCATCGCCCCGGAACAAGCGTCCGAATTCGCCAAGCAGTATGACCTGCTGTTTTGGGCGACCACGGCGCTCACGGTGTTTTTCACCACGGTCGTCCTCATCATGGTCCTGGGGTTTGCGATCCGCTATCGCAAGGGCGCCAAGGTCAACCGCAAGAACGCGCCGACGTCGCACATGCTGCTCGAAGCCACCTGGACGGTGATTCCGCTCGTGCTGGGCGTGATGATGTTCTTCTGGGCCGCAAAGCTGTTCGTCGACGCGCGCGTTCCGCCGAAGGACGCGATGGACATCTACGTGATCGGAAAGCAATGGATGTGGCACATCCAGCATCCGAACGGCGTGAGAGAGAACAACACCTTGCACGTGCCGGTCGGCAAGCCAGTGCGACTCATCATGATCTCGCAAGACGTATTGCACAGTTTCTTCATCCCCCAGTTCCGAACGAAGCAGGACGTGATCCCAGGCAGGTACACGCTTCAGTGGTTCACGGCGACGAAGCCCGGCAAGTACAACCTGTTTTGCGCCGAATACTGCGGAACCCAGCACTCCGAAATGGGCGGATATGTGTATGTGATGGAACCCGCCGAGTATGAAGCTTGGTTGGCGAACGAGGGAACGAAGATCGCTGCAGCGAACCGGACTCCCGTCGCCAACGGCAAGAGGCTTTGGGATCAGTTCCGATGCGGCTCGTGCCACGGCCCCCAAGATAGCCTCGAAGCGCCTTCGCTCTTCAATTGGACTGGAGCGGCGCATCCGATCGCTGACGGGTCGACGGCCAACGGGGACCTGACCTACTTCCGCGAGTCGCTCCTGGACCCCTACCGCAGACTCACTCGGGGCTATGGGAAGACGATGCCGGACTACGGCCAGCAGCTTTCAGAGGACCAGGTCTTGGAACTCTTCGCCTATGTCCAGACGCTCGGAGCCGCTCCCGAAAAGCTCGCAGTCACGGAGTCTGAAGCGGATGCGCAAGGTGGTGAAAGTCGATGAGCACGGTTTCTACGCAACACGGCGCGGCTGAACCCGCCGCCCCCCAGAGCAACTACCTGACCAACGGCAACACGATCGCATCGTGGCTCCTCACGACGGACCACAAGCGAATCGCCCTGCTGTACCTCGTCTCGATCACCGTGTTTTTCACGGTCGGCGCGTGGGCCGCTTCGATGATCCGCCTCGAGCTGATGGTGCCTAAGGGCACGCTGATGGAGAACGACACCTACAACAAGATTTTCACCATGCACGGCGTGGTGATGGTGTTCTTCTTCCTCATCCCGATGATCCCGGCCACGCTGGGGAACTTCTTGATCCCCATGATGATTGGCGCGCGCGATCTCGCGTTTCCCCGACTCAATCTGCTGAGTTGGTACGTGTACGTCGCAGCGGGCGTCCTTGCGGTCATCGCCATGCTCACCGGAGGCGTCGACACGGGCTGGACGTTCTACACGCCCTACAGCAGCATCTACAGCAACTCGCAGGTCGGCTTGACGATCGGCGCGGCGTTCCTTGCCGGGTTCTCCTCGATCTTCACGGCGATCAACTTCATCGTGACCATCCACAAGATGCGCGCGCCGGGACTCACTTGGTTTCGGCTTCCGCTCTTCGTCTGGGGGCACTACGCAACCAGCGTCGTCATCATCCTCGGGACCCCGGTCATCGCAATCACGCTCCTCATGCTCGCGGGCGAGAGAGTTCTTAAACTCGGGTTCTTCAGCCCCGAACTGGGCGGCGACCCCGTGCTGTTTCAGCACCTCTTTTGGTTCTATTCGCACCCCGCCGTTTACATTATGATCCTGCCCGCGTTCAGCGTGATGAGCGAGCTCATCACGTGCTTTTCTCGGCGCAAGATCTTCGGCTACAGCTTCATCGCGTTCTCCTCGCTCGCCATTGGGGGGCTGGGGTTCCTGGTGTGGGGCCACCACCTCTTCGTCAGCGGCCAGTCGATGTACCAAGGGATGGTCTTCTCGATCATCTCGTTCCTCGTCGCAGTGCCTTCGGCGATCAAGATTTTCAACTGGGCTACGACCATCTACAAAGGCAGCGTCAGATTCAACACGCCGATGTTCTACGCCATCGGGTTCATGGGGCTCTTCTTGATCGGAGGCCTGACCGGGCTCTACCTCTCGTCGATGGCCACCGACATCCACCTCCATGACACCTATTTCGTTGTGGCGCACTTCCACTATGTCATGGTGGGCGGCGCGGTGATGGCCATGCTGGGCGGGGTCCACTTCTGGTGGCCGAAGATGACCGGAAGGATGTACGCCGACAGTTGGGGCAAACTGTCCGCCACGATCATCTTTGTCGGGTTCAACCTCACCTTCTTGCCCCAATTCGTCCTGGGCTTCTTGGGGATGCCCCGACGGTATCACTACTACCACTTCGCGCCCGAATTTCAGGTGTGGCACGTGATGTCGAGCGCGGGCTCTTCGATCTTGGCAGTCGGGTACGCCATGCCGCTGTTCTATCTGCTTTGGTCGCTCAAGCGCGGCCCCAAAGTCGGCCCCAATCCCTGGGCGGCGAAGGGACTCGAATGGCAGACCGCGTCGCCACCCCCGACTTTCAACTTCGAAACCACGCCGGTCGTTACCGAAGAAGCCTACGAATACGACCCCGAGGCCGACGAAGAATTGACCACGGAAGTCGAGCGGATCGCTGCCGGCGACCTTCCTCATGGGAGATAACGGACCTATGGCAGTCGAAGCAATCGCTGAACACACCGAGCAAGGACACGCCGAGGGCGTCTTCCACCAGTTCGAATCGATCGAACAGCAGAACGAATCCTACATCGTCGGGATGTGGTCGTTCCTCGTCACGGAAGTGATGTTCTTCGGCCCGTTGTTCTTCGCTTATTTGCTCTACCGCTGGCAGTTCCAGCCCCAGTTCTACTTGGTTCACAAGGAACTCAACGTGGCGCTCGGTGGGCTCAACACGGTCATCCTGCTGTTCAGTTCGTTTGCCGTAGCGATGGCCGTCCACTTCGCCCAAAAGAAGGCTCGGCAGAAACAGCTCCTCTGGCTGGGGCTGACTCTCGCCTGCGCCTTCGGCTTCTTGATCGTCAAGTACTTCGAGTGGGCGCATAAGTTCCATGTGGGCCATGTGCCCGGCCCCGGTTTTCGCTGGGAGGCTGCGGGCGAAGCCGGCGTCGTGCCCGCGGGGATCGCCGAACTGTTCTTCTCGCTGTACTTCGGAATGACCGGCCTGCACGGCCTCCACGTCGTGATCGGCATCATCTGTATCGGGACGCTGATGATCCTTACGGCAAGGAAAAGCAAGCTCGTCGAATCCTACATCCCGACGGAAATGGTCGGCCTGTATTGGCACTTCGTCGACCTCGTGTGGATCTTCCTCTTCCCGCTCTTTTACTTGATGCCGCAGTAAGACCATGAGTGAACAACACCATCACATCACCCCAGTCCGTACCCTCGCGCTCAATCTCGGGGCGCTGATGGTCTTGATGGTCCTGACCGTCGTCGCGGCCATGGTGCCGCCCTTCCTGCCCAACGACGCTTGGCAAAGCGTGTTCAACAACACCGTCGCGTTGACAATCGCTTGCCTCAAGGCCGCTCTAGTGATCCTGATCTTCATGGGCGTCAAGTACAGTACGCGCCTGACGCAGGTGTATGCGGTCATGGGGTTCCTGTGGGTGACCCTTCTGGGGATCACGTTCTGCGATTACCTGACGAGAGATTGGGAGCCCATTCCCGGATGGGAGTCTCCTCCGACAGGGAAGTTCACCCATGGCGAGGCGCCGGGCGACCCCAGACGCGAGGTTCCTCGGCAATACTACGGCGCCCCGTAGCCTCAGTCGGACTCCGGGTGGGCCAGCGAGCGTAGCTGTCCCTCGACCCAAGCGATATACTCGCCAGCTTGGGTGATCTGCCCGCACTCTAAGGGTTCACCCCAGTTCACCTCGACGCCACCGAACGCTGGCCTCGGGATCAGCTTGCCATAGGGCAGAATCCGCTCTGAACCCACGATCCCCGCGCAAATCGAACGCACCCCCGCCATTCTCGCAATCAGCGCGACGCCGGGCTTGATCTCCTGCAAGTCTCCGTTCTCCGTGAGTTGGCCCTCGGGAAACACGCAAACGCACCGCCCATCCTTCAGAAGCTCGACGGCGATTCGGATGGCCGCGCGGTCGGGTTCTCCTCTGCGAACCGCGAAAGCCCCGAAGGACCTCATCACTCGCCCTAAACCTCGCATCTCGAACAGCTCGCTCTTCCCCATGAAATGAATTGGCCGCCGACACGCCCACTGCACGAGTACCGGGTCGATGTCGGACCTGTGGTTGCAGAGAACCAACAGCCCGCCCTCGCGGGGCACGCGATAGCCCCCCCGAACGCGAATGGGACCGAGAATCCACAGCAGTGGAGTGGCGAAAATGCGCGCAATCCACAGTTGCAGGCCCGATACCTGACGCGGGAGATCGTTATTCTTCGCCATCGTTCAATAACTTCTGCAACGCCTGCTTATAGGCCAAGTGCTCCAGTTCCAGGACTCGCATCGACAAGCTCTCCGGCGTGTCTCCAGGGAGAACCGGACACCGAAGCTGATGAACGATCTCGCCCTCGTCATATCGCTCATCGACGAAGTGAACCGTACACCCCGACTCGGAATCGCCCGATTCGAGCACGGCCTCATGCACCTTCATCCCATACATGCCCTTGCCCCCGTGCCTCGGCAGGAGCGCCGGGTGGATGTTGAGGACCCTTTGCGGAAACCCTCGGAGCACGTCAGCGGGAAGCAGCCGCAGGTAACCGGCCAAGCAAATCCAGCCAACCTGAGCCTCCCGCAGCGCCCCCAGTAATCGCTCTGCATATCGCTCGCTGCCCGGGTCCAGGATCGTTACCGTAATGCCGTGATCCCGCGCCCACTCCACGGCGGGCGTCCCGTCGCGGGGTGACACCACCACAGCCACTTCGGCAGTCAGTTCGCCCGCAAAACACGCAAGGGCAAGGGCTCGCATATTGCTGCCCCTGCCCCTGGGTCCGACGAGTATCGCAAGCCGCGCCTGCTTCACCTCCCTGTTATAGCGGATCGGAGGGTTTGGAGGCTCGGAGGAACGCGCTCAGGACCGCTACGCCAGCGTCCGAAGGCGAGTCGCCCGTTTCCAAGAGGTCCTCGCAACAGGTCGCGCCATCGGGAAGAACCAGTCTTCGCGTGACCTCGATGCTGATGCCAGTGAAGCCCGCTCCTGCGAGCAGGTCGGCGTATTCCTGAGGGGAAACCGCGCCGGCAATGCATCCGGCCAGGAGCTTCACGTCGTTCTTAGCCTCATCCGATAGTTCGCCCTCGACAAGCATGTCCGACACCGCAAAGCGGCCGCCCGGCCTAAGAACCCGAAACGCTTCAGCGAGGGCCTTCGGCTTGTCGCCCGAGAGGTTGATCACGCAGTTCGAAATGACGACATCGACGCTGGCGTCGGGCAACGGAATGTCCTCGAGGTGACCTTTGAGAAACTCGACGTTCGTCAGCCCCGATTCCGCCTTGTGCCTTTCCGCGAGCGCCAGCATCTCCTCGGTCATATCGAGCCCGTAAACGAACCCGTTGGGGCCGACACGCCTAGCTGAGAGCAAGACGTCGATGCCGCCCCCGCTCCCGAGGTCGAGGACCACTTCGCCCTCGGAAAGCTGGGCGAGCGCGGTCGGGTTGCCGCACCCCAGCGAGGCTTCGAGCGCGCCCTTGGGAACGATTGCGGCGTCGGAATCCGTGTAGAGCTCCGAACTGATGGGGTCGGCAGATTCGCAGCATCCGGTCGAGTTGCAGCAGGACGACGAACTGGCCCTTCCTTCGAGGAGTTTGCTCGCGGTCTTGGCGTACTCGGCCTTGACCAGTTCGCGGATCTGAGGGGGAGAATCGTGGGTCGTTGGTTCTTTCATGAATTGCCTCCAGGGCAACAAGATTCCATGGCCTGAACATGAGTATGGAAGTACTCCGCCAGCCTCTTGGCCGCGTCGGCCTCGACCGAGCAGATGTGCCTTCGGCCCGCTTTCTCCATGCGAATCAGCCCAGCGTTTCTGAGCTCCTTGAGGTGGAAGCTGAGCGTCGATGGGATGCGGTCGGAGCCGAGCACGAAACAGCACACCTCGCCGACCGTCGGCTGAACGGGCAGTCCGCTCGCAGCCTGAGGAAGCTCGCACGTGGCGGAGCCGTCCTCGAGGATGCCGACGGGGCAAGCGCACCGGCACAAGAACTCGAAAATCCTCAGCCTTGTGGGCTCGCCCAGAGCCTTGAGTTGGAGAACGATGGAATCCGTCGCCATGATCCCATTATGCGCGATATTTCTATGATTATAGAAGTGATAGGTCGTTTGGCCGCTCTTCGGTGATGAGGCTTGGCTCTCCAATAGGTGCCCCAAAAAGCACTCCCAATTTTGCTCTTGACGTTTGGCGGAATGTGTTGTATAAGTAAGGGCATGAGGGGGCGTGCGCGGAAGGGGGTTTTCGGCAGGCTCGTCTCGATCACGCTCGTTTTGAGCCTTGCCTACAGCTCGGGTTCGGCCGGGATCAACGGCGCTCTGCTGGCGGCGGCGG
>WBZY01000104.1_pt2 | contig 88776 bp, 84 predicted proteins | sample 5204191 | NCBI WGS metagenome assembly WBZY01 (sample SAMN12344363, study PRJNA552823) | activated sludge metagenome | biome: Activated sludge suspended growth; feature: Anammox Sidestream; material: Wastewater; isolation source: activated sludge from anammox sidestream of wastewater treatment... | reverse complement strand
CGGATAGAGGCACTGACGGGTGACGCAGCACTGGCTTATACGCAGCAACAGGAACAGCAGTTGCAGCGGGTTGCCGATACGCTCAAAGCAGCACCGCAGGAAGCAGCGCAGAAGCTTTCCCAGATACTGGACAATGTTCGGCAAATGGAGAAGGAGATTGCCACTTTACGATCGAAACTTGCCGGCATGCAAAGCACCTCCCTGATTGAACAGGCACAGGAAATCAAGGGAATTCGGGTGCTGGCGATAGCGCTGGAAAACGTCAATGTCAAAACGCTGCGGGAAACACTGGATAATTTCAAGAATCGGTTGAAATCCTGTGTTGTCGTACTCGGGACGATCGAGAAGGATAAAGTGACACTCATTGCCGGTGTGACGGATGACCTGACAGTAAAACTCAAGGCCGGTGATCTGATCAACTTCGTTGCGCAACAAGTGGGCGGGAAAGGCGGTGGGCGCGCTGATATGGCGCAGGCAGGCGGTACGCTACCGGAGAAGCTGCCACAAGCTTTGGCCAGTGTGCCAAGCTGGGTGGAACAAAATCTTTGATTCGTACAGGAATGTTTTAAGAAAAATGATGGCAACAGCCGACAGTTTTCCAGGCTGAAGTGTGATTTTTAAAGCTGGCAGGGTTGTAGAGTACTGTCGGCACCAGCCATTTCTGAGAATTTATTCTGATAACTTTATTCAATCATGACGACAACCAGACATTGCAAACTACTTATTCTCGGATCCGGCCCTGCCGGCTATACAGCAGCCATTTATGCGGCGCGTGCCAATCTCAACCCGGTGCTGATTACCGGGATGGCGCAAGGTGGGCAGCTCACGACGACGACCGATGTGGATAACTGGCCGGCTGATGTTGCAGGTGTGCAGGGGCCGGAGCTGATGGAGCGTTTCCTGAAGCATGCCGAGCGTTTCCAGACCGAGGTCATATTCGATCACATTCATACTGCCAATCTGTCAGAGAAACCGTTTGAGCTGATCGGTGATCAGGGGACCTATACCTGTGACGCTCTGATCATTGCAACCGGTGCTTCTGCAAAATATCTCGGGCTACCCTCTGAAGAAGCATTTATGGGGAAAGGTGTTTCAGCCTGTGCGACATGTGATGGTTTCTTCTATAAAAATCAGGATGTTGCAGTGATTGGTGGAGGTAATACTGCGGTGGAGGAAGCGTTGTATCTCTCCAATATTGCCCGTAAGGTGACGGTGGTGCATCGGCGCGATAAATTCCGTTCGGAAAAAATCATGATCGATAAGCTGATGGGAAAGGTGAAAAGCGGCAAGATCGAGTTGGCACTGGATCATGTTCTGGAAGAAGTAAAAGGTGATGACAGCGGCGTCACCGGAATCCGTATCCGCCATGTTCGCGATGATACGGCACGTGATCTGGAGTTACAGGGTGTGTTCATTGCCATTGGACATCACCCCAATACTGATCTGTTTCAGGGGCAGCTGGAAATGAAAAACGGCTACATTATTACGCAAGGCGGTAATGAGGGGAATGCAACGGCGACCAGTATTCCTGGCATATTTGCAGCCGGCGATGTACAGGATCATATTTACCGTCAGGCAATCACCAGCGCGGGCAGCGGCTGTATGGCTGCTCTGGATGCAGAGCGATATCTGGAAAAATCTGCCTGAATACAATAAGTTTCTCGTTTGCATGCGTACAGATGGGGTCGGACGATAAATCTTCATCTGAAGAAGTTGCTGGTGATGAAGATGCCGCTTTGTTCCGCGAGGCTATGCGGGATGTCAGGCCACTTACCCGGACGAAGAAAATCATCCGTGCGCATTCTAAACATCAAGTGCTTCTGCAACCTGGTGCGTCAGACTTGCCGGATATTCAGGATGTTCTTGCTGATGACGGCTGGCAATGGGATATGGCGGAAAGTGAAGAATGGTCGTTTGCTCGTCCGGGTTTGCAGCGGTATACCTTGCGGAAACTGCGACGCGGTAACTGGCCTGTGCAGGATGAACTCGATCTGCACGGCCTGAACCGGGATGAAGCGCGCCGGATACTGGTGATATTTCTGAATCAAGGTGTCCTGCGGGGATTGCGTTGTGTGCGTGTCATCCACGGCAGAGGACTCAGTTCAAGAAACCGCAAACCGGTACTAAAAATTCTGACGGGGAACTGGCTTATGCAACACGGCGATGTGCTCGCTTTTTGTCAGGCATTGCCTGAGCAGGGGGGAAGTGGTGCTGTGCTGGTTCTTCTGAGAAATGCCGATAAATAAGCCATTGTTGCGCATATTTGCTGATTTTAGTGGCCATATACTGAGTACTGAGAAATTTGCCTGATTAATTGATTGAATATCAATGTGATGCCGAGAGATAGAGTAATATCGAATTAACATGATTTTTGTTTATGCTATACCTAATAGGTATAAGAAGGAAGGGCAGATTGTTATAAGGTAAAAATAGACATTCAGTTTGATAGGGCCCGAGTAGTATCCGGGGCCGGATTTTTCCAGATTTTTCACTTGTTTTTATAAGTGATTTCGATTTAAACCGCCAAAAATACTACTTATCACCCACTCAGAATGATGAAACTAGGTAACTTACAAAACCATATGATCCTGCGGGATTTGTATGCCAGTATCGTTGTTTTTTTCGTAGCTTTGCCACTCTGCCTGGGTATAGCCATGGCATCGGGTGCTCCGCTTTTCTCCGGGATTATTGCTGGAATAGTAGGCGGTATCATCGTAGGCATGGCCAGCGGTTCGCAATTAGGCGTAAGTGGGCCGGCTGCCGGTCTGGCTGTTATCGTCCTTAATGCCATCGCTACGTTAGGTTCGTGGGAAGCATTTCTGCTTTCAGTCATGCTTGCAGGCATTCTTCAGATAGGCATGGGTTATCTGCGTTTGGGGGCCATTGCCTATTATTTTCCTGTTTCTGTGATCAAGGGGATGCTGAGCGGGATAGGGCTAGTCATCATACTCAAGCAAATTCCTCATGCTCTTGGCTACGATAGGGATTTCGAAGGTGATCTTGCTTTTTTCTCACCTGATGGTGAAAGTACATTGGGATATCTGGTAGACACCCTATATGACGTTTCACCTGCAGCAATTCTGGTTACTGTGATCTCGATGTCGATACTGCTGCTTTGGGAAATGGTGTTATACAAGAAATACCGTATTTTCCAGATATTGCAGGGGCCGCTGGTAGTCGTCGCAATTGGTATTCTGCTGAGCTATCTTTTCGATGAGTACATTGAGAGTTTGAATTTTGAAACCGATGATCTGGTTAATCTTCCGGTAGCTTTGTCGATACAGGATTTTGCCGGTCAGTTTACCTTTCCGGATTTTTCGCATCTGGCCAATCCGGAAATTTATTTTATTGCCTTGGTCATCGCGGTTATTGCCAGCTTGGAAACGTTGTTGTGTGTGGAAGCGACTGACAAGCTCGATCCACTCAAAAGAGTCACTTCGACCAATCGAGAACTGGTTGCGCAAGGTTTGGGTAATACCGTATCGGGATTGATCGGTGGCCTGCCTGTTACCCAGGTTATCGTCAGAAGCTCTGCAAATATCACTTTTGGGGGACGTACGAAGTTATCGGCCATTTTTCATGGTGTGTTACTGCTTATCTGTGTCATTGTCATCCCCGGTGTCCTGAACATGATTCCGCTGGCTTCACTGGCGTGTATTTTGTTCGTAGTAGGTTATAACCTTGCAAAGCCTTCATTGTTCAAAGTGATGTATGAGTTGGGTTGGACACAGTTTGCTCCCTTCATCGCAACGGTGATTGGCATTCTGCTGACAGATTTGCTGAAGGGGATCGGTATCGGAATGGTAGTAGCCATTTTCTTTATACTCAGATCAAATTTGAAAACTGATTACGAACTTTTTCACGAGAAAAATGATGGGGTGAAAAAGATCAGGCTGGTACTGGCAGAGGATGTTTCATTCCTTAACAAGGGCAGTATCGGTAAAGCACTCAAGGAGTTCGAACCGGATTCATGGGTCATTATTGATGGCAGCAAATCCAAGTATATCGATCACGATATTATCGAGATCATCAGGGATTTCACTGTCAATGCTCATATACGTGATATCAATGTTGAAGTTATCGGTATACCTACTCTGGAAACAAAGAGCAGGTATCAGCGCATCATGGAAACCCGGTACGGGCGGCCTGATTCTCCTGCTGTAAAGAGCTAAAGAAGTTTTTTCTATCACCCTTCAATTAACAGATCAATATGAGAACGCTTACCAGGGAAATGCAGGCACATTTGTCGCCTGAGCAGGCGATACAGCTGTTGAAAGATGGTAATCAGCGTTTTGTGAGCAATCTGAAGCTGAACCGGAACTTGCTGCAGCAGGTGAATGAAACATCCGAAGGGCAATTTCCGTTTGCTGTGATTCTGAGCTGTATCGATTCTCGTACTTCGGCTGAGTTGATATTTGACCAGGGATTGGGAGATATTTTCAGTTGCAGGATAGCTGGTAATATTCTGAATGAAGATATCCTGGGAAGTATGGAGTTTGCCTGTCATATCGCAGGTTCAAAGGTCATCGTGATACTGGGTCATACCAAGTGCGGTGCAGTCCAGGGAGTGTGTCACGGTATTAAACTGGGTAATCTGACTGCTTTGCTGGATAAGCTGCAACCGGTTGTGGATGCAGAATTATCTGGAAAAAATATTTCTGATATTTCAGATCCCGAGTTTATGGAGAATGTCGCGCGCTTGAATGTGCATTATGTAATAAATGAAATTCCTAAACGGAGTCAGGTGATTGCAGAGATGCTCGGCAATGGTAAGGTTGCTCTGGTAGGTGGCATGTATGATGTGGATACGGGGATAGTTACGTTTTACGATAAATAAAAGTTTTTGCTATAACGTTATTTATATATGCTGGCTGGCAGTTTCTACCGTCAGAACATTTTTCAGAGACCCAGTTTGGTCATCAGATTATCAGCCTGAGCTTGGTTGACATATACGTCATCCTGCTTTTGTGGATTGACGACTGGCCCGTTCAGTAAACCATTATCCAATTTAATCTCCTTTTCTTCGTTAGCTGAATCGTTTGCCAGTAGTTGCAGCATTTCTTGTTCAACTGTTTCAATCGTTCGGGAAATGTTCTGAATGACTTGGCCGGTCAGATCATGAAAGTTCTGTGCAATCATGATTTCCGTGAGGCAGGCTTGAGTAGAGGCTGCCTGACTGGAGACATTGTTCAGGAAATCGAGTGTTTGCTTGAGCGCATTATTCAGGGTCGGCTGATTGGCAATAATGGCTGCTGTCGTCTCTGGTATCTGGCACCATAATTTATGTAAATTAGCAGCATCTGCTGACAGGTTATTCAGGATGGGCCTGGCGTTTTCTACTGCTAGCAGAGAACATTCGGCAGCTTGTGTCGTTTTGCTGGCGATATAGTTCAACCCATCCTTACTGTTGGATATTCCATGGCTTGCCTGTCGCAAGCGCCAGTCATAGCCAAGCTCAGACAGGCAATTGTGCAACACCCGGGCAAGTTGTCCCGGGTGGTCGATGGTTTTTTTGTCAGTATCAAAGCTGTTATTCATTTTTAGTGGCCGATACTTGTTAGTTGGTCGAAAAGAGAGCGCAGCTTACGCGTGCACTGCCATATTCTGGAGAATTTTGTTCAGTTTCTCATCCAGGGTAGCCGCTGTAAAAGGCTTTACGATATATCCGCTTGCTCCGGCCTGGGCAGCAGCAATGATGTTTTCCTTTTTTGCCTCAGCGGTAACCATCAATACGGGTATATCTTTCAATGCATCATCTGCCCGGACGTTTTGTAGCATGGTCAGCCCGTCCATATTCGGCATATTCCAGTCGGAAACCACGAAATCAAAACCACCATCACGCAATTTTTTCAATGCCATGGCGCCATCTTCTGCTTCTTCGACATTGTTGAAACCAAGCTCTTTGAGCAGGTTGCGAATAATTCTGCGCATGGTTGAAAAATCGTCTACTACCAGAAATCTGAGATTTTTATCTGTCATTGCTTCATCTCCTTAAATATAGTTTTACCGTGTGCTCAAGTGTTCATGGCTGCTTTTTCTGTGAGGAGATCACGTTCCCTGCCAAGGCAAGAACACTCCCTTCACAAATCAAATATCAAACTTGCCTTTACCCGCGCTACTTGCTGAATCCAGAATCCGGCTTTGCAGTAAACGGTTTGCCAGATAGAAACTTGAGCGAATTTTTGATTATGTTGTCACGGCATTTTTGATTGGACAGTTGTTTTCCGCACAAACTGATTTCCAACTGTCGATATCTAATATCTGTCAGTTGTGTGATCTGTGAGGCAGGATGGCCATATTCAGGGTGTTGCGTGCAGGGATGTACCCGGGGGGACTGGATATGTTGCAAGGTTAAGCAGCTGGAAGTCCTGGCTTGTTCATTTGATGAGAAATACTGCGGTTCGGGGGTTAATCGGCTTGTCTGGGTCATGTGGTATTGCGGTGCGGGTATTCGAGTGCTACGAGATCAGCCGCTTCATTCAGCAAAAATTGTTTGAACACACTGGAAATATTGGAGAGGCGTTTGTTCTTCTGGTGGACGACATTCCAGTACCTCATGATTGGAAGCCCCTGAATATCAAGAATCTTTAAACGCCCAGCTTCAAGCTCCAATCTGATGGTATGGAGTGACATGATTCCCAGCCCCATTCCGGCTTGTATGGCTTGTTTGATGGCTTCTGCAGTATCTGCTTCCATTCCTTTCTGGATACTGATTTTTTCGTGAGCAAAGAATCGCTCCATCGCGTTTCTCGTGCCGGAACCGGGTTCCCTGACTAGAAAAATTTCCTGCTCCAGTCGTTTGACCGGAATTTGTTTCTGGCCACAGAGAGGGTGTTCAGGGGGGGCGATGATGACCAGTGGATTTTCCATGAATGACTCGGAAGTAATATCCAGCCCCTCGGGTGGCTGACCCATAATTGCCAGATCCATGATATTGTCCGACAGCTGCTTGAGTACATTCTCGCGATTGGAAACATGCAGGCTAATGGTAATACCAGGGTAGCGTTGGCAAAATCTGGCCAGCAGGTTTGGCACGAAATAGTTGGCGGTACTAACCACCGAAATGCTCAATTTTCCTCGTTCCAGCCCCTTCAGCTCATCGAGTGCCAGTTCCATATCGGCCAGTTGTCGCGTAATACCCCGGCTGTAATGAAAAAGTTCCTTGCCGGCTTCGGTCAGATGGACGCGTTTGCCTATTTGTTCAAACAGGGGCAGTGCAACCATTTCTTCGAGCCGCTTGATCTGGATGGAAACTGCCGGCTGAGTCAAATGAAGTTCTTCTGCAGCATGTGTGAAATTGAGGAGACGTGCTACTGATTCGAAGATCTTCAGCTGATGTAAGGTGATATGCAGCATAGTGAGTCGATACGTAATCAGATATATATGGGTATATATAAACTACATTATATAGTAACTATTATAATTATTAATTTTAACTTATGATTTTTGTCGTGATATAGTTGTTTCCGCAGTTTAGATTGATTTTTTAACGCTGTATGCCTGCCTTGGTTTCTGGTGATAAGGTGGGAATTTAACAAGGAGATTACGTAAATGTCAGCAAAGACTTATAACGCTGGTGTTAAAGAATACCGGCACACCTACTGGGAACCCCATTACAACGTTCAAGATACGGATATTCTGGCTTGCTTCAAAATCGTACCGCAACCTGGTGTGGATCGTGAGGAAGCAGCAGCTGCTGTAGCGGCAGAATCCTCAACCGGAACCTGGACTACGGTTTGGACCGATCTGCTGACAGATCTGGATTATTACAAAGGCCGTTCGTATCGCATTGAGGATGTTCCTGGTGATGACAGTAGTTTTTATGCATTCATTGCTTATCCAATCGATCTGTTTGAAGAAGGATCAGTGGTTAACGTACTGACTTCCCTGACTGGTAATGTGTTTGGATTCAAGGCTGTCAGATCGTTACGTCTGGAAGACGTTCGCTTCCCGATAGCTTATGTGAAAACCTGTGGTGGTCCACCTAATGGTATTCAGGTTGAACGCGATATTCTCAACAAGTATGGTCGCGCTTATCTGGGATGCACCATCAAACCGAAACTGGGTTTGTCCGCCAAGAACTATGGCCGTGCCGTATATGAATGTCTGCGTGGTGGTCTTGACTTCACAAAAGATGATGAAAACGTCAACAGCCAACCATTCATGAGATGGCGTCAGCGTTTTGACTTTGTCATGGAAGCAATCCATAAGGCAGAACGTGAAACCGGTGAGCGTAAAGGTCATTATCTGAACGTAACTGCACCGACTCCGGAAGAAATGTTTAAACGTGCTGAATATGCCAAAGAGCTCAAAGCGCCTATCATCATGCATGACTATATTGCGGGTGGATTTTGTGCCAATACTGGCTTGGCTAACTGGTGTCGAGATAACGGCATTCTGTTGCACATTCACCGTGCAATGCACGCGGTAATCGACCGTAATCCTCATCATGGTATCCATTTCCGTGTTCTCGCAAAAATGTTGCGTCTGTCTGGTGGTGACCACCTCCACTCAGGTACCGTGGTCGGTAAGTTGGAAGGGGATCGTGAAGCAACACTGGGCTGGATTGATATCATGCGTGACAGCTTCATCAAGGAAGATCGCTCACGTGGCATCATGTTTGACCAGGATTGGGGCTCCATGCCGGGCGTCGTACCTGTCGCTTCTGGTGGTATTCATGTCTGGCACATGCCTGCACTGGTAACCATTTTTGGTGATGATGCCTGTCTGCAATTTGGTGGCGGTACTTTAGGTCACCCATGGGGTAACGCTGCTGGTGCTGCTGCTAATCGTGTGGCACTGGAAGCTTGTGTGGAAGCACGCAACCGTGGTGTACCAATCGAGAAAGAAGGAAAAGCCATCCTGACAGAGGCTGCAAAACACAGCCCCGAACTCAAGATTGCCATGGAAACATGGAAAGAAATCAAATTTGAGTTTGATACTGTAGATAAACTGGATGTAGCTCACAAGTAAAACCAACGACCTCCTCGTGTGTAAATACATCGGGGGGGATAATTACCTATATGGAGTTAATGCATGTCAGAAGTAATTGATTACAAAAGTCGTTTGAGCGATCCGGGCAGCCGTAAGTTTGAAACGTTTTCCTATCTGCCATCCCTGGACCAGGATCAGATCAGAAAACAGGTTGAATATATAGTGAAAAAAGGTTGGAATCCGGCTGTTGAGCACACTGAACCGGAGTTTCTGATGAGTAATTACTGGTATATGTGGAAGTTGCCAATGTTCGGGGAAACTGATGTAGATCGTATCCTTGCCGAAGCTGAGGCTTGCCATAAGGCCAATCCCAACAATCATGTGCGCTTGATAGGTTATAACAATTTTAACCAGAGTCAGGGAACCGCAATGGTGATTTACCGCGGAAAAACAGTCTGATAATCAATCTGAGTACGCAGTAAGGGATTTTTTGGATAACAAACCCCCCGTTGCTGCAAGGTGGCGGGGGGTTTACTTTGCCTAATAACTAAATAAATCGTACTTTAGCGGGAGAAAAAATGAGCGATGTTATCGAGCAGTATTTCGTTAAGAATGAGCCATATTACCGTCCGGTTGCGGATGAGGTGAAACTGTACGAAGCAGCCTATTCTGTTCGTATGCCCATGATGCTGAAAGGCCCTACCGGATGCGGAAAAACTCGCTTTGTCGAGTACATGGCATGGAAACTGGGCAAACCATTGATTACCGTAGCATGCAACGAAGATATGACGGCTTCTGATCTGGTCGGTCGGTTTCTGCTTGATGCGCAAGGCACCCGCTGGCAGGATGGCCCACTGACCACCGCTGCGCGTTATGGCGCAATCTGTTATCTGGATGAGGTGGTCGAAGCGCGGCAGGATACAACCGTGGTGATTCACCCGCTGACGGATAATCGCAGAGTTCTGCCGCTGGAAAAGAAAGGGGAACTGGTTGGCGCGCACCCCGATTTTCAACTGGTGATTTCATACAATCCGGGTTATCAGAGCCTGATGAAAGATCTGAAGCAGTCCACCAAGCAGCGTTTTGGTGCACTGGACTTCAACTATCCTCAGCATGATATTGAAACCGAGATCGTTTCGCATGAGACGGGGATAGACTCGGCAATCGCTGACAAACTGGTTTCCATTGCAGAGCGGGCACGTAATCTTAAAGGTCATGGGCTGGATGAAGGAATTTCAACACGTATGCTGATCTATGCCGGTAACCTGATCGCCAAAGGTGTAGATGTTCATGCAGCTTGTCGTATGGCGCTGGTTCGTCCGATTACTGACGATCCGGATATGCGTGATGCACTCGATGCTGCAGTAACGACTTTTTTCTGAGAATTTAACTTATCCGGTATTAACTTTCTTCAGGGTGCACCATGAGTTTGAATCTGACAGATTATAGTGAATTGCTGGAATCACTGCAGGCCGAGTCCAGGTCATTGCTTGAGAATACCTGGTCTGATGCGATCAGGACGCTTTCTCCGCGCGGGATAGATAATTATTTGAAGGGTGCTTCTGCTCTGCAGGGGCTTGGGCGCGGTCGTACTTTGGTGGATGTCTGGATCAATGAGATTCCTCTGGTAGTAAAAGAAGTCGGTGATGATGTTGTCAGTGATCTGGCAACGACCTGTCTGATGTTGTCATCCAAAACTTCGGGTGCTGTGATAGAAATAATCATTGCTACCTCTGTTACAGCCGCCAGCAGACTGGGCGATCCGGAGTTGTTCCGCAATTACCTGCAATTTCTGAATACATTTACAGCGCAGGCTCCCCGTGGTGTTCGTCCTATGCTGGATAACCTCGAGGTGCTGTTCAGCCAGCTTACTCTGGGGGGGTTGCGGCGCTGGGCGTTATGGGGCGCGCATGCTCACCGGACGGATTACGAAGCACAACTTCAGTATTTCAGTTTGAGTTCCAAAGAATCCCATGCAGTACTCAGAAAAGAGCGTAAGGGAACACTGTTCGTTGATATTCAGCGGCGTATCAATATTTATCTGCGTGCGTTATGGGCGCGTGATTTTTATATGCGGCCAACATCAGGTGACTTTGAGAATCGTGAAGGCTATCGTCCGTTCATCGAGGATTACATCATCCATCTGCCTGATGCCTATGATAATTACGGTGATATTGCTGCTAGTGAAGTTTATCGTGCAGCGGCTGCGCATGCAGCAGCACATCTGGTGGAAACAAAAAAACCGATCTCTGCCGAGTCGCTGAATCCGTTACAAATGGCAGTCATTTCAGTGATTGAGGATGCGCGGGTGGAAGCCTTGTCCATTCGTCGTTTTCCGGGGTTGCAACATACCTGGTCGGCATTGCATATCGCAACAGCTGACATGAATACGACGATAGGCGATTATCTCAATCGACTTGCGCGTGCCTTGATTGATCCCGATTACAGCGATCCGGATGAATGGGTGATTCAGGGACGGTTGCTGTTTTCCCAAGTGCAGGATCGTTTGACTGATAATCAGATATGCTGGGATATCGGGGTGCAGCTTGCTCATGAAATCATGGCAAAGAAGATACCGTTCAACCCAAGAACGGATGTGCTGACAGCACTTTACCGGGATGATAACCGCTATTTCTGGGAGTTCGAGGAATTTGATTTCGAGCGATCCATTGCCGCTGGTTATGAACCACTCAAACAAGTGCGCAAGCATGTGAGTGTCATGGAATTCATTAACGAGCTCGATGTCGAGACCGCCGGGGATGATGCCCAGGAAATATGGGTGCTGGGAACAGAATTGTTTCCTTACGAAGATTATGGCGTTTCCTACAACACGCTGGAAGGAAAAGAGCCGGTTGCTTCACCTTTCCACTATGCGGAGTGGGACTACCAGATTCAGCTGGAGCGACCAGCATGGTCAACTGTTCAGGAAAAGCGTGCCAAGCCGGGAGATATTCAGATCATCGATGAGATCGCTGCCCAATATAAACGGGAAATTCATCGCATGAAATTCCTGCTGGATGCAATGCAGCCGCAAGGGGTGCAAAGGATTCGTAAACTGGAAGATGGTGATGAAATCGATATCAATGCGGCGATTTCTTCGCTCGTTGATATCCGTATGGGACAGCATCCGGATCCGCGTGTCATGATGCGTGCGGTACGCAAGGTAAGAGATATATCGGTAATGGTACTGCTGGATTTGTCAGAATCCACCAATAATCAGGTAAATGGCCAGGAGTTTACGGTACTGGATCTGACCAGGCAGGCTACCGTGTTACTGGCAGATGCCATTAACCGGATTGGTGATCCTTTCGCGATACATGGTTTCTGTTCAGATGGCCGGCATGACGTCGAATACTACCGGTTCAAGGATTTTGACCAGCCTTACAATGAAGTTCCCAAAATGAGGCTGGCGGGGATGACCGGTCAGCTTTCTACGCGCATGGGGGCGGCCATACGTCATGCAAGCCACTTCCTGAAACTGCAGCGTGCTGCCAAGAAGCTGTTGCTCGTGATTACAGATGGGGAGCCGGCAGATGTTGACGTGCGTGACCCGCAATATCTGCGGTTCGATACCAAGAAGGCTGTAGAAGAAGCCGGTCGTTCAGGCATACTGACGTATTGTATGAGTCTCGATCCTCGTGCAGATCAATATGTATCCAGGATATTTGGAATGCGAAACTATATGGTAGTGGATCATGTTGAGCGATTGCCAGAGAAGCTGCCAATGCTGTATGCTGGGTTGACACGTTAAGGCTGCTTACAGGTAGATTTATGAGCGAACAAGTTTATTCGGGAGTCGATCAGGATGAGGATGGAGGGTTGACTCCGTTGGGACGTATCGTGATCGATGCATGGGTTTTTGGTATCCTACCCGAGAGTGAGATGTGTACGGGCTGGAGTATGTCTCAAATGCAAAATCTCTATGAGGAGGTCTATGCTGCATGGGGACCTTATGCACATCTTCCCAGCCGCTTGCCACCGGAATTGCAGCAACGTCATTCTTTTTTCTATTCACAGAGAATAACCGTTGCAAAAAATAATGGCTGGGATACTGATCTCAGCGACGAATCCTGATCAGGATGTTTTTCTGGTTCTATCAGGGTTGATTCAGGCAGTAGTACCCGTCTTTACCCTATCCTCCGCCAGTAAAAACTGGCACGACACCTCGTAATAAACCACCTTCGGGTGGTTTATTCTTTTCCTGAATACATTCATTGCGGGTATTTCTGTCATAAAAACAGGCTCGAGTGCTCACTGTATCCGGCGGCTATACTGAATAAGATTGGCTCAGAGTGCTTTTTGTGAATTGCAGGTCCTCTCTATGAGGTTGTCCTGCATTCACTCTCGTTACTGCTTGGGATTCTCTGCCGGAGGCTTCTGCCGGAATGAGATTACCTTCGCCAGTTTGTGGGGAGCTTGCTTCGCCATCATGGCACTCAAAGCAAGTGGAAATTCGATTTGCAGGCGCTGCATGATGTCTGTCTGATCTTCCCGGTAAAAGACAGCGTCATATTCTATTGGCTGATTAAGTGCTTCACGTTCGTGCGAGTGAAAATTCTGCCAGGCAATATCGATCCAGCATTTACGTTGACTGTCGACAAACACGAACTCTTCAGCATCGACGATGGCCATATATTGCATGCTGCGGATGGGTATGAATAATTGCTTTGTTTCACAGCGAGCAAGTAGCTTGATAGCCAGGTTGTAAGTGGTCGCCGGCAGGGTTCGTTTTTCCCGTCTGATTTCAGGATCGCGATAGCAGGTAATTTCCATTTCCAATATCCTCCAGTCAAATGGTTTAATAACAGTCACCTTGTTTCGGGAAAGTGACATTTCTTCAGCGGATATTGCGGGAATTCTGGATGCGTCGATAAACCACCGGCAGCTTCTGTGTCGTTTTACCGGGCTCTGATCCCATATCCGTCTGTCTACGGAAGGTGGCCAGGGTGAGAAGTTTCCAAATACAACTTCAGCACCTTATAATTTGATATTTGTCAAACTCTCAAAAAGATTGTAACGCTATTCCGGGTAGACCGGTAGAAACTTGCTGCACGAAATAAACCGGATATTGGCGCCAGATCCGGGATCGAGAGCATTATTTACGCAACAGGAAAATAGGTTTTGTGCGGCAGATGCTTCTGGTTTGATTCCTGCGTGATCTGTACTGTTGCGATCACGTTGCTCCCGGTCCGAATGATAATCGTGTCCCGTAGGATGGCGTATCGGAGTTGTGAGATGCCTGGTACCGGGGGAAGAGCGATTCAGGGAAGAATCTGCTTGTTTCAGATGGCTTTTAGCCGATATGAAAACCTTGAGCAGAAAATATGAGGTTATCCGGATGATCTGGTCGGGGTGAGAGGATTTGAACCTCCGGCTCCTGCGTCCCGAACGCAGTACTCTACCAGGCTGAGCTACACCCCGAATGAAATGATTTAATGAGAATTGGTGTTTACAAGAAAGTATCCGGTATTGTTAAAATTGGTGGCAGCCAAAGCCGATAATTTCAGTAAATGCTGCTAATAATTTCTTGTAATCGCAAATTCTGCCAATTCTAGCAAACATTGCTTGTAGATAGAATCGCGGATTGCAGTGATTGCCGAAATGGCCATATTGGCTTCGTTCTGGGCACATTGCTTTGCGTAATCGAGTGCACCACTTTCCTGAATGATTTTGAGTATTGGTTCAAACCCATCCTTCCCACCAGTTTCAATGGCATGGCGCACGGTATTTACCTGTTCAGGTATGCCTGAGCGCATGGCAAATATCAGCGGCAGGGTCGGTTTTCCTTCCGCCAGATCATCTCCCAGATTCTTGCCCGTATCCTGATCGTTCCCTGAGTAATCCAGCAAATCATCCACCAGCTGGAATGCAGTACCGAGGTGCATGCCATAGGCTGCCAATGCTTCCTCTTCGGCCGGAGTGGCTCCTCCCAGTATCGCTCCCAATCGAGCAGCAGCTTCAAAAAGTTTGGCAGTTTTGAAACGGATGACCTGTAGGTAGTTTTCTTCTTCCACATCCGGATCACGACAGTTGAGTAACTGGAGCACTTCACCCTCGGCGATGGTATTGGTCGCATCGGCCAGCACCTCCATGACCCGCATGTTGCCTACTTCCACCATCATCTGAAAAGCGCGCGAGTAGAGAAAATCCCCTACTAATACACTAGCGGCATTGCCAAATAAAGCATTGGCAGTGGCCTGGCTGCGGCGTAATTCGGATTCATCCACCACGTCATCGTGCAGGAGTGTCGCGGTGTGAATGAATTCGACGACCGCAGCCAGGTTGTGATGGTGCAAGTCTTTGTAATCGAACAATCCTGCAGCCAGGATGACCAATGCCGGCCGCAGTCTTTTGCCGCCGCTGTGAATGATATATTCACTTACCTGTCGGACTAGTGCAACCTGAGAATGAAGCTTTTGCTGGATAACATTATCAACCTCTCCCATATCTTTGGCGATAACATTTCTGATTGACTCGATTGACACAATGACTCCCTGAAGAAACTGCTATGGTAGAAATGTCGCTGCCTGGGTGTCAAGCTGGATTCCCGCAGATGGAGCAGCCGAGATGTATGTCGTACAGCGTGTGGTCATGGAACTTCCATTGATTGAGGCGGTATAACTTCCGCTATAATTGACCCATTTTGAATTGGCGTCATCGGGATACTTTTCATGCAACTTTTTGCTTTTGGTGTCAACCATCATACTGCACCTTTAGACATACGCGAGCATGTAGCTTTTTCGGAAGAGTCGATGCAGCATGCGCTGCATGATCTGGTAGGTCACCAGCTCGTCAAGGAGGCGGCTATTGTCTCAACGTGTAATCGTACTGAGATATATTGTAATACCGATACGCCGGATAAGGCAGTCGGCTGGCTGGCTGATTTTCACCACCTTCGGTTCGGGGATCTGGAGCCTTATCTCTACAGATTGTTGCGGGAACAGGCGGTCAAGCACGCCTTCCGTGTCGCCAGTGGGCTGGATTCCATGGTTTTGGGTGAGCCGCAGATACTGGGACAGATGAAGAATGCCGTAAAATCTGCTGAACAGGCGGGAACCTTGGGACTGTTGTTGCACAAAATGTTTCAGCGCACATTTTTTGTCGCCAAGGAAGTACGTACTTCTACAGAAATAGGTGCTTGTTCCGTTTCAATGGCAGCGGCATCAGCACGCCTGGCAGAGAGAATTTTCGGCAATATCAGTGAGCAGAAAGTGTTGTTCATCGGTGCAGGTGAAATGATCGAATTGTGTGCCGCCCATTTCGTTGCCAGACATCCTGTGCATGTAACTGTTGCCAATCGCACGGTAGAGCGGGCAGAGGCGCTGGCCCGGCGCTTCAATGCTCATCCTATCTCCCTGGGTGAGCTGCCGGATCAGTTGGCGTTGCATGATATTGTCGTTACTTCTACGGCAAGTCCGTTGCCGATACTTGGAAAAGGGATGCTGGAACGGGCGATCAAGCAGCGTAAACATCGACCGGTTTTCATCGTTGATCTGGCCGTGCCGCGGGATGTTGAAGCGGAAGTGGCCGAATTGGATGATGTGTTTCTGTATTACGTGGATGATCTGGCCGATATTGTCAAAGAGGGGTTGGATAATCGTCAGGGTGCGGTGACTCAGGCTGAGACGATTATTGAATCCAATGTCGTCGATTTCATGCACTGGGTTGCCACGCGGCAAAGTGTCCCAACCATTCGGGCACTGCGTAATCAGGCAGAGCGATATCGCCGACATGAGCTGGCCCGTGCACACAAACTGCTGGCAAAAGGAGAAGATCCTGAAAAGGTATTGGAATCACTCAGCAGTGGATTGACCAATAAATTCCTCCATCTTCCTTCTTCTGTTCTGAATCATGCGACTGATGATGAACGTGAACAGCTTATCGAACTCGTCAACCGGCTGTACCAGTTGCATCACTCTTAATGAACAAGGGAATTATCGATCAGCTCACCCGGCTGAGTATGCGGCTGGGGGAACTGGACAAGCTATTGAGTACCGAAAAAATCACAGCGGATCTGGATAATTACCGGAAGCTTTCGCGTGAACGGGCAGAAATCGAACCGGTAACCGAGCTGTATCGCACCTACCAGCAGGTCGAACAGGATTTGGCAACAGCCAGGGAAATGAGTTCAGATCCACAGTTTCGTGACTTTGCCGAAGCCGAAATCGAGGCAGACAGGCGGAAACTCACAAATATCGAAACCGAAATACTCAGGCAGTTGTTGCCTAAGGACCCGAATGACGAGCGCAATATTTTTCTGGAAATACGGGCAGGTACGGGAGGAGATGAGTCCGCCCTGTTTGCGGGCGATCTGTTTCGCATGTACAGTCGCTATGCGGAGCGGGAAGGATGGCAGGTGGAAGTCGTTTCACAGAATCCTTCCGAGGTAGGCGGGTACAAGGAAATCATTGTCCGAATCATTGGCCACGGTGCTTATTCCAGACTCAAGTTCGAGTCGGGCGGACATCGTGTACAGCGTGTTCCGGCGACTGAAACACAGGGACGTGTACATACTTCGACCTGTACCGTTGCGGTTCTGCCGGAAGCAGATGAAATTGCCGATATCACTCTGAATCCGGCCGATTTGAGGATCGATACCTTTCGTGCTTCCGGGGCTGGAGGACAGCACATCAACAAAACGGATTCGGCTGTGCGGATTACCCATTTGCCGACGGGAATCGTGGCTGAATGCCAGGAGGGACGCTCCCAGCATAAAAACAAGGCGCAGGCGATGAGTGTTCTGATTGCCCGTATCCTTGACAAGCAGGTACGTGCGCAGCAGGCTGAACAGGCAGCTACTCGAAAATCGCTCGTGGGCAGTGGTGAACGTTCAGAGCGCATTCGTACCTATAATTTCCCGCAGGGCAGAATTACTGATCACAGGATCAATCTCACACTCTATAAAATCGAGCAGATTATCGATGGCGAGCTGGATGAACTATGTTCCGCCCTGGCTGCCGAGCACCAAGCCGCCCAACTGGCTGCCATGACAGAGAAATGAGGGGAAACGATTTGCTTGTTCCGGCACGGGAGAGCCCGGATGCATCCGTTACAATCGGTGAGCTTTTGCAGAGAGCTGCAAATGTCGTTGATCGCGTCGATGCACGCTGGATATTACAAAGTGTATTGAACACAGATGCGGCTTTCCTGATCGCGCATGCTGAACAGTTACTCAGTACGGATCAGGTTGCCCATTTCCGGCAAATGCTTGCAAGGCGCATTGCCGGGGAGCCGGTTGCATACCTGACAGGAGAAAGGGGATTTTACGATCTGGTATTTGAAGTGACGCCCGATGTATTGATTCCACGCCCTGAAACGGAGCTGCTGGTGGAGATGGCATTATCGAAAATACCATCTGACAGGAAATGTAATGTTCTCGACCTGGGAACCGGGAGTGGAGCTATCGCGATTACCCTCGCCAGGCATCGCGCCAGTACCTGCGTGACAGCGGTCGATTTCTCTCCCGGAGCAATGGCAGTCGCCCGCAGGAATGCCAGAATGCACGCTGTAAAAAATGTGGTATTCATCGAGGCTGACTGGTTTTCCAGTTTTACCAGCGAAAAATTTGATGTGATCGTAGCCAATCCCCCCTATGTCGCTGCAGGAGATCCGCATTTAGAGGAAGGGGATCTGCGTTTCGAACCGTTGACCGCGCTGGTGGCTCAGGATAACGGTCTGGATTGTATTCGCACAATCATTGCGCAAGCTCCGAGCTATCTTGAACCGTCCGGATGGCTGATGCTGGAACATGGCTATGACCAGGCTGATGTCTGTCGCGAATTACTGGCTAAAGCTGGTTTTACCCACTTGTTTACCCAACCGGATATTGCCGGTACAGACAGGGTAACTGGTGGGCAGTATGAATGAGTCCCGATAAGAATTTGTGACATGATTTGTGAATTGTTATGAATACATAAACTCAAATGAATAGATGAAAGGAAAGAAGTTTTTGTATGAGATGAGTCAGTTGGAATATCGGTTGGTTATGAAATATATGACTGCTTTGTAAAATTCAAGGAGAAGATAAAATATGGATGTCGTTGATTCTATTGAGAAACAAGTATCGTCACACCCGGTGGTTTTATATATGAAAGGTACGCCGCAGCAACCACAGTGTGGTTTTTCCGCCAACGCGGTACGGATATTGAATGCTTGCGGGGTTGAGGATTTTTTTGCAGTAAATGTGCTGGCTGACCCGGAAATACGTCAGGGCATCAAGGATTATTCCAGCTGGCCTACGATTCCCCAGTTGTATGTCAACGGGGAATTTATCGGTGGGTCGGACATCATGTCCGAAATGTATCAGAACGGAGAATTGCAGAAGCTGTTTGAGAAATGATCGGGCAATGAGCCGATCCGTGTACCAATTGTACTAACTGATTGCTAAAGCAATTACCCAGTATCTTGCAAATTTACCTGCAGCAATGAAAAGTGCTGCTGAGGCCCAGTGGATCCGCAACCATCCGGCGGCTACGCACAATATGTCGCCGATCAGTGGCAGCCAGGACAGAAATAACACGGGTGCCCCATGGCGGCGTATCCACTCCAGCCCGTGAACATGGCGACCAATCTTCTCTGACAGCGCCTGTTCGTCGGGCAGCAAACGACCAATCACATAAGAACTCATTCCCCCCAGCGTATTACCGAGCGTGGCGATGTTCAATGCTGGCCAGAACAGATCGGGATAAGCAACCAGCACCCCAGCCAGCACAGCTTCAGATCCTCCCGGTAGTAACGTTGCCGCAAGAAAACTGCTGGTAAAAAGTGCCAGCAGGCTGGCGTTCTCATTCATAGGAATAGTGTCAATTTTCTGGTAACAGTAGGTGAATCGGAGGGTAGTTCGAAGATGTCCGCAAATCGTTGTATTTATATACTGCGGTAGTGTAGCACTGTGGACGCTACTACTTTATTCCGGTGATGTCATGCCGGAAGGGAATTGACGCTTCCTGTGACTGCATCTCCTGTCATGCTGTCATGTAGATACGACAGATATGGGAAATTCCACGTTACGCAGAAATCATCATCCCATGGCTCATGAATTACACAAGTATAAAGGTTTCATATATTTGTCCGTTTTACCTTCAGTGATCGAAATAATACAAAAATGAAATTATCCTGAACCAGCCGGCAACATTTAGAGCCCCGGGGTATTCAAGCAAAAAGGAAAACTGGTGAAACTGATTATTGCTAGATATGCAATCCGGGTTGCGCGTTTTACTGCCCGTGGCGGGAACTTTATTCCAGAAGGCGGAAAAATCAAGGGGAGAGGGCTAAACAGTATCCCGATCCGATTTACGCTGATGGCTCTGGTGTTTACGGCGTTGTGTACATTTCTGCAATACCACTATGTACTCCCGTTAATAGAATCCGGAACATCTGACAGTATAGTCGTTGTGGCAATTCTGCTGAGTATCTCCCTGCCTGTGGCAATTACGTATTTTGCCGCAAATAAGCTGACAAATACCATACGTGAGCTCAACAAGAGTACCGATGCCATAGCAGCGGGAGATTTCGATAGACCGGTCGATGTGGATTGTGCCTGTGAAGTCGGTAGCCTCGCTGACAGTTTTCGTGCAATGGTGAATCGCCTCAATTCCAATATCGTGCGGATCAATACACTGGCGTATACGGATGCTGTGACAGGATTGCCCAATCGGGCCGTGGTCAGCCATGTTCTGGATCTTGCCGCGAGAATGCGGGGGAGTGCGGATTGCAAGGGTGCGCTGATGTTTATCGATCTCGATGGGTTTAAGCGCATCAATGACACATTGGGCCATGAGGGAGGGGATGAACTGCTGCGTCAGGTAAGTCGGAGGGTCATCGAAAAGGGATTTAATCTGACACGTGGCCAGATTGAAAATTGTACGACAGCATTTGGTGAGTTACGCCAAACTTGTCCTGAAAAACTTGTTTTCGCTCGCTTTGCCGGAGATGAGTTCGTGGCAATCATGCCGGGAGAATTTCATCGACGCGTACTCGAGAAATACGCTGCGGATATTCTCAAAGCAGTGAACGAACCTTTCCTGGTCAGCGACAATGAACTGAGGATTGGTGCCAGTATCGGTATTGCCCGGGTGACCTCGGGCTCGGATGATCCGAGGCAGCTTCTGATCAACGCCGATATAGCTATGTACTCAGCAAAAGAATCCGGTAAAAACCAATATCGGTTTTTTGATGAATCACTCAAGAATATTGCAGTTGAACGCAGCCAGATTGAGGCCGATCTGCGCAAGGCGATTGAAGAGGATATGCTGGACATGCATTATCAGCCCAAGCTGAATGCTCAGACCTTGCAGGTTACGGGTGTCGAGGCTCTGGTGCGCTGGAAACATCCGCAAAAAGGGGCGATACCACCAGCCAGATTTGTCGGAATAGCTGAACAATGCGGATTGATGCCAGCACTTGGCACGAATATCCTGCGTATGGTTGCCAGGCAGGCACGCGCGTGGCAGGAGGTAGGGGTGCCGATGCCCATTGCGGTGAATGTTTCTGCAGTACAGTTCGAGCGTTCCGGCATAGCAAATGAAATTCTCGCTATTCTTGAACAACACGCAGTTGACCCGCTACTTATCGAGATCGAACTTACTGAATCAATGATCATGTCTGATTTTGCGACGGCAAAGTCGCGCCTGGAACAACTGCGGGAGGCTGGTGCACAAATTTCAATTGATGATTTTGGTACGGGTTACTCCAATTTGTACCAGCTTTCACATCTGCCGTTCAACGTTCTGAAGATTGATAAATCCCTGGTAGACGATATCGGCAAGAATTCAAAATCTGAAGCGATCGTTACTGCCATTGTCCAGATGGCACATTCGCTGGGGCACAGGGTGGTGGCAGAGGGTGTCGAGACGCATGAACAATATGCTTTCCTCAGAAAAGCGAGGTGTGATCAGGTACAGGGTTATCTGTTCGGTCGTCCCATGCCTGCACACGAGCTGATAGAATGGGTCAGTGACCATGCTTCAGATAATGGCTCCATGAATAATACCCTGATTGAGAAAATCTCCAGAGTGGCTTGAGGCACGTGCAGGGTAGCAGTTGTATTTATCCATGTGCTGACTGGCCACGTTTCTTGATCGTACTTCCATGTCGTGTATTCTGATTGCATAATTGTGGAACAGGAAAGTGATGATGCCTGTCGTAAGCGAGGACGGTTGTGAGAGGTTCGGGTTGGGTGGAACTGTGCTTGCGGATTATGCTCATGCGAATAAAAACAAACGTGACTTCGTCAGCCGGTTTTTACTTTCGCTATCCTCTATTTGTACAATAACGGAGTTGATTCATGCTGATTTATGATGCGCACAGCCCTGCGCCGCGTTGTTTACGAATGTTCCTGCTGGAGAAACAGTTACAACTGTCAGCAGTGACAGTGGACGTCATGACTGGAGAAAATCGGCAGCCGGCGTATCTGGCTGTCAATCCGGCAGGACAAACCCCGGCGTTGCGTCTGGATGATGGTAGTACGCTAACAGAAGCCGTTGCCATTGCAGAATATCTGGAAGAGCTTCATCCCTTACCGGCGCTGATCGGCAATACACCCGAACAGCGCGCACAAACCCGACAATGGTGGCGACGGGTGGAACTCAATATTACCGAATTTATTCATAATGCATACCATTATGCGGAAGGGTTGGCTCGGTTTGAGCCCCGTATCCCGGTGTTGCCCGAAGCGGCTGACGGATTGAAGCGTGTGGCGCAGGATCGACTGCGCTGGCTGGATGGTATGTTCGGAACAGGGCCGTATCTGTGTGGTGAACGTTTTACTGCTGCTGATATCTGGCTTTATGTATGGCTGGATTTTGGTGTAGCGGTCAATCAGCCGTTCGACCGCGATTTGCCAAAAATCGGCCCCTGGTTTGAACGTATCGCGGCACGGCCTAGTGCCGAACTGAGCAGGGTACTGCTGAAAGTTGACGGGAATGACTAATTGCCCCGAGTGCAAGAAAAATGTAACTGTATGTCATATTTGTATGTGATTTCTGATTTCACTGAAAATAAGAAAGTCTTTTATGGGTTATGGCGTTTGTCCAGCCGATCAATAGGCCACATTCAGGTTTTTATTGCATTTGATTTATATTGCAATGTGTTATAAATCGGGTTAGGTTATGTACGTTTTTCTTGAAATAGTGGGTGAAAGTGTGAAGTGATGTTTTTTTTATTAAGGAGATAGATGAAATGAACAAGAAAAGAATGGTAACGATGTTTGTATTGGTGGGCGCTTGTGCTGGTTTGTCCGCTTGTGCAACGACCGGGGAGGTTGAAGCACTCAAATCGCGTGTCGATGCACTGGAATCCAATGTTTCTGCAACGAAATCAGATGCAGCTGCTGCCAGAGCAGCCGCCAATGATGCGGTCAATATCGCTAATCAGGCAATGGATAAGGCCAATGAGGCCAATGCACGCTCGATTGATACCGAAACCAAAATTGATCGCATGTTCAAACGTGCAATGCACAAATAAGCCAGTTGTTTCGTGATTACTCCGGGTTCCCCTGTTTCATTTGCGATCGAAGTTCGTTTTCTGATCCGGATGAAGCAAGGTGGGATCCGGGGTAGTTTAAGCAGTTATTCCAATCAATCTTTCTGATGCTCGCAAGTTGAGCAATTCAACACATTCTTCTTCATCCGTGCATCATTCCTGCAGCTGAATTCCATCACATACTGCAAGGTCTCATTGACCGTTTCCTGGTTTGTCTGCCATGGATTACTTTTGCTCTTCACCAGCATTTTTGTGAGTAGCCATAGAATCCTGTTCCAGTTCTGATGCCTGGGGCAGGTTTCTGAGCGGATGCAGTGGAGGGACATCGCGATTATTTTCCGTGCGATCGCGGTAAAGTGCGGCGCGACTTAGCAATATCAGTGTTACTGGTGTAGTTGCCATTACGAATACACCAATCAGCAGTTGATGCAGAACGAGCTGTGATTCCACGACACTGAAGTAAATCACCGAAGCGATGGCGATACCGGCTGTTCCCCAGCTTGTTCCGAGAGTCGGTGCGTGAATACGGTCGTAGAAACTGCGTAAGTGGTAAAGTCCGAATGAACCGACCAGTGTCAATCCGGCACCGATCAGCAGAAAAAGGGCAATGAGCAATGTGGCCCATATCGGCAGGTCAGCAGCATGATTCATTCGATTACCTCCCCGCGCATCAGAAATTTAGCCAATGCCACGGTTGCCACAAAACCCAGCGCACCAATGATCAGGGAAATTTCAAAATACAGTGAATTACCGGTGCGTATGCCAAAAACGAGCATCAGCAGCATCGAGTTATTGTAGAGTGTATCCAGCCCCAGCACTCTGTCCTGAGCACGCGGTCCGCTGATCATGCGGGCCAGTGCCAGTACCATGGCAATTCCCAGAGCAATTTGTGCCGTGGTAACGGCCCAGAAAAGAATAGTGGCACTCATTCAAATATCTCCTGTAACAGGTATTCATAGCGATTCTTGATCAGATTCAACCAGGCGGTCTCATCAACCAGATCAAAAACATGCAGTATCAGGATATTACGTGCAGAGTTGTAGTCGATCCAGGCCGTGCCGGGGGTACCCGTTATGATGATGGCCAGAATGGCCAGTCCCATGGGGTCGCGCAGATCGAGCGGAATGGTCATGAAACCGGATTTCCCGACTTTTCTACCCCCATGCAGAATGATTCCGGCTACGGCGATGTTGGAACGCACGATATCGTAAAACACGATGGCAAAGAGTCTGGGCAGTAAATCCCAGCGCCGGAGTCGTGGTTTTGCCGGGTGCAGCGCGGCCAGTCCCCAGGTGGCGATAATTGCAGTGAGGGTGCCAAGCAGAAACTGGCCGACTGAGAAACCGGCCAGCATTAGCCATGTGATGATCAGTAAGATGATCAGCAACGGGTATGGGAACAATCTGTTCATTCTGTCGTTTCCATCGGCTGTGGTAATACCGCACTCTGTGTCTTCATGACCCCTTCAATGTATGGCCGTGGTGCGTGCAGGCTGTTTGCGGTTGCTTCCATGAAATGCATCACCGGCCCTGCCTGTATGGTCAGTACGAGTGTCATGCACAGCAAGGCGGCAACCGGTACGATTTCGATCAGCAGTACCCGTGGCAGTGCCGTATCTACCGGGGGTGCCCAGAAAGTACGTATGCCGGAACGACTCATCGCGATCAGGGTAGCCAGCCCGGAAAAAATGAGCAGCGCCAGGAACCACCAGAGAGTGGCGGGAATGAAGTGCATCTGCCCTGATTCACCGGGACTGAACAGGGCGTTGAGGATGACAAATTTGGCAATGAAACCCGAAAGGGGCGGCAAACCGGCCAGCAGAATGGTGCAAGCGGCAAAGCATGTGCCCAGCACGGCAATCGTTCTTGGAATGGCCACTCCGATGATTTCCTCGTTTTCCGTTTCTTCATCGTCATAACCGAATGCTTCCATGGTAACGGCCAGAACGCTTGCTGCCATATTCTGCCCTCTTTCAACCAGTTCGATGAGCATGAACAGTGCGCTGATCGCCAGTGTGGAGCTGGCGAGATAAAACAGGGCACCGGCAGTTACTTCGGTTTGTACCAGACCGATGCTTGCCAGCAGTGTACCGGATGAGATCAGCACTGAAAAACCGGCAAACCGTCCCGGTGTCTGTGAAGCAAGTACCCCGACAGTGCCAAAGCTGATCGTCGCCAGACCGCCATAAAGCAGTATCTGTGCTCCCAGACTTTCCGGAAAACCGGGGTCACTCCCGAAAAATAGCAGCGACAGACGCAGCAGCACATAAATGCCGACTTTACTCATGATGGCAAAAATGGCTGCTGACGGCGCTGGTGCTGCGGCGTAGGTCGTGGGCAACCAGAAATTCAATGGCCACATACCTGCCTTGATGAGAAAGGCCACACTCAGAATGGCTGCCCCAGATTCCAGCATCGTGCGGTTTGCCTCATTGATTTGCGGGATACGTATGGCCAGATCGGCCATGTTGAGCGTGCCGGTAACGCTGTAAATCAGAGCTACTCCGATCAGAAACAGCAGTGAAGCGACAAGGTTGATGGCAATGTAGTGTAACCCCGCCTTCACCCGCAATAATCCTGATCCGTGTAATACCAGACCGTAGGATGCTGCCAGCATAACTTCAAAGAATACGAAGAGATTGAACAGATCTCCGGTCAGGAATGCGCCATTCAACCCCATCAGCAGCAACAGAAACAGGGTATGAAAATGGACACCGGCCTTGTGCCAGCGCCCGAGTGAAAATACCAGAGAAGGTAGAGCAAGCATCGCGGTCAGAACCAGCATCATCGATGACAGGCGATCCAGCACCAGGTTGATGGCAAATGGGGGTGGCCAGTTACCCAGCAGGTAGACCGCGATCCTGTCTTCATTCACACTGTTATCCGTATGCACAATGCACAGAAGCAGGATCGATATCACCAGCAATACAATGGTGGATAGAACGGATACGAAGGCTTTGACGTGCCGTGCACGATCATCGAGAAAAAGCAGCAGCACTCCGGCGATGAATGGAATCAGAACCGGTGCAATGACAAGGTGTTCCGGAGATAAATTCATCGGTCGGGTTCCTTGCCATCCACATGATCGGTGCCCGTCAGACCGCGTGAGGCAAGCAGGACAACCAGAAAGAGTGCCGTCGTGGCAAAACCGATGACAATGGCTGTCAGTACCAGTGCCTGAGGTATCGGATCGGCAAATGTTGTCGGATCAATTTGAGCACCTGCCTGCGTGACCGGCGGTTTGTCTGTCACCAGCCGTCCCATGCTGAAAATGAACAGGTTGACGGCATAAGAGACCAGTCCCAGCCCGATGATGACCTGGTAGGTGCGAGGACGCAGTAGCAGCCATACACCTGATCCAACCAGTATGCCGATACCGAGAGACAGAACCAGCTCCATTAATCTTCCTCCCCGGTTTTTTCAGTGTCTGCGGAGCGCGTGCGATAGCTGCGGAGGGATTGATGGGCTATTGCAATCAGCATCAGTGCGGTTGCACCGACAACCAGTAACAGGACACCCAGATCGAAAAACAGCGCTGTGGCGACAGGTAATTCTCCGATCAATGGTATTTCCAGATGATCGAAATGAGAGGTCAGGAAGGGGAATCCAAACAGCCATGATCCCATCCCGGTCAGCACTGCCAGCAGTAAACCAGAGCCAATCCAGCGAACCGGCCGGATATAGAGACGGTCTTCTACCCAACGGGTTCCACTGGCGAGGTACTGCAACAGGATGCCGATAGCCAGTGTGATACCGGCAGCAAACCCGCCGCCTGGCAGATCATGGCCGCGCAGAAAGAAATAAACCGCCAGCAGAATGATGAACGGGAACATCCACTGCATGACGATTGAAGGTACCATCAGATAGTCGTGCACGGTTTCTCCAATGCTGCGGTCAGGATGATTGTCATCAAAAGCATTCTGCCTGCGCTGCTGCTCGGGAATGTCGATACTGTCCGGTGCAGGCCGGAAACGCCGCAGCAGTGCGTAAACGGTAAGTGCCACGATGCCCAGTACGGTGATTTCACCAAAGGTATCAAAACCACGAAAATCGACCAGGATGACATTGACGACATTGTTACCCCCTCCTTCCGAATGAGCTCGCTCCAGAAAAAATCGGGCGATCGAATCGGACAATGGTGCATTGGTCATTGCTTTATAGGCTATCAGTGCCATTCCCCCTCCGCAGCCGACAGCCAGCATCAAATCCCGGAATCTGCGAGTCCAGGCGACCGGTGTCGAAGCATTATCGATTTGTGCCACTCTTTTCGGCAGCCAGCGCAGCCCCAGCAGGATCAGAACGGTAGTGACGATTTCTACCAGTAACTGCGTCACCGCCAGATCAGGTGCGGAAAACCAGACAAAGGTGATACAGGTGACGAGGCCTGCTCCTCCCATCAGAATCAGTGCAGCCAGACGATGATATTTGGCCTGATAAGCGGCACCAAGTGCACAGGCGACGCCGATTCCCCAGAGTATTGCAAAAACAGGGTCGATTCCAGTCAGTATCGGCGAACTGAAATCGATACTTGTTCCAAAGAACGGCCAACTGCCGGCAATCAAGGCAGTCAGCATGACCAGAAACAGTTGCGGCTGGAGACGGTGTGTACCAAAAGACTCTTCCAGCCAGCGTGCCCATCGCCACGAGAGCGTAACCAGCATCCTGTCAAAAATATGCTGACCTTTGAGATGACTCAGACCAGGCGGGCCATCTTCACATCGGGCAAGATAGTTTTTCAGGGCCAGATAGAGCAACACTCCGCCGATGAGCGCAGTCACACTCATGATCAGCGGAGTATTGATGCCATGCCATATGGCCAGACTGTACTGCGGGGTGTGTTCACCCAGTACCGAGGTCACGGCGGTATGCAGATAAGGGCCGACAGTCATGCCCGGAATGATGCCGACAATGAGACAGGCCAGCACCAGAAACTCGATTGGCAATCGCATCCAGTGTGGAGGTTCATGGGGTTCGCGCGGGAGATCCAGTGCTTTTTCACCGAAAAAGACGGTATGGATGAAACGTACGGAATAGGTCACGGCAAAGGCACCTGCAATCGTTGCGACATAGGGAAGCATGCCATCCAGTACAGAACCGGAATGTTGCCCGAGTGTTTCGGCAAAAAACATTTCTTTCGAAAGGAATCCATTGAGGAGCGGTACACCTGCCATGGCAGCACTGGCCACCATGGCGAGCGTGGCCGTGATCGGCATGTAGCTGAACAACCCGCTCAGTTTGCGCATATCCCGTGTTCCGGCTTCATGATCGATGATGCCGGCAGCCATGAACAGGGATGCCTTGAAAGTAGCGTGGTTCATCATGTGAAAAATCGCTGCTACAGCGGCCAGTGGACTGCCGAGGCTCAGTAGTGTGGTAATCAGGCCGAGATGGCTGATGGTCGAATAGGCGAGCAATCCCTTGAGATCCTGCTGGAAAATGGCGAAGTAAGCGCTGAGCAGCAGCGTACTCATGCCGGCCAGCCCGAGTATGAAAAACCATTCATCAGTACCGGACAATACCGGCCACAGCCGGGTGAGCAGAAACACACCTGCCTTTACCATCGTGGCTGAATGCAGATAGGCGGATACCGGTGTGGGGGCAGTCATTGCGTTTGGCAGCCAGAAATGGAAAGGGAACTGCGCACTTTTGGTCAGTGCCCCCAACAGGATGAGTACCAGTGCAGGAACGTACAGCGCATGCTCCCGGATTCTGTCGCCTGCTGCCAGAACGCTGTCGAGGTCATAGCTGCCGACGATGTGACCGACGAGAATCAGCCCGGCAAGCAGGCAAAGCCCACCGGTTCCTGTGATGATCAGCGACATGCGCGCTCCTTCGCGTGCTGCCGCATTGTGATGCCAGTAGCCGATCAGCAGAAATGAAAAGATGCTGGTGAGCTCCCAGAAAATGGCCAGCAGAATCAGGTTGCCCGCGATGACCATCCCCTGCATGGCACCGGCGAAAGCCAGCAGAAAGGAGAAAAAACGCGGAACCGGGTCTCTGGGGGACATGTAGTAACGTGCATAAAGCACCACTAGAAACCCGATGCCGGTAATCAGCATCGAGAACATCCACGCGAAACCATCCATCCTGAGTGTAAAGTTCAGGCCAGATCCGGGCAACCATTCGATTTCATTACGAAGAGCTTCTCCTTCGGAAATGAATGGATAAAGGCCGGCAGCGATGATAAACGCCGCGATCATTACGCTACCCGCCAGCCACGCTTCCGTATTACGGGCATTGGCCGGCAGTATTGCAGCCAGTGCACTGCCGGCGAAAGGTAACGCTATCAGAAAATACAGGAGATCCTCGCTGTTCATCCTCAGAAAAATAATGTAAATGGTATTGCCGGAGATGCCGGCAGAATTAAATCAGATGATCGACACCAGTGATTGCACCGGGCTGATATCCGACAGGGTAACAGTTCGCAGTTGCCGGAAATATGTATCAGGCATACTTCGGAAACCCGTTGATCCCGATCCGGGCACAGGTTCCGTGATGAGTTGCAAATTGCTGGAAATTATACTGTCGATAATCCGGCGGTACCCGCCGGATTAAAAATGATTTCCCGGTCTGATTTTATTTTTGTCCGGTCAGTCCGGTAATAGTAACAAATCTCAAATGTTGCTGCACGGGCGAAAAAGATTACTTCAGGAACCTCTGATCAACCGGAACAGTCTGCCTGATCTGGTCCGAGTACGGAATGCAGTACAATCATTCGTGGCGCAGGGCTTCCACCGGTTTGAGTGCAGCAGCTTTCCGGGCGGGATACAGGCCAAAGAAAATGCCGATAATCGAGGAAAAAGAGAATGCCAGGGCGATCATTCCCGGTGTGATCACAATTTCGAGTTCGGCAATTCGGCTGGCCAGCCAGGCTCCCCCGATTCCCAAGGCGATACCGGTGATCCCACCCAGGATACAGATCATCAGCGATTCCAGCAGGAACTGAGTGAGAATCATCCGCTGATTCGCACCGATTGCCATACGGATGCCAATTTCACGAGTACGCTCCGTGACGGACACCAGCATGATATTCATGATGCCAATACCTCCCACCAGGAGAGAAACCGAGGCAACTGCGCCCAGCATCCATGCCATGACCCTGGCAGTGTTGCTTGCCACGGAGGCGAGTGCAGTCAGGTTGCGAACGGTGAAATCGTTTTCCATATGGGCGCTAATACGGTGGCGCTGACGCAGCAGGCGGGTGATTTCTGCTTCGGCGGCTTCCATGCTGTCTGCCGTTTTTGCCCGAACTGTCATGTGATTGATCGATCCGGGGAACTGGTTGCCGATGATCTGCCGTTGTGCGGTGGTGAGCGGAATGAATACGTTATCATCCTGGTCACGTCCTGAGAGGCTTTGGCCTTTGGCAACCAGAACGCCGACAACTGTGAACGGTCGGTTGGCAATCCGGACAATCTTTCCTACTGGATCTTCGTTTCCGAACAAGCTGTTTGCTGTGATCTGGCCCAGCACGGCTACGCGGGTGCCGGAGCGTAAATCTCCTTCGGTAAAGATCTCGCCATCGGCCATTTCCCAGTTGTTGACGGAAAAATAGTCCGGAGTGACGCCTGTCAGCACGGTGCTCCAGTTGTTGGCACCGTAGTTGAGCTGTGCGGTACCTGAAATCACCGGTGCGGTTGCATCGACCATGGGCAATTCTGCAATCGCATGCGCATCCTGTACGGTCAGCGTTTTGACACTGCCGCTGCCCCAGCGCAGTCCGCCGGATGAAGTTGCGCCGGGCATGACGATCAGCAGATGGCTGCCCATTGAGGCAATGGCACTATTGATGCTGGTTTGTGCGCCCTGTCCGATGGATAGCATCAGTACCACTGCAGCCACGCCGATGATCATGCCGAGCATGGTGAGCGCAGTTCGCAGGCGGTTGGTCTGCAGTGCCCGCGTGGCCTCACCGATGATAGTCAGTAAATTCATGATTTGGAAAGAGGAACGACTGGTTTGGCTATCGGCCTGTCTTCAATGATTCGCCCGTCCTTGAGCCGGATCAGACGGCGAGTCCACGCAGCAATGTCTTCTTCATGCGTAACGATGACGATCGTCATGCCTTCTTCACGATTGAGGCGGTCGAACAATTGCATGATTTCGTGGCTGGTTTGGGTATCCAGATTGCCGGTAGGTTCATCCGCAAGGATGAGTTGCGGCTGATTGATCAGTGCCCGACTGATGGCGACACGCTGTTGCTGTCCCCCGGAAAGCTGGCCGGGTTGATGCATGACAAACTTTTCCAGCCCGGTTTGCTGCAGCAGCGACATTGCCCGGCGACGACTTTCTGCCCGGCTGTAACCTGCGTATAGTAATGGAATGGCCACGTTATCCAGCGCAGTCATGCGCCTGAGCAGATTGAACCCCTGGAATACGAAACCGATTTGCCGGTTGCGCACGCTGGCGAGCTGATTGCCGGAAAGGGTTGACACATCGTGTCCTGCCAGCCGGTAGTGGCCGCTGGTAGGCGTATCCAGACAGCCGAGTATGTTCATCAGAGTGGATTTTCCGGAGCCGGAATGCCCCATGATTGCGACAAACTCCCCACGCCGTATCGTGAAACTGACATCGAACAGTACCTGCAGGTTGAGGGAGGTACCGGCGTGGTTACCCAGCCGGTAGATCTTGCAGAGCTTTTCCACCTCAATCAAAGGTTCACTGGAACCGCCGGGATGGATCATCAGAACATCCTGAATCTAAAATTGCTGGCAGCCGACTTATCCTGTTTTTTACCGATCATTTCTTCGATGATGAGCGGATCGTTCACATTGAGTTCATTGGAGAGAATTTCAGTGAAATTACCGTCGGTAATGCCGGTGGTTACACTGATCGCTACCGGCCGATTGCCCTCCAGCCGGTAGAGCAACCGTTTGCCAGGTTGTGTTTCCGCTGTGGCGATCAGTTCTTCCAGACTGGGTTTATAGCGCAGGGCGGCATTGGGTACACGTAATACTTCTGTTTTTTCGTTGACGATGAAACGCACGTTGGCTGTCATCCCGGGCAGCAAAGTGCCCTCTTCATTGATGACGGTTGCGATGACATTGTATGTCACCACGTTTTCCTGAACCGTGGGGTTGAGGCGTATCTGCTTGACGATGGCAGAGAATTCGCGATCCTGGAACGCATCCACGGTGAATACCATCGTCTGGCCGGTATGGATCTGACCGATATCTGCTTCTGCCACACTGATATTGATCTGCATCTGTTTCAGATCGCGCGCGACCTGAAACAGGGTGGGTGTCTGGAAATTGGCGGCAACGGTCTGCCCGATATTGACGTTCCGGGCGACGACGACACCGGAAATGGGTGAGCGGATGATACTGTAATCCAGGTTGGCCTGATCACGTGCAACCTGTGCCTGGCTGACGATGACCTGTGCCCGTGCAGAATTGAGTAATTCTTTGACTTCATCCATTGCTTCTTTCGAGAGGAAGCCTTTTTCAATCAGGTTACGGCTGCGGTTGGCTTTATTGATGGTGACCGATAAGGCAGTCTGCGCACTTTTCAGACTGGCCTCGGATTGCTGCAGTTGCGCATTGAGCAGAGCCGGATCGAGTTTTGCCAGGATCTGGCCGGTTTTTACCTGATCATTGAAATCGGCGAACAGCTCGATCACCCTGCCGGAGATCTGTGTGCCGATATCGACCAGTTCCAGCGGGGTGAGCGTGCCATTGGCGGATATCGTGCGCACGATATCTCCCTGGTCGGCAGCCCGGGTTGTATACCGTATTTTTCCGGATTCTCCCTGTAGTGAAAAATAGCCGTAAATGACACTCGTAAACAGGGTGATCAGGAAAAGAATGATTTTTCTGCGTGAGCTGAACATGAAAACAATACCTTATATCGAATGAGGCGTATCGGGCCGCTGAATTTTTAGCAGAAGAAATGACTGAATGGAATCTATTTTTTTTCTTTCTCTGCAGCCACGAATTCCTTGATCTGTCGCAGACGTGCTTCCACGCTGGATAACTGGTAGAAATTATCATGTTTATGGCGCAAAGCGATCTGGAGCTGCTCTATTGCTGCCCGCAGATTACCTTCGCGGATCAGGGCCTCGGCTTCAGCCTGATGTTGCAGCAAGGCATTTCCCAGTGCGGCATGGCACTGGGCTGTAAGCCGGTAAAGCCGGATATCGTCATGGATGAACTGGGACTGGCCGTTGATGAAATCCAGTGCAGCCTGTGCATCCTTGTGTTGCAGCAGTGCATCGGCGTAACCGTAAACCAAAGCGCGATAATGCGGAAAGGATTGCAATGCAGACTGATACAGCCGGAAAGCGTCATCAGTTTGTCCGCTGGCAAATTTGACGCGTGCTGCAAGCGTTTCAATCATGGCAGCGGATTGCAGATAATCCCCCTCCACCTGAATAGATTTTCCCAGACGATGATTCTTGAGTGACTGGGCCGAAGAATCGGATTGAATGGTCCGGTAAAGCGTATTCAATTCTTCATCTGCTAGTTTGAACTGTCTCGCACGCAGCAAAGCCTGGATCAGGCCGTATCGTTCTGCAATTTCGTTGATATAGCGTTTATCCTGCAGACGTGCCTTGAATTCATTGATGACTGAAGCCGGATTACCGCGGGAAGCACGGATCTTGGCGCGAACCAGATGAAATTCCAGGCTGTCCGGCACCTGCCGGTAACCCAGCTCCTGAGTGCGATTCTGAATATCGGCGATACGTTCATGCGTGACCGGGTGAGTCATGAGGTAAGAAGGCATGCCATTTTCGTAATAGCGGCTGGCATGCTGCATGCGCTCAAAGAAGGATGACATGCCGTGCGGATCGAACCCGGCCTTGATGAGCATGTTGAATCCGACACGATCGGCTTCTTTTTCATGCTTGCGGGTGAAATTCAGCTGGGATTGTATGGCGCTGGCTTGAGCGGTGGCCAGGACTGCCTGGCCGGCATTGGGGTTGGAGCGGGAAGCAAGAATGGCGATGGCCAGTGCTGCGATCGACCCGAGTAGGCCTAAATACGAGGTTCCGGAGATCATTCGGGCAAGATGCTTTTGAGTAACGTGCGCAATTTCATGCGCCATGACGCCGGCCAGTTCCGATTCGTTCTGTGCGGCGGTGATCAGGCCGCTGTGAAATCCCACGAATGCGCCCGGGAGGGCAAAAGCATTGATCGAGGAATCATTGATGGCAAAAAATTCGAACGGATTGTCCGGATTGGTCTGGCCTGAGGCAGCAATCAGCCGGTTGCCCAGCCGGGTCAGGTAATCGGCAATTTCAGGGTCGTCCAGATAGCTGGAATCCGCGCGGATCTCGCGCATGATCTGTATGCCGATCTGTCGCTCCTGGTGAGGGGTGACGCTGGCCTGGGAAACATCACCCAGATCGGGCAGTTCCTGTCCAAATATATGGGCAGGGAACAGCAAGGGCACAATGATGAGAAGGTAGCGGAATTTCATATCGCGTTTGATGGTTGCTGGCAGATCGAGTTCCATCATATCGGTGAACCGACTTGTGATCCTGCAGCTGGCCCGGTGAATACAGTAATGTCATCCGGGCAGCTCAATCTGGAAACCCGGAAGTCAGCGGGAATCGCCATGATCGGCCGAAATCACGCCGGGTGATCCGGATACCGGGCGCTGCTTGTCGGCGTTTGTATTCACTGGAATGGATCATGCGCAGCACGCGCCGAACGGTTTCCTCAGGATAGTTCATAGCGATGATTTCTGCTGCCGACAGATCGTTTTCCACGTACGCCTCGATGATTGCATCCAGTACATCGTACGGCGGGAGGCTGTCCTGATCGATCTGGCCCGGGCGCAACTCAGCCGAAGGCGGGCGTTGCAGAATACGTTGCGGAATGATGGGTGAAATCTGGTTGCGATAATGGCAAAGCCGGTAAACCAGTGTTTTGCTGACATCCTTGAGTATCGAAAATCCGCCGGCCATATCTCCGTATAACGTGCTGTAACCCACTGCGGTTTCAGATTTGTTACTCGTTGGCAGCACCAGCATGCCGGACTGGTTGGCCAGTGCCATCAGCAGTGTTCCGCGGATACGAGCCTGCAGATTTTCTACAGTGGCCGAAGTACCGGAATCAGAGCAAGCCTGCAACTCGGCCTGTAACGCCTGCTGGAACTGATCGAACAATCCGGTAATCGGTATCCCGGCATGGTGCACCCCCAGGTTGTCTGCCATGGTCTGTGCATCCTGAATACTGATATCGGCGGTATAAGGTGAGGGCATCATCACGGTTCTGACTCGTTCGGCACCGAGGGCATCCACTGCGATTGCCAGTACCAGTGCAGAATCAACACCACCGGACAGACCGATCAGTACGCCAGGCAATCTGTTTTTGGTGATGAAATCGTGCAGACCCAAACGCAACGCGGTGTAAATACTCCCGGCCTGATCCGGCAAGGTAGAACATTCTCCGAAGATCGACTGATTACCGTGAATCTCGATCAGAGCGAGTGCTTCCTGAAAAGCGGGCAGCTGACAAACGAGTTTACCGCTGTGATCCATCGCGAATGAAGCACCATCGAACACCAGCTCATCCTGCTCGCCGACCGGATTGATATAAACAGCCGGCAGCCCGGTTTGTGTGATCCCCTCGCGCAGTATCTGATAACGGTCGATCTGGCTGTCGATGGAGTAGGGAGAAGCATCCACGGCCAGCAGAACCTGGGCACCGGCAGCATGTAGTGACTGCAGATGAGCCGCATGCCGGTAATCGGAGCCGGTCATCAATCCAAAAAGTATACCGCTGCATTCAAACGTGCAGAGTGAGTTGCCGGCGCTGAAATAACGACGTTCATCCTGTAACCGGTCAGAGAACAAATGCTGTTTGCAATGTGTCGCCAGCAGGCGGCCGTCCCGGACGGCGGAAACGGCATTGAACAGATTGCCATTCATATTGTGAGGGTGCCCGACGATCAGCGTAACATCGTGCACCTGTGCGGTAAGCTCTGTCAGCGCCTGATGGCAGGCTTGTACAAACTCCCTGCGCAACAGCCAGTCTTCCGCGAGATAACCGCATAGTGACATTTCCGGAGTGATGACCAGATCAGCACCGGCTTCCCTGGCTTGCCGGCAGGCATGCAGTATTTTGAGTTGATTTCCGCGCAGATCACCTGACGTACAGTTGATCTGTGCAAGCGCGATCTTCACGGCAAAAAGAGATGTAAGAAGAGATACCGGTAAGCGGCTGATGCCCGGTCAGAAGGGCAGGGCTGCATCCGGCCTGGCTTGCAGGATGACCCGGCGGAAATCCTGCTGAATGCGTTCCAGCGCAGCCTGATTATCCGCCTCGAAGCGCAATACTGCGACCGGTGTGGTGTTGGATGCCCGGATCAGACCGAATCCGTCTTTGTATTCCACTCGCAAGCCATCGATCGTAATGACCTGGTCGGCTTCAGGAAAGTCTGCATCGCGCTGAAGCTGGGCGATCAGGGCATGATTTTCTCCTTCTTTGAGCCTGATCTGCAGTTCGGGCGTATTGATCGTATCGGGCAGGGCGTGCAGTACCGCAGCCGGATCAACCTGTTTGCTGAGCAATTCCAGCAGACGTGTACCGGCATACAGACCATCGTCGAATCCGTACCAGCGTTCCTTGAAAAAAATATGGCCACTCATTTCACCGGCCAGCAATGCACCGGTTTCCTTTAGCTTGGCCTTGATGAAGGAATGCCCCGTTTTCCACATGACTGGCTTACCACCATGCCGGATGATCCAGGGTGCCAGTGTGCGTGTGCATTTGACATCATAGATGATCTGACCGCCAGGGTTCCTGGACAGTACATCGGCAGCAAACAGCATGAGCTGGCGATCCGGATAAATGATGCTCCCGTCTTTGGTGACAACGCCCAGACGATCACCATCGCCGTCGAAGGCAAAACCGATTTCGGCATCGGTGGTAGCCAGTGTCCGGATGACATCCTGCAGATTTTCCGGTACTGAAGGATCAGGATGATGATTCGGGAAGGTACCATCGACTTCACAAAACAGTTCGATTACTTCGCAGCCCAACCGGCGATAAAGTTCGGGCGCCAGCACACCGGTGACACCATTGCCGCAGTCAACAACGATCTTGACCGGCCGGGCAAGCTTGACGTCAGCGATGATTCGTTGCAGATAGCTTTGTACGATGTCATGCTGACGATAACTCCCTTGTCCGTACTGGAAGTTAGCCTGCTCGATACGCAGACGCAGTGACTGGATTGCTTCTGCCGCCAGCGTTTCGCCACCCAGTACGATTTTGAGACCGTTATATTCAGGTGGATTGTGGCTGCCGGTCACCATGACTCCCGAGTAGCCGCATAATTCGTGTGCGGCGTAGTACAGCACCGGGGTGGGGACCATACCCACATCGATGACATCGATTCCACTTTTGCGGATGCCGTTCGTCAGTGCCTGCGCCAGCTCCGGCCCGGACAGGCGGCCATCGCGGCCGATCGCGATGGTGGTAAGCTGACGCTCGCGTGCTTCAGAGCCAATGGCGTGGCCGATAAGTTCTACTGTTGCTGGTGTCAGCGCAGTTTCTACGATGCCACGGATGTCATAAGCCTTGAAAATTTCAGGTGCGATATTACTCATGCAGTGACGACTCCCGGGTTCGGATTAAATGATGAATGGCAGGAAGGCCGGATGCCTGTCCATGTCATGAATGATGGTGATCCGGATTTGGCGTACCTTTCAGGATATATTGCGTACTGCAGTAGGGACACATGGCGCTGCCGGTTGCTTCGATCTCGAGAAAAACGCGCGGGTGCCAACTTCTTGCATCCATCAATGGATTCGGGCAATACAGCGGCAAATCATCCGGGCTGATTTCGATTTCTTGTGGATAAGCGGGTGTAGAAGAAGTATTCATTGGCAATTTCATCTGTTCAACAGTTAAACATAATGCGTCTAATCGGCGTAATGCAGCCAATCTGCATGTTTGTCTGATTTGCCGTTGACGCAGTCAAAAAATGCGGTTTGCAGTTGTTCGGTGACAGGACCGCGTTTACCGTTACCAATCATACGACAATCCAGTTCACGGATCGGCGTGATTTCTGCTGCCGTACCGGTAAAAAAGGCTTCATCCGCGCAGTAGACTTCATCACGGGTAATCCGTTTCTGAATGACCTCGATACCGGCTTCTTGCGCCAGTTGAATGACCGATGCGCGTGTGATGCCTTCCAGGCAGGCTGTCAGATCAGGTGTGTAAATCTTGCCTTTTTTGATGATGAAAATGTTTTCACCGGAGCCTTCCGCGACATAACCATCCACGTCCAGCAGCAGGGCTTCCTCATAGCCGTCCTGTGCAACTTCCTGATGCGCCAGGATCGAGTTGGTATAAGTGGCGACCGACTTGGCACGGCACATGTTGATATTGACGTGGTGGCGGGTGAACGAGGAGGTTTTGACGCGAATCCCGTTTTCCAGCGCATCTGCGCCCAGGTAGGTTCCCCATGACCAGGCAGCGATGGCGACGTGGACAGACAGGTTCTTGGCGGATAATCCCATGGCTTCCGACCCGTAGAAGACGATTGGACGAATATAGCCGGAGGTTAACCTGTTCTGCCGGACGACATCCAGCTGTGCCTGTATCAGCGTGGGCTGATCAAAAGGGATTTTCATTCTGAAGACATGTGCCGAGTAGAACAGACGTTCCGTGTGCTCGGGCAGACGGAAAATGGCCGGCCCCCCGGGTGTCTGATAGGCGCGCAACCCTTCGAATACACCCATTCCATAATGCAGGGTATGGGTAAGTACGTGGGTCGTGGCATTGCGCCACGGAACCATCTCTCCGTCATACCAGATAACCCCGTCACGGTCCGCCATCGACATGCTGAAACTCTCCTGTGTTAAATTTGTAAACTGAATGACGGGAAGTGTCCGTCAGCCGGATCATCCGGCGCTTCCCCAAAAACCTTGCTGTATTCTAGCGTATTTTTGCCGGCGGCAATGCCGGCAGCACGCGATGGATTCGAAACCATGGCAAAAAATGTGATAATTTCGGAAAGCAGATTCACTCTTCCATCATTTCTGAGCAGTCAACGTTATTCATGCAACCACTTCGTTTCGATGCACTGATCATTGGCAGCGGTCTGGCCGGGCTGACACTTGCCCTGAATCTCGCAGAAACTCAAAAGGTCGCGCTGGTGACCAAGCGGACATTGCATGACAGCTCCAGTGCCTGGGCGCAGGGGGGAATTGCCGCCGTGCTGTCGATCGAAGATTCACCAGAAGCACATATCCGCGATACGCTGATCGCCGGTGCAGGTTTGTGTAACGAAGCCATGACCCGTCATATCGTGGAAAACGGTCCACAGGCTGTCAGATGGCTGATTGCCAGAGGGGTCGATTTTACGCGGGATGATCACAATGAAACCGGTTATCACCTGACTCGTGAGGGTGGTCATAGTGTGCGTCGCATCATTCATTCTGGTGATGCCACTGGTAAAGTGGTGCAACTTACACTGACCAGACAGGCAGCACAACATCCGAATATCACCGTGCTGGAGCACCACATTGCAATCGATCTGATCACCAGCGAGAAATTGTCTCATGCCGGGGAAAATAACCGCTGCTACGGCGCTTATGTGCTCGATATCCGCGCCGGAAAAGTGCGCACGATTGCGGCACGTAATACGATTCTGGCCACCGGCGGTGCGGGTAAAGTTTATCTCTATACCACTAATCCCGATGTATCTACCGGGGATGGTATTGCCATGGGGTGGCGTGCGGGGTGCCGTGTTGCCAATATGGAATTTGTCCAGTTTCATCCCACCTGCTTGTATCATCCGCATGCCAAGTCCTTTCTGATCACTGAAGCAGTGAGGGGGGAGGGGGGTATACTGAAGCTGCCCGATGGTGAGCGTTTCATGCTTCGGCATGATGAACGGGCCGAACTTGCTCCGCGTGACATCGTGGCGCGTGCAATCGACTTCGAAATGAAAAAACGCGGGCTGGATTGTGTATTTCTGGACATTTCCCACCAGCCAGCCGATTTTCTGGTGCAGCATTTTCCAACTATTTACAAGCGTTGTCTGGAACTGGGCATCGACATCACTCGTGAGCCCATTCCGGTCGTCCCGGCAGCTCACTATACCTGTGGCGGGATCATGACCGATCAATGCGGACGGACTGATCTCGACAATCTGTATGCCATCGGTGAAACGGCGCATACCGGTCTGCACGGCGCCAATCGCCTGGCCAGTAATTCTTTGCTGGAATGTCTGGTCACTGGTCTTTCGGCGGTCGAGGATATTCTGGTTCGCTCTCCTGCGCCAGATCTGCCGTTACCGGACTGGGATGAAAGCCGTGTGACCGATGCCGACGAGGAAGTCGTGATTTCCCATAACTGGGACGAGTTGCGCCGTTTTATGTGGAATTATGTAGGTATCGTGCGCACCAGCAAACGTTTGCAGCGGGCGCAACACCGCATCAGGCTGCTGAGTGAGGAAATCGGTGAGTACTATTCCAATTTCCGGGTGACCAGTGATTTGCTCGAACTGCGCAATCTCGTGTGTACTTCCGATCTGATCGTTCGGAGCGCAATGCTGCGGCACGAGAGTCGCGGACTGCACTTCAGCCGGGATTACCCTGAAACACTGCCGCAAGCCGTTGATACGATCCTGTCACGATAATGATAAAAAATCAGCAAGGTTTGTATGTGCTCTTTGTGGTGGTGCTGCCATGCAACGGATATGATCAGCGGATAAAGTGCTTCATTCCGTGCCGGTGGGAACGGAATCGCTGATGGATGATGAATTGAAGTCGCTGGAAGACAAGATCGGCCTGCTGATCAGGTTGTATCAGGAAACTCGTGAGGAAAATGCCAAATTGTATCGTCTGCTTGAAAATGCGGAGGCGGTAAACCGCCAGCTTGCCGAGCGGATGCAAACCGCAGCCGAACGCCTCAAGGTTTTACTGAATAATCTGCCCGAGGGTTGAAGTGAACAAAGATACTGTTTTGAATGTAGCCGTAATGGGGCGGGAATTTCGTATCCATTGTTCCGGGGAAGAACGTGAAGAGTTGCTGCTCGCCGTTTCCTGTCTCAACAGAAAAATGCAGGAGATAAAATCTGCAGGAAAAATTGCCGGAACGGAACAGATTGCCATTGCCGCCGCCATCAGCATGACCCATGAATTGCTCAGTATCCGTTCACAGCGTGGTTTTGACATGAATGAATTTAAGCGTAGAATCGAGTTGCTGGAGTGCAGGGTGAGTGACGCGCTTACCGACCAGGGCATTTATAAGAATTTATAAGAATAAAATCGAATAATTTAGCGCGGCGTGTATTGTGTGCCAGAGCAATTACAACAGATTTAATCCCTGCGGTGTTTGTCAAGGTTTGTATTCTTTGAACCAATTCGTTGTATCTGGCTGCCAGTCAATGGTCGCTGTTGTGCGTACTCTCTCGTGGAGCATGCCTGATGCGGCCGACAGGCGGCCACTCTTGAACCTGTGGTTCAAGATAACAACCTGACGGCATTCGCGGGGACCCCTCTTTTCTTTTAGTAGTTTCAGTTCTCTCCCTATTCATATTCGTAAAAATATGCGTTACTGGCTGATGAAATCAGAGCCGTCGGAAGTGAGTATCGATGACCTTGCTGCTCGGCCAGGGCAGACCGTACCTTGGGATGGTGTGCGCAACTATCAGGCGCGTAATTTCATGCGCAACCAGATGCAGCCTGGAGATATGGCTTTCTTCTATCATTCGAGCTGCCCCGAACCAGGTATTGCCGGCGTCGTCGAAGTTTCACGGCTTGCTTATCCGGATGAAACACAGTTCGACCCGGCCAGCAAATATTTCGACCCAAAATCGACGCGCGAGAATCCGCGCTGGTTCAATGTCGAAGTCCGGTTTCTTCGTAAAACCCGGTTGCTTTCCCTCAGGGAGCTGCGCAGCTATCCTGAACTGGCCGGTATGCGTATCCTGCAGAAAGGTAACCGGCTGTCCATTACTCCCGTCGATCCATCGGAATGGAAATTCATCGAAGCAAAGCTGCAGTCGTGATGCCATGCACTTGCCTGTTCCTGATATTTTCATGCTTGTGCATCAGGATAGCTGAAATCACCAGTGAGATATCCCAAGTATGGAAGCATGGCCGGTTTACCTGCTGACAGGGAGTGCAGTCGGTTTCTTTGCGGGATTGCTGGGCATTGGCGGCGGTCTGCTGATGGTGCCGATACTGGCTTCCGTTTTCATGTCTCTGGGTTTTCCGGCTGACCATATTCTGCATATCGCACTGGGAACGACGACAGCGATCATTACCCTGACCGCGATTTCCAGCCTGCGTGCTCACCATGCCCATGGTGCCGTGAACTGGTGGATCGTGCGCTATATTACGCCTGGAATCATTGCGGGTGCGCTGGCTGGTTCCACTCTGGCCGGCCAGTTGTCGAGCCGGATATTGGGTATCATTTTCGTTTTGTTCATCTATTTCGCAGCCACGCAAATGTGGCTCAATCTCAAGCCGGGTACGGGTCATGTTCTGCCGGGAAAAGCCGGTATGTTTGCTGCCGGCAGCGTGATCGGTGCGTTATCCAGCCTGGTGGCAATTGGCGGGGGATTACTGACGGTACCGTTTCTCACTGCTTGCCAGATCCGGTTGCACCATGCCATCGGTACGGCAGCCGCTGTCGGGTTTCCGGTTGCGCTGGCCAGTGCGGCGGGCTATGCCATCAATGGTCTGCTGCTGACACAGCCGTTGCCGGATTATGCACTGGGCTATATTTATCTGCCTGCTCTGATCACGGTGGGGTTGGCGAGTACGGTGACAGCACCGCTGGGGGCCAGAGCGGCACATGTTCTGCCGGCAGCGTTACTCAGAAAAATTTTTGCAGGTTTGCTCTATTTGCTGGGAACCAAGTTGTTGCTGGATTTATGGAATTAGTACCGGATTTTCAATTATTAGAAAAATTTTTCAGATTATGACCGACAATTTGTTGAAATACGGGCCGCTGGGTCTGCCGGAGTATTCCGAGCGACGGTTACTGCATACCGAGCTGAATGCAGATGTTTATGAACTGGTCAATATCCCGTTACAGCTTTCTCATCTGGTCTTGCTTTCAGACCGACAGTGGGTGAACAGGGAGCGTGAGCTGATCGTCCAGATTTGTGAACATTTCGGTATCCGGATGCTCAATGGCGCCTTCGATCAGTTGAGTGTCGAACTGGGTGGTTTTCAATTGCGTTGGGAACGGCATACGGAATATTCCACTTATACTTTCTATAGTGAAGGCCCGTTCGAGGTACCTTTTGCTCAGCCTGCCATCGCCCATGTTCCTCCGGAATGGCTGGAGAAACTGCCAGGAGAAGTGCTGGTCGCTACGCATATTGCACTGGAAGACCGCAGGCGCCCTAGCCGCAGCATGAGTGAGCTGTCCTCCTTGTTTTCCTCGAACACGGTGATCGGCTCCAAGGTTTCGGCAGGGAGCGCCAGTGTCTGGAGTGATAACCAGATTCATCCGGATGGATTTACCCGTTTTCTGATTCATGATGATAACTTGCGCAGCCGCCAGGTTGGCAGGCTGGTACAGCGTCTGCTCGAGATCGAGACTTATCGTATGCTGGCGATTCTGCCGATGACCACGACGCGCGAAATCATTCCCCAGCTGGAAAGATATGGCGATCAACTGACAGAGCTGATATCAACCAATATCGCGCCCAACTCTATCGAAGATGAACAGCTGCTGCTGGTAAAACTGACTGCATTGGCTACAGAAATCGAAAGAATCTCTGCTCAGTCCAGTCATCGTTTCAGTGCATCGCAGACATATCACACGATCATGCAGCAGCGAATCACAGAATTGCGTGAAGAGCGTATCGAGGGACTGCAGATGTTGTACGAATTCAGAAAACAGCGGGTTACCTCAGCCATGAGTACCTTTGATCTGGTCTGGTCCAAACTTGAAACACTATCACTACGTGTAGAACGGGCGACTTCGATGCTGCGCACCCGGGTGGATATCTCGATGGAATCGCAAATCCGGGATCTGCTCAGGTCGATGGATACCCGGGCGTATCTGCAACTGCGTCTGCAAGAGACAGTGGAGGGCCTGTCAGTGGTCGTACTGAGTTACTACCTGCTCGGTATTACCGGTTACGGGCTGAAAGCCGCCAAGGCGGCAGGGCTGAATATCGATATCGAACTGATGACCGGTATCGCGATACCGGTCATCGTGACCATCGTGTTTTTCGCAATCAGACGGTTCCGCCGGATAGTAAGTAAATCAGCTTCCGGTGAGAACAAAGGGGGGGAGTAAATACACACTGGAAAGAAAGGTGAAAAGAGGGATATGAACATTACTACTTGAAGGAGAGTGAAAATGGATGACGCCAAAAAGAAGCTGACCACCAGTGCCGGTGCACCCGTAGCGGATAATCAGAATGTCATGACTGCCGGTCCGCGCGGCCCGATGTTGCTACAGGATATCTGGTTTCTCGAGAAACTTGCTCATTTCGATCGTGAAGTGATCCCGGAGCGGCGGATGCACGCCAAGGGATCCGGTGCCTACGGTACCTTTACAGTGACGCACGATATCACTCGTTACACGCGGGCAAAGATTTTTTCTCAGATTGGAAAGAAAACTGATCTGTTCGTTCGCTTTTCCACGGTGGCGGGAGAACGGGGCGCTGCCGATGCAGAGCGTGACATTCGCGGTTTTGCCATCAAGTTTTATACTGAAGAAGGTAACTGGGATCTGGTTGGCAACAATACGCCGGTATTTTTTCTGCGTGATCCGCTGAAATTTCCGGATCTCAATCATGCCGTCAAACGCGATCCACGAACCAATTTGCGCAGTGCGCGCAACAACTGGGATTTCTGGACGCTGCTTCCTGAAGCATTGCATCAGATTACCATCGTCATGAGTGACCGCGGTCTGCCTGCAACCTATCGGCACATGCACGGTTTCGGCAGCCATACTTTCAGTTTCATCAATGCCCGACAGGAACGTTACTGGGTGAAATTTCATTTCAGAACACAGCAGGGTATCAAAAACCTGACCGATGCCGAGGCGGAAGCACTGGTCGGCAAGGATCGGGAAAGTCATCAGCGTGACCTGTACGAAAGCATTGAAAATGGTGAATGCCCGCGCTGGACATTATTTGTGCAGATCATGCCGGAAAGCGATGCAGCCAGTCTTCCCTATAATCCGTTCGATCTGACCAAGGTCTGGCCGCACAACGATTATCCGCTGACCGAAGTCGGCGTGATGGAGCTGAATCGTAATCCGGATAATTATTTTGCCGAAGTCGAACAGGCTGCGTTCAACCCGGCCAATGTCATTCCGGGAATCGGTTTTTCACCGGACAAAATGCTGCAGGGACGGCTGTTTTCCTATGGTGATGCACAGCGTTACCGTTTGGGTGTCAATCACTATCAGATTCCGGTCAATGCAGCCCGCTGTCCTTTCCATCATTATCATCGTGACGGCGCCATGCGCATCGATGGCAATCATGGCAGTACCCTGGGATATGAGCCGAATGGTTATCAGGAGTGGCAGCAGCAGCCTGAGTATGCAGAGCCGGCTTTGGCACTGGAGGGCGCCGCTGCTCACTGGAATCATCGTGAGGATGAAGATTACTATACCCAGCCGGGTAATCTGTTCCGGCTCATGAGTCCCGCGCAGCAGCAGGTGCTGTTCGACAATACTGCACGTTCGATTGGTGAAGCACCGCGGGAAATTCAGGCTCGGCATATCGCCAATTGTCTGAAAGCGGATCGGGCTTATGGTGAAGGGGTTGCCAGGGCACTGGGAATCCCGTTGAACGAAGCAGAGTAGCTCAGCTCTGGCGTGATGGCACTGTAAAGATGGATAAAGCCTGTATGCTTTGTCACTACTATTGAGACGAAGAGTTCCGTTTATCCATCAGTACTTAAGCGCCAGAATCAGTACGCTGATGGCGGTCATGGCGATATCGAATCATTGCAGAGCACCATGCCAGTATCAGTCCGAGTATTGTCACTGCCAGATTGACCAGAAGATCCTATTTTGCCGCATAACCGGGTGGGAATTCATCGGGTGTGAGTGTTCGCAGGATGACTGCATTACAATCATGATCTGTATTTTACTGACCCGGTATTTACCAGATTCCATTCGATTGCCCGGCTGCGCCAGTGATCTTCGATAGTCTGAACAAATTCCCGGTTGACCAGTTTTGCCCGGTTTTCACACCAGAGCGGGGAGTCACAGCGAATGACGATCCCTTCGACCTTTCCGCTGCGGTACCGGCTACAGGTATCATCCAGTAGCCGGATGAGTTGATCCCGTGTGACCTTGGCGCGTTTCAGTAGAGGCACCGTACTGATATTCAATTCCTGAGCCAGTCGATTGCGCTGTTCGAGGCTCCAGAATTTGCCTGCTTTACGATCATAAACATCGAATAGCAGAAACCAGTCAGGCAGCTTGTCGTAATCGAGTGAGTGTCTGGCGGCACACCATTCACCAAACAATATCAGTTCCGGTGTCAGCGTTTGTCTGAGATTCTCTCCATGCTGGCCAAGCCAGCTGTTCAGGCGGGAGAACTGTCCGGAAAAAGGTTGCGGCAGATACTGGCCGCGATTCTGTGCACGCAGTTCACCCTGCTCATTCAAGGAGATCCCCAGGTTGGCACCATCCAGTTTTTCCTCGACCAGTACTTCATCCCGCAGCAGTGCGGCTACTTCCGTATCGGATAAAATCTTGTCATCTCTGGGTTGACCCTCTCCCAGCCAGAGCAGGTGGGGAGTATTGGGGAAACGGAAGAATTCAGTCATGGTTATCTGTATCTCATTTACCAGGCAGCCTCAATCACCCTGAAGCAAACTGGATAATGATCCCGATTTATTTAAACTGGTAATCTTTCCAGTGGTTTTATATCAGGTACAGGTTGTTGCTGAGCCTGCCATAAATCCCACTGTGTTTGTATCCCCAGCCAAATGTCCGGGCTGGTGCCAAGCCATGCTGAAAGGCGTAATGCCATACTGGCGGTTATTCCTGCTTTACCATTCAAAACTTTAGATAAAGTGACACGGGAAATTTGTAGTTCTCTTGCCGCTTGCGTGATGGTTATGTTCTCCGGTATCCATTCCCGCAACACTGCACCTGGATGCGCCGGGTTATGCATTCTGCTCATGTGTTCAGCCTCCTTAATGGTAATCCTGGTAATTGACCAGAACAGCATCTTCACCTTCAAAAATGAAAGTCATGCGCCAATTTCCGTTTACTTGCACAGAATAGTGATCTGCGTGATCACCAATCAGCCGGTGTAGTTTCCAGTCGGGAACATTCATATCATCGGGTTGCCTGGCATTATCCAGTGCGGTCAACATCAGTCGTAATTTTCTGGAATGATTCGGCTGGATACCTGCCTTATTTCCTGTTTTGAAGAAGGCTTCAAGCCCCTTATGACGAAAGGTTCTGATCATGCTGGATTGTATGTTGTTAATTAACACATATCAACGCAAGTCGTTTTCCAGAAGTTTCTTAAGAATGTATTTCTTCCAGCCAGGGTTGATGGGGAATATTAGAGAAATAGAAGAAGGTCATCTGTTTGCCTTTTCGGCGTGTTTGGCGCGAGACCAGTCTTCAATGAGGGGTTCCAGCGACAACCCGGCATGTATCAGTGCCTGTTCCCAGTCATGCCAGTCGGTATCGCCGGCGAAGGCGATCGTGCTTTCACCGTAGAGCTTCCGGGCTGCCAGTGCGGCAGCAACCATTTTTCGGTCTGCCAGGTCGTATACCACCGAATCCAGGGGAGGCTGCAGCACGGCATGGCCATCGGCATCGTATTGCACATCTACGTTATCTACTGCCGAGGTACTCCATTTATGGATTACGACCTGAATTCCGTAATCGTTGAACCCGAGTTTGTGGTCATATTCTTCCTTGATTTTGCCGACTGAATCGAGCACCAGTCGTGCCGGACTGCTTTCAAATTCGACCAGCCATTGCCACACCCGAAATCTGAGTGCAGGATCCTGCGGTGTCGCGTCGATGTCCTTTGGGGCAACCGGATCAGCCGCACTGGCTGTGATCAGCACGTTGGTATCCACCACATAACGTTGCTTCATTTTCTGTGCTGTTCCTGGTGATGGGCATGCAACAATCGTGCCTGTTCACGTGTTTCGCCCAGCGCATCTCCAAAAAAATATTCGGGCCAGTTGCTTACCCGGCCGAATGTGTCAATTTCCAGTGTTCGCAATACTGCGTTATTTGCTTCTTTTTCCACGAAAAACATGGCGACCTGTTCAGCTGAGGTTTCTTTTCGTGCGATCAGTGTTTGCATACGGCGGAACAGATGCTCCGAGTGCGTTTCCACGATGAACTGGATGTGGCGTGATCGGCTCAGCGCCACCAGAAATTCCGCCAGTACCGACTGTGCCAGCGGGTGAAGGTGTACTTCAGGCTCTTCCAGGATGACGGCGCTGCCTGGCGGTGCGAAACAGGCTGTGATCAATACGGGCAGAACCAGCGATACACCGATGCCGACATCACGCAGATTAGTGGCAGTTCCCGCTTTATGCACCACGATTTCATAGCGGGTGGAGCGACCCAGTTGCCTGATTTCCAGCCTCTCTGCCACTTTCATTCTGTTCAGCCAGAAGGAAACCTCATCCAGAATTTCATTCTGTTTGTCATTTTTGATCAGTGCACTGGAGAGCAGTATATCCATGGCACGGTGACCGTCACTCTCGATCTGACCGGGAGTCGTTTTGTTCCATACGTAATCACGTTCCGGTTTGCGTCGAAGCGGGCCCAGATAGCAGATATTTTCCAGTTCGCGCCGGATGGCAAGACTAATATCTTCAGCGAGAGCGCCAGCGCTGCCCAGCGCGACGATGGCGGCGGCAGGGAGTGCGATGGAACGCTCGGGTGCAAGCTGCTCGCCTTTGGCGCGCGGTCGGGTTTCATCATCAGCGAAAATCACGTAGTTTCCTTTTTCCCGCCGTATCGCGCGGAAACGATGTTCAGCAGCGGACAATACCAGTTCCTGAATCGCAGTGACGCCAGTTGCCGTTTGCCGATAGCTGCAGGAAAACTCGCCGCTGTTTATTCGTGATTGTCCGGCAGTCCGGAAGGTAAATGTGATCGAGAACTCGCGCGGAGAGGGTGTACCGTGTTTTACTATCTCATTGAAATGGCCAAAGTCGAACAAATCGCTGATTTCATCTCCACCCAGGTTGAGGTGGATCGAACGATCCGGAGATTGCACCGTTTGTTTCAATAGCAGCAGGCTCTGGATAAGTGAGGATTTACCTGATGAATTGGTGCCCAGCAGAACGGTAACCGGTTTCAGCGCAATCATGCCGGTGTCTTGCCAGGCTTTGAAGTGGGTCAGTCTCAATGAAGTGAACATGATCTTCTGATTGAAGTTCTATGATGGTTTTCTGTCGATTCTATCATCAGGGAGTTTTACAGACTCCCGGGTCTATAATAGTGTTGTGGATTGTCTGGAAAAACCGGATGCCGGAGTGAAAGCCTGTCCCGGATAAGTCGGAAGAAGGTTGAAAATCAATGAATAACTGTGTTGCGGGTAAATTGAAAATGGAACGTGAAAAACTGGAACTGCCGGAGAACGGTAAAAAGTTACTGCTGCACTCCTGCTGCGCACCCTGTTCGGGTGAAGTCATGGAAGCCATCGTTGCTTCCGGAATCGATTTTTCCATCTTTTTTTACAACCCGAATATCCATCCGCGCAAGGAATACGATTTACGCAAGGATGAAAATATCCGTTTTGCCGAGAAGCATGGTATCCCGTTTATCGATGCTGATTATGACATGGATGACTGGTTCAAACGGGCAAAGGGAATGGAAATGGAACCTGAACGCGGAATCCGTTGCACCATGTGTTTCGACATGCGGTTTGAGCGTACGGCTTTATATGCCTATGAAAACGGATTCGATGTCATTTCCAGCTCGCTGGGTATTTCCCGCTGGAAAAACATGGATCAGATCAACGACAGTGGTGTCAGAGCAGCAGCGCAATATCCGGGGATCACTTATTGGACGTATAACTGGCGCAAAAAAGGAGGTTCTGCGCGCATGCTGGAAATCAGCAAACGGGAGAAATTTTATATGCAGGAATACTGTGGCTGCGCTTATTCGTTGCGAGATACCAACAAATGGCGAGTGGAACATGGCAGAGAAAAAATACGGATCGGGGAAAAGTATTATGGTGATGTCACTGAGTAAATCCTGAAATTCCTGAAGTTACGATGCTGACAACGGTGGAGTGCTGAAGAGATTTGATGTGTGTTACACGATCTGCTTATTGGTGCCTTGAAAAGAAAATCTCCTGATGATATGGATTCACACCATCAGGAGATTTTTTATTTTTCTCGGATATATCCGATTATCCTGAAAAACGAAAATCAGTTGACCTTGAGCGCTCCGCCGCGTCCTAGTCCTCCTTCTACCTTCTGTGCTTCATAATGTTTGAGTGCTCGTACCATTCCGTTATAAGCATCGAAAAAAGCAGCGACTGTCGCCTTGCCTGCGGGAGTACGTGAGAAACCACCCAGGGCGCCGCCTGCACCACCACCAAATCCACCCAATGCAGCGCCGTAGTTATTGGCGGTTGAGCTTCCTTCCGAGATGGAAATCTGGACACTGGAACGAATGTCGAACAGCGACAGTGTGACGACGGAGACCTTGGTTTCAAGCGCACCAGCCAGTGCACCGACTAATGGGTTGAATGCTCCTCCGATTGCAGCACCGACTTTTCCGGTCGAATCATTGTCGATGATGATCTGCGGCTCCATATAGTAATCTGCAGCGACACGTTGTCCTTTTTGCTGTTTCGAGCCGGCACGATATTCACCGGAGTTACGCTGCATATCAGTAATACGGGAAAGGCGGCTATCTGTCCGTGCATTACCGATGGAAGTAAGCACGAAGCAGTTTGATTGCTGAACCGCAAGCCGAATGAGTGGTTCGATTGTGGTAATGCTGGTAGCACTGCCAAAACTGTGGTACCAGTTTGCTTCCCTGCCGTCATCGACAGCAAGTGTGCCCAGTGTTTTATCACAACGTTCCAGATCGGCATTGGCACCCGCACTGGCACCTCCTGCAGCCGCACCGGTAACGGCTGTACCGCCGGTGCCGGTCGTTACGTTTGCACATCCTGTGAAAAAAGGTATGCAAATGGATATTGCTACTAAAGATCGAATTGAACTGCTATTTTTTTTCATAAAATGACTCCCTTTCATAAAATTAAAAGCTATTTTTATTAGCTTGGTTTATTGTTACTCATGTTCAAATTCGATCTTTATATGATATATGAAAGGAATGTAAGAAAGTGAATATACAAATCATTTTATCGCTTATTTTCAGTATGATCCTGATGGGTTGTACGACATCTTCACCCCAAAAGGATCTGTCGCGAATTTGTGATTCTTCCGGTTGTTCAGATCGTTCCGGTAACTATGTTTCTAATCATTCATCTGCAGCTTCTTCGGATGAAGAGGCCAGGATCAGGGTGCTCGAGGATGTTGCGCGCCAGGATCCGCGTGCAGCGTATGATCTCGGCCTTCGATATTTCCGAGGGGATGGGGTGCGTCAGGATAGCTATCAGGCATTACAGTGGATGCGTGAGGCAGCAGAAAGGGGCGATCTCAATGCACAAAAGGCACTGGGCCGCCTGTATCTGACGGGGCTTGAAGAAATGGGCGCAGACTATCGTGAAGCGGAAAAGTGGTTACGTATCGCTGCGAGCAGAGGGGATAAGGAATCCGAGCAGTTGCTCGTGGAAGCGGCTGCTTTTGCATCGGAAGAACGAAGATCAGGTGAAATTTACCACCGGTGGGTCAATCGCTGGCAGCCTGTTTTTTATCAGAGGTGGTACTACGGCTATCCCTACCTGGGAACCTGGCGGGGCAATTACTGGTATTACTGAATATGAGGCTTTGAAATATTTTTCAAAGCCTTTCTATAGCGAGCCTTCTTTTTACGAAATTACGATGATTCATCCGGTTCAGGATCTTCCGCCCGGGGAGCACTGGCCTGCATCTCTACCGGATGTGTCTGGTTTGTGGTGCTTCCGGGAATCCTGGGAGTGGTGCAGACGACATCCGCATTTTGTGCACGGTGGCGCAAGGCATGATCCATCAGTACGATGGCCAGCATAGCCTCCACGATGGGAGTTGCCCGGATGCCGACACAGGGATCATGCCTGCCATGGGTTTCGACCAGTACAGGATTTCCTGCCTTGTCGATCGAATGTCGTGCCAGACGGATACTGGATGTGGGTTTGATCGCCACACTGACAACAACCGGCTGGCCGCTGGAAATGCCACCCAGAATCCCGCCGGCATTGTTGCTCAGGAAACCTTCCGGGGTGATCTCATCCGAGTGTTCCGTTCCTTGCTGAGTAATACTGTTGAATCCGGCCCCGATTTCCACACCCTTGACCGCATTGATACTCATCATGGCGTAAGCGATATCGGCATCCAGCCGGTCATAAACCGGCTCACCCCAGCCGACCGGCACGCTTTCAGCCACGACATTGATTCTGGCGCCCGCTGAATCACCTGATTTGCGCAAGCTGTCCATGAATGTTTCCAGTTTCTGAATATAATCGTTATCTGCGATAAAAAACGGATTCTGATTGACGACATCCCAGCTTTTGAAGGGAATGGCAATCGGGCCGAGCTGTGCCATGTAACCCCGGATGACGATACCGTAGCGCTGCTGCAGCCATTTCCTGGCAATGGCGCCAGCGGCCACCCGTACGGCCGTTTCCCGTGCGGATGAACGGCCTCCTCCCCGGTAGTCGCGGATGCCGTATTTCTGCCAGTAGGTGTAGTCCGCATGGCCGGGACGAAATACATCCATGATCTTGCTGTAATCCTTGCTGCGCTGATCTTCGTTACGAATCAACAGGGCGATCGGTGTGCCCGTCGTTGTGTTTTCAAATATGCCTGAGAGTATCTCTACCCGATCCGCCTCGCGTCGCTGTGTGACATGCCGGGAAGTGCCGGGTTTGCGTCGATCCAGTTCCTGTTGGATATCTTCGACCGACAAGGTTAATCCAGGCGGACATCCATCCACGATACAGCCGATTGCCGGACCGTGAGACTCACCGAATGAAGTGACACTGAACAGTTTTCCGATGCTGTTGCCAGACATGACAAATCCTTGGTTGAACGGGGAAACGCAAAGTCTAACATAAGCCAAAGCGGGGAGATGGGCTGGGGGCCACCTGTCAGCGTGGTTTCAGCGTGCCAATTCAGGGTTGTGCAGGTAGAATTGGCTGAAAAAACCGATTGGTGAACAGCATATTACATGGGGAGGGAATATGAATTTTGCACAGGTCAAGGATTACCTGGTTGATTTGCAGAACAGAATTGTGACTGGATTGGAGCAGGTCGATGGCCAGTCGTTCCGCCGTGATACCTGGGACCGCCCGGAAGGCGGGGGAGGGACCAGTTGTGTGATCGAGGAAGGCAACGTACTGGAACGCGGGGGAGTCAATTTCTCGCATGTGTTCGGTAAGGGGCTGCCCGCCTCGGCCACTGCAGCCCGGCCCGAACTGGCCGGCAGAGCATTTGAAGCAGCAGGTGTTTCGCTGGTGCTGCATCCGCGTAATCCTTATGCGCCTACCGTCCACATGAATGTCCGTTTTTTTGCAGCCACCAGAGAAGGAGCGGAACCGGTATGGTGGTTTGGCGGCGGGATGGATCTCACGCCTTACTACGGTTTTGAAGAAGATGCTGTCCATTTTCATCAGGCTTGCAAGGATGCACTCCAGCCTTCGGGTGAAGAGTACTACCCGCGTTTCAAGAAATGGTGTGATGAATACTTTTATCTGAAACACCGCAAGGAACCACGCGGAATTGGCGGGGTATTTTTTGACGACCTCAACCAGCCAGATTTTGCCACCTGCTTCAACCTGACCAAAAGTGTCGGTGATCATTTTCTGGCAGCGTATGTTCCGATTCTGCAAAAGCGACGCGATCTTCCCTATAGTGAACGTGAACGGGATTTTCAGGCCTATCGGCGTGGCCGCTATGTGGAGTTCAATCTGGTATGGGATCGCGGAACATTATTCGGTTTGCAGTCGGGAGGGCGTACCGAATCCATCCTGATGTCGCTGCCGCCTGTCGTCAAATGGCGTTACGACTGGTCACCCGCGGCGGGCAGCCCGGAAGCGAAGCTTTATACCGATTTCCTTACGGGTAGAGACTGGTTGCCGCTTGGCTGATACTGCAACTCTGCAGAATGATATTTTTCAGGACATGCAGCTTACCGTGGAAGAAATGCTCGGCACCGGGAATGACAGTCACCGGAAGCATTTGCGGAGCTGCCCAGTCCAATACGCTCTGAAGCGGTACGATCGTATCCTGATCACCCTGAATGACCAGGATATGCCGGGCATGATCGACCACGGGCGGGGCCTGCAGGCGCTCCACTGACGGTGCGACCAGTACCAGCCTGGAGGGCTTCAGCTGCTGCGCAACGTGTGCCTGGACAGCACCGCCGAATGAAAAACCGGCCAGTGTCAGCGGCAGCGGTTCTGGTCCGGTATCGTACTGCTCACGCATGGCCTGAGTAACAGCTATGACATCTTCGATCTCCCCTTTTCCTTCGGCATAACTGCCTTCACTTGCGCCCACGCCACGGAAATTGAATTTCACCGTGATGTACTGCTGTTCGATGAAAGCCCGGCTGAGGATGTAAACGACCTTGTTGTCCATGCTGCCCTGATAAAGCGGATGTGGATGCGCCACGATGGCAAGACCGCGCGGCGCCCCCTCCGGCAGCGTGACAACGGTTTCCAGTCGACCGGCCGGACCGGTTACGAAGCGTTTCTGTTCATTCGGCATGGATGACAAATCCTGTAACAGGTGACTGTTTTATGACGGGCAATTATAGTATAGGGCAGTTTACCGGATGATGAGTGAATGCCGGGTGCTGTATTTACAGCGCGTGATTTCCTGAACCGCTATCTGTTCAATCCAGGATTGTTTCCTGGATTAGTAAAGGAGGCAGGTGTAAAGGGATAAAAAGTTGATGGGTAAAAAGATCATCATCATTGCCGGCCAGAATACTCAAGCAAGAAATAATCATGATCATTTTGTCACACAGCGGCTGTCTCGGAGTGGTATGGGAGGATACATCCGTACGGTATGAGATGATCATATTCTCAGGCGTTCGACGATTTTTCCGTTCTGCAGGTGAGATTCGATGATTTCATCGATATCTTCCTGATCGACATAGGTGTACCAGACTTCTTCCGGGTAAACAACGATGACCGGGCCTTCGCTGCAACGATCGAGGCAGCCGGCGTTGTTGATGCGGACTTTCCCCTTGCCATCCAGCTTGAGCGCCTTGATGCGTGCTTTGGTGTAATCGCGCATTTCCTGGGCGTGGTGGTCGTTGCAGCAGCGTTCGCCATTGGCGCGCTGGTTGATGCAAAAGAAAACATGGTGCTGATAGTAGGTCATGTCCTTTACCTCAGTTTGATTTCTGTCCATATCCGGCTGAGCAGCCGGCGTTGTGTGTGGTTGATATCTTCCAGCATTTCCAGCCGGGCAAATTGTGCTGCATCCGGGAAAATGGCCGGGTTGGCAATGATTTCGGGATGGATATGGGGTCTGGCATCCAGATTGGGGTTGCCGGAGCCGGTCAGGTTGGTCAGCTCGGCGGAATTGTCACCTTCCAGCATGAAATTGATGAAGCGGTGTGCCAGATCGGGACGGTGTCCGCTGCGGTGGAGCACCATGCTGTCGAGCGATAATACTGCGCCTTCCTTCGGAATGACGAAATCGATACTGAACTGGCGCCCTGTTTTTTTTGCATCCTGTGCAGCCTGGAACATATCGTTCGAATAGCCGTGAGCAACCCACAGATTGCCAACTGCCAGTTCACGGATATAGCTGGTGTTGTTGAAAGCGGCCCAGTAGGGTTTTGCGCGGATGATCAGTGCCTTGGCCTGCTGCCAGTGGGCCTCATCGGTATCGTTGGCGGAGTAGCCCAGATATTTGAGTGCAGCGGCCAGCAGTTCGCGCTGGCTGTCGAGCACTGTCACGCGTCCCCTGATTTTTTTCAGATATTCCGGCTCGAAGATGATTGCCCAGCTATCGGTAGGTAACCCCAGCCCGATAATTTTTTCACGATTGAATCCCAGCAGGGTGATGGTGTTGGCATACGGGACGGAATAGCGGTTGTCCGGATCAAATTTGGTTTTCAGGTAGCCGGGATCGATATTTTTCAGATTGGAAATCTTTGATTTATCCAGCTCCCTCAGCGCGCCCTGCCGGATCAGTGTATCCATGGCATCACCCGTCGGAACGAGCAGATCATAACCGGTTGCGCCGGCCGCCAGTTTGGCGAGCAATTCCTCATTATCGGAATAATAGTCCTGTGTGACCCGGCACTGGCACATCTGTTCGAAGCGTTCGACTGTTTTCTGGCTGATGTAGTTATTCCAGTTGAACAGCCGCAGAACGTTATCCTGCTGATTGGATGGATTATCTCCGGATCCGCTCCCGGAAGTACATCCAGCAAGTATGCTGATCAGCAGACAGACGAAATACGATCGAATGATGCCCGCTTTCACTGTTATTCTCCGCGCAGCGCGCCGGCATCGAGCCGGTTGGCGAGAATGATCAGGGCAAGCGTCAGCAGCATCAGCAGCGTGGAAATCGCATTGACTTCGGGCGTCACTGAAATTTTGATCATGGTGTAGATCTGGATTGGCAGAATCGGCTCACCAACGCCCTTGGTAAAGAAGGTGATGACGAAATCGTCGATCGACAGCGTAAACGACATCAGTGCACCGGCGGCTACGGCAGGCATGATCAGCGGCAGAGTGATCAGCCTGAAGGTCTGCCAGGGAGTTGCGCCCAGATCGCGCGCTGCTTCGAAAATGCTGTCATCCATACCTTGCAGGCGGGCGCGCACGATGATGGCGACAAAGCCGATACAGAAGGTCGTGTGGGCAATGATGATTGAAACCATGCCCAGTGTCAGGTTCAGCACCTGCAGGAAAAACAGCAGCAGCGAAACGCCCAGCAGGATTTCCGGCATGGCGATAGGTGTAAAGGCGAGTATCGGCAGTACTTTGAGCCGGTAGCGGTGAATTGCCAGTCCGGCCATGGTTCCCAGTACAGTGGCGAGCAGGCTTGCGGTAACTGCAATGATCAGCGAATTGCGGGCAGCCAGCAGCATTTCGCCATTGCTGAACAATTTGTAGTACCAGTCCAGTGTGAAACCCACCCATTCCGCATTCAGACGGGAATCGTTGAACGAATACACTATGACGACAATCAGCGGAATGTAAAGAAATGCATAAACCGGAATGGCTGCAAGCCACAATGTCAGATTATTACGTTTCATGTCAGTGAATTAATTGCTGGAAGCAGTGCGGGAACGGGCGAACCAGGTGGCCAGTCCTGCCACGCTCAGCACCGCCAGCGTGAGCATGATGGACAGGGTAGAGCCAAACGGCCAGTCGCGCGTACCGAGGAACTGATCCTTGATCAGGTTGCCGATCAGGATATCACCGGTGCCACCCAGGATATCCGGTATGGCAAACATGCCGAGTACCGGGATGAATACCAGTGCCGAACCGGAAAACACACCCGGCAGGGATTGTGGCCAGGTCACCCGCCAGAATCGCTGCCAGCGGTTCGCACCGAGATCCTGGGCTGCATCGAGCAATACCGGATCATGTTTTTCCAGATTGGTGTAGAGCGGCAGGATCATGAACGGCAGATGCACATACACCGTGCCTACCAGCACAGCAAAGGGAGAAAACAGCAGCATGACCGGTTCTAAACCCAGCACATCGAGTACGCTGTTGATCAGGTGGCTGAATGTCGATTCCGGCCCGAGAATGATCATCCAGGCATAGATGCGGATCAGAAAGTTGCTGGCAAATGGCAATACCACCAGCAGTACCATCAGATTGCGGTATTTTTTTGCACTCCGGGCGATCAGCATGGCGACCGGGTAAGCCATGACCAGGCAGATCAGGGTGGTGGCCGTTGCAACCGCGAATGATTTCAGGAAAATTTCCGCGTACAGGATATCGCTGAAAAAGAAACGGTAGGTTTCGAGTGTCAGACCGTACAAGCCGGAACCCTCTTCTGCGGGACCCGTTGCCGGCACCGATAGAGGTGCCAGCCCGCCAAATTCACCCGGGTAGCGGAAAGAGGTCACGATCATGAGCAGGCTGGGTGCCACAAAGAACAGCAGCAGGAACAGTGTCGGTGGCAGGCTTACCAGCCAGCGTGTCAGGCGAAGTCTGTTCATGTTCAGTCCATCAGAAATTGGGCGGCTTCCCGTGTCCAGCTGACGATGACCGGATCACCCACTTCAAAGAAACGCGCGCGTCCGGGTGAGGAGTTCGCCAGCAGGGCTTCCACGCGGATACCGCAATCCAGTTCGACGATATAGGTGGTGACATCGCCAACATAGAGAAAATCGAGCACTTTGCCGGTATGGGCATGGGGCAGTTCCGCATGCCTGGCCAGTGCATGTACGTTCACCTGTTCCGGGCGGATCGCCATCACGCCCTGATCTCCGGTTTTGATACCTTGTTTGAGTGGGAGTGTGGTGGTGCCGAGCTGGTCGATTTCCAGCGTCATGTCGTTGTCGGAAACCTGTGTTACCCGTGCTGCCATCAGATTGATCTTACCGATGAAGTCGGCAATGAAGCGATTGGCCGGGTGGCTGTAAATTACGGAAGGCTCACCGATCTGCTCGACTTGCCCCTGATTCATGACAGCAATTCGCTGCGATAGCGCCAGCGCTTCATCCTGCGAGTGAGTGACAAAAACGAAAGTGATGCCGACCTCTTTTTGCAGGCTGATCAGTTCCCGTTGCATATCTTCCCGCAGCTTTGCATCCAAGGCGCCGAGCGGCTCATCCATCAGCAGCAGGCGCGGCCGGTTGATCAACCCGCGGGCAAATGCCACCCGCTGCTTTTGTCCGCCGGACAGTTCATGCGGAAAACGGTGTGTGAATCTGGACAGTTGTACTTCTTCCAGTGCTTTTTCTACTCGTTTTTTGATTTCGGCAGGTGTCTTTCCCGACATCTTCAACGGGAAAGCAACATTGTCCGCTACTGTCATGTGCGGAAACAGGGCATAGCTCTGAAAGACCGTATGAATAGGACGTTTCTCGGGCGGAGTGTTGGCGATATCCTGTCCATCCAGCAATATCTGGCCGGAATCAGGTACATCGAACCCGGCAATCATGCGCAGGAGTGTCGTTTTTCCGCAGCCGGACGGACCCAGTAAGGTGAAGAGCTCGCCTGCCTCGATCGACAGATTGACGCAGTCTACTGCGGTGAAGTCGCCAAAACGCCGGGTAACGTCGCGCAACTCGAGTAACGCCATGACTTTATTCCAAAAAGCCGGATTTTAACAAATTTGATTCTGCCGGGTTGGGAAACTCTGAATGCCTTTATATGAATGACGGCGAAGACTGGGATTCGGAGTTTCTCAGCCTCGTTCAGAGGTATATCTGGGCAAGTAGTAGTCCTGCCAGTAACAGTGCAAGCAACATCAGCAATCTGCTTTGCCGTTTCTCCTGTGCGACCAGTTGGGCCAGTCTGTCTTCCAGATTCTGGGCGCGTTCCTGGCTCAGGTTATAGTGCAGCAGGCGGGGAAACTGCGGCAGAATGACTGCCCAGTTGGTTGCTTCCTTCTGGAGATGGGTAACCAGCCCGCGCAGGCCGACCTGCTCAGCCATCCAGTTTTCCAGAAAGGGTTTGGCGGTTTTCCAGAGATCGAGATCCGGGTCCAGATCACGACCCAGTCCTTCGATATTGAGTAAGGTTTTCTGCAGCAGAACGAGCTGGGGCTGGATTTCCACGTTGAACTGGCGCGAAGCCTGAAACAGACGCAGCAGCACACGGCCAAAATAGATTTCTTTCAGCGGCCGGTCGAAAATCGGTTCACAGACGGCACGAATAGCAGATTCGAAGTCATCCACGCGCGTATTTCTCGGTGCCCAACCTGCTTCGATATGTGTTTGTGCTACGCGACGGTAATCGCGGCGGAAAAAAGCCAGGAAATTCTGCGCCAGGTAGTTTTTATCCTGATCACTCAGCGAACCCATAATACCGAAATCGACGGCAATGTAGCGCCCGTCACTGCCAACAAAGATATTGCCGGGGTGCATGTCGGCATGGAAATAGCCATCCCTGAACACCTGGGTGAAGAAGATCTCCACTCCCATGCGGGCAAGTTGAGGAATATCGATTCCCTGTGTGCGCAACGAGGCGACATGGCTGATGGGAGTGCCAACGACGCGTTCCATCACCATGACTTCCGTGTGGCAGTAATCCCAGTACACTTCCGGTACCAGCAGTAGAGGAGAATCCAGAAAATTACGCCGTAACTGGCTGCAGTTGGCTGCTTCCCGGATCAGGTCGAGCTCATCTCCCAGATGCCGTGCGAATTCTGCCACCACCTCACGCAGTTTCAGCCGTTTACCATCCGGCCAGATGGATTCGAGCAACCAGGCGCCGGTTTCCATCAGTGCCACATCATGTGCGATGACCGGCGCGATGGTCGGCCGCAGGATCTTGACAGCAGCGCGTGTGCCATCATGCAGTACCGCATAGTGCACCTGGGCAACCGATGCACTGGCGACCGGTTTGATATCGAATTCGAGAAAAACCTCATGAACCGGTCTGCCGTAGACGGTTTCCAGAATTTGGACTGCCTGTTCCGAAGGGAAGGGGGGTACCCGATCCTGCAGCAGTGCCAGTTCCTCGGCAAAATCCTGGGCAAGTAAATCCCGGCGAGTGGACAGCATCTGTCCAAACTTGATGAAAATAGGCCCCAGTGTTTCCAGCGCCAGACGCAACCTGACCGCGCGCGGCAGCTGGAGCCGTGAGCGGAATGGCAGCAAAGCCGAGAATACCTTGAGTATGCGCAGGCGAACTTGAGTGAACAGGATTTCATCCAGACCGAAACGAAAAGCGATCAGGATGATTTTGAGCAGGCGGAAGAAACGCATGAGGCAGTTGACCGGTCAGTGAAATTACCGGCAAACGAGGCCGGTGTCAGTGTGGCACGCAGCACAGCACTGCGTCATACGATTCTCGGTCATCGGCCAGTCCGGGGCAGATTGCCCGCAATCGAAGAAAACGATGGAACGAGTGCGGTAATCCGCTTCTCGAGTCGTAAAATCCGCCGCTGCAGTGATTCAACCTCGGAAGCAAGCTGATGGAACCGATTTCTGCTCGCGGTTACCGGCTGCTCCTCGCTCAGGAATTCACCCAGTGCTCGCGACAGATTGCGGATGCTTCCCAGATGCCAGCGTACCAGCTCCTGTCCGGTCAAGGTTGCCCGCCGGGCAAGCACATCTCCCATGACCGAGCTCAGATTTTCTTCGATTCCCGCCTGAAAGATCTTGCCCATGTAAAGCAGAGTATCTGCCAGTTCCGGATCACCGCAGATGATGATTTTATCGAACGCGGCCATCTCGCCGGAAGCAATGCGGGGGATGAGCTCGGCCGCTATGTCGAGAATGACCGCAGCTTGCGTATCTTTGGCGGCTGTCGTGAAATGGCCGTCCTGCGTAATCGTGACAGACAGGCTGGCCAGAGAGTCGATACGGAAACATACGGTTTCATTCGCATGAGTCTGTAACCGCTGTTTCACCTGGCTTGATTTATTGGCCAGACGATTCAGCCAGCCAGCCAGGGGGTAAGTCAATAGTGAAGACTGAGTGATCATTACAGAAACGGATTGTCAACATGGCCTGCTATCAGTGCAGGGCGGGTATGCCTGCCGCCGGATGGTTGAGAGTACATCCGGTGGTAGATCAGCTGGTCAGATTATAGCGCGATTTGGCGGGTGGACAGGCGGTTGCATCATTGCCGCTCAACCGGTTGACGATGACTTCAGACAGGGTGAGCTGCTCCTGCAGCGCGATTTCGGAAAGAATTTTCCACGCGCGATGGGTCACGCTGATGGTTTTATGCGGCTCAGCAGCATATCGCAATCTTGTTTCCTGCCGGTCTTTGGCTATACAGATAGCCTGTTTGATTTCTGCCCATTGACTTTCATTCAGCCACTTCTGGCACCACGCATTGAAACTGGCCGGGTCGGTCCTGGCCTGCAGATATTCCTGCCCGGCGATCACCCGCTGAGATTCGGTTTCATTGAGCCACGCGTGGTTTTGATTCAGCTGATTATCGATGAAGCTGATAGCTGCATTTCTGTCCTGTTGCCGGATGACGTAAGTGTGGTTTGTCATTTTTATTTTTGCTCAACTTGTTGCTCGAATTTCCGAAATATAAATAACGTCTTACGAGTGAGGATATTACAAGGGAACGTACCCTGGTCGCAACGTGAATTCCTGTCGTTCAGACGCCTGCCTGATTTCTTTTTTCGCCGTTATGTGCTGCCATTTTTCCGGTTTTCAGAGCGGGGAGGATGGAAATGGCTGTCATTGCGTATTGTACCCGGCTTTGGAATCAGCAGAAATGAAGCCGGTTTATCAATCTGTTTGAAATTACATACTTGTTTTGCTGCAGTAATCTGTTGCAAATTTAAGACAGGAGCCCTTATGAGCACTGACCTCGAGCAATTTTACGAGATATTTTTTGAGGAAGCAGGTGAATTGCTGGCAGAAATGGAAACACGCCTGCTGAGGCTGGATATTCTGTCGCCTGATCCGGAAGATCTGAATGCGATATTTCGTGTGGCCCATTCCATCAAAGGTGGAGCGGGAACCTTCGGTTTTACCGATATGGCAGAACTCACCCACGTGCTGGAATCCCTGCTGGACAGATTGCGCAGGAATGAGCTCGAACTGCGCGCTGAAATGGTGGATGCTTTCCTGCATGCCCGGGACGTGCTGAAACACCAGCTCGACGGCCACAAGGGCAACGGTTCAGCTGATCCGGCGGAAGTGGAAGCGGTCAATCGCAAACTGAAAGAGCTGGAGAGGGATACCGGCAGCAGTCATACGCCGTCTGAATGTCTGTCTGAAACCATCGAATCTGCATCGGTGGAAGAATCTGCCAGCGCTGTCGGTGCTGCTGTACCGGTCGCTGTTGCGGAACTGTCCGTGGCAGTAGCTCAACCGGTTTCCGTTCCGGAAAATGCAGCCACCTACCGGATCGAATTTGATTGCACGAACCTTGCCCGGCCGGTCATGGAAAAACTGCTGGCCGATCTCTCACGGCAGGGGCAACTGAAAAACCTGACCGAACCGGGCAATGAAACGATCTGTACATTGCAGCTTTCCACGCAGATCAGTGAGGAAGATGTCTGGGAATCACTGGCATTCCTGGTGGATCCGACCAGCTTGTCCATCGAGATCGCTGGAAAAATTGCGGATGATTCGCCATTGGCTGCAGTGGTTCCCGAGCCGGTGATCGAATGTGAACAGAAACACCCTCCTGCCATCGATCAGACAGCTGCAACAGTTGTTGAGGTGCAGGAGGAGAAAGAAGAAACCATAACACCCGTCCTGTCCAATGCTGCCAGTCCTGTTCCTGTCAGTCTCGTGAGTTCCGGGGCGAAGCAACCCGCAGGAGCAACTGCCGGCGCACCGCGCTCGAAACCATCGGCAGAGCAATCCTCAGCAAACAGCGAATCTTCTTCCATTCGTGTCAGTGTCGAGAAAGTGGATCAGATGATCAATCTGGTGGGGGAGCTGGTGATCACCCAGGCCATGCTGGCGCAAACTGCCAGTCAGATCGATCCGGTCATTTTCGAAAAACTGCTCAACGGCCTCAACCAGCTCGAACGTAATACGCGCGACCTGCAGGAAGCCGTCATGTCGATCCGTATGATGCCGATCAGTTTCGTCTTCAGCCGATTCCCGCGTGTAGTGAGAGATGTCGCTTCCAAGCTCGGCAAGCAGGTCGATCTCAAAACCGTAGGTGAAGGTACCGAACTGGATAAAGGACTGATTGAAAAAATTACCGATCCGCTGACGCATCTCATCCGCAACAGTCTCGATCACGGTATCGAAACACCGGAAAAAAGAAGGGAGCTGGGTAAACCGGCGCGCGGCACGATTACCCTGCGTGCTTCTCACCAGGGGGGAAGCGTCATCATCGAGGTGGCGGATGACGGCGGCGGACTGAACCGGGAGAAAATCCTGGCCAAGGCACAAAGCCGTAGCCTGCCTGTCAACGAAAACATGACCGATCAGGAAGTGTGGATGCTGATTTTCGAAGCTGGCTTCTCCACCGCCGATGTCGTGACGGATGTCTCCGGTCGTGGTGTGGGCATGGATGTGGTCAAACGCAATATCGAAGGGCTTGGCGGACGGGTGGAAATCGATTCGATTACCGGACAGGGCACCCGGATCTCGATCCGTCTGCCGCTGACGCTCGCCATATTGGATGGATTGTCGGTTGCCGTGGGTGATCAGATGTTCATCATCCCGCTGACCTATATTACCGAATCACTCAAACCTGCCGCAGAGGATATCCGCACCATACAAGGTCAGGGGCGCGTGGTACAGGTGCGCGGAGAATACTTGCCGGTGATTGCCCTGCATGAAATTTTCAATCTGGAACCGACTGTCAAAAACATCCACGAGGGCATTCTGGTGATCCTCGATGCCGAAGGCAGCAAGGCTGCCATGTTTGTCGATACGCTGGTCGGCCAGCATCAGGTGGTGATCAAGAGTCTGGAAAGCAACTATCGCCGCGTAGCGGGAGTTTCGGGTGCCACTATCATGGGCGATGGCAGCGTCGCCCTGATCCTCGATGCCGTAGGGCTGGTCAATGTCACGAAGCAGAGAATGATCCATGCAGCGTAATAAATTGATCAAATTTCTGCGGGGAAGGCCGTTAAAACTGCTACCCAATTCGTGCACATTACTGAGGAGCAAACCATGTTGTTGACACAAACCGCTGCTACTGCCGCGGGCGAATCACTCAATCCGGTCATGAATCTCGCCAGCAGTGAATTCCTGATTTTTCGCCTGGGAAAAGAGGAATACGGTATCGAGATACTCAAAGTCCAGGAAATACGCGGGTACGACGCCATCACCCGTATTGCCAACGCCCCTGAATTCATCAAAGGGGTCATCAATCTGCGCGGTGTCATCGTCCCGATCGTCGATATGCGTATCAAATTCAATCTGGGTGAGGCCCTCTACGATCAGTTCACCGTGGTCATCATTCTGAATCTGTCCGGGCGTGTCATCGGCATCGTGGTGGATGGTGTATCCGATGTGATCAATCTGGATACCGAACATTTGCGCCCCGCTCCGGAGTTTGGCGGGGTGATCGATACCGAATACATCATCGGACTTGGCACCATGGAAGAACGCATGCTGATTCTGGTGGATATCGAGAAACTCATGAGCAGTTCGGAAATGGGTCTGCTGGAACAGACAGGCAAATAGTTGCAGAAATCAGTGGCTGTGACGGGTGCACAGTATTTATTTTGGGAAACAAGTTACTTTATCGGGAGCAGAAATGTTGCAGAACATGACGATCAAATCACGGCTGATTTTTATAGTCGGCCTGCTGTCTTTGGCACTGATCAGTGTGGGATCCGTCGGGTTGTACGGCCTGTATCAATCCAAGACAAAGCTGGAAACGATTTATCAGGATAGGGTGGTGGTGCTTGGTCATTTCTCGCAAATACTGGACAGCCTGCTGCAAGTGCGCATGTATGCGTTACTGGTAACCAATTTGCGCGATACCGGCGTTGCCAGGCAGCGTGCCGCGCAGGTGGTCGACGAGGATGCCAAAATCAACGAATTGTGGCGAAAATTCACCCAGACCTACATGACCCCGGAAGAACAGACGCTGGCCAGCCATTTTACTGAACAATGGAAGGTTTACCAGGCAGCGCGCAACCAGACGCTCAATCATGCGATCAATGGCAATTTCGATGCAGCGGTAGAAGTCACCCTGCAGGACGCTGGCCCCAAATATGAGGCAGTACATGGCTCATTGATGCAACTGATCGGTCTGCAGGAAAGCGTGACGGCACAGGAATATGAACAGTTACAGGCAATGACTTCTATTATTTTTGCCACCACGATTACCCTGACCGTGCTGGGAATTCTGCTGGCGGGCGGGGTGGGATTCGTGCTGATCCGTGGCGTCAGCCGTTCGATCAATCAGGCGATGGAGGTAGCGGATGGCATTGCCAACGGCCGGCTGGATCAGCGCATCGAAGTGACTGGCCGTGATGAAATTTCCAGGTTGCTGCAGTCGATGACGAAGATGATGGAAGTGCTGAACGGTTTCATGTCTGCCCAGCAAAAAATGAGTCAGCAGCATGACGCCGGGGCGATCAGTTACCGTATTCCGGCAAACCAGTTTCCCGGCAGTTACGGTGAAATCGCCAATTCTGTCAATGAACTGGTGGCATCCCATATCGCCGTCAAACAGCGCGTGGTAGAAGTCGTTACACGCTATGCACAGGGCGATTTGTCAGTGGATATGGATCGATTGCCCGGTGAGAAGGCAAAAATTACTGAGGCGATGGATAAGGTCAAGGCCTGCTTGCAGGCGATCAACGGGGAAATCAAACATCTGGTGGAAGGCGCTACGGCGGGTGATTTTTCTCGCCGTGGCCATGCTGATAAATATCAGCACGAATTCCATGCCATGGTGAGCAGCCTCAATCAGTTGATGCAAACCTGCGAAACCAGCCTGGAGGATGTCATTCGCATCATGGATGCGCTGGCGGAGGGTGATCTGACGCAGAAGATCACACGAGAGTACCAGGGAATGTTTGCCACCATGAAGGATGATGCCAATATCACCGTGGGACAGCTTGCCAGTATCGTCAGACAGATCAAAGATGCAGCCGGACTGATCACCACCGCTTCGAAAGAGATTGCCGATGGGAATACTGATCTTTCACAACGTACGGAAGAGCAGGCGGCCAATCTGGAAGAAACCGCTGCCAGCATGGAAGAACTGACTTCGACGGTGAAACAGAATGCGGACAATGCCCGCCAGGCCAACCAGCTGGCGGCTTCTGCTTCCGATGTGGCCGTAAAAGGCGGTGAGGTCGTCAGTCAGGTGGTACAGACCATGAGTGCGATCAACGACAGTTCGAAGAAGATCGTCGACATCATCAGCGTGATCGACGGCATTGCCTTCCAGACCAATATTCTGGCACTGAATGCGGCGGTGGAAGCAGCGCGTGCCGGTGAACAGGGACGCGGGTTTGCTGTGGTGGCAACCGAAGTACGCACCCTGGCACAACGCTCTGCGGCAGCGGCGCGGGAAATCAAGGAACTGATCAGCAATTCGGTGCACAAGGTGGAAGATGGCACCCAGCTGGTGGATCAGGCTGGCAAGACGATGGAAGAAGTCGTGCTGTCGGTCAAGCGTGTCACGGACATCATGGGCGAGATTTCGGCTGCTTCGCAGGAACAGAGTCTGGGAATCGAACAGGTCAATCAGGCCATTTCACAGATGGACGAGATTACGCAACAGAATGCGGCGCTGGTGGAAGAAGCGGCTGCGGCTTCCGAATCGATGCGTGAACAGGCGGATCAACTATCCCGTGCAGTAGCGGCGTTCAAGCTGGAGCATGGAATGGCTGCAGCTCATACGGACAACCCGCCATTCGTCGAACGGCGCAGCCCCAACCGGGCAACCAACGTCGAGCGCCTGCCGCAACAAGTAAAAGGCCACAGGAAAACTGCTTCCCCGGGTGCATCCTCCTCCGTTCCAACCGGTACGGATGGTGACTGGGAAGAGTTCTGAAACAGAATAAAACATTCGTCACTACAAACGATTTGAGCATGAAGCAGTCCGGTAGCAGCAGTACTGGATTGCCACGTGACTACATGACTTGCAAAGACAAAATTTTGAATTGTACAGCCTGCAATATTTTTTATATGAAGGAGGAGAGCGCCAATCAATCCGGCTGATGCCGATAAAACAGTGTTTCTGTCAATAACGTAACTTACCAGGAAAGCGAGATCATGCGAGTCAATATGCCGGTTACCAATGTGGAACGGGAAATGCGGGATGGAGAGTTTCTCGTTTCCAAGACCACGGCCAAGGGGGTCATTACTTATATCAATGAACCCTTCATCAGAATGAGTGGCTTTACAGAGCAGGAATTGGTCGGACAGGCGCATAACATCATCCGCCATCCGGATATGCCGCCGGAAGCATTTGCAGATTTCTGGAATACGCTCAAACGGGGCAGGCCGTGGAGCGGTCTGGTCAAAAATCGTTCCAAGGATGGCAGCTGTTACTGGGTATATGCCAATGTGACACCCATCAGGGAACAGGGCAAGGTGACCGGACACATGTCCGTGCGCAGCAAACCAACGCGTGATCAGATTCAGGCAGCCGAGACGCTCTATCGCCAGATGCGTGAGGGTATGGCAAAGGTGCGAATCGTTGCCGGAGAGGTAGTGGCAGATAACTGGCTGGGGTCATTGCGCGAGAAATTCCGCCATCTCAGCCTGAAAACACGGATCACCGGGTTTGGTGCGGTACCTTTGCTGGTCATGGCGGGTTCCGCCTGGCTGATGATGCAGGGCCAGCTGAATCTGGCGTTTGCCGGGATGGGGTTGAGTGTCTGTCTGGCAGTTGGAATGGGCGTGCTGCTGTATCGCTGTATCCGCCAGCCGATGGATACCATGATTCATCATCTGGACAAAATGGCGCAGGGTGATTACACCAGCCAGATCCTCCTCGATCGTAATGATGAAATCGGGCGGCTGACCGAAGCACTCAAATCCATGCAGATTCGTGCGGGAATCGATTTCACCGAAACCAAGCGGATGAACATCGAGAATCTGCGGGTACGTAATGCGCTGGATATCGCAACTTCTGCGATCATGATTGCTGATAACACCGGAACGATCATTTTTATGAACCGGATGGTGCAGGAAATTTTGGTCAATGAAGCCAATAAAGTGGATGTATGCGAATCATTGCAAAGTCGATTGAGAGATCTGGCCGGGCAGCAACAGATCGATAACGTCAGAATCGGAGAGCGGACGTATTCACTGCTGTTGATGCCGGTTACCAGCGAATCGGGTGAACGGGCAGGTGCTGTGGTTGAATGGCGTGACCGTACTCAGGAGCTGACAGTCGAAAAGGAAGTCATGGAAATCGTTCAGGCGGGTGTGGCGGGTGACTTCAGCAAGCGTTTGGTGTTGGCTGGTAAGGAAGGTTTTTTTCGGCAACTGGCAGAAGGAATCAATCGGCTGATGGAGAGCACTTCACAAGGGTTAGATGAGATGGCTACCATGCTGGAGGCTCTGGCACAGGGTAACCTGACCATGCACATTACCCATGACTATCAAGGTATGTTGGGCAAGTTGAAAGATGATTCGAATTCGACCGTGGATCAACTTGCCAGCATTGTCAGACAGATCAAGGATGCAGCCGGACTGATCACCACAGCTTCGAAAGAGATTGCCGATGGGAATACCGATCTTTCACAACGTACCGAACAGCAGGCAGCCAACCTGGAGAAGACCGCTGCCAGCATGGAGGAACTGACTTCGACGGTAAAACAGAACGCGGACAATGCTCGCCAGGCCAACCAGCTGGCGGCTTCGGCTTCCGATGTGGCCGTGAAAGGCGGTGAGGTCGTCAGTCAGGTGGTACAGACCATGAGCGCGATCAACGACAGCTCGAAGAAGATTGTCGACATCATCAGCGTGATCGACGGCATTGCCTTCCAGACCAATATTCTGGCACTGAATGCGGCGGTGGAAGCAGCGCGTGCCGGTGAACAGGGACGCGGGTTTGCCGTAGTGGCGACTGAAGTACGCACCCTGGCACAACGTTCTGCGGCAGCGGCGCGGGAAATCAAGGGACTGATCAGCAATTCGGTGCACAAGGTGGAAGACGGCACCCAGCTGGTGGATCAGGCTGGCAGGACGATGGAAGAAGTGGTGCTGTCAGTCAAGCGTGTGACCGACATCATGGGCGAGATTTCGGCTGCTTCCCATGAGCAGAGCTTGGGGATCGAACAGGTCAATCAGGCCATTTCACAAATGGATGAGATCACGCAACAGAATGCGGCGCTGGTGGAAGAGGCGGCAGCTGCATCCGAATCCATGCGCGAACAGGCAGAACAACTGTCGCGTGCAGTAGCGGCGTTCAAGCTGGAGCATGGAATGGCTGCAGCTCATACGGACAACCCGCCATCCGTCGAACGGCGCAGCCCTAACCGGGCAACCAACGTCGAGCGCTTGCCACAAACCCGAAACCGGAAGAAAGCAGCTACCAGAAGCTCTGTTGCATCGGTTTCCGCCGGCACCGAAGGGGGATGGGAAGAATTTTGAAACCGGATCTTGTGATGACACCGATCGATGAAAATATTCGTCTTGGCTCAATCCTGGCCGTTTTTGCGAGTGCCATCGGCGTGAAGCAATCCGGTAGCGGCGGTAATAGAGACATTGAATCGTTATTCACCACGCTTTATTTGCGGCTAAACGGCACTTGCGGTCTTGCGAAGACAAAATTCGGGGCTGATGACGGGAGGAAAGACATGCAATACACGATGACGGAATCCGGGGTCGTACAACCTGAAGTGGCAGAGGTGCGCGAAGTAAGGTGGGGGGGGGATTCCCTGCCTGTCATCATTACGGTGATGACAGGTAGCAGGTTCTGTTCACCTGACGGTCATCTGCCATGAATGCACGTGCTTCGGGTGAACACAATACACGTGAGTACGCGTTTTCCTCACATGACTTCGAATGTGTGAAAAAGCTGATTTATGCGCGCGCCGGCATCGCACTGGCCGAGAATCGTCAGGAGATGGTGTATACCCGTCTTTCGAAACGTCTGCGCGCAACCGGGACGAACAATTTCAACGACTATTTGCAGCGCCTGGAAAGAGATAGCGAGGATGTAGAGTGGGAGTCATTCACCAATGCGCTGACCACCAATCTGACATCGTTCTTCCGGGAAGCTCACCATTTTCCAATGCTGGCCGAGCATGTGAAGAAACGTCAGCCTGGCCACACGGTGAAACTCTGGTGCAGCGCGGCTTCTACCGGGGAAGAACCTTATTCGATGGCCATGACCATGGTGGAAACCTTTAATTCAATGAAACCCCCTGTCCGTATCCTTGCCACCGACATTGATACCGAAGTGCTGGCAGCAGCGCGTGAGGGCGTTTATCCCCTCGACAGGCTGGAATCCATGTCCTCTGAGAGAATCAGAAGATTTTTTCTCAAAGGGAAAAGCAGTACCTCAGGCTATGCCCGGGTGCGACAGGAATTGCGTGACTTGGTTACATTCAGGCCATTTAATCTGCTGGATCCCAAGTGGCCGATGCGCGGACCTCTTGATGCGATTTTCTGCCGTAATGTCATGATTTATTTTGATAAGCCGACGCAGTATCGGATTTTGCAGAAATTTGTACCGTTGCTTGATCGTGACGGACTGCTGTTCATGGGCCACTCGGAAGTGTTCCAGCATGCTTCCGACCTGATCAGGCTCATTGATCGCACTGTTTATAAGCCAGTTAAGAAATAGGCAGCAGAATCAGGGCTATGCCAATCTCTGTACCAAAAACAGATTTGATAAATTATCGGGTAGCTCTGCCTTGCTATGGTTAATCCTCAGTTTGCTTCAAATTTCTATTTCGATCAGCGCCTGAATACGGAAGCGGTCAAACTGCTGCCGGGAGAATATTTTGTGACCACTCGGAATATGGTGCTGAGTACAGTACTGGGTTCCTGCGTTTCAGCCTGTATTTATGACGGTCAGAGCGGCGTGGGCGGAATGAATCATTTTATGCTGCCTAGAGGCGAAGATGACCAGGGACTTCAGGTGGAATGCGCGCGTTTCGGTGGCTATGCAATGGATATCCTGATTCGCGAGCTGCTCAGAAACGGGGCACACAAGGAGAATCTGGTTTCCAAGGTATTTGGAGGGGGTAATGTGCAGCGTGCCATGGTGTCATCAATGATCGGTTCGCAGAATACCCGGTTTGTCAAAAAATATCTGGCGGAACGGGGGATTCCAATTCTGGCGGCAGATCTGGAAGGTAATCATCCACGCAAGATCCATTTTTTCCCCAAAAACGGCCGAGTGTTGCAGAAGAAATTATATGTATCGCGTAACGATACCATTGTCGAGCGCGAGCAGAATTACAGCCGGTTACTGCTGTCTGTAGCGCAGTCTGCAATACAGCCAGGTACGCGTGAAAATTGAGGAGGAGCTCATGAAAAAGATCAGTGTACTTATCATTGATGATTCAGCCCTGATTCGCAAATTACTGACCGAGATCATCAATGCCCGGCCGGATATGGAGGTGATTGGTGCGGCCCCGGATCCGATAGTGGCGCGTGAAATGATCCGGACATTGAATCCGGATGTACTGACGCTGGATGTGGAAATGCCAAAGATGGATGGCCTGGAATTTCTGGAGAAACTGATGCGATTGCGGCCCATGCCGGTGGTGATGGTATCGACACTGACTGAGCGGGGATCAGAAGTAACCTTTCGGGCGCTGGAACTGGGGGCCGTTGATTTTGTTGCCAAACCAAAGATGGATATCCGCAATAGCCTCGAAGCCTACACAGATGAAATTACAGGAAAAATTCGTACTGCCAGCACGGCACGTATCCATCGTCTGGAACCCGTTGCCAGCAATGGTGCTGCAAGTGGAAGTATTGTACAGATGCCGCGGCATCACGGTATTTCTACCGAAAAGCTGATCATCATTGGGGCATCTACTGGCGGTACCGAGGCCATCAAAGATGTGCTGATTCATTTGCCGCCGGATTGTCCGGGTATACTGATTACTCAGCATATGCCGGAAGGGTTTACCCGTTCCTTTGCCGAGCGGCTCGACCGGTTATGCAAAATCCGGGTCAAGGAGGCCGAAGGAGGCGAGCGGGTGCTGCCGGGTCATGCATATCTCGCACCGGGTCATTCCCATCTCCTGCTGAAGAAAAGCGGTGCTAACTATGTGACCGAATTGAGTCAAACAGATCCGGTCAACCGCCACCGCCCATCAGTGGATGTACTGTTTCAGTCTGCGGCCCATTGCGCCGGGAAAAATGCTGTCGGCGTGATTCTGACGGGGATGGGCAAGGATGGTGCCGCGGGAATGCTCGATATGCATCATGCAGGTGCCTATAATCTGGCGCAGGATGAAACCAGTTGCGTGGTGTTTGGTATGCCCAAAGAAGCTATTACCCTTGGCGCTGTCGATGAAATCGTCCCGTTGCAGGATATGGCCAGACGAATATTGGCGAGACTGGTCGGCGCAGGTAAACAGGCTGTCCGTGTATGAGATTGCCCTGTTATCACCTGCTTTCTGCCCATTTCCAAGATAGTTCTTATTTCATCAAGGAGCGGTGCGGGGTAAGGAATTACCTCGTGAGGTCGTGATACTCTCTCTTTAACCGCAAATGGAGTGTGGCAAGTAGCGGTGATCTGGTACCTTCGTAATTGATGGGTTGGATTGTTTCATACCTGTCGGCATTTACAAAGAGACTGAAAATCAGGATCCGGATTTTTCAGCGTATCAACTTTACCAGAATGAAGTACCGTGTTCCCAATCTTGGAGATGGTATCCTTCAGTGGCGTCAGTAGCGGGCGTGCACCAATGTCCTGGCATCATTCGGCGTGATGCGCAGCAGTTCACCGATTTCAGCATAATCATCCGGCAGGGCAGCATCATCCCAGCCATGGGCGCTATGTCGTGCAAGGTTGACCGCCAGTACGACATTACGAACTCGTGGATGGGCGATATGCTTTTTGTCCATCAGCATGATCAGCAGTTCTGGCAGTGCCCAGGCTTCTATCAGCGTAGCTTGCAGATCGTATACCGTGAAGCCCAATATCGTTTTTTGAACGGTGGCGCTGCGCAGTGTGCTGTCCTGTCGTTGCAGGGCATCGATTTCGAGCATTTTGTCAGGAACGAAGCAGCGCAGCAGCATTTCAGTGATGTCGTGCAACAGTGCGGCGATACGAATTTCCTCGAAATGAGTGTCGTACAGGCGTATGGCCCATTCAAGTGCATAGTTGGAGGCAATATGCGCACGGTGTATCCGTTGCAGCAGGTTGACCAGTGCAGCGGGGCGCTGTTGCAGTAAATGTTGCACGAGAGGTTCAGCGACAACCTGATCAAGTGCGTTTTCCACACCCAGCATGATCAGTGCCTGTTCGACCTGCACGATTTCCTGCTGCTGCCGCTTATGCTTGTGTTGTTGCAGATGGCGCAACAGCTTTACGGTCATGAGCGGATCATGCCTGATGATGCGAGCGACGTTACGTGCACTGGGATTGGGCTCCTGTTCTCTCAATGCTGCCAGATCGTTGGCAGTTTTACGCAATACGGGAATTTCCACTTCACTGAGAAATTGAGTCCATTCAGTCAGTTTGCGAAAATTCTCCGGCTGTATCATCATCTTTTGTATCCGTCCTGATTGATTGCGGGTTCTGATCTGCTCCAGAGCCGATGCTCCGGAGGGGGTATTGAAGTTTCTTCGGCAAACGGATGGAATAGTTTAGGAAAGTCCTGAGGAATTGCTGTATCCAGCCATACTGAATTGGAATCAGGCATTGGGATGCTCGTTTACTGCAACTGAGCCTTCCCCGCCGGGTTCTACCTTGCCGCGCTATCGTTTGCTTTCTTTTGCAGTATGTTCCTGGTGTTTGTGAAACGTGGCCATGATTTCGATATGCGGAGTATGAGGAAACAGATCCACGAGCTGAATATCGCTGAAGCTCCATCCGTTTTTGCAGAATGTCCAGGCATCGCGTGCGAAGGTTACGGGATCGCAGGAGATGTAGCAGATGGTTTCAAGTGAAGTGAAGGTTTCGAAGAATCCGCGCAGGGTTTTCAGCCCGGAGCGGGGCGGGTCGAGCACCAGGATGTCGGCATCCTGCACATTCTTTTTGAGAATCTTCCAGATGAAGGGGTGGTAGAGGTCAGCCGTTCTGGCATCTACGCCGGGCAGATTTTTTTGCCGGAGAACGGTGATTGCCTGCGGGTCGGCTTCATAAGCCAGTATCTCTGGGCATCCGGTTTGCGCGATTACTTCAGTGAAATTGCCTGAACCGCAGAATAATTCGACGATTTTGTGCGAGTGACCGTGCTGTTCGAGTGCGTGTTTCAGCCACGATCTCATCCATTGATTCTGTGCATCATTGCCTTGTCGGAAAGGCTGTTTCCGGTTGAGCAGTACCGGTTCTGCCGGTGATTGATCGTCCAGATCGATGAAATTCCAGTCGTCGCCCGGTGCCGGACTCCATTCGCGGCTGGGCAGGTGCTTGCGCAGGGTTTGCAGATGTTGCCGGCAGGCAGGATTGAGAATCAGACAGTCTTCGATCGGGACGATATGATGCGATCCCTCGGCCACGAAGCCCAGTTTTTCACCATCTGTTTTGACCTGAAAACGGTTGCGATAGCCGAACAGATCCGGAGAAGGCTGTACCGCTCCGATGTTCAGATCAGCGAGATCGAAGCCAACTCTGTGCATGGCGTAGAGAAACCGGTTTTTTTTCTGTTCCAGCTGGCTGTCGTAATCCGCGATCATCCACGGGCAGCCGGAGCAATCATTGCCGCTGAAACCGAGAAACCGGCATTCAGGTGTTTTACGATGACGGGAAGACTGAATGAGGCGAATCAGACGGGCATAACCGTATTTTCTGTTGTTCAGGGCGCGATCGGTTATTTCGAATTCCCCCCTATCTCCAGGCCAGGTGCCGGCAACGAAGTAAGAGAGCCCGTTCTCCGGGTGTTGTACGACTCCCAGCCCTTTCTGGGATAGATGGGTGATTTCGCCCTGGAATGACATGGTTGGCTGAAAAAAACAACCCTCTGCCACTGTTGCGGGCAGAGGGTGTCGGGTGATCGATCGTTCAGGCTTGTTCGGTGGCAGGTTGGTTCTGTTCCTGCTCCAGATGACCGGACGGATCGGTGAACTGGTCGTTCAGCATCTGGATGTAATCGTTGGCATCTTCCTTGACTTCAGCCAGGATGCGACGATTTGTACCATTCCAGCCAGCCGGTTTCTTCAGGAACATGGGGCGGTAACCGGCCGTGCTTTTACTGAAGGCGCGGCTGAATTGCTTGGCTGCATTGTGATCGTGTCCGAATTCCTGCGGGAGTTGTTTCAGGATGCTGCGGGCGACACTTTTACGCACGGCAAAGTGAATATAGCCGATGACTCCCAGCAGAAGCATGATGGTGATGATCGGCAATATGCCACCGGCAGAAATCCCGTCGATGCATTCCTTGAGCAGATGCCAGCTGTCCGTAACGGTCAGTGCTATTCCTGTCAATGCTGCCAGCAGGCCGACCAGTATGCCGTCGAGTGTGAGTACCTGGCTTCTCCACTGATCGAGTGCAGTTTCCAGTTTACCGATGACCTGGTTTTCGATGGTGTTGGCTGTTTGTTCGAGCATGGCAGCAATGCGGTACGAGCGTTCGATTTCGATTTGTTGCATGCGTGTGCTGATATCTGCCAGATCTTCCTCGCGTTTTTGTTCGAAACGTTCCCGGATTTGCGGATTTTCGATGGGGGTGGCTGCATCCTTGTCATAAATCCGGTAGAAACGCCCGGCCAGCAAGCCGGCCTGAGCCAGTGAACGTTGCCAGGCGGAGATGACTTCCTCGGGATTGTCTTCTTTTGCCGTCACATCGATCTGGTTGAGTATGTACAGAAACTTGTTGGCATCCGGGCGATTGATGGTGGCGGCGACCAGATATTCGAGCGTGTCTTTCATGGCACCGGGTTCCGGGTGGCGCGCATCGAAGAAGACGAGCACCAGGTCGGACAGATCGATGATGTGCTGAGTGAGGCGCAGGGTGGAAGTACGCTGGCTGTCTGCATCGAATCCCGGGGAATCGATCAGGATTTTGCCGCGAATCTGTTCCGACGGGCAGGTTTTGAGCTGAATGTAGGCATCGATGCGCTGTGGTCCGGCTTCTGCAATTTCGTCGATGCTATGGCTGATCTGATAGAACGGGAAGCGCGGATCGGCATCGAGTGCCACACCGGGGAGTGTTTTGATTTCATCGTGGCGGCTGTAACAGATCACGGTGAATTTATCGTCGACCGCCTGATTGCCGGTGCGCTGCAGCGTCATATTCAGATAGGAATTGATGAAAGTCGATTTGCCCGACGAGAAAGTGCCCAGCACTGCAATCATCGGCCACCAGGTGACATAGGTGGCGTATGACTCGTTCAACTCCAGTAATCCGAGCGCCTGGGCGACACCATCCAGTTTTCTGAAGCTGTGGACGGCTTTGGTCAGGACCGGATTATCCGGATGTTCCTCTGCGAGATGTTTTTCCAGATTGGCAAGGTGCTTGAGGATATTGGTCGTGCTCATAGTTGATGATCCTTGTTTGGTTGATGAATATCTGCCGCAACCCGGGTATTGCAGCATGATCCACCGTTGGTAAATGGGGGTTGCCCGTCATTTGCGCTATGTTTTCTGGCTGTGCCTGAGGTTGCACATGGCTGGTGCAGTCCGGTGATGACGGGTTACTGGTGCTGAAAAGCGCTGGTAAAAGCGTTGGTTTGTGGCAAATATCTCCTTTCTCGTTACTTGGGTCATTTTATTGTGACTGTTGCTGCTTGACAATGAACGTGATTACACGGGTAGGTCTGCTCATCAATAAAGTTCGGCCAGTAATTTTTTCATGGTGATTTCCGCCTGGCTCAGATACTGCGGCCCGAACAGATTGAGATGATTGAGGATGTGGTAAAGGTTATAGAGCTGCTTGCGGGTGGTATAGCCGGTTTCCACTGGCCAGGTATCGCGATAGGCAGCCTGGAAATCGGGCGGGAAGCCACCAAACAGTTCCGTCATCGCCAGATCTGCTTCCCTGTCGCCGTAATAAACAGCCGGGTCGAAAATGACGGGCTGACCATCCTGATCGAAAGCGTAGTTGCCTCCCCACAGATCGCCATGCAGTAGTGACGGGAGTGGCAGGGTATCGGTAAAGAAATGTTGAAATTCGGACAGAAGACGTTCCCCCAGTGATTGCAGTGAACCGGTGTGGCCATTTTTGCGAGCGAGATTCAACTGATAACCCAGCCGGTGTTGTCGCCAGAACGAAATCCAGTCGCTGGCGGTGGCGTTTCTCTGGGGGGTCGAGCCGATCGTGTTGTCGCGTATCCAGCCGAATGTTTCCGCGGTGTGCCGATGCATGTTTGCCAGCCCGATGCCTAGTGCAGCTGCATTTCCCCGGTTCTGAAGATCGATGAATTCCAGTACCAGCCAGGCATCATCGTGATGACTTCCGCAGCAAAGTGGTTGAGGGACACGCAGGCTGGCAGAATCGAGTATTTCTCCCAGTCCCGCTGCTTCGGATTCGAACATGGCCAAATTCCCGGCTTTGTTCAATTTGACGAAGTATTGCCGTTCGTGATCACGGATGCAGAAGGTCTGATTGATACACCCTCCACCGATCGGGGTGAGGCTTTCCGGGGCGAATGTCTGTCCGGTGTGTCGTGAAATCTGTGCAGCCACGGTTGCCCACAAAGAGGAGGCGATGTGCAGAAATTCCTGTTTCATCCCGCGTTCTGTCTCCAGCTTAGCCGGGTAACTGTGACCGGGCACGACAGATGGCTTCACGCACTTGTTCCGGGGCAGTGCCGCCAGGATGATTGCGACTTTGCAGGGAGCCTTCCAGCGTCAATACCTCGAAGACATCTTGTTCGATGACTTCGGAAAATTGTCGCAAATCTGCAAGCGAGAGTTCACTCAGATCACATGCCTTGCTTTCCGCGAAACGGACCGCCTGGGCGACTGCTTCGTGCGCATCGCGAAACGGTATCCCTTTTTTGACCAGATAATCGGCCAGATCGGTGGCCGTTGCGTAACCGCGCAGTGCAGCCTGGCGCATGGCTTCCGGGTTGACGTGCAGCCCGGCCAGCATGTCGGCGTAAATGGTCAGGGTATCCTTCAGGGTATCGACCGTATCGAACAGAGGCTCCTTGTCCTCCTGATTATCTTTGTTATAGGCCAGCGGCTGGGATTTCATCAAGGTCAGCAGCGCGACCAGATGGCCGTTGATGCGACCGGTTTTTCCGCGTACCAGTTCAGGCACATCAGGATTTTTCTTTTGTGGCATGATCGACGAGCCGGTGCAGAACCGATCTGCCAGCCGGATGAAACCGAAGGCCGGATTCATCCAGAGTATCAGCTCCTCTGACAGGCGGGAGAGGTGCATCATGATGAGTGCAGCGCAGGCACAGAACTCGATCGCGAAGTCACGGTCGGAAACGGCGTCCAGCGAGTTGTGGCAGATATCATCAAATCCCAGTTCATACGCAACCATTGCCCGGTCGACGGGATAGCTGGTGCCGGCCAGAGCGGCAGCGCCCAGCGGCAGTTGATTGACGCGCTTTCGGCAATCCTGCAGGCGCTGCCCGTCACGCTGCAGCATTTCATGGTAGGCAAGCAGATGATGTCCGAACGAAACAGGCTGAGCCACCTGTAAATGAGTGAATCCGGGCATGATCGTGGCAGCTTGCTGCTCTGCCAGATCCAGCAGTACATATTGCAGCGTGTGGATGAGATCGATAATTTCGTCAATCGCGGTGCGCAGGTAGAGTCGGATGTCGGTGGCCACCTGATCGTTGCGTGAGCGGGCGGTATGTAATTTCTTTCCAGCATCTCCGGTCAGCGCAGTCAAACGCCGTTCGATGTTCAGATGGACATCTTCCTGTTCGAGTTGCCATTCGAACTCACCCTTACTGATTTCTTCACGGATTTGTGCCAGCCCCTGTTCAATGGCGGCCAGATCAGCGGGCTGGATGATGCCGGTGGCAGCCAGCATACGGGCGTGTGCGAGCGAACCTTGGATGTCATATTCGGCCAGTCGGTAGTCGAATCCGATCGATGCGGTATAGCGTTGTACGAGTTGCGCAACCGGTTCACTGAAACGTCCCGACCAGGTTTTTTTATCTTTTTCCACGGAAATGTCTGTCGTTTGTTGAAACCTTGTATTTTACCCGCAACCCGGAAAGAATCGACTGGCAGATTTTGCAACACGTATGCATAATAGGGGCTGGTTATTGGCAGCACTGCTTTCCCTGGAAAAGGGAATGGTGGATAATTAGCGCCTTTCATCGAGTCACTCATTAACGAAGGAGCAATTCATGTCGGATCAATACACGCAGAACGAGAGCGACCAGTCCAAAGACAAGGTCGAATGGACCAAGCCCGCTTCATTACTCAATATTCTGGGCAAGAAGTTTGCGCCAATTGCCGACCTGCAGCACAAACAGTTGCCTTCATGGTCATTACTGGTTTTTCTGGGCATATTGCTGCTGGTGTTCATCTGGAAGCAGATTGCTGTAAACCAGGCTGAGTCACGGCTGGAAAAAGGGCAGGCCCAGATCGCGCAGCAGCTTGAGGAAAAGAGTAAGGAGTTGGTCAAGAAAGCGCGTGAATATGCCGACAGCCAGTACAAAAAGGAAGAAGAACGCTTTGGTCAGGTGCTGGCTTGGGCAGTGCGTGGCGAGCTGATCCGTAACAATCTGGACCAGATCGACCAGTATCTGACCGAACTCGTCAAGACGAAAGATACCGAGCGCGTTGTATTGATCAGTGATGAAGGCAAGCTGCTGGTATCCACCGATAAAAGACTGGAGAGTGAAGAGGCTTCGAGTCTTTATCCTAAAGATGTTCTTGGTCTGCAGACCATCACTATCAAATCCGACGTGGATAACAGGAAATTGCTGGTCGTGCCGGTCATGGGCCTGAACAAACGTCTGGCTACCATCGTGATCAGCTACAACCCGCCATCACTGCTGAACTGATTCGACGACGAACTGCCAGTTTCAGACCCCCGTAATACGGGGGTTTTTTAATTTATGCGTTTGATTTGTGCACCTGCCTGTGCCAGTTTTCGTTCGATTCGTTCGTAACCCCGATCCAGGTGATAGATCCGGTCGATGATGGTTTCTCCCTGCGCAACCAGCCCGGCGATGATCAGGCAGGCGGAGGCACGCAAATCAGTTGCCATCACACTGGCGCCATCGAGTTGGGGAATGCCATGCACGATCGCGGTATTGCCTTCGACCTGAATATCCGCATTCAGACGTTTGAGCTCCTGTACATGCATGAAGCGGTTTTCGAAAATCGTTTCCGTCATGACAGAGGTCCCGTCAGCAATGCTGTTCAGCGCCATGAACTGCGCCTGCATGTCGGTGGGAAAGGCCGGATAGGGTGCGGTACGCAGACTGACCGGCTGTGGCCGGTGCTGCATGCGCAGGCGGATCCAGTCTTCACCCGTATCGATGGCCGCACCAGTCTCGATCAGTTTACCGAGTACGACATCGAGTGTATCTGCGCGTGTCCGGGTCAGGGTGATGTCACCCCCGCAGGCAGCGACAGCAGTCAGGAATGTGCCGGTCTCGATGCGATCAGGCATGACAGTATGTGAACAGCCATGCAGGTGATCCACCCCTTCGATGACGATGATGTCACTGCCTGCCCCTTCTATTTTTGCTCCCATACTGATGAGGCAGTCTGCCAGATCGACTACTTCAGGTTCACGCGCGGCATTTTCCAGGATGGTGGTACCGGAGGCGAGCGTGGCGGCCATCATCAGATTCTCGGTGCCGGTGACGGTAACGAGATCCATGACGATACGCGTACCCGAAAGGCGTCCGGCCTGGGCACGGATGTAGCCTTGTTCGATACTGATGTCCGCTCCCATGGCCTGCAGTCCTTTGATATGCTGATCTACCGGACGCATGCCGATTGCGCAGCCGCCCGGCAGTGAAATATATGCCTGCCCGGTTCGTGCCAGCAGTGGACCCAGTACGAGGATGGCGGCACGCATGGTTTTGACCATGTCGTAAGAAGCGGTCGGATTGGTAATGCTGGCAGCAGACAGTTCTGCTGTACCCGGGTCATTTGTTAAAATGCGCACACCGATCTGTTCGAGCAGTGCCAGCATGGTGGTGATATCCCGCAGATGCGGGAGGTTCTGGATGGTAAATGTATCGGCAGTCAGCAGCGATGCGCATAGTACCGGCAGGGCTGCGTTTTTGGCACCGGAAATACTGATTTCACCCTGGAGCTTAGCTCCTCCGTGAATGACGAGTTTCTGCATGAATTTATACTTTATCGAGAATTGAGACGCTGCCTGCCTGTGCGGGCGCCAGACATTTTATTCTATCGTACTATCCAGGGAGTCAGAATGAGCAAATTTATTATCCAGACCAATGATGCCCCGCAGGCAATCGGCACCTATTCCCAGGCTGTTCGCGTGACGGGCGGGGAGACCGTTTACCTTTCCGGCCAGATCGGGCTCGATCCGGTCAGCATGGAAATGGTGGCGGGGGTCGATGCGCAGATCGAGCAGGTCATTGCCAATCTCAAGGCAGTGATCGCTGCCAGTGGCGGCAGTTTGGGCGATGTGGTCAAACTGAACGTTTATCTGACCGATCTAGGCAATTTTTCCCGGGTCAATGAAATCATGGGCAAGCATTTCAGCCAGCCGTATCCCGCACGTGCAGCCATTGGTGTGGCAGCATTGCCGCGTGATGCACTGGTGGAGATGGATGCTGTCGTCGTGCTGGATAAATGACGCTGGTTTACCATTCACATCATTTTCCCGTTGGCTGCTCATTTTTTCGACTCACTGGATGAGGCTTTACGCAAGAAGCTCGAGAAACTTGGCCTGTTCAGTGATTTCGATCTGGTTTTGCACCTGCCGCTGCGTTATGAGGATGAAACACGGCTGTCGCCCATTAGCCAGGCCGTTCCTGGAAGTACAGTACAAGTAGAAGGGGTCGTTGCCGAGCAGGAAGTGCTGGTCCGCCCGCGGCGGCAGCTCGTTTGCCGGGTGGATGACGATAGCGGTACGCTTTATCTGCGTTTTTTCAATTTTTATGCCAGTCAGGTAACCGCCTGGTCACCGGGTACGCGGCTGCGCGTACTGGGTGAAGTACGGGCCGGATTCCACGGAGTGGAAATGGTGCACCCGAAATGCCGGGTAGTGCGTGGCAGTATGGTGTTGGCGAATACGCTGACACCGGTTTACCCGGGAATGGCCGGGCTGCCGCAACGTACCCTTGCCCGGCTGATCATGCAGGCTTTTGAACGATTACGTGCAAAACGGCTTCTGCAGGAAACCCTGCCGGCAACGATATTATCTGCTTGTCAGTTCCCTGCATTCGAGGACAGTTTGTCCATACTTCATTGTCCACCTGCCGGGGTGTCGATCACATCCTTGCAGCAACGCTCCCATCCGGCCTGGTTTCGGATCAAGTTCGACGAATTACTGGCGCAGCAACTCTCCATGCGTTGTCATTATCACCAGCGCCGCAGTCAGCAGGCACCTGTTCTGCAGCAGCAGACCGGCTTGCAGCAGGCATTGCTGGAGGTACTGCCATTCGGTCTGACTGACGCGCAATGCAAAGTGGTGACTGAAATCAGCAAGGATCTTGCGCAGCCTTACCCCATGCAGCGGTTGTTACAGGGAGATGTAGGCAGCGGCAAAACGATCGTGGCAGCACTGGCTGCTTTGCAGTCGATCGGAAACGGTTATCAGGTCGCTGTCATGGCGCCGACAGAAATTCTGGCCGAGCAGCATTTCCGCAAACTATCCGACTGGTTGACTCCCCTTGGTGTGGGGGTGGGCTGGTTGTCCGGCAGCCAGAAGAAAAGCCTGCGCAATCAGGAGCTGGAAAGAACAGCAACGGGTGAGGCTATGCTTGTCATCGGAACACATGCGTTGTTCCGGGAGGCGGTCCAGTTCAAGTGCCTTGGGTTGGTGATCATCGATGAACAGCACCGTTTCGGTGTTGGTCAGCGGCTGGCACTGCGTATGAAAGGCGGAGATGAGGAGGTGATACCGCATCAGCTGATGATGAGTGCCACACCGATTCCACGAACACTTTCCATGAGCTATTTCGCTGATCTGGATGTTTCTGTCATCGATCAGCTGCCGCCTGGCAGATCACCGGTGGTAACCAGATTGATCGACAGCAGCCGGCGCGAGGAAATCGTTGCGCGTATCCGTGAAGCTTGTCTGGCTGGTCGCCAGGCTTACTGGGTCTGCCCGCTGATCGAGGAATCAGAGGCATTGCAGTTGAAAACGGCGGTGGAAACCTATGAAACGTTGAGCCAGACTTTTCCTGATCTCAGAATTGCTCTCATTCACGGCCGGCTCGACAGCGATGAAAAATCTGTGATCATGGCGGAATTCAGTCAGGGAGAAGTACAATTGCTGGTTGCCACGACTGTGATCGAAGTAGGGGTGGATGTGCCGAATGCTTCGCTGATGGTGATCGAGCATGCTGAGCGTATGGGATTGTCGCAACTGCATCAACTGCGTGGGCGGATCGGTCGTGGATCGGCCACCGGTGTGTGTGTCCTGATGTATCAGCAGCCGTTGTCCGAAGTGGCACGTAAACGGTTGCAGATCATTTTCGAACATCGTGATGGATTCGAAATCGCGCGTCAGGATCTGTTGCTGCGCGGGCCTGGGGAGTTCCTCGGCACCCGTCAGAGTGGTGTGCCTCTGCTGCGATTTGCCAATCTGGAAGAGGATATCGATCTGCTTGAAATGGCACGCAATGTTGCCGAGGACATGCTGCGCGATCATCCGCTGGCGGCGCAGTGCCACATGCAGCGCTGGCTGGGAAGGAAAGAAGATTATCTGCGGGCGTAGTGCGGCTTGTATTCCGCCAGGCCGCGATGACGCACCAGAACATGGGCGCTGTCATGGAAGTGCAGTGCGAGCTTTTCTGCAAAATAAACCGAGCGGTGCTGTCCCCCGGTACAACCGATGGCAACCGTGAGATAGGCCCGGTTATCCCGTATGTAAGCAGGTAGCCAGGTACCCAGAAAACTGCTGATATCTCTGAGCATTTTTGAGGCATCCGGCTGAGATTCCATAAAGCGGATGACTTCGGGATCGTGCCCGGTCAATTCCTTCAGTTGCGGATCGTAAAAAGGATTAGGCAGACAACGTATGTCGAATACCAGATCAGCGTCCAGCGGAATACCGTGTTTGTAGCCGAACGACTGGAACAATAGTGTCAATTGAGAGGGGCTTCGGCTGTCTGCAATGAAATCCTTGATAAAGGCCCGCAGCGCATTGGGCCTGAGAGAACTGGTATCGATATGATGTCCCAACCCTGTCAATGTGGCCAGAGCTTCACGTTCACGCCGGATGGCTTCTTCCAGGGTAATATTTTTATCGCTCAGGGGGTGTCTGCGACGGGTTTCGGAAAAGCGCTGCATCAGCGTCTCAGTACGTGCTTCCAGAAATATGAATTTTATCTGGATGCTTTTGTCGATCATTTTGAGCTGCCAGGGCAGAACAGTAATGTTCTCGCCGCTGCGCATATCGATGGCGACCGCAACGTAAGCGTGCTGCTGCGTTTGCAGGTGGTTGATGAGAACGACAAGCAATGACGCGGGAAGGTTATCGACACAGTAGTAGCCTGAATCTTCCAGGACTTTGAGTGCGATCGATTTTCCCGAACCGGATAACCCGCTGATAATGATGACTTGCATGGTTTTGAGTATAACAGGCAGATTAATCTGGGAGTGTATGCAAAAGCAGTATTCGTTCATACAAATGATGAGTGAATGTAAGTGTGAGTAAGGCATTTACCAAGGAAAGTGACGGTGAGGAAGAGCTGGATGGCAACCCGCAGCTGCCGCAAGGCGTAAAAAACTACATTACTCCGGGAGGTTATCAGCGCTTAAAGGATGAATTCGATCAATTATGGAGAGTGGAACGCCCGGAACTGGTTAAAGTCGTTTCCTGGGCAGCATCGAACGGTGATCGCTCGGAGAATGGTGATTACATCTACGGAAAACGGCGTTTACGTGAAATCGATCGCCGCCTGCGGTTTTTATCCAGGCGTCTGGATAACGCCGAAATCATTGATCCGAAGCAGCGCGGCGAATGTGATCAGGTATTTTTTGGTGCGACGGTAACGGTTTGCAATCAGCGCGGCGAGGAGCAGACTTACAGCATCGTCGGTATCGATGAAGCTGAACCGGGCCGGGGCTGGATCAGCTGGATTTCACCGCTGGCCAAAGCACTGCTGAAGGCACGTGAAGGAGATGTGGTGCCATTGCAGACACCGGGCGGCCCGCAAGAACTGGAAGTAGTGGAAATCCGTTACGAAGCGTTGTGACATCGATACAGGTGAGTCGTGTCCGGAACGGCTGATCGTTCGTGCATCAGGCAGAGATGTGATCAGTCTTTTGCGTGATGAGTGGTGAAAATGTCGTGCAACAGAGGCTGGCTGGCGGTTTGCACATAGCGAACGGCCTGTTTGTTGCGTTTTCCTTTCAGTTTGAGATGAAAGGGTTTACTGAATCTGATATCAGGGTGATCCATGTGTGCGGTGGTTTCGTACAGTGCTTCGCTGATCAGTATCGCGCCCGGACAGCAGTTTTTTTCAAGGCGGGCAGCAGTATTGACGACATCTCCGATCGTCGTCCAGTCGAGCCTGTCAGAAGAACCAACATTACCGATGACCACCTTGCCCCAATGGATACCGATGCGTAAGAGCAGCAGATCTTTGCCGGCACGCATTCGCAAATTATTGAAGTCGTAGGAATGTTTGTGAATTTCCAATGCGGCCAGTATGGCTTTGTGGGGCTCTCTGAACAGCGCCATGACACAATCACCCATGAATTTGTCGATGATTCCCTCATGCTGTCTGACGGCTTTTGTGATTCTGCCGAGTATCAGGTTGAGCGTATGAATGACGGATTCTTCTTTTTCGTTGTTTTCCACATAGCTGGTAAAGCCGGCAATATCACAGAACAGGACAGCGAGCCGGCATTCTTCATTGGGGAGTGCATTGCCGCCCAGCCGGACGATTTCCCGGGCTTTTTGCTCGACCAGCTGAGGGACGTAATTACGGGTGATGTTATGAACACGGGCTTCATTGAGGATGGAACCTTCGGCCAGTGTATGGGTGGCTTTATGGTCCAGCGATACGACCTGCCACAATGTGTGAATGGTCATGTCATGATGGCGATAACCGCTGATATTGAAAAGTAGCGACAGGCTGTTGTCATGCGGCAGTCTGACGCGGATTCTGTAGTTCTCGAATACCCCGTCCTGGGACTCCAGAGCAAGTCCCCATAGCACGTCGTTATAGAAATGGCCGGGAATGATGCCTGTCAGGATGTGAACCGAAGTCGGTGATACTTCCAGCTTCAGGTTGTTGAGAATCGCAGGGGAGATGGACAGGATATCGCCTGCACTGGAAAAAACGATGATGCCGTAGTTCAGTTTGCAGAAAATAGCCTGTGTTTTATCCGATTCCTCAGCAGAGAGCAGTAATTCAGAATGTTCCGCCTGTTCCAGGTGAGGGTGATGCCGTGCTATGTCTCTCACTACTTTGGCGGAGTGATAGCCCGGTGCGGTGGTCCCATCGATCTGTTTTAGCAGTGTGAATCCGATCGCTTTGGCAAGTTTACTATCCAGATAAGTACTGTTGTCACAGTTTTCCGGGTATTCGATGCGTATTAAAGTGCCCTTTTCTTCAGGAAAGGTCAGTATGACCTGGAAATGATTCTTTCTGCAGAATTGCTCGATATTCCGATCACCATGCGTGATCAGCTCATTCTGCAGAAGTTCATCGAATACATTGTCCTTGCTGGCGATATCGATGTTCAGATCATTTTCGATCGCTCGCTGGAATGCATGGCGATGCATGGTTCTGACTATGTTTGTAATCAGTTTGTGCAGTAAAAGTACGGTTGAATCCAGCAGACGCGGGCATTGCAGACGTTTCAGTGAACATACGATTTCCTGTTCCAGCTCTTGCCAGACGTTATGCTCAATCGAGGTAACGATGATCGGGCGACCGTGCCCGGGAGAATGTGATTCGATCTTGTTCGAGCTTGTTCCAGAGGGGGGGTCAACAGCGATCATGGGCGCAGAACTGAAAGATTTCATCGTTGATCAATTTCTGAAAGAAAGCTTCATCGAGCAGATGGTCAGAAAACTCTTCATTCAGTCCGTAAGCCATCAGCTTCTCCTTGCGGATGACCGGGTCACAGGGGTTGGTACCAATTCCGGCTCCTTTGATCAGGCTGTTGGCGATTGCCAGCCAGAGCAGGATTTCATTGTCGATCTGCCCGGGTAATAACTGATCCAGATCAGTGCCGACATACAGCTGAAACTGTGGCGGGAGTTTCCATTCCCTGACTGCCTGCTCACCGATCTGGTAATGATCCGTACCCATGAATTTTTGCTCCGCTTCCTTGCTAGAGCAGGTATTCTCGAGCGCGTAGGTAAGCGCATCCATATAATCCTTACGCACGTGGGTAAAAAGCAGCACCTTGCCGATATCATGAACCAGTCCGGCAACAAAGGCCTCTTCACAATCCTCAGGTTCTCCTAATTCAGAACAGATGTTGTAACTGGCAATGGCAGTCAGCAAGGAGTGGTGCCAGATGTGTTTGCAAACCAGGGCATTCTTGTTTTTGGAAAATACGGAACGCGAGAAAGCCAATATGACCAGTGAACGAATGATATTGATTCCCAGCAGGCTGATCGCAATGG